>Ga0114951_10002047_pt1 | contig 23567 bp, 24 predicted proteins | sample AM7aDNAmetaG_FD_88677 | JGI IMG/M metagenome (GOLD analysis project Ga0114951, IMG submission 88677) | Freshwater microbial communities from Finland to study Microbial Dark Matter (Phase II) - AM7a DNA metaG | ecosystem: Environmental > Aquatic > Freshwater > Lake | place: Finland: Lake Alinen... | reverse complement strand
GTCCGCGACTTGCCCGGCGTCCGCTATCACATCGTCCGTGGCGTCCTCGACGCCGCCGGCGTTGAAGCCCGCCGCCGCAGCCGCTCCAAGTACGGCGCCAAGAAGCCGAAGTGATCCCACAGGAAGCAAGAAGCCGGAAGCAAGAAGCAAGTAGAATTGTAATGCTTCCGGGCGGAGATCTTCTTACTTCTTGATTCTTGCTTCTTACTTCTCCAGAAGTATCCCCGGCCATTATGGCCGATCCGGGAGAAACGAAAGGAAACCCTCATGGGTGCAAAATCATTCACGTCGTCCGTTGAGAACCTCAAGCCCGATCCCGTCTTCGGCAGCCTCCTCCTCAGCAAATTCATCAACTGCCTCATGTACGATGGCAAAAAAGCCACCGCGCAGCGGGTCGTCTACGGGGCCCTCAAAATCATCGAAACCAAGGTCAAGGACCAGAAGCCGATCGACGTCTTCGAGAACGCCCTCAACAACATTAAGCCGCTGATCGAAGTCCGCTCCCGCCGCGTCGGTGGTGCGAACTACCAGGTCCCGATGGCCGTCGGCCGCAAGCGTCAGCAGTCTCTGGCGATCCGCTGGCTGCTCGAAGCCTCCCGTTCAAAGTCCGGTAAGCCGATGCATGAACGTCTGGCCGAGGAACTCATGGCCGCCAACCGCAAGGAAGGCGCCGCTATCACAACCCGTGAGAACGTCCACAAGATGGCCGACGCCAACAAGGCCTTCGCCCACTTTGCCTGGTAAAACTACGGCGTACCTATTCAGGTCGCCCATTTCGACCAAAATCTTCAAAACGCCCAACCGATTGGTTGGGCGTTTTTATTTGCACTTATCTTGCCCAATTGCCGCGTATTTTCGGGCATGGGGAGTTTGACCAGCAACGCAATAAGAGATTCCCCAATCCCCCGCTTGATGAAAACGAAAGACTCTGTTAAAGAAAACTGCTGGCGGAGGCGATAGGAATCTATAGGAGAGACGCGCTAGTACCAATTAGCCGCCTACAATGACGCATGGAAGCTGCTCGGTTTTGCGGAATACCGAGGCAACCACAGGAGAGCCCAATGGCTGTAATCTCTGAACAAGTAGGGGAAGAACTCGAACGCGTCCCCGTTCGCCAGGCGGAAAGCGCCCTGAAGCGCCGCCTCGTGGACCATCTGGACCTATGTAAACGACATGACGAAACCATCCGTGTCACGCAGGTTACGCCGCACCATTTCCGCGTAAACTACCTGACCCTCGGTCTCGGCAAGCATTCCGTCATGCCGATGTACAGCATCAGCAAGAGTTGTTTCTTCTACGTGGAAGAACGTAATGGCGAATTGGTCCTGGAGGATCAGAGCCGCCACTAAAATCTGTAAACCTTAAGCCTCATATTCCGCAGTAATCGCAAAAGCACGCCGCCCTCGGATCCCCTGATCCGAGGGCGGTTTCTTTGAGAAACAAGAATCAAGAATCAAAAAGGCCACCTTTACGGCCTGCTCGCTTCGCTTGGATTTTCTTCTTGCTTCTTGATTCTTACTTCTCTCCCCTCCCCCTCATTTCCCACTTGTCCTCCGCAGCATCTCCCGAATCTGCACATCCCAAGGTACATCGGTAAACGCCAGCACATGGTCGATGTGGTATTGCCCGCACCGCAAACGCACGAAATCGAGAAATGCCTGAAACTCGCGTTGGTAGTCCTCCCGGATCAACTTCGGGTCGATCTGCAATCGCGAACCATCCTCCATATCCTGAAACGTCACGGGCCGATTGAAGGTCAGATCGGTTTCTGCCCGGTCCAGCACCTGCAGCACGATCATCTGGTGCCGCGCATGCTTGAGGTGCTGCAGCGCCAGCATGATCTTTTCGGGATCGTCCATCAGGTCAGATATCAGGATGACCAATCCCCGCCGCGGCACTTTGTTGGCCAGTGTATGCAACGTGTCGGCCACGTCGGTCGTCTTGCCAGGCGTGATCTTCTCGAGTTGTGCGAAGATCTGATCCAGATGCGAAGCCCCGTTGCCCTGGGGAATTTCCAGACGGATATCACTATCGAAAACCGTCAGCCCCACCACATCCTGCTGATTGGAAAGCATGTACGCCAGTGATGCCGCCAGCACGCAGGCGTACTCAAATTTATTCGTACCATCCGGCCGCGGCGTCTTGGATTTCTTTTCGCCTGCCGCCGCGGTCGCATTGCCAAATCCCATCGATGCCGAAGCATCGAGGCAGATCGTCGCCCGCAGATTCGTTTCTTGCTCGTACTGTTTGACGTACAGCCGATCGGTGCGGGCCAGCACCGTCCAGTCCAGATGTTTGATTTCATCGCCCGGCACGTACTCCCGATGCTCCGCAAATTCGATCGAAAATCCCTTGTGCGGGCTCTTATGCAATCCCGCAAACACGCCCTCGACCACGCCCCGCACCGTCAGTTCCAGCCGCCGCAACTGTGCGGCCTGCGTCGGTCGAAAATACTTGTAGCGATGGATCGGCATGGCAGGAGATTAACGCTGGCCGCCCGGGAATGCTACTGGGGCCCAACGAATCGCCGCAGCCAAAGAATTTCGGGAACTCGCGTCCGGTCCCCCCCGTCTAACCCTTTCGGATGGGAACCCAGTCACCCCAACCTTGAAGAAGGAGATGAGTTATGTGGTCACGTCAACATTGGATTTGTGCCGGCACAACCGCACTGGCGACATTTGGCCTGACGGTCGCCCTCTTCTGGCCTACGATCGCCAATGCGGTGGACGAGAAAGCCGCGACGACCGTGGTCAGCGTCCCCACGCTGAAGGTCGACGGCAGCGAGATCACCGCCCGCTTTGCGAAATCCGATCTCATCACGGAAGAAAAGGGGGTCCGCTTGCTCAAACCCGGCGCAATTCCTCCGATCGAAATCATTGCCTACAACCGCGGCGAGAAGGAGCAGACCTTCAATTTCACCGCGACCTTGATCATTGCGAGCATGAACGATCGTATGTCACGCGTGCCGCGCGTGGCCAAGCCAAGCTGGGAACAGGAATACACGCTGACGCTTCAGCCCGGCCAATCGCGAACGGTAACTGTGGAAACCGCCGAAAAAGCCGGCGCTCTCGGCCAGGTCACCTTGAACCTCAAGGCCGACAAGCAACTGATCGAAGCTTTGACCATCAGCACTGCCGGTGAAGCACCGCCAGCGGCGAAAACCCCCAGGCAAGTGGCTGCCACCAAATGATCCGGCGCGGGCCCATCCTCGTCGGCGTTGCCGTCGGGCTGATTGCCGCCATGGGCGTGATCGGTCACCTTCAGCCGATGCGTCCGGCCAAGCCGCCTTCCGGTCCGATGCTCCCCGATTACGGCGGGGCCATCCGCTCGGCGGTGATTCAATACGCACATGGATCGGATTTTGTCCTGCCCGTCTACCAACAGTTTCTCGCGCAGCAATCCGCTGACGTAGTGATCTACCTGCTTTGCCCCGGCCAGCCAGACCTCGAAGAATTTCAGCATGGCATCGGCTCCGTGCCCTGCAAAGTTCACCCCATCTTTACCGCTCATCCCATGACCGCATGGTCGCGCGACCGCTGGGTGGCGCTTCTGCCGGAGGCGCCCAACCGCCCGTACATGCTCCTGGCCCCCCAGGGCGAATTGCAGCAGGAGATATGGCCGCAGCGCGCCGGGGACTCGCACATCGCTGACGATCTCTCCCGCGCCTTGCCCCGCCTCCTGACGTCCCGGCGCAGCAGCCTCTACTTCGATGGCGGGGATTTCCTGGCGGATGGCGAGTGGGTCTTTGCCACACCTGCGGTCCTTCATCGCAATCTGCAGCACACCGTGGTCACGCGCGACGATCTTCTGGCGGCACTGGCTGATGACCTGCACCGCAAACCCATCCTGATGGACGATGCCCCCGATCACCATGCGGGCATGTTCATGATGTCGGCCGGTAATCACCGCATGCTTGTTGCCGATCCATCGCTGGGCGAGCCGCTGTTCAATTCCGCCGATCCCGCCGCAGCCGCGTTTCCGAGCGGCCCCGATTTTTCCGCTGCCACGCAGCGCCGCTTTGACTCCGTCGCACTTCTGGCCGGCAAGCTTGGATACACGGTCACGCGCATCCCGGTCGTCCCCGCGCGCGATGAAAAGATGTATCTCACCTATGTCAACGTCATCCTCGACGTGCGCGCCGGCCAGCCCGTCGTCTATATGCCCACATTTGCTGGGCAGGAAAAACTGAGCGCTGCCGCCACTGCCGTATGGCAGTCGCTCGGATACGAAGTTCGCCCCATCGACTGCTCCACCGTCTGGCAAAAAGGTGGCACGCTCCACTGTCTCGTCAACATCGTGGAGCGTGCCGAAATATCCCTGCCGATGCAGCCCAATGGCGGATGAACGTCAGTCCTTATCGTCGTCCTTGTCCATCTTCTTATCCTTCGCTTTGTCCTTGCCATCCGGTTTCGCTTCGGGCGCCGGACCATCCTTGGCTTTGCCTTCTTCGTGTCCGGGACCCATCCCGTGGCCATGACCGGGACCAAATCCCGGTCCAAACCCCGGACCATGCGCCGGGCCAAATCCAGGACCGGGACCCGCACCCGGACCGCGGCCGTGCGGCATGCCATGACCGGGACCCTCTCTCATGCCACGATGTCCATCCTTCTCTTCCTCTTCAAACTTGATCGCGGCAATCTGGTCCGCCCGCACCAACGCTTGCCCTTCATCCTCCGTTTCCAGCACCACATATTCGTACCCCGCCAGGCGCGCCCGGCCCACGTACTTTTCCGCCTCAACCGTCTTACCGCTCAGCAGCACGACTTCAAATTCCCCCTTCGTCGCCGCGGTGAGTTTCGTTTCCCACGTCGCGCTCTTTGAGGCAAACGGACATTTCTCCGGCCACACAGAGGTTTGAGCGCATCCGCCCAATCCCATCGCCGCCACGCATACCGCGGCCAGCACAGCACCCGTCAAAGTCTTCATCGTTTTTCCTTTCGCTCCACAGACAGACATGAACCGCATTCAGCATGACCACCCCCGCCTCCCGTTGCAATAAATTCTTCACCAGAATTCACGACGCGCCGCTTATGTTTCCTGCGGTGGCGTCTCAACCTTATCCCGCAAGGCCATGGCCACCTTGTTCAGATCGCCCATCATGCGACCGTATCCACCCCACAACCGATCCGGCGCATCTCCTTCCACTTCCAACTCCACCCACGGGTTGGCGATCAAGATCGCCAGCAGAAAGCGCTTGAGCCTGCCAAAGCACTCACTATGAATCTCAAACTTGCCGGCGTCTGTGCGGAAATAGAAGCAATAGCGCGTCTCGTCCACGGACTGGTCCACGCGGAACACAAACGCGCGGAGGGCTTTCAATTCCAACCGCTGGCCCTGTTTGCCCATGCGCTCGGGGTACGTCCACGTGAGGGAATGCTCATCGACGGTGCAACTCCAATGGCCCCCATAGATCACCCGTCGCAGACCGAAGACAAAGAAAAAAGCTGCAATGGTTCCAAGGCCGATCCCGAATACCCATTTGAAGATGCCCGTCGGCTCTAGCCACCACACGAATTCCACCATCGCAGACGCGAGCAGCGATGGGCCAATCATCATTCCGATCCCCGCTGAGCGGGCGGATTGTCGCCACGCAAATCTCGGCTCCGGATCGTTCATGCCTTCCTCAGCCACGTGATCGCCATCTCCCCATATTTCAGCTCCCGCACGATCTTCACCCCCAGCGTCTCCGGTTCCAGCGAGACCCACGACGGATGCCGGAACGAAATGATCCCGCCATCCACCATACAGCCCGCGGCCAGTTGGCGAATCAATTCGTCGACTTTGTGCCGCAGGGGCCCGGTATCGACGTGCGCATAAGGCGGATCGACAAACGCGACGGTCAGGTTCTTCACTTCCGGATGCGATGCACATTGATACGCATCCATCGACAACACCACGGCCCGCTCTTTCAACCCCAGCGCCTCGAGATTCTCCTCGAGCCCCTTCAGCGCCCCGCGATCCTGCTCGATGAAAATCGCCTTGCCCGCCCCGCGCGACAAACACTCCAACCCCATCGAGCCCGTCCCCGAAAAACAGTCCAGCACCGTTCCCGGCCCGCTCCCCTCATCCACCGCAAAACAATCCTGCAGCGAATCAAAGAGCGACTGCTTCGCCCGATCCGTGATCGGCCGCGTCGTCAATCCCGGCGGCCCGATCAATCTTCGCCCACGCAATGTTCCCGCAATAATTCTCATCCCCCGAGTATACGCCGGACGCCCCACATCGCCACCGCCCCTCGAAACTTGAACCTTGAAACTTCTCCCTTGCGTCATTGGACATTGGTCATTGCGTCATTGCGTCATTTCCTTCACTGCCGCCAACCCTCTATAATCCGAGTGTTTTCACGCATTGGGGTTTCCCGAAATGCCGTCCGCCTCGCCCACATCCTCCCCGTCTCCTGCGCCGGTCGAACCCGCGTGGACCGATCCGTTGCTCGCCAATCCCCACGCCGTCGTCGACAAGGCTAACCGCGTCAACCAGATGTTTTCCGCGATCGCCCCCAGCTACGATCTCAACAACCGCCTCCACTCCCTCTGGATGGATCAGCACTGGCGCAGCGTCGCGGTGAAGATGGCCGACGTAAAGCCCACCGACACCATCGTCGACGTCGCCTGCGGCACTGGCGACTTGACGCTGAAATTTGCGAAAACCCTCGCCCTCAAACGGTCAAAAATTCAGAATTCAGAACTCAGAATTCAGAATTCCCCCCAACTCCTCGGCATCGATTTCACTTACGAAATGCTTCCCATAGCCCGTCAGAAAGCCGCGCGGTGTCTTGAGCATTGGAAATTGGAAATTGAAAATTCGCCCGCCTTTCTCCAAGGCAACGCGCTGGCCCTCCCCCTCCCCGACCGCTCCGCCGACATCCTCTCCATCGCCTTCGGCATCCGCAACGTCGCCGACTGGGGCAAGGCCATCGACGAATTCGCCCGCGTCCTCCGCCCCGGCGGCCGCCTCATCATTCTCGAATTCTCCCTCCCCACGAACCCCCTCATGCGCGGCCTCTACAATTTCTACTTCCGCAAAATCATGCCCATCACCGCCACCCTCATCTCCGGCGACAAATCCGGCGCCTACAAATACCTCCCAAAATCCGTCAACACCTTCATCAGCCGCCAGGCCATGCAGGACCGCATGCAAGCCGCCGGTTTCACCGACATCGTCGCCCGCCCCCTCACCTTCGGCATCTGCGTCTGCTATAAAGGCGTCCGCACATGATTTCCTGCTTCTTGCTTCTTAATTCTTGCTTCTGGTAACCGACCCATGCGTGCTCCCGATCATGTCGTCCGCCACATCGTCCGCTGCGATTGGTGCTGCAAATATTGCCGAAAAGTCATCGGCTCAGAGCGCGTCGCCCATTACGGCGCAGAATTGCCGGAGCTCATCAAGCCTACCTGGTTCTTCGCCAGCATGGCCCTGCTCGATCACCTCCGCGATTGCCGCAAGACCGATTACTCCGACCAACTGAAAAAAGAATACAACAACGACTTCCTCAACCATCCGCGGATCTACAATTGGTTCAACCTTCACGCCACCATCGAACGCCACTACCTCGCCGAAGAGGAACTGGACTAACGCTTTTCTTCGTGCCTTGGTGTCTTGGTGGTTAGAATCAACGGGTAAAGAAGGAGCCGCCATGTCCACAGATAAACGCATCATCGTCGCCATCACCGGCGCCTCCGGTGCGCTCTACGCCAAACGCCTGCTCGAAGTTCTCGCCGTCACGCCGAACGTCGAAACTCTCCTCATCGTCTCCACCCTCGGCCGGCGTCTTCTGCATGAGGAACTGGGCATGGAAAGTGGGGGGGCTCTCGATCTCGCCGCCCTTGCCGGCACTGAAAATCACCACATCACGCTGCTTCCCTACAAAGACGTCGGCGCCTGCATCGCCTCCGGCTCGTTCAAGACCGACGCCATGATCGTCGTCCCCTGCTCCAACAATAAGCTCGCCGAATTCGCCCACGGCCTCGGCGAAAACCTCATCTCCCGCGCCGTGCAGGTCATTCTCAAAGAACGCCGCCGCCTCATCATCGTTCACCGCGAAATGCCCCTCGGCCTCATCGAACTGCGCAACATGACCGCCCTCGCGGAAGCCGGCGCCATCATCTGCCCCGCCAACCCCGGCTTCTACACCCTCCCCCAATCCGTTGACGACGTCGTCAACCTCGTCGTCGGCCGCCTGCTCGACCTCCTCGACATCCCCCACTCCCTCCACCCCCGCTGGACTGGATCAGCCCCCAAGCTGCCCATGGAAAAAGAATCACCCACCGAATAGCCGCTCATCTTTCTAACCGCTTGTGCGAGGGTTGCCGCATGCCGCTCAAAGAGGATATTCAGAAGCTCATAGCCCGCGAATTTCGCGTCATGCAGCGCGTATATGCCCCGGTCCATGACTACCAGTTTGTCTCGCTGGACGAGTTCCCTCATCTGAATCGCCGTTTCTACGAGGGCACCGGAGAATTGCTGAAGACATTTGGATTCCTGCCGATCGGCGACCTGCATGCGAAAGGCGGTTCGCCAGACTGGCAGTCCGTTGGACGTTATCTAAGCGGCGATCACGGCACAATTGTCGCGAATATCTATGAAGTTCGACCTGCCGGCGCAGCCAGGTTGAAACTCGCCAGATCGAATCTACAAAATTCCCAGACGGTGAGCTTCTTCACCGAACTGACCGATGGTGTGATCCTTGTAACGACGAATTCACGGTCTGCGTTTGCCTTTCCGAAACCATTGAGTGTGATGGTCTTCCAGTACCGCGGTCTCCCACCGGCTCCCGAATTGCTGAGCAAGCATCGCGAATGCCTCGCATGGATTATCGCGCAGAAACCCGGCGTAACTGCGGTCGTCATTCAAACAGGTGAGCAACTCATTGCCTCTCTCAATCGTTACCAGTTGCTTCTGCATGCTTATTTCAGTAGCGATGGATTCAGTGTTGACCAATACGTTGAGAGATACCGCGGTATATTGCATGTTTCTGCAATGCGCGTGATTGGCGGCGGTTTGCGTACTATGCGCCGAAGTTCCGCTGCCGAGAGCTAAGTTTGTTTGTCGCTTGCCCCTGGCCCCCAGATGAGTTCGCGCATTGATCGATAAGACCGTGTCGCTTCTTATCTCCCGATTCTCTCTGCGCCACGCTACAATCCCTTCCCAGAAGGAGCCCCCATGCCTGACCGATCATCCCCGCCCCCCGAGCCGCCGCTCTCTTACACGCGCAAAGTCCTCATCGCCGTGACCATCTCCGTCATCGCGCTGCTGCTGACCGCCTTCGTCTATTACACCGCCCAAATCCTCGTCCTCATCTTCGCCGGCATACTGTTCTCCGTCTTCCTCTCCGCGCCGTCCGATCTGCTCGCCAAATACGCCCGCATCGACCGCGCCTACGCGCTCGGCGTCGTCGTGCTCACCCTGGTGATCCTTGCCGTCGCCGGCAGCTACTTCATGGGCCGCACCGTCGCCCAGCAGGCGGTTCGTCTTTCCCACACCGTCCCCGGCGCGCTCAAACAACTCGAAACCGACCTCTACAAATACATGCCCGCCCCCAAGATCGATGAAGACCCAACTACGCAATCCACCACTCAGGACTCAGCGCTAAGCACTCAGGACTCAGCACCCCTCACCCAACCCTCCACCCATCCCGAAACCTCCGCCACCTGGCTCGCCGACAAAATCATTCAAATTCGCACCTACGCCACCGACTTCCTCTTCTCCAAATCCTTCGTCAGCGGCGCCGGCGGCATCGTTACCTCCACCTTCGGCATTCTCGGCAATATCGTCATCGTCCTGGGCATCGGCCTCTTCTTCGCCATTGCCCCACACACCTACTCCTCCGGTCTCGTCCAGCTCTTCCCCGCCCACAAACGCTCGCGCATCGCCAAGATCATGCAGGAAATCGCCACCCAGCTTCAGTGGTGGTTCGTCGGCCAACTCTGCTCCATGTGCACCGTCGGCATCCTCGTCTTCATCGGCCTGACCATCCTCGGCAATCCCCTGGCCTTCACCCTCGCCATCATCGCCGGCCTGCTCAATTTCGTTCCCTACGTCGGCCCGCTCCTCGCCGCCGTCCCCGCGATCCTCATCGCCTTCGCGCCCCTCGGCAATTCCACGCAACTCAACCCCGCCCTCGCCGGCTGGACCCTCGCCCTCTACCTGCTCATCCAAACCCTCGACGGCTGGGTCTTCACGCCGTTCTATCAGAAACGTGCCGTCAACATCCCGCCGGCGCTCATCATCCTCGCCCAAGTCATCTTCTCACTACTCCTCGGTCCCATCGGCCTCATCCTCGCCACCCCCATCCTCGCCTCCGTCCTCGTCCTCATCCGCCGCATCTACATCGAAGACATCCTGGGCGACATTGCCAAAGCGGAAGCCAGCGGCAAGAAGTTAAAAGTCAGAAGTTAAGAGTTAGGAGTTATGGGTTAAGGGATCACGCGATCATCTTCAAAACGTGATTTCCAAACCATCAAATAAACGCCCCTTCGTGCCTTCGTGTCTTCGTGGTTAATCAAGGTGTCTCATGCCCGAGTTTTCCCCCGAATCCGTTCATAACCCGCTCCTCGAAAAAGCCCCGCGCATTTTGCGTTTCGATCCCGATGCCTACTTCCCCGAATGGCAATCCGCCGTCCGCCGCACCTTCAAGCAGCTTCTCGGCAACATGCCCGCGCCCGTTCCGCTCGATCTGCAAATTCTCTCCGAGGAACCCCGCCCCGCCACGCCCAACCTCCCCGCGCACACCGGAATATCCTTCCTCTTCACCTCCGAACCGCACGCCCAGGTCCCCTGCACCCTCCTCCTTCCCGCAGCCACCAGGCAGCCGCCCGTCATGATTTGTCTTCAAGGCCACTCCACCGGCGCCCACATCTCCCTCGGCCGTCCCAAATACCCCGGCGATGAAAAGGCGATCGAAGGCGACCGCGACTACGGCCTCCAGGCCCTCCGCCAAGGCTACGCCGCCCTCGTCCTCGAACAACGCGCCTTCGGCCAGCGCACCGACGCGCGCCCCAACGACACCAAGCAAGGCTATCTCGGCTGTCACCATTCGTCGCTCGTCGCCCTTCTCCTCGGACGAACCATGGCCGGCGAGCGCGTCCTCGACGTCACCCGCGCCATCGACCTGCTCACTGCCCACTTCGCCGACCGCATCGACCCCGCCCGCATCGCCATCATGGGCAACAGCGGTGGAGGACTCATCACCTACCTCGCCGCGGCCTACGATCCCCGCATCGCCGCCGCCATGCCCTCCTGCGCCATCTGCACCGTCCGCCACAGCATCGGCACCGTCGGCCACTGTGCCGACAATTACATCCCCAACTTCCTCCACTACTTCGACACCGCCGACCTCGCCGGCCTCATCGCCCCACGGCCCCTCATCATTGTCGCCGGCGAAACCGATCCTCTCTTCCCCCTCCCCGGCGTCAAGGAATGCTTCGCTGAAATCCAGCAGATCTACAAAACCCAATCCGCCCCCGAAAAAGTCCAACTCCTCATCGGCAACGGCGGCCACCGCTTCTACGCCGATCTCGCATGGCCCACCCTCAAGAAACTCACCGGCTGGTAATTTGTGGCCCACGCGTTCATGCCTAGTGATCCGGTCTGTGAGTGTGTCCCGCACCGGATCTTAGGAAAATACTCTTGCAGCCGTAGTTCACTGCTGATATTGATGAGCACTTCTTTGAACCCAACAACGCACAACGGGAGGTACTCAAGATGACGACACCGGTACAGAAGATTTGCGTGGTGTGCGGGAAGGATGTGGCCGGGCTCAAGCGGGTCAAGGATCGGACGGGGCGGTACTATTGCGATCCATGCCATCAGAATCTGCTCGCAAAAGCTTCTCAGCCCGCGCCCATTGAACCGGACGATCCTCCCATGGACTTCGATGATCTGGACTTGGCCCCGCTTCCGGAACCGTCCAAACCGTTGCAGCCTAATTTAGCCGCGCCGCCTGTGGCCATGTCCGCACAAAGCGTGCGGTCCACCTTGACCGCCGCCGGTCCCGGAGGCGGCCTCGCCTGCCCTTGCTGCAATAAAAATCTGGCTGCAGGTGCGAAAATTTGCGTGACCTGCGGCATCAAAGTGCCTTCGGGACGACCGATGATCACCGCGTTGGGACGCGATGAAAATCAACTCTATGGCAATGCCGAAGCCATCATTGGACCGCTTTCTTGGCTGATCCGCTTCGGCCTGTACCCTATAGCGTCGGAAGCCTATGCAATTAAGAAACCCATCGTCACCTGGGTAATCGCAATCGTGACCACCCTTTTCAGTCTCTATTTTATCATCGGCCTGGCGACCGGCGGCGAAAACCAGCAATTGACGCAACTCATGCTCTGGCCCTCGCGCCAGGTCATCACCGATGCGGAAATCATGACCCTCTATCACGAACATGAGAAGGATAAAATCGGCGCGGCTTTACGGAAAGTAGGCACCGACCTGGATCTGCCGGACAATGCTACCGAAGAACAACGCATCACCGCGGCATTTCGGTCAGTGGACACCGGAGAATCTGAAGGCGAATTCCGGTGGTACCAGTTGTTCACCAATGTCCTTCTGCATGATCCTTCCTCGATTCCTGGGTTCGTCATGCACCTGGGCGGAAACATGCTCTTCCTCTTGATTTTCGGCACGCGGGTCAACGCCCTGCTCGGCAATCTCAAGATGGCGATCCTCTATCCGCTGCTGGGCGCGATCGCCTCCGGCGCACATCTGCTGTTCACGACCGGCAGGGGACCAGCGCTGGGCGCCAGCGGGGCCATCATGGGCCTGGCTGGCATGTACCTGATCTTCTTTCCCGTGCATCGCGTCTACATGGCGTTCTGGTTGAAGATCTCGTGGCGCATTTCGACGTGGATAAAAATCTGGCCGGTGCGCGGCTTCTGGGTGCTCGCGTTCTATTTAAGTTTTGATGTGATCTCGACGATCCTGCGCTCCAGGGACGGTGTGGCACACTGGGCCCACCTCGGCGGCTTCATCGCCGGCGCAATCATCGCGTCTGGGTTGCTGATCGCTCGACTGCAAGACGCCCATCATGCGGATCTGTTTTCAGTGTTGCTGGGTAAGTACTCCTGGCCGCTGATCGGCAAGCCTCGGCAGGCAATGTCACATGTGAGAGGCATTTCGTTCTGACCGACAATGCCTGCGCACGCACAACATAAAATCGACGTGCCATCGTCCTTCCGACGATTCAGCAGCCCGTTACAGCCTTGACCCCGCCAACAGCCGCGGCTTGCCCCCGCTCGCCAGAATCGTCAGCGCCTTGCGAAACTGTGCCGCCTCCCGATACATCCCATGCTGTTCCGCCGTGGCTGCCGCCGTGCTCAACGCATCGGCCGACTCGCGCATCTGCCGCTTGCCAAAACACGCCCGCGCCGCCCCCACCAGGTTGTCCAGATCCTTCTGCACATCCTCCCGCGCTCCCAACCGGAGTTGCGAATTCTTCGGCGGTTTCACAATAATTACTCCTCACTTCCATGGTATCCGAACAAGTGCCCCAATTGCGTCGAATGCCCGGGCCAACCTGATTGACCGCCTATCATACTCCATTCTTCAAGAGGCTACTTGAAACTCAGTCTCAATTAGACTAGGCTACTTCGACCGCGCAACGGCCCGTACCCCGATGAATCCCCCTCGATACCCGCTGCCGCTATATATCGTTAAATGACTTTCAATAAAGAGATTACGACACTCATGACCGCCGCATCCACAACCCCTCAGCCCCCGACCCAGCGCCGCGAGATCATCGTCGCACTCGCCGGCAACCCCAACGTCGGAAAGACCACCCTCTTCAACGCCATCACCGGCCTCAAACAGAAAGTCGCTAATTACCCCGGCGTCACCGTCGAAAAAAAGGAAGGCCGCTGCGAGCTCGCCGCTCATGACGCCTCCGCCGCAACTCCTGACTCCGCACCCGTCACCAAGCACTCCGCACTCATCGTCGACCTCCCCGGCACCTACTCGCTCGCCTCGCGCTCTCCCGATGAACACGTCGCCCGCCAGGTCGTTCTCGGCCAGATGGTCGGTACCGAACGCCCCGACGTCATCGTCGTCCTCGCCGACGCCTCCAACCTCGAGCGCAACCTCTACCTCGTCACGCAGGTTCTCGAACTCGGCCGTCCCACGGTGATCGCCCTGTCGATGATGGACATCGCCGCCGATCAGGGCAAGACGATTGACGTCGAAAAACTTTCCGCCCACCTGCGTGCGCCGGTCATTCCCGTGCAGGCCCACAAAGGCCTCGGCATCGACGCATTGAAGAAAGCCATTCTCAAAGTCTCGCACAAGACCACCGAGCCGCTCGATCTCCCGCTGCCCGAGGTCATGGAAACCCACATCGAGCGCCTGCAGAAAATCCTGGCGGACGAAAAGCTCGCCCCGCACGACATGGCCTACTTCGACGCCCATCTGCTCCTCTCCACCGGCGACGATGATGACGTTCCCGACACGCGGCGGCATCATCCCAGGATCCGCGAAGAACTCGCCGCCGCACTGGCCGCCTGCGAGAAAGCCCAGGTCGATCCCATCTCCGCCGAGATCGAAACCCACTACGCCTATATCGGCGCCATCGTCCACGACTGCGTCCACGACCTCCCCGGCGCGGGCCAAAAAATCTCCCGCACTGACCGCATCGACCGTTTCCTCACCCACAAATTCTTCGGCATGGCCACCTTCGTCGCCATCATGGCGCTCCTGTTCATCTCCATCTTCTGGCTGGCCCAGCCGATCATGGATTTCCTGCAAAATCAGGTCATCGGCGGCCTCGGCAATCTCGTTCAGGCCCGCATGGCCGATGGCCCGCTCCGCTCGCTCATCACCGACGGCATCATCGCCGGCGTCGGCAACGTCGTCGTCTTCCTCCCGCAGATCGCCATGCTCTTCCTCTTCCTGGCCATCCTCGAAGACTCTGGCTACATGTCTCGCGCCGCGTTCCTCATGGACCGCGTGATGTCCAAGGTCGGCCTCCATGGCAAATCATTCATCCCCATGCTCTCCGGCTACGCCTGCGCCGTCCCGGCCATCATGGGCACCCGCGTCATCGAAAATCGCCGCGACCGCCTCGCCACCATCCTCGTCCTCCCGCTCATGTCCTGCTCGGCTCGCCTGCCCGTCTACAGCCTCGTCATCGCCACCTTCTTCGCCGGCGAAGGGCTGAAAGCCTCGCTCAAGCAGGGCGGCATCATGCTCGGCATGTACGCCTTGGGTACGCTCACCGCCTTTGCCCTCGCCTGGGTCTTCAAACGCACGCTGCTCAAAGGCCCCGCTCCCGCATTCATTCTCGAAATGCCGCCCTATCGCCTCCCGCACTGGAAAGTCGTCGGCACCGCCGTTGTGCAGCGAAGCTGGCAATTCCTCAAACGCGCCGGCACCCTCATCTTCGTCTTCAGCGTCCTCATGTGGGCGGCAACGCACTATCCCAAGGCTCCGGTGAATTCAGAATTCAGAATTCAGAATTCAGAACTAACAACCCAGCAACGCGCGGATATGGAAAATGTCCAAGCCTCCAAGCAATTGGAAAACTCCTTCGCCGGCAGCGTCGGCAAGTCGATTGCCCCTGTCTTCCGCCCCCTCGGCTACGACTGGAAACTCTCCATCGGCGTCACCGGCGCATTCTTTGCCCGCGAAGTCATCGTCTCGACGATGGGCATCGTCTTTGCCGTCGGCGGCGAAGAGGACGCCCGTGACGCCCTCGCCATCAAGATGCGCGCCAGCTATTCCCCCCTCATCGGCCTCAGCCTCATGGTTTTCGTCGTTTACTGTATGCAATGCCTCAGCACCCTGGCTATCGTAAAGAAGGAAACCAACACCTGGCGCTGGCCGATTTTCATGTTCGTCTACATGACCGCCCTCGCCTGGTTCGCCGCCTTCACCGTCTACCAGGGCGGCCGCCTGCTAGGATTCTGAAAGGAGAACGAAAAAGGAAATGTAAAATAGAAAATTGAAAATAGAAAAAGTGCTGACGCAGTGGCGCGATCCCGTTTTTCTATTTTCTATTTTACATTTTCTATTTTCTGTTGAACCATGCTCCAGCAAGCCATCACCATCCTCCTCGTCGCCGCCTGCCTGATCTGGCTCGGTCTCTACGTCTACCGCTTCTTTTCGCCAAAGAAAGGCGCCGGTTGCGCCGGCGGCTGCGGCTGCGGCCACGAAACCGAACCACAGCCCACGGCCCCCGAACCCCGCATCACCATGGTCTCCTCCGACGACCTCCGCAACCGCCTCAAAGCCCGCCGCGGCTGACCTTCATCTCGAGGACCCGCCCCGTGGAAATCCCCCAAACACGCCAAATCATCCAGCAAGGCCTCGAATCCGGCCTCCACATCGGCGCACAGCTCTACGTCTCCCTCCACGGCCAGCCCGTCGTCGATGCATCCTTCGGCCTGTCGCGTCTCGGCGGCGAAGCCGACGCCTCCCTCGCCGGCACCCCCATGCAACCCGACACCCTCATGATCTGGCTCTCCGCCGGCAAACCGCTCACCGCCGTCGCCATCGCCCTCCTCGCCCAGCGCGGCCGTCTCCATTTCGACGACCCCGTCGCCCACTACATTCCCGAATTCGCCCAGAACGGCAAAGACGCCATCACCATCCGCCACCTCCTCACCCACACCGCCGGCATCCGCGCCCTCGACACCCAATATCCCTTCCTCACCTGGGATGAAACTCTCGCCAAACTCTTCACCCTCAAGCCCGAACGCGACTGGATCCCCGGCGAAAAGGCCGGCTATCACGCCCACTCCACCTGGTACATCCTCGGCGAGCTCATCCACCGCATCGACGGCCGCCCGTGCGACCAATTCCTCCGCGAAGAAATCTTCCTCCACCTCGCCATGACCGACACCTTCCTCTCCATGCCCACCGAAACTTACCACGCCTACGGCTCGCGCATCGGCTTCCTTCATGACACCGCGCCCGCCACCGCCGAACCCCCCAAGCCCCTCCCCAATTACGACACCCCGCTGGCCGCCTCGCGCCCGCGCCCCTCCGGCAGCGTGCGCGGACCCATCCGCCAGCTCGGGCTCTTCTACGAAATGATGCTCCGCGCCCTGGCCGACAAAAACGAAATCCTCACCCCCGATACCGCCCGCCTCCTCGTCGCCCGCCAGCGCACCGGCATGTTTGATGTCACCTTCCGCCACAAAATCGACTGGGGCCTCGGCTTCATCCTCAACTCCTCCCACCACGGCCCCGCGATTCCCTACCAGTTCGGACCCCACGCCTCGCCCACCACCTTCGGCCACGGCGGCTCCCAATGTGCCGTCGGCATGGCCGATCCGTTCCATCAACTCGTCATCGCCCTGATCTTCAACGGCTGCCCCGGCGAACCCGCCCACGACCGCCGCCTCCGCGCCACCCTCAAGGCCCTCTACGAAGACCTCGCACTCGCCCGCTGACGAAACGCTCCCGGCGCCTCGCCCACCACCCGCTTGAACACCCGGCTGAACTGCGGCTGATCCGAAAAACCCGCCATCTCCGCGATCGTCCGCAGCGGTAGGGGGGTCGTCTGCAGCAGCGTCCGCGCCGTCCGCAACCGCGCATCCCGCACATACGCCATCGGTGTGATGCTCGTCGCCGCCGTGAACACCCGCGAAAAATGAAACTTGCTCATCCCCGCTACCGCCGCCAGATCATCCAACTCCAGCGGCTCGGTCAAATGTTGTTCCACATGTGCCTGCACCCGCACCACCATCTCGTTCTCCGCCGTCCGCGGCCCCGTCGAAAGCTCGTGAACGATCGCCCGCATCAGCGCATTAATGGTCTCCTCCGCCGCCGCCCCAGGCGTGCGCGAAAGATCGTACATCCATCGGATCGCCTGTCCCACACGCCCAGTGCGATCGCGCAGCACCAGCGGCCAGTCGCGCACGCGCGCATCGTCGCTGATCCATCCCACGTGGTACGATTCAAACATCCCCTTGCCCAGCGCCTGCTCTTCGTGCGGCTCGCCCTTCGGATAGAACAGCGCCTCGCCCGGCCCTCCCGCGATCACACGCTTCGCCCCGCGCCCGATCCGCGTCTCCAGCCGCCCCTGCATCACCACGATCAATTCATCATTCTCCGGATGCACGTGCTCCCGAATCCCCCACCCACGAATCGGATTTACCCGTCCCACAGCCAATACTCGCATGACATGATCCAGCAATAAGCGATATGGATACTCACCAAATAATCGCACATATGCGTGGACTTATCAAAGCATAAAGCAAAAAATGACATAACTAAGGCAATCCCGATCATTCCGGCCCCGCCCCCCGCGCGCCATGATCCGCACTTCACATTCTTACGAGGGTTATATGGCAAAGCTCAAACTCGGTTTCGTCGGCGTCGGTGGCATGGGCCAGGCCGCTCACCTCATCAATTACTCCCAACTCTGGGACGATTGCGAAGTCGTCGCACTGACTGAAATCCGCCCCAAGCTCGGCAAAAAAGTTGCCGCCCAGTACGGCATCCCGGGCGTCTACACCGATCACCGCGAAATGTTCGCCAAGGAAAAACTCGACGGCATCGTCGCCATTCAACAATTCCTGAACCACGGCGCACTGGTTCCCCAGCTCCTCGAATACGGCGTCCCCGTCATCACCGAAAAGCCTCTCGCCAGCAGCCTCGCCAGCGGCGAAAAAATCCTGAAGGCCGCAACCAGTGGCAAGGGCACGCTCTACATCGGCTATCACAAACGTTCCGACCCCGCATCGCTTTACGTCAAACAGCAAATCGCCGAGTGGCAGAAGTCCGGCGCCATGGGCAAAATGACCCACGTCCGCGTCGTCATGCCCCCCGGCGATTGGATCAGCAACGGTTTCTTCCCCGTCTACGGTACCGACGAACAAGGCCCCGGCCTGCCCAACGATGTGGAAGGCACCAATCCTGATTTCGCCAAAAAATACGATGCCTTCGTCAATTACTACATCCACCAGATCAATTTCCTCCGCTATTTGCTCGGCGAGTCCTACACCATCGATTACGTCGATCGTTCCGGCATGATCGCCGCCGGCAACTCCGCCAGCGGCGTCGCCTTCACCCTGGAACTCGGCACCTACACCACCCCCAAAGACTGGCAGGAACAATCCTTCGTCGCCTTCCAGAAGGGATGGATCAAACTCGATCTCCCCTGCCCGCTCACCATCACCCAGTCCGGCACCGTCACCGTCCACGAAGCCCCGGACAATGCCCAGGCCCGCACCATCATGCCGACGCTCCCCTTCATCCACGCGTTCCGCAATCAGGCTGCCAGCTTCCTCAAGGCGATCCGCGGCGAAAAGACCCAACTCTGCACCCCCGTCGATGCCCTTGAGGATCTCCGCGCCGCCCGGCGTTATGTGGAGATGCTGACCGGGAAGAAATAACGATTCCCTAAGCGGCGTAAACGTTCGGTGATTTTAATTTTCATTATCCAAAGGGTGACTCATGCCGGTGAAATTTCGCAAAATGCTCGTCTCCGCTGAAGCCTTTGAATCCGCCGCCGTATGGGATGTCGACGGCGACGGCGTCCTCGATATCGTCTCGGGCGCCTACTGGTACAAAGGCCCGGACTTCTTCAAGCGCTTCCAGCTTGGCGATCACCCCAAACGCTACGGCGAATACTACGATGATTTCTCCACCATCGCCCTCGACATCAACGGCGACGGACGCCTCGATTTCATCACCGGCGGCTGGTGGGGTGAGAATCTCCGCTGGCGCCAGTGCCCTGAAAAGCCCGACGGCCATTGGCCCGAACACATCATCGGCGCCGGCATCGGCAACGTCGAAACCACCCGCGCCTGGGACATCGATGGCGACGGCCACGTCGAAATCGTCCCCAACACGCCCGGCGCTCCCCTCGTCGCCTTCAAACTCCTCCGCGATGCCGCCGGAAAAGGCACCGGCAAATTCTCCAAGCACGTCCTCTTCGAAAAGCCCATCGGCCACGGCTACGGCTTCGGCGATATCGATGGCGACGGTCGCGGCGAATTCGTCTTCGGCAAGGGCATCCTCAAAGCCACGAACAAGCCTCTCGAACAGCCCTGGATACACCTCCCGGAATTTGAACTCACCCACGGCGATGCCTCCTGCCCCATGCTCGTCGTCGACGTCAACGGCGACGGCCTCGCCGACATCATCGTCGGTCACGCCCACTCCTACGGCCTCTACTGGCTCGAACAGAAACGCGATGCCGCCGGCAAACGCTCCTGGATCAAGCACCCCATCGATCCCTATATCGCCCAGTATCACGATCTCTGGTGGGCCGACATCGACGGCGACGGCAAACCCGAACTCATCACCGGCAAACGCTACCGCGCTCACAACGGCAACGAGGCCGGCGAAGCCGATGACCTCGGCATCTTCTACTTCAAATGGAATGGCGAAAGCTTCACCAAACAAGTGATTTCCTACGGCCCCCACGGCGAAGGCGCCGGCTGTGGCATCCACTTCTGGCTCGCCGACCTCCGCAAAACCGGCCGCCTCGACATCGTCGCCCCCGGCAAAGACGGCCTGCATGTCTTCTTCAACGAAGGCAGCGCCTAGAACGGGATGGGAAGTCGCGTACCGTTCCTGAGCCGTGCGGCTTTGCCGCCGGCCCGATAGTCGAGACCGGCACAAGTGCCAGCCTCCAGTGGTGCCGACCCCCTCGCCGGCCGACTTCAGTTTCGGGTGCCATGCCCAGTGGGGCAGGGGCCCGGGGGGGGCGCTGGGCATGTTCGCTGTGGGATTCTGAAAACCATGACCGACCGTGAGCGCTTTCTCGCCTGCATCCTCGGCCAACCGGTCGATCGCCCGCCCTTCTATCTCTTCTGGGGCCCCTGGGGCAGTACCTGGACGCGCTGGCGCAACGAAGGCATGCCCGCCCATCTCTACGGCGATTGGTCCGCCCTCCGCCGCCATTTCAAAACCGATGTTCCCCCCTTCAACATCCCCGTCAACATCGGCCCCTGCCCGCGTCCGCCCTGGAAAATCCTCTCCGAAAACGACCAGGAAATCGTCCGCATCGACGACTGGGGCATCACCCGCCGCGATCTCAAAACCACCGACTCCATGCCCGAATGGGTCGCCTATCCCGTCAAATCCCGCGACGACTGGCAGCGCATCAAACGCGAAAAATTCGACCCCCATCACCCCGACCGCCTCGCCGGAAACTGGAAACAAGCCTGCGCCGCCGCCATGGATCAAGGACGCGCCCTTCAGTTCGGCTACTATCCCGACAGCGGTATCTTCGGCAGCGTCCGCTGGCTCCTCGGCGATGAAGAATGCCTCGTCGCCTTCTACGAAGATCCCGACATGGTCCACGACATCATGAATCACATGACCACCGTCTGGCTTACCGTGCTCGAGGAAGTCGTCAAACACGTCCGCGTCGATCATTTTCATTTCTGGGAAGACATGGCCGGCCGCGCCGGGCCTCTCATCTCCCCCGCCATGTTCACCGAGTTCATGACCCCCTGCTACCGCCGCGTCATCGAAGCCTGCCAGCGCCACCACATCCCCGTTCGCTCCGTCGATACCGACGGCTTCCCCGATCTGCTCCTCGATCCCATGATCGCCGCGGGCATAAACCTCCTGCTCCCCTTTGAAGTCGCCGCCGGCTGCGATGTAAACCTGTACCGCAAAAAATATCCGCACCTCGGCATGCTCGGTGGCATCGACAAACGCCAGCTCGCCAAAGACCCCGCCGCCATCGATGCCGAACTCGCACGCATCCGTCCCGCGATCCTCGCCGGCCGCTACATCCCCGAAACCGATCACCTGATACCCCCCGATATCTCCTGGTCCAACTTTGAACACTACGCCCACGCCCATCGAAAAATGATCCACGCGCTCGCTGGTGGCTAGCGCGACGAACTCGTTACAATGAGGGGCAATCGTCTTCCCCTCATTTCCGGCGGTCAGCACGCCTGGTTAGAAATCATTTCTGGAGGTTCTCATGCCACGCAAAATCGCCATGATCGGTGCCGGTTCCGTCGTCTTCTGCAAAACCCTCATCTCCGACATCCTCGCCACACCCGCACTCCGCGATAGCGAGTTCGCCCTCATGGCCCCCACGGAAACCAAGCTCCGCCGCATGGAAGCCTTCGTCAACCGCATGATCAAAGACAACGGCTTCCCCGCCAAATGCTCCGCCTCCACCAACCGCCAGGAAGCCATCCGCAATGCCGACTTCGTCGTCGTCATGATCCAGGTCGGCGGCAATGACGCCTTCGGTCTCGACTACGAAATCCCCCTCAAGTACGGCGTCGATCAGTGCATCGGCGACACCCTCGGACCCGGCGGCATCTTCCGCGCCCAACGCCACATTCCCGTTCTCGTCGATATCGCCAAGGACATGCAGAAGCTCGCCAAGCCCCACGCCATCATGCTCCAATACGCCAACCCCATGGCCGCCAATTGCCTCGCCCTCGGCAAGACCTCCAACGTCCCCTTCGTCGGACTCTGCCACGGCGTCCAGACCACCCTCGACCTCATCGCCGGCTACTGCAACATCAAGGACAAATCCGAAATCACCTACACCTGCGGCGGCGTCAATCACATGGACTGGTTCCTCCGCCTCGAACACCACGGCCGCGACATCTACCCCGAACTCCGCGAAAAATTCGAAAAGCCCGAGTACTACAAGAACGAGAAAGTCCGCGGCGAAGTCTTCCGCCAGTTCGGCTACTTCATGACCGAATCCACCGGCCACCTCTCCGAATACGTGCCGTGGTTCCGCAAAACCAAAAAGGCCCTCGAACTCTACTGCGACGAACCCGCCTTCGGCGGCGAGTCCGGCGCGTATTACAAATGGGGCAAAACCATGGCCGAAAAATACGCCAAGCACGACCCCCTCGAATTTGAAACCACCAAGATCGATTCCCGCAGCGCCGAATACTGCTCCTGGATCATGGAAGCCGTCGCCACCGGCAAACCCTTCCGCTTCATGGGCAACGTCCGCAACGACGGCTACATCACCAATCTCCCCCAGGGCTGCTGCGTCGAAGTGCCCACCTTTGCCGATGATACCGGCCTGCGTCCCACCGTCGTCGGCGCCATCCCCCCGCAGTGCGCTGCCGCCTGCATGACCAACGTCAATGTGCAGATCCTCGCCGCCGAAGCCGCCCTCACCGGCGACCCCGAGCACCTCGTCCACTCCCTCGCCCTCGACCCCCTCACCGGCGCCGTCTGCACCCTCAAGGAAATCCGCGACATGGCCAACGAGCTCCTCGAATCCCAGCGCCAGTGGCTCCCCCAATTCGCCGGCAAAAAGCTCCGCGCCACCCCCACGATCTCCATTCCGAAAAACTGCAAACCCGTCGAAGTCCCCCTCGATCCGGCCCTGGCCATCCACAAACGCTTCGGCACCCTCATCAACCAGGAGACCCCCGCAGTATAAACACTGGTTTGAAAAGCCCCATCAGCAAAAAGCCCACACCGCAAGGTGTGGGTTTTTTATTCCCCAACTCTGTGCCGCCCAACGCGCTCCGGCATTTGTGTCCATTCGTGTTTATTTGTGGCTAGAGCGTCTGCCAAAAGTTTACTGCTTTATGGCGCAGGTACGTTGATTGTCGGCGGCGCGGTCGGTGACCCAGTTCAAAGCTTGATCGAGTCGGTGCATCAGGGCCGCACGGTCTTTGGCC
>Ga0114951_10002046_pt1 | contig 23589 bp, 33 predicted proteins | sample AM7aDNAmetaG_FD_88677 | JGI IMG/M metagenome (GOLD analysis project Ga0114951, IMG submission 88677) | Freshwater microbial communities from Finland to study Microbial Dark Matter (Phase II) - AM7a DNA metaG | ecosystem: Environmental > Aquatic > Freshwater > Lake | place: Finland: Lake Alinen... | reverse complement strand
TTAATCTTTCTTATAATTCCGATTTATATGATTTACTCAAAAAGGCATATTATCGTGAGAAAATCGAACGCGAAAAATTAAAAGAAATTTCAGGTACAAATAACCATAAAATGTCCCTGTATTGTCCCTCAACCAGCAACCTAACATTTTTATAAAATGAGTCATAAAAAAAATACAAATTTAGCTCCCGCAATTATTGAAATTAATTACGTGAAATTAGCAGATGTATCAACAATTGATTTCGGTAGCCTTCCAAAATCAAGAATTGTAAATCTTAATCATGGAGCTGTATGGTCGAATATTTATTTTACTCCCGGTAAAATAAGTTTTGAGGAACCCATTACAGATTCCAGCGCCGGAAGAATATGGCAACAGAATCTTACTTTGTTTTTCCCGGGTATCGACCTTACTGATAAATCTGATTTTGATAATTATGAAAATATCAGGTTCCTGGTAAAGTTCAAATATTCAAATGGTGATCAATACCTTATAGGTACAAAAGTAAATCCTTGCAAATTCTCACTCAATTATTCATCGAATGATGGAGGCAGCACCATTTCTTTTTATAAAAATGCCAATCAACCTGCCTATATTTTACAGGTTTAAACATTTATAGTCCTTTCACTGATTTGGTACAGTATATAATATTGTATCAAATTATGTAAGGTGTTAGAACGTATAATCGAAATTCTCAGCGCCAGATGGCTCATAAACATGGAGGTAGTTTTAAATTACCTTCCATTGTTGTTTGCTTTCATGAATGGATATAAGATCGCCCCGGGTGATTTCATAAGTGAAAAAGATAAGGTAAAACCATATGCCATTAATCCTTCCCTGATCGGTGCTGTTGGAAAATATGATCTTACTTCTCCTGATATTCAGGAAAACAGTGTGGCAGTTATTCCCGTTCAGGGAGTTCTTACCGGGTGGAAGAGTATGGAGCTGGAACAATTCATAAAGCAAGCTGATGCTAATCCCAATATAATTTCAAAATTATTCCTGGTTAATTCTCCGGGGGGGATGGTTTTCTATACTGACATCCTGGGCAATACAAATGCCAACAGTGAAAAACCGTCAGTATCATATGTATTACAGATGGCTGCTTCTGCTGCCATGTGGTTTGTTGCAAATACAGATAAGATTATAGCATCCTCCCCTCTCGATCAGTTCGGATCCATCGGCGTGATGACAACCTATATGGATTTCACCAAACTTTTATCTGAAAAACTTGGAATCACTAAGGAAGATTTTTATGCCAGGTTATCAACGAACAAAAATGAGATATCCAGATTGCTGCAGGATCTGACTCTTACACCCGAAGAAAGAACTGGTCCATTGCTGGATCAGCTTGATTATATCAATGAAATGTTTCATTCTGTCATTCGTGATCAGTTAGATATAGCTGCTGATTCAGAAGTATTTTCAGGTAAAATGTATTATGCACCAAAAGCAATTGAACTTGGCCTGGCACATTCTATAGGAACTTTTGAAAATGCACTTCAAACGGCTTATAACATGGGTATTGTTAATTCAATTAAAACATACGGAAATAAATTTTAAAACCAAATACGAACAATTATGAAAAAATTAATCTTAGCGTTTTTAGTCATCCAGGCTTTCGCCAAAACACCCGAAGGAAAGGAGTACCTCACGGATGAAGAGCGTGCAAAAGTAGCCGCCCAGTTCGGTGAAGATTTTACCGCACGTTTTGTTGAGCTTCTTGGAAAATCAGAAAGTAGTGGCGATGATAACATGGCGGGAGAATATCTGAATCTGGTTCAGCAACTCAATACTGCCCGGGCTGAGTTGACTTCATTGCAAAGTGATCGCACGGCAACACAGACAAGCATCACACAGATGCAGGCCACAATCACAACTCTCCAGGGAGCTGTAAATACGCTTGCAGGAAGAAGCGAAAATGATCCCCCTGCAGGTGGTCGTGGTGGTGCCGGTTCGGATCCGCAAATCAATGAAATGGATGATAAATTTCTTTTGGGAATTAAAGAACCTTTCATGGCCATTGATGAAAAGCATGCATATAACCGCAGGGCTTATGCATCCATAATGTCAAGAAAAGGAATGATTCACACGGTACCGGCCGCAACCGATATTGATTATGAATCTTTGAAAACCGACCTGGGTGAATATTACAGGGTAAGGAAACAGAATCGTATTCAGAGTTTTGTTCAGAGCCTTCCGAACCTTGAAACCATTTTCCCGTTGGAATCCAATTACCAGGATCAGGCCGTGCTCGTGAATTTATTCATGGGTGAATTTTCGCAGGCAGACAATACCATCATAAGTGATTTTGAAAACGTTTCCAAAGGTGAATACAAGCTCGAACCTGAAATCCTTCAGATGTATGATGTAATGTTTGCCAAAGTTTTCCGCGATCTGAAAACATTGGAAAAAACATGGATTGGTTATCTTAACCGCGAAGGATCTGATCCTATAAAAATGAGTTTCATTGAATATATCTTGGTTGAAACAGCTAAGGTATTACTCAATGAACAACAGACCCGCCGTATTAATGGTGTAAGGAAAAACCCTACAGCAAATGTAGCCGGAACCGCCATGGAAGCTGCCAATGGTTTAAGAAAGTTCATTAAGAATCAGATTGCTCTTTTCAAAGTAAAACCATTTGCCATCGGAGAATGGACTGCTTCCACAATTTCCAATTATATTTATACAGCAACCGGTATGATCCCTGCAGTTTTGAGAGATTCCGGAAATATTGTATTATATATGTCGCCGGCTGCCCTGGTGAAATATCACAAAAACCGTGAAACTTTATATGGTTTGAATCAGGATTATAAAGCCGATTTGATGTATGTTGCTGAATATCCTCAGGTAAAAATCATTCCAATACCGGGTATGAATGAATCTCAGAGAATGATCTGGACCATTGATGGGAATATCCGCCTGTTCGAAGATCAGCCCGGAGAAATGACCAGGTTTAAAATTGAACTGAAGGACTGGACCATCAAGGTATGGAGTAATTGGAAAGAATCTGTATGGGCAATCATGACAGGTAAGAAATTTGCATCTGCCGCTGAAATGCCTGATGATTATTCAACCCAGATGATCTTTACTAATGATGTAGACGAACCTGCCGATTATTACATCCCGATGACTAAGAATGATACTACGCCAAGTGTGTTGAATCATACTTCTTTAGTTTCTGTAGCCAACTCACAGGCCACTGTAATTACTGATATCACAGATTGTGCCGTTGGACAAGAAGTCCGCTTAAAATGTGGTAATGTAACCAATGCACCTACAATAGCACAATCCGCTAAATTCAGTCTGTTGTCTGCAGCATGGAATCCGGATCTGAATGATATTCTTATCCTGAAAAAACGTTCTGATGGCAAATTTATAGAATTGGCAAGGATCAATTCAACATCAGATGCCATTGTAATTCCAGCTAATGATACCACTCCTGATGTAAGTGATGGAAGTATTTTCGTAACCAGTCCCAATACTACATCACCTCTGGCTGATGTTAAGATTACTACGTTAGATGAAGCCGTTTACAGCAAAGTGTACAGAATCTATGGCGGAAGCGATACCAATCCTACTGTTATAGAAAATGCAGGAAACTTTGTACTTACTGCTAATATAACACTCACCAGCGGTGTTTATATCGACTTGCAGAAATCGGAAGTTGATGACAAATTCTATGAAATTGCCAGGGGATAATTATTAATCTTTAAAATTAAATTATCATGTATACAAAAGTATCAGTCGCAAAAGCCGATGCCAATCCCGGAACCGGTGGAGACAAGAAGAACAAAATAACCGTTTTCGATCTCGATGACGTGTTAACATATCCCGCACGCGATTCCAAAGGTATTGTAATCAACGATAATATCATATTCAAGCCGAATGCTTATATGATAACCCTCTATGCTGAAATCACAAGCATTGCAGTAAATGATGATACAGATGGTGATCCGGATGCAAAATCAACAATTCAGACAGTAGCTTTTGATCATCCCGGTGATTCAACTGAAATACGTGAGTTCATTGAAAATTGGAAAAACAGGAACTGTGGTATCATCATTGAAAAAATGACAACAGCTGCAAAAACATTGCACGGAGCCCCTGAAGCTCCGCTGCAGTTAACCTCCAAAGGAGTGAATGATAAGGATAAGAAAAAGAAAACGATGGAATATAAATCACTCCTTAAAGGACCGGTACATGCTGATTATAATGGAACACTCACTTATGATGCAGTAACCGATACAGTTGATGCAGATGCCACAGTAATTGATGTTACAAATGGTGAAGGCCGTTATCAGTTAACTGATGGTGGTACAAATGCTGCTACAATTACAACAATGACAAATGCCGTTGATGGAAATATGTACAGCATCCTGGGTAGTGGTGGTTCTCATCCTTCAGTAATCGCCGGTATCGACTTTGTTTTGAGAAATGGAACTTCATGGACAGGCATTGCCGGAGCTGTTTTAACAGTGAAAGCAATCAAAACAGGTACATCACCTGTGGCATGGAAATTTATCGAACAAAGCCGTTCTTAGAACCTTTTGAATAGTTTGCATATGGCAAGGGCATCCCATTGGGGTGCCTTTTGCTTTTCGTCCTTTCATAGCGAAATAGCAGTATTTATGTTTGTATCTACAATTTATTAATAAGTAAACATTTTATTCATGAAAAAGATAATCATTGAATTTTTCAAATTTGACCGGACTTATGCCAAAGCAGTCCAGTTATATCATCAATATGGTAACAAACACTCCCTGAAAAGGCAAATCAATGTTATTCCGGAGAGTGATATGTTGCGCGGTGTTTTGTTTGAAGAACTGCGTGAAATGGCAGGTATTTCAATGAATGAATTCAGGGTAATGATGAAAAATTCTGTTAAAATTAAAGTTGCCGTTGTTGCTGAAAATACAGCAGCTGAACCGGAAAAAAATAAAATTGAGAAAGAAATTTCATTATTTGAACAGGCACAGGCCGCATTCAATGCCGGTGATTATCTTAAAACACGGGATTTGCTCAATGATGCAATAGTTTTGCATGATGATTCCGAAGAGATTGATGATAAATATCAGCAATTGATGAATCAATTCAATATCTTCAATGATCCTGAGCTTATTTCTGAGCCGGTAAAGAAGAGTATTAAACTTCGTGAAGAGTTTCCATTCCTGAAGGATCCATCGTGCCCTGATGAGTTTAAAATACTTGTCAGTGATATGATCACTGCTTATGAAAAATATAAAGAATCTCATGAAGCTTTATTTAGCGCCAGTACAGATGAAGAATTATTGAAGTCTTGCCAGGATACAGTGGAAAATTATCTTGAAAACCGTGAGATCTGGGATGAACTTAACCATTATAAGCAAACCGGTGAAATTCTTGGTACACATCCCATATTCAAATTAAAACTGCAAAAGATTCAGATAGCAGATCTATCATTGGAAGATCTCATTAAACGCGATGATACATTGAAAAAGGCTATTTCACGAGTGAATAAGCAGCTTACTGATGAAGATAAGCCACATTTGACCGAATCAAGAACCCTTTCCCTTAAGGCCAAAAATTATGAACTATCTGAAGTAGCAAAAGAAATTAAGCGCAGGGGTCAGAAAAAATAATATATGGCTAATCCTTTCTTTTCACTGGATGATTTAGGCAAGAAAGAAAAAGAGGATAAGTCAAAATTAATCCGCGAGCAGTTTCTTACATTTCACGAGCGCAAAATAGAAAGCATTAAAGATCTTGTGGGATATCTTCCAAATGAAAATGAAATAATATTCATTTGGACCCTAAACAGCTTTAATGCTTTTACTTTTATACCTTACCTGATAAAATATCAGGGTAAGATTGATTCATTAACACTTTCAACCTATAGCATAAATTCAAGAATTGTTGACTCTCTCATTAAATACATCGATAAGGGGAACATTGATCATGTAACTTTATTGATATCCGATTCCCTGCATTCCCGGATGCCTGCAGTTGTCGATCATCTTGAATCATTGGTATTATCCAGAAAAGATGTGATTTCAGTTACTTATGGCTGGAATCATAGCAAAATCACACTGGTCAAATGTTCTGAAAATTATTATGTCATCGAAGGATCCGGAAATTGGTCAGAAAATTCCCGCAACGAACAATATGTTTTCCTTAAATCAAAACAAATATATGACTTCCGAATTGGATGTATACGATCTGCAATTATCAAATGATGAATTTGATCAGATAGAAAGACTGGCCGGTCTAAATTATTCGCCTGAGAAGATTGCCATGTACCTGGGAAAGGATAAACAAAGATTCATTCAATTATGGATGGATCCCGATTCTGAATTACGGTTTCATTATGAAAAAGGTGCATTGGCAGTACAAGCTGAATCAGATCAAGAATTAGTTAAAGCAGCAAAAGGCGGTAATATCACTGCCTATCAACAGTATTTAAAACAGGCCCTTTTTCAGAGAATTGATAATGTTAAGAAACGGCTCCAGATGGATATGGAAATATCTACATCTGATCGCATCCGGGAATATATCGAAAATGGAAAGGTTGGAAATATTCCGGAATCAGAAATCCAATTGTATGAACAATGGGATATGGTCCGGTGCCTGTTCAATAAAAACAATAGTAAAAGTTTCATCATTTCAGCGCTGCTCAAATCTTATAAATCATTATCCAGAACTAAGGCATATGAGATTTATGCAGACTCATTGAACTTTTTTAATCTGAATAAAGAAGTTAAGGTTGAAGCCTGGGGTAATATTTATGCTGACCGGCTTGATAATGCAGCTGCAATATGCCTTGAAATGAATGATTTTGAAACTTACAGGCGAATTATTAAGGATGCTGCCGAAATGCGTGGTGTTGGTAAAGATAAACCTATGGAACTCCCTGAAGGATTTTATAATGATAAACCGGTATTCTATGTCATGGATCCGGAAATTGTCAAAGTTAAACGAGAAGATAGAAACAGATTAATTCAATGGCTTTATTCGCTTCCTGATCTCTCTGAGGAAGATAAAAACAGATTTAACCGTGATGCTCTTATAGAAGATGCTGAATTTACCATAATTGAGGATCCAGATGAAAACTAAAATGAAATATGATCCGGAAGCCGTTCAGTTAAGATATATGAATTGGCTAGACATGATGATAAATATCATGAAGCCAAAAAATTTATATATTTATGTTGCACGGGGTGGTGGGAAAACTCAATCTATATTGGCTCACCGTACTCAGGATGTTTGCAAAGAAATGCCAGGAGGTGTGTTTTCTTTTGTTGCAGATACTTTCATAAATGCTCTAACTAATATCATACCTAACATTATAATTGGATGGAAACGTAATGGATGGCTTGAGCATGATACATTACCAGGTCATTTCATATTGGATAAAAAGCCTCCTGTTGAATTCAAAAAGAATGATCTCAGGCTTACTGATTATAATCGCACAATCAGTACATACAATGGATGTTTATTCCTTCTTAAAAGCCTTGATAGGCCTTCAATGAATGCGGGGATATCCGTGCTGCATCGTTTTGGTGATGAAACAAAATATTTTCGTGAACAGAAAATAAAAAAAACAGCTCCCACCTTGCGCGGCGATAGAAATGAATTTGGCAATTCTCCATATTTTATGGGTACCACGTTCACAAGTGATCTACCCAATCTTTCTGACGGAGAATTTGACTGGATGACACAGATGGAATTCAATGCTGATAAAAAATTGAATTATAATTTATTCCAGTTCGGTCTCATGGTTAATGAGATTGAATATGAATTATATGAAGCTATAAAAAATGAAATACCACCACGGGAAATTCAATTGATTAAAGACAAATTGGAAAGATGGAAATATAAATTTAATTTACTCAGGCGTAGGTCTACCTTTTATTATATTGCCAGTGCTCTTGTTAACATTGATATATTGACGTTTGATTATCTGATCAACAACTATCAATCTCTCTCTTATGAGGAGTTTAAAACGGCTATATTAAGCTGTAAGCCATCATTGGAACGTGGTCAACGGTTCTATACTAATTTAAATAATGATCATTTTTATCAGGATTCTTATAATTATGATAGGGCTGATTCTATGGGTATCAAAGAATTTGTACATACCAGCTTTGATCTTAGATACATTGTAAAAGAAAAGCCGATAGATGCCGGTTATGATGGTGGTAATATGATGAGCCTGGTATTCGGACAGGAACAGGGCAGTGTTTATAGAGTATTTAAATGTTTGCATACACTATCTCCTGAATGGATACGTGAGCTGGCTGATAAGTTTATAGATTTCTTTGCACAACATAAGACTAAGGTATTAAACCTTTATTATGATAGAGCAGCAAATAACTATCGTAAGGCAAAGAAAGACTGGGCATCTGAACTTAAAGCATCAATAGAGTTTAATGTTGAAGGTAGGAAGACTGGATGGCAAGTTAACCTTATGAGTATAGGACAAGGAGATATATCAATGGCAGTTGAATATAACTTCATGACAGTTCTTATGAGTGGTAAAGAGAAGCGATTACCGATACTTAAGATCTGTTCTTATGAATGTAAGGAACTTAAGAGTAGTCTTGAATTAGCAGAAGCCAAGACAGTAATGAAAGCAGGCAAGAAGGTTTTAATTAAGGTTAAGACCAGTGAGAAAAAGAAGTTATCTGATCTGCCTATGCACAGTACTAATATGTCCGATGCATTTAAGTATCTTATGTGTAGAAGAAACTATTTACAGGTTATTTCAAATTCGTCAACGCCACAGTATTCAGGTTCAGTAAGTATTTTATAAATGGCATTCTCAGTCCATGACTGAGCCGGGCTTTACATTATATCTTTTACTTTAAAAGGATGCCATTTCAATCCCTAATGCATGTGATTCTAATATTAAACTGTATGCCATTAGCATGGCATGAGATTGATTTATATGTTGGAAAAGGTATCCCGACGGGTCGGGATGGTACGTGTGGGATTTCTCATATATCCGCTTTTGGAGGGGGTGCGGTCGCACATACAGATCTGAGCGGGTCGTTGTTAATGTACACATTTTGATTTTTTGCCCTGATTTTTTGAGGGGGTTCATCCTGATTTTTAGATTTTTGATGATTCCAAACCCGTATAAATGCTTGAAAGTTGAATTTTTTTAATTTAAAGTTAATTTTATTGGTTTTAGTATGCTGATATTAAGGTATTTATATTTATTTAGATTAAAAATAAATTATTTTATAGTTGTAATGTATTGAAATACAATTATTTATAAGGGTTAAAAATAGTTATATTATTGATTTTTAAGCGTTTAAATGTACTTTGTATTAATATTTTTTGTAAATTTATATTGTAATTCATTAATTATTAATTGTCTAACTAAAATTTAAAGACATGATAACAGAAAAAAAAGGTGCAGAAGTACCAAAAACAAAAGTTTCAGAAGTCAACGCAATTGACGAAATGAAAAAATTACTCGATGAACAGCTTAAAAAGTTTGCAAACCTGAAAGAAAAAATTTCATTCCGGGACAGGTTTATGACTACTCAAACCAGGTTAAAAGACTTTGCCGAAAGCCTGAAAAAAGAAAAAGCAAAGAACAGCCCGGAAACAGATGTTTTTTATATTAAACTTTGTTCAAAACTCAGCTACAGAGAAGAAGAAGCCATCAGCGTTAACAACATTAATTTAATTGAAGAATTTTTAAATTTCATTAATGCAAAAATTGCGGTGAAAGTTTCAGAACTTGAAAAAGAAATTGTAATGTAAAAAACAATCCCCCCGAAGTACAGCATTACTAAGGGGGGATAAATTTATTAATTGTCTAACGAATTAACAGTACAAAGCTATGAAAAAGAATGAAAAGTATGAAGAAAACAGAAAAAATTTAATTGCAATCAGTCAGCCCCTCAGATTATTAGTAAAAGAAGGAGCATTAGACACGGTAAACGAAGGAGTTTTAGAACTTTATAAGAAAGAAAACCCCGAAATAAAAGAATTTAACACGTTTAACCAGTGGAAAAAACTTGGCAGGACCATAAAAAAAGGGAGTAAAGCGTTTATAATATGGGCGCAACCTACTAAAATAAAGCATCCCGACCCAATAAAAGCTGAGGAAGAACAAGATTTTCAGTATTTTCCGATATGTTATTTGTTTGCAGATACTCAGGTAATATAAGGAGATACGCAAATGAAAAAAACTAACGTGATGAATGATGTTACAATTTCGCAAGTCTGCGAACTAACTATTAATTACAGCCAAAAAATAAAAAATTCTCTTTTGCCTGCCGTTCACAGTTCAAGTGATGTTTATAATTATGTTGTTAATAATGGCATCATCAAAGGCATTAATCACCGCGAATCTATGATATGTCTTATGCTTTCAAGAGCTAATAAAATATTAGGCTATGCCCTTATAGGTCTGGGAGGAATAGCGGGAACGGTCTGCGATCCCAGACTAGTTTTTCAAATTGCACTCAAAGCAAACGCCCCTTCTATTATAATGTGCCATAACCACCCAAGCGGGAACGAGAAACCAAGTGAGGCAGATATAAAATTGACTCAGAAAATTAAAGATGGTGCGAAATTGCTAGATATTTCATTGCATGATCATTTAATTGTAACCGATGAATTATATTATAGTTTTGCAGATCAGGGAATGATGTAATTCAATATTGATTTTTGGGTAGCTCCACCCCGCGAGGGATGGGGCTTTTTTTGTGCGGACTTCTTTTTTCTTTCACACGCTAAGAAAAAAGAAGCAAAAAAGAAAGCTGTCGACACAATTTGAGAGGGTATTTTGTTTGTCCTTTCACTCCAAAGTGGTGTGGTGTAAGTTTGTTTCATGAGCGAAACAATCGGACTTTATGAGGCTATAGGAGAAATGAGAAAACTCACAGCTCAGGGTAAGTCTTTCAGCTTTGTACATGCTACTTATAATAAGGAGCATAGAAGTACAGACGGTATTCGCACAGTGTCCAGAGCCTGGTTAAGGCCAGCAGCTAAAGAAGATTCAATCATCAATGCCGATGAAAAACTATTTTATTTCGATGATCAGTTGGGGAAGCCACGTAATGCATGGCAGGTTCTGATCATGTATTTTAATGGTAAGAAAATTAAATTGAACTGAAATGACTGAAAAAATAACCCGATCCGGAACAAAGGGCTTTATAGAAACTTCTGTAGGGGTATATACATTCGATATTGCTGCATTTGATAAACTTGCACAGCCTGCGGTATTGCCGTTTTATACTCAGAATACCCTTCTTATGCCGATGCAGATAGGCGGATTCAATATCATCCCAATGGGTGAAGAAAATAACTATCCGCTTGAACTTCGTAAAATTCTTGATGATAATAACCTCACTCCTGAATTACTTAAGAAAAAACAATCCCTTTTATGGGGTCAGGGACCAGCATTATATAAGATTGTCCATCAGGATGGCAACCGTAGCCGGTATTTTGAAGAGAATAAAGACATCATGGCATGGCTTAAAACGTGGGATTGGGAAGAATACCTAAGGCGGGTAAACATCGAATACTCCATAATGGAGGGTTATTATACGAAATTTTACCGCAACAGGGGTGTCAGACTGGGACAAAAAGGCGTAATTACTGAATTAAAAATGGTGAGCAATCGCCGTGCACGCCTTGAATGGCCTGATGATTATGGTAATATTAACCATATTATTACCGGAAATTACCAGGAATCATGGAGATATGGACTTACTTCATATCCTATATGGGATAAACATAATCCATTTGCTTTCCCAGTGGCAATGAGATATAGCAATCTTTACAATTTTGCCATGAATTTTGAAGAAGATTATGCCAGATCATCATTTCATGGCAGTATAAACTGGATAAAATTGGCTTCTTCCATTGCCATCCTGCTGATGAATTATAATATAAATTCTGCAGCTATCAAATGGCATATTGAATCACCGGCAGCTTATTGGGAAATTAAAAAAGGTGAATTACAAGCTAAATGCGAATCCCTGGGTAAGGAATATAATGATAAGATGCTTGAAAAAGTTATCGATGATACTTTAAAGAAAATTGCAAACGCACTTTCCGGGATAGAAAAAGCAGGAAAATTTGTTCATACTCAAACTATGTTTGATATAAATGCAGGTTTGAATGGTGAATATGTTGGATGGAAATTTACACCTCTTGATCAAAAGGTTAAGGATTTTATTGATGCACAAATCAATATAGCCAAACATGCATTATTTGAAGCAACAGCCGGGCTTGGTTTACATGCAGCCCTTTCCAATATTACACTTGAAGGAAACCTACCATCGGGATCTGAACAGCTTTATGCTTTCAAGCTCTACCTGATGACCGGTATTGATATCCCTGAAAGCATTATCTGTAAAGACTTAAATGACGCTATTCAGATAAACTTCCCAGATACTGAATACCGGGTAGGTTTCTATCATGATGTTGTGATAACAGAAAGCCAGACAGCACCTGCAGACAGAACAGCCAATAAAGGGAACCAGGTGAATATATCCAAAAAACCGATTAATACAAAAGCAGTAGATAAAATAATATTGGATATTAATACACGAACAGAAGATAATATTGTTGGATGCCTGGATTGCCATCTGCGATTCGATTATAATTCTGTATCTGTATCGGGCTTGGGACATGTGAACTGTCCCAGATGCGGCGCAATAGTAACCCAAAATGATTAATCATGCTTTTTAATAAAGACAGTAAAGGAACCGAAGAGTTCAAGAGTTTGATAGGGTTTATTTATAAATCCCTCAAATTTGATGACATGAAGTCATATATTGCTCTTGCAGAGCGTGATTTAACCCAAATTATTGGTAAAGAAATCATAAAAACAGCCCAGAATCACTATGATTCTGATGATTTTCAAACAGAAGATCAGGATGATCAGGCTCTTTTATTGCTCGATAAGCTTGTAAATAACATGCAAATGCCACTGGCATTGAATGCTTACAGGCTTTTTGCACCCGGGAACGACCTCTCTCATGACTCTACCGGCAGGAAAATGGATGTTCCTGAAGGTCAAAAACTGCCATTTGAGTGGATGCTTGAGCGTGATGACTGGAATTTATTGGAGCTTTATCACAAATTCGTGGACCTTTTACTCGAATTTCTTGACGAAAACAAGGATATTACCAATGATGATGATCAATATGTACTTTCATCTTGGACTGAATCAGATTCTTATCTGAAATCAAAGAAATTACTCATACCCAGTGCCAAAATATTCAATGATCATTATTATATCAATGAATCACGCAGATTATTCGTTGCATTGATACCCGACCTGGTAAAAGTTGAAGCCTCCATCATTAAGCCAAGTCTGACAGCTGATTTATTTGCTGAAATAAAAGAACAGCTCATTGATGGTGACGTTACGGCCAATAATGCATTAATAGTTGAACTGATGCGCGATGCTTTAGCATCATATACAATGTCGAAAGCTTGTATGAGACTTTCCATTGAAGTCCTTCCTGATGGAGTGTTTCAGAATTATCTGGGCACTCCCGGAAGGCGCAAGGATCCGGCACCGGTTGGCGATCGGAAACAATTATCGAAAATGATAGAGCAGGAAGCCAAAGAGAAAATGGGGCAACTGCAAAAACTCATACGCAAATTATTTCCCGGTACAGCTGCCGGGGACCTCGATATATCAGACATGAATTCTTATATGGATCCCGATAACAAATATTTAAACCTCTAAATTTTTACACATGACTGAAGAGCAAAATAATCAAAAGGAAAACGAATCTGAATCAGTAACTGACAAAAGAGACAGAACTACCAGGCGGGAGGATAAACGCGCCGAGGATCTGCTCAATGAACTGATGAAAAAATTCATCGATTTCAAAAATGCAAACTTTGTGGAATTGGATGGAGATATCCTGATTGATCCCCAGGTGATGATCAGGATGGATGATTTAAACTGGGGATGGCGGGCATATTGCAAAAGTGCATATAAAAGACTGCGTATTATGCGCTATAATTTCAACGCATTTAAAGAATCTGCTGAAAAACATATTGAATCACACAGGGCTCTCTGCTGGGTTAACCGCATTATGAGTATACTGAAGGAAGATTTCAATTTTACAATTGATGAGGATCTTCCCGGACAGATTGCCAAGGGTTACAAACGTGATATTAACCCGAAAAATATTGCTATTCAAATTGTTTTATCAAAAATCGGAGACTTTATGCATACTTTCGAAATACCTGATCTTTTTTATAGAGGGAATTTTGCCTCATGCCTGGAAGAACTCTCACAACAGGAGTATATCTATTTTATAGAGCTGTATCTCAAAAATCAAAACGGAGAAATTAACAGCGAAACATTCAAATATCTGATGCTGCTGAAACTTGCCAACATCAAGCTGACACGGAAATTTAACAGGCAGGTAACAGAAGATGATCAGGAAGGATTGTTTGCCACCGACAATTTACAACGGCTCGCTGCTTTGATGGATAGTTTTTTCAAGAAAGAAACCGTGGAAGGCACAGAACAGCTAACCTTGGATATTCAGACGACAAAATGTATCATCAAAAAGGTACTGCATTATTATGGTCCCGATGATCTGATGCAAAATTGCAGTTTTTACGAATACCGCACAGCTCACGAATATTTCAGGGAATATATTACATCGGGAGATGAAAGCGCTCTCGATAGAATGATTGCCGTACTATACCGGCCAAAGAAACTGTTTTATTTTATCAGAAAGCGAATGAAATCCTTTGACGGCGATATCAGGGATTCCGTTAAAGCCATGACAAATCCCACATTAATGAACTTGAGGGCAAAAATGATTTCAAAGCTGGATTATTCCGTGAAATACGGTATCATGCTGTTTTTCTACAGCATCGAAAAGCACCTCAGAAGTGGTAAGATTGTGATCGGCGGAACGGAATGCGACATGAATGTTTTGTATGAAGGAAATGATGAGACTGAAAATGATAAGTTTCCGGGTATAGGAATGACCGGCCTGCTGTTCTCAATGGCAGAGAGTAAAGTATTCGGCAACGTGGAAGAAACCGACAAACAGGGATTATGGGATATTATGGCACGCTTGTACCAGGTTACCATCGACAATAAAAAACAATTAGCCGATCTGAAGCATGATACCACTGACTGAGTATAAGGCATATTTTGAAGGTATGATGAGAACGGATATCCGTATCAAACGGGTATTACTCGTCATCAACGAAAGCCATCTGGCAAAGGTTATCAAGGATATTGATGATGACGAACTGTTTATGATTGCCGTGATTCCTTCTGCTGATGTGAATGCCATGAATGCCGATAACCGCGGGGATATGAACGCAGGATTGATCTATATCGTGAACAAAGTGGACCGGAAAAGTTATGATGATAGTGAAATGCTGCAGGTACTCGGCCGGACACAGAGTGTGATGAATAACGTGAAGCAGAAAATGGTTGATGATTGTCAAAGTAATACTGTTACTGAGATGACTCAACTTGATTTGCCTAGCATGCACATGGATCCTGAATATGACTTCCTGGGATGCGATGGATGGAGCCTCTCTTTCAATTTTAAAACCAATGGATTTTAATACTTTAAAACACTCAAAAATGGCTTACGTAATTATCTCCTTTTTTGAAACGGTATGGAATAGAATTTATGTTCTGATTTCTGTGATACTTTCGTGTCTTTGCCCGATAAAAACCTTTTACCATATAATCGTGTTTTTTGTTATTATTAACTTCATTGCGGGCGTTACGGAAGATTTTAAAAGGGGAGAAAAGTTTTCATTCGTAAAATTCAAGACGTTTCTCCTGCGATTGATATTCTATGTATTAGCAATTACCATCATTTTTTTATTTGAAAAATATATCATTGGTGAATTTGGGATATGCTCTAAATACCTCACTACGTTCACATGCGGACTTATATCTCTTTATGAGATACACAGTTTTTTAATAAATGCGGGTAAAATCACCGGGAATCCATTATTTGGAGATATCTACGATAAGCTGAAAGAATTTTTTATGAAAAATAATGACGATAAAAAAATATAATATGAAAAAACTTTGGAAAAGATACTGGGCACCTACCGCCATATGGTCAAAGAAATTGGGTGATGCCGTGTTGGTTGCAGGGACTATAGTTACTGCATATTTACCTTCAGTTACTTTCGGTAATCCTAAATGGAATGATTACAAGTATGTTGTAACCATTGTATTAATGGTTATCGTTAAGATTGCAACGAACTTAACAGTGAAAAAAGATGCAACTGAGTAAAAATTTCAACCTGAAAGAATTTTGCCAGAGTCCGTCTGCAGCAAAGTTTGGTTTTGAAGAACAGGATAATCCGCCACAGGAAGTAATTGATAATCTCCAATTACTTTGTCAGAATGTATTACAGCCCCTTAGGGATGTTGCAGGACGATCAATAGAGATTACATCCGGATATAGATGCGTGAGATTAAATGATATGATCGGAGGGGTTAAATCGAGCCAGCACCTGGAAGGGAAAGCAGCAGATATAATATTAAATATCAATGGCCAAAATATGTCCAAAATTCTTTTTAATAAAATAATAGATCTCAATCTCCCATTTTGCCAGCTGATCGATGAAAAAAATTATTCATGGGTGCATGTAAGCTATGATAAAAACAATGTTAAGAAACAAATTTTACATCTATGAAAAAATATTTGAAAGACATTATAGGCTTTGGATGCTGTGGTGTCATGCTGATTATTGTTTTTTGCTGTTATACTCAGTTTTGCAAACGTACTCCCGATATAAAAATCATAAGGGACACTATCCCGGGCGACAGTATCCCTTATGAAGTGATCACAACTAAGCCGGTACCGGTGAATCATTATATTGACACAGGCAAAACTCATCTTATATTCCTGAAACCCGATACCGCCGAGATGATGAAGCTGATCAAACTGTTTTATACCAGGACTATTTACCGTGATACTTTGAAAAATGACACATCGGCATTGATAGTTATAGGTGATACAGTATTTATGAATGAGCTGCAGAAGCGGTTACTCATATTTCAGAATCGCAGATATACGGTAATCAATACATATATGCCGGCAGATAAGCCCCGAAACAGGCTTTTCATTGGCGCTATTGCAGGAGGTAATGCAAAGAAATTTGATTTCGGACCGTCAGCGTTATTCGTAACGAAGAAATCAATTGCATTCGGGTACCAATATGAGGTACTCGATAAACGGCATTTTGTTTCGCTATACTGGACTCCATTTAAAGCAGTTAAATAAATCATTATATGGGAATACTTGGTAAAATAATAAAGACAACATTATCAGTGGCAGAAATACCAATAGTTGTTATTAAAGATTCTGTTACCGTGGGAGGTACAATGGTAGGCCGTGAACAATCATATACCGGAGAAAAACTAAAAGAATTGAAGAAAGATTATGATCAGCTGAAGGAAAAACTTGAAGATCTATAACCATGAAAATTGCATATTGTTTTCTCGGCCACGTACGCACGTACAAGCAAACTTATCAGAACTTTTTTAATAATGTATTCAACCAGGCACCTGGTGATATCTTCATCCATACATGGAGTGAGACGTCGAATACAAATGACAGCTGGTGGGTGAAAATGGAAGGCAATAATAAACTTCTTGAAGAAGCACGCAAACCCATCAACCAGGAAGAGATCATCCGCATATACAAGCCAAAGGATATGCTGGTAGAACACCAGAGAAGCGTTTTACCGATACCCGGATGGAACAGGGGGCATAATCCTTACTGCCTTAAGATCGCATTTGAGAGCTGCCGCAAGTCGGTGAACCTGGCAAAGAAATATGGACCGTATGACCGTATATTTGTGTGCAGGATGGATCTGAATTATATTTCAAAGTTCGATCCATGGGAATATCAAAGCGACAGGCTGTATGTTTCACCACATTCGCAGTTTCTCGACCAGGGAGCATGTTCTGATATATGGGAACATGGGACTCAGGACCTGATTGATAAAGTTGCGGACTTTTACTGGCACATCGACCACGATGTGTTCATGAACCCGGATAAGAACCCGCATACTGAATTCATTTATCATCGCTATCTGAAGAAACTTAATATTCCGATATCTGTTTCTAAACTGAATTTTCAGGTTATCCGGATGTTCGGGATGCCGCTATTGCAATTTAATCTGAGTTACCGCTATTTGGGAACGGCAAATTAATCACCTTAATATATACAACTATGTCGAAAAGTAAGTTTTTTGAAATTCCGGAACTGGGCAGCGTGATCGACCTGAATTCCGGGAATGTTTTCCCGATGGAAAACGGACAGTATGACCTGGATGAAGAAAAGGCAAAACACATCTGTGACTATTCACAGGAACACTTATGCCACATGAAGAAAGAAAGCCTGATTGTAATAGCAAAACATTGCTATGCAGAAAAAAAAGAGTAAATATTTAATAAAATAAATGATATCAACAGAAATTCCAAGAAGAAATCGACTGGATCTAAATACACCAGCTGAAAAAGCAATTTATGAAGCAATACAGGAAGTAGAGGAACTTGGTGCAGATGTTAAATTAACAGAAGCAGTAACTTTACTTGTAAAAGCTAAAGATATGGTTGCTGATTATGTAGATAAATTATAATAATTTTACAATTGTCATTGCTAAAAGATTTAATGTAATTCTCCGACTCCCGGGCGAATGTTCGGGAGTTTTTTGTTTTTTTTGTATCTTGCACAAAATTTTAAACAATGAAAAATATAATCCTTTTTCTATTCTTATCCCTGCCGGTAATTGGTATGGGGCAGATTAACGATTGCAATGTTCAAATTACTACTGATGAATATACAAAACAAAAAACAATCGAAACTGAATATCAAACAATTAACAATGGCAAATATAAATTTACTGTTGATGGTAATAACATATATATGTATTTACGATTAGATCAACCTTCTGCATTTACAGTTTATAAAACAGATACTTTATATATGTTATTTGATGATAAGGAAATATTAAAATATTCATTTATAATCCCTTTTTATTCAAAATATAATGAATATGATGAAAAATTTCAAGTTTTTGTTATAGTCGCATTGACACCGAAGATGTTTAATAAAATGGGGAAAGTTAAAATTACTGGAATTAAATTATTATTTGAATATTCATTTTCAGAGGATTCAAAAAATATTCTTATTAAAGATTTATCATGTATTGAAAAATATTTGAAATAATATTTGCATTTGCTATTTCATTGTTTGTATATTTGCAGCGTTACTTAACGATCACCCATGTTGACAACCATTAATCTTAATAGAGGAAGTTCCTCTGGTTCGCCACCCGCAAGGGTTGGTGACGGTCTGATCACCGGTAACGCCAGAGGAACTTCCTTTTTTAGGAGATACAACCAATGTCACACAATGACAAAAATTCACCAAAAATTGAAGTAGAAGGATTACACCTTACCAGTAACCTGATCGAAATCCTTAAAGAAATCAAACAACAACCCGCTCTCGAAAGCATTTGTACCATTTCGCAAGGCGTTATCGCCATGAATGCGGCCGAAGGATGCTTTTCGCGCGAAGCTGTGGATCCAGAGTTTTTTGATTTGCAGTATTTTTTAATCAACATCATTGCCGAGCTTCATAAATAAAATTATGAAACGCATCAGGCTATTCATGAGTGTAATGGTACAGCTTGCCGTTATGCTCCGGCGCGGGTCCGAAATTACCCGGATAAGCCGCGAACATCTTCAGGAAAACCTCGTAGATATTTACGATGGTAAACGCGACATCATGCTCAGCATTTATGTGAACTACGATTTTAAAGCAAACGAATTTGTGTGCGAATGTACCCGCATTATCAACGAGCCGGTGCAGGAAAGGAGGCGGGGATGATCGGCCGTAAATTTTTCAGGAACAAGGAAATGGTTTCCGTTGGAGACGAAATCATAGATCCGGAATCCTTATGGGAACTTACCGACATGGACACCCGGCTCCGCCTGGTAGACGATGATGCTTTTATTACCGTTAGCTACGAGGAGAACAAAGAAAACTTTAAATCCGAAGCCAATGGAACCATACATTAATTGGGATCCGATGTTATGCAGCAAAGAATGGCTGTTGAAACACATCAATACTTCCATAAATGAAGCCGAAACTTTCCTTAAAAACACGGATAACCATTGTAACCCGGATACTCCCGCCATTGTAACTTATCTGGATGAATTGTGTTATTACCGCAATGATACCGAAGCTAATGAAATTATTATGCAATACGACAGGGAATGTATATGCGATCTAATACAATCGGTAAGCATACTAACCGGAAACTCAGTATTTGAATCATTTTTTTGTTAAATTTGTAATCATGGCAAAAGTTATAACGTTTTCTGAAAAATTTCCTCCTTATCATCCAAGAGCCGGTGAACCAACATATTTTCCACAAATGATTTGTCAGGGAGTTTATCCTTATATACCAATTATTGCAATTAATGCAGATCCATTTTTAACCGCAATGATATCTTCTCCAAAATATCATACAATAAGAGTCGGAAACAGGTTTAAAGAAGGTGATTATTTTAGTCCACGAGTATGGTCTGATAAACCTTATAAAAGCAAACAACAAAGTTTTTGCGATGATATTGAGGTTAAAAAAGTATTTGATATTTCAATTTTGGAAACATATGAGGTATTTATAAATGGTAGTTTTTATGGATCATTTGGTAGTGAAAATTTAAATATTCTTGCTCAAAATGATGGCCTTTCTCATAATGATTTCAGAGATTGGTTTATTAAAAAACTGCCATTTAAAGGACAGATCATTTGTTGGTCTGATAAAGTAAATTATTAATTCACTTAAAAGTTAATTTTATGAAAATAGAAACTAAATACAGAATATTAAGAATGGTGAGTAGGATATTGTCTATTCCAATTCCTCGGATAGATCAACTTGGAATAATATCCAAAGATGCAAAAATTGTTCCGGTAATTTTCAGAACTGAAACCCGTAAAGAGCCAATAATTATGGAAGCATTGGAGAATCCAACGAATTCAGAATATTTGAAAGAGTTTGTTAATAAATTAATCATGGAAAGTATTCCATTTATGATTAATAGTATGATTGATAATAAATTGATTGATTTTACATATGGAGATATGCCTGGAGGAAAATTATTTCTTGAGTTTAAAATTAATGCTGTAAGAAAGGATTGAATCATTAATTAACCTATAGGTTTTCTTTCAGAAGCCACTCCATCCGGGTGGCTTTTTTTGTGTCCTTTCATGCAGAATTTACCGGAGTTAATATTGTAACATGGAAGGTAAATTCGATGAGTTACAACTGGCGTTTATTGATGATGTTCTCTATCAGCATGGAGATTTCCTGCAGGAACTTTTCATGGCCGAGATTGAACGTAAAGGACTGGTGAAATCGGAGGATCTTCTTAACAGCATTGATTACAAGGTAACGAAAGAAGGTATTAATCCCAAGCTTTCAATGAGTTTTCTTAGTTACGGCCGTGCTATCGAAATCAGGCTCAATTCTAAAAACACAACAAAATTTAAGGCTCCCAGTACAAATTCAATAGTATGGGGAATGAGAAACGCCCCCAGGCGAAAGAAGATGAAGGATGCCCGCTGGTATGCCCGTAATGCATACGGATCGCTCAACCGCCTGATCGGGATTTTGATGTACGAATATTCTGACGAAGTAATTGCTTTCCTTAAACAACGATTTGAATACATAAATCAGCAATCATGAGTTTAAAAATTGACCGCGTTCAACTTGACATTATTATTAATAATGATCAAAACCGTAAACAGATAAGAGTGTTGAATGATGATATAAAGGAACTGGAAAAATCGGTAAACCGGCTTAAAAATACATCATTCAAAGGTAAAACAGAAGCCGAAATTGCATCTGCCGCAAAACTTGGCAATACCGAGGCTCAGGAAATGTTGCGAAACATTGAACTGATAAAGGCTAAAAAAACACAAATTGATAATGTTTACCGTTCCATTGGCATTGGTAATATGACATTGAAAGAACTGGTGCAACATCAGCGCGAACTCAATATGTTAAGGCAGCACATGGATCCCAACAGTGCGGCATTTAAAACCCTGGAGAAAGAACTTGCCGAAATCAATAACCGGACTAAAGAATTGAATTCTAACCTCAAAAAAACTGCTGATGATATGGCCGGGCATAAAAGTGTTTTCTCGGGATTTTTCGGAGGATTGAAAAAGCAGATACAGGAATTCGGGGCTGCTATTCTGGCGGCATTTGCAGTATCAGAAATAGTGGGTTATGTGAAAGAAGGAATATCGGCCGCCATGAAGATGAAAGATGCTGAACGATTGCTCCTGGTAGAACTGGAAGGTAATAAAAAAGTACAGAAAGAACTCATCGCCCTGGCTGATGAACGTTCAGCTCATACAATGTATTCGCGTATGGAAATATTAGATGGAGAGAAGTTTCTTGCCATCCAGAAGCGTAGTCCGGAACAAATAAGAAAAACCATTGTAGCCGCTACAGAACTTGCAACTCTTATGGGAGGTTCATTCGACGAAGCAGTGAAAATGCTTGATGGTACTATGGAAGGAAAATTAGGCAAAGGACTTGGTAAGATTGAAAAAGCTTTCAAAGATTGTACAAAAGAACAATTATATTCAGGTGAAGCCATTGATATTGTTGGTAAAAAGTATAAAAATATAGCAGAAAATGAAATGCAGCAGCAAGAAGGAAAATTAAATCTTCTTGAAAAAGCATGGAAAGGATTGAGAAGATCTGTCGGTGAAATATTTACCAATTCAAATTATTTTACCGGATCTATTACCGGAGCAACATCATTTCTCAAAGCTTTAAGAGAAAATCTGGGTACGGTAATATTCTTTGTTAAGGCAATTGCAACCTTATCAATCGGATTGATTGCTTATAAAGGCACAATGTTTCTAATTACCAATATTGAAAAAATTGCAACAGGTGTAAGAACTGCTTATATAACAGTTACAAATCTTTATTCTAAAGCTACTGAGGTAGCAACAGCTGAAACTAAAGCCTTAAATGCAGCAAATAAAGGAAATATGTGGAGTGCAATAATCAGCTTGATTGCGATGGCTGGATCTGCTCTATTACTTTATTGGAATAACCTGAAAGGTGCAACGGTTGCCGGTGCTGAATTTTACGGAAATATAAAAAAGGAACAATCAACTATGACAAGCCTTTTTGATACTGCAAAAAATTTGAATGAAAATACTGAAGTACGTAAAGCTGCAATTTCAAAAATAAATGAATTATATGGTGAATATCTTCCCCATCTATTAACAGAAAAATCATCGCTTGCTGATATTGAAAAAGCTCAAAATCTTGTAAATAATGGCCTGATAAAAAGCATTGCGATCAAATCGAGGATGAATGAAATTGATAGTGTTATTGAGGAATCATCAAAGACTCAGCAAGAATCAATGACCAAATTAAATAAATTGATCATTGGATCGAAGGGAGAAGATTTTGCAGGTTCTGTAGGAGTTGAAAAGATTAAGGATGTTACAAAATATATTTATGAATTGAATAAGGCCGGGACTAACTGGGGTGAAACATTAACCGGTATGTCTAAAT
>Ga0114951_10002045_pt1 | contig 23594 bp, 12 predicted proteins | sample AM7aDNAmetaG_FD_88677 | JGI IMG/M metagenome (GOLD analysis project Ga0114951, IMG submission 88677) | Freshwater microbial communities from Finland to study Microbial Dark Matter (Phase II) - AM7a DNA metaG | ecosystem: Environmental > Aquatic > Freshwater > Lake | place: Finland: Lake Alinen... | reverse complement strand
GCCAAAGCATGTTTGCGACCCCCTGCGGCAGGCGGAACCACTCCAGCATGTACTGCATGATGACCGTGTTGCCAATGCCGCTGCGCTGGTGGTGCTCCATCACGTGGGAGGTGACGTTGCGATCGCCGGGCAGCGTGTACGTGCGGACAGTCTTGGGCTCCGGGAACGACTGAAAACCGAACTCGCTGTTGAATCGATGTTCGCACGTCCGGTACCACTCGAACGGCTTGCGCCCGTGCCAGACATCCCACAGGTGCGCGTCGCCGCAAGTCGGGTTGTTGAAGTTGTCGCGCGGGCCGTGCGAGCTGTGCGGGCTGCACGGCCAATAGTCCCGCTGGCCATCCAGCCGACGGATCACGGCGGGCAGGAGTTTGTCAAACAGCTTGCCGTAGGACGTCCAATCCATCTGCCAGGCAGGATTCGGTTTGCTGGCGACGTTGCCCTGCTCGAGCTCGTTGTTGCCACACCAGAGCGCGAGGCAGGGATGGTGGCGCAGGCGCCGGACGTTGTCCTCCGCCTCGGCTCGCACGCTATCCAGAAAGGCATCGTCGTGCGTCGGATATGTCATGCACGCGAACATGAAGTCCTGCCAGACACAGATACCCAGTTCGTCGCAGAGGTCGTAGAAGGCGTCATCCTCGTAGACGCCCCCGCCCCACACCCGCAGCATGTTCATGTTGGCGTCTTTCGCCGCCTGGATCAACCGCCGGTAATCCGCGGCTGTGACGCGCGGCGCAAAGGCGTCGGCAGGGATCCAGTTGGCGCCCTTGGCGAAGAAACGCACGCCGTTGCAAGCGAAACAGAAGGACTCGCCCCACCGGTCCTTCTCGCGCACCAGGCGCAGGGTCCGCAGACCGATCCGGCGCACAGTCGCCGCAATCACTCCGCCATCCGTGTCAAGCAACTCCACGCGGACTTCATACAGGGGTTGCGCCCCCAGATTGTTGGGCCACCACAGCCGCGGTCGGACCAAGGTCAGGCAACCTTTCGCCCGGCCAGCCCGGACCGGAACTTCCGCCTGTTGCAGCACCTGCCCGTCGCAGGCAACGCTCAGGCGGGCGTACAGCCGGCGATGGCCAATTACTTCGGCGAGGGCGGAAACATTGAGTTGCACTTCACCGCGGGCGTGATGATCCTGTTCGATCCGCAGGTCTGTCAACCGGGCCTGGCCGAAAGCCTCCAGACGAATGCTGCGCCAGATCCCGCAGGTGGTCAGCGTCGGGCCCCAGTCCCAGCCGAAGTTGCAGGCTTCCTTGCGCAAGAAATGGATCCAACTGCCCGCCGACCATGCCGGGATTCCCGGCTCGGCTGCCTTCTTCCGTCCGTAGGCGGGTGCGGAGTCGAATCTCACCTCGATGCGATTCTTGCCGGCACACAAGAAGCGTTTCACGTCGAATTCCCACAGGCGAAACATGTTGTCCGTCTTGGCCAGCAGCCGCCCATTGACCCGAATCGTCGCCAGCGTGTCCAATCCGTCACAGCACAGGATCACGCGGGCGGCGTCCAGCAGCGCCGCGGGCAGGGTGAATTCCCGGGCGTAAATCCACACCGCCTCCCCGATCCACTGAACGTCATGCTCGTGGTCGCGGTAGTAAGGGTCAGTAATCTTCTTCGCGGCCAGCAGATCCAGATGCACGCAACCGGGAACTGTGGCCGGCAGGACGCCCTTTTTGCCGGCCTGCGTGAGTTGCCAGTTGCCGTTCAGATCAAGCTTTTGCATGGTCATATCCTCTTGATAATGAGTTTGGTTGTTCATCCCTCAAACACGATCATGTCGTGCCCGCGCGCCGAGGTCAGGCTGACTTGGGCATAGGGCTCCGCCCACACAAACGGCAGCGCCAAGCCGATGGGCTGGAGCGTCGCCCGCTTCGGTCGCTGCGGAAGCTTGACGGAAAGCCTGGCATCGACAAGCGGAAACGCCTCCTCAACGATGTCACTGGCCGGCGTCCGCCGCTGGGGACAAAAGCTCAGCACGTGTGCGATCGTGCGGCGCGCTTGGCGGGTGAGTGTTACTTCCACATGGCGCGGACCGCTGAAGCGGGTCAGCGGAGCGGGAACCAACCGGTCCAAACAGGCCCCCAGCAACTGCCGGTAGGGAATGTTGCCGTGACTGGCATACGCTTTGAAAAATGGATAAGCCAACGTGATGACGCGCCCCTTCTGCACGGCCGCCGCGTAGCGCGACAGTTTGTCGGGCGGAGCTTGGTGGTGCGAGCTGAAGTGAGCCCACGTCCGATCAAAATAGGGCTCCACCACCCGCGCGAGCGCCACCGCGCCCCGGACGGGTGTCATGCGGATACCCCGTTCATACATCACGTGATCGGTCGCTGGTGTTCCCGGCTCGGCCATCGTGCGGCCAAAACGCAGGTACGTTGCCTGATAAGGTGATTCGCCGTGACAGATGATTCCCAGCTCCGGCAGCAGTGGCTTTCCATTGCGGAGAGCGGCGGGTGCCTCGATGAGCAGAGCACCACCGGCGCGGACGAACGCCCGCAGAGTCGCGACCATCGTCTCGGTCAAGCCAATGTCGTGGGTCACCACGACCGCCGCATAGCCGGTCAGATTCAAGTCATCCGCCGCGGAGAGATAATCAAATTGATGACCAAGCTGTTGGAGGACTTTCAGTGTGCCTTCGAGCGCCTCGCCAGCAACAATGTTATAGCCGGCATTTAAATTGCGCAGCACCGCAATTTGCGTGACCGGTTTCGCGTCCCGGCACCAAGGCTCACAGGCCGCGACATGCTGGTAGATCTGGCCAATCAGGCTGTAGGCCGCCCGGTCGAGCGTTCCGCGCGGGTGGAGCTGGTCGCCGACACTGCAGCGCGCCCCGTGCGCCAGCATCTGGCTGCACTCGTAGAGCAACGCGGCCTTGGGCTTGAGCCCGCCGAAATCGGCCCAGTCCTTGTGGAAGCGCCCGGTCATGCCAAGACATGGCAGGCCAAACGTACGGGCGTAACGAATATTGATTGGGAAGTACGAGTAGCCCCAGAAAAGATTGGTCGGCAGCGACTCGATTTCGATATGCTGCAGATACTTTTTCTCGAGCGGCAGTCGCACTTTTGGTCGGGAATTATACCAAATCGGCAGGGGCTTGCCGCTGTTGAGACCGCGAACCAACCGGTTGTATCGTTGCATGTACCCATGCACGACATCCAGTGCATAGCGGTTGCGATCCGCCGCATTTTCCGGGTTCAGCCCGGCCTGACGCATGCCTGTAATGGCCCAGGGCGAACAACTGGGCTGGTCCCAGCACATGTCGAGGAATAAGGCGTCCACCGGCCGGTATTTCTTGACGATCTCAGCAATCTGGTCAGCCAGATAGTCCACATAGGGACTGGACATGTCCACAATGTGCCAGCCAGCCCAGAAGGGCGCGCCGGAGAGCTCGCCCTTTTCGTTGACCACGCGCCACCCCGGCTCAGTGGTGGCCGCAAACTCATCGCATTGCACGCTGATGTAGATCGGGGCGCGAATGCCACGCCGGCGGCAGGCTTCGAGCTGTTCGCCCAGCAAGTCGAGTCCCTTCGGCAAATGCGGGTGCCGGGCCGGACTGTTTGTGTCGTAATAGAGATGACCATGATGGCACTTGGCAAACAGCGTCACCGAGTTGACACGGGCTTCCGTAAGCTGATCGCCAAACTCATCGGCATCGAATTCTGCACCGACATCTGGAATAGCGGGGCCAGTGTGAAAATCCAGATGGATCTGGCGGAATGGGAGGGACTTAATTTTCATGGTCATGGTTCGTTCTGAATATCAGGGTTGGGGTCGCGCTTCCAGAATTCGATAGTCACGCGGGCGGACCACCACCCGGGCGGTATTGCCTTCGGTTCGCAATTCCAGACGCTGCAAGGCCCGGCTTTCGGGCGTGGTGCCATCCAATAAATCGGTCAAATCTGCCGCATCCACCGGATCGGGCTTGTCGATTTTTGCCGGGCTGGCGGTAACCGCCACCGGCGGCTTCAACCCCGGATCGAGATCACGCCAGGCCACATTTTTGGCACCCGGGAAAAGCCGCGCGGTATTGAGTTCCAGGCGCACATCCTGTTCGGCACCCCGGTCCCGACTGGCCACGGCAATGATGGCCCGCTTTTCAAATGCATAGACCACCGCCAACGCCTGCATGTTTGTCGGCGCCGCAACTGTCAGCACCTCGCCCGACTTCCACCACGGCCAGACCCGGGGTGTCTCGTCGAAGAAATGTTCCTGGGTCAGCTTCGTTGCGAGCACCGGCAGCGTCATGATATCGGAGGTGATGTAAATAGCGGATTCGGTCCGGTCCTGCGGATACGCCCATTGCCGCGCCGCCGCTGAGGCGGGCAGCGAGCGTGGCAACGTGCTGAGGAACGACACCCCGGTCCCCCACTTTGCGGAACCGCCCAAAATCCGCAGTGTCGCCGGATTCCAAAAATCCATTGCATCGCGCGTTTTGCCAAACTCCACACCGGTAACAAACTCGCCGTTGCTGAGATACCGGCAAAAACTGAACAGCGGAACCTCGTAGCACACTGTCATATGTGCCCAGATACAAGGTTCCTTGCCGGCCGCCTCGAACAGCCGCCAGAGCCGCAGATTGGCCCGGCGTTGCGCCAGCGCCGTGAAACCCACCCGCCGGCCATTCTCGCTGCCAGGTTCCGGATAGGCGGTCGAGGCTAGCGACAAGGTTTGACCGACGCTCACGTCGTCCCAATAGACACCGTCAATCAAGCCACGTTTGAGGTATTCGTTTACCGACCAGACGACGTAATCTTCAAATTCCGGTGTCCAGGCCACGCGCGCTACGCCCGGCCACATGTCATGGCGCCAATCGTGAAAGGCCGGCCCAAGGCCCGGCCAAGCGGCGTCGGCATAGAGAATGCACCGCCCCCATTTGGCCCGGCATTGTGGCGCCAAGATTGCGGCCCGTTCCCAAGAACGCGGCTCGAGCAGAAAGCTATCGTTCGCACCGGCATCGGCCGGATCAGTCTTCAGGTTGAACCCGCCAAATGAATCACAGGACCCAAAGTTCACACCGCCCACGATCATTTGTTTCCGCCAGTCGGACGGCTCGGGCTTGGCCGGCGTCGGCAGCAGCACAAAATGGAAACGGCGACCCGCAGCCGCGAGTGTTACCGGTTCGCGAATGACATTCATGCGGAACACCACCGCGCCGTCCTGGCGCAGGATTTCCTGTGCTGGCTTGGGACCATCCACCGTCCAACCGCGGTCGTTTTCGCCGCCAAAATACAAGCCGGCCTCGTCACCGCCGACCCAAATATGCGGCATGAAATTGGCAACCCCTTTGGCGCGACTGAACCGTGGATATGGTTGCGCCACGCTATTCCAAACGCTGCCATCCCCTGGCGGGATGTATTTCGCGATCCAGGAAGCGCGAAAATCCTGACCGCCGCCATTGGCCAGCAACTGAGTGGCAATGGCCGGATTGAGCGGGAAATTAACGGTCAATTCATCGAGCTTGATTTCGGTTCCGGCAGCCGGCTGCAACGTGATTGCGCAGTAGATCAGCCCGTCGAACTCCATCCAGGCGTCAAGCGCCGCCGTCACACCGGCACCTTGCAGCGTGGCTTGCCACGCCACGCGGTCAGGCGCGGCCCCGGTAATTTTCGCCCCCTGCCCCGTCAACTCCGCGGTGCCCGCACTGGTGGCCACCCGGATTGTCGTCGGGGCCGCGAACAGCTGTTGTTTGAGTGTTTCAATTCGCGCCGGCAAGCCATTGGCACCCAGTTCAAGTTCTCGCCCGATCACGCGCAGCTTCTGGCCTTCGACCACAATCGGCGTCCACGGTTTTGGAATCGTGTGTTCCAAGCCCAGGGTATTCCCGAACCAAGCCGGCTTTTCCCGGAGATATTCATGGTGTTCTTCCTTGATCACGGTGCCGGCGGCGTCACGGGAACGAATGATTACCGGGTAACGCCCGAATGGGAGCGGTTGTTTAAGAATGAAGGTTGTGTTGCCCGAATCGTCCAGCGCTTGTTTGGCAACGTTCAGCAAAACAGCCCCATCTGCTGCGCGAATTTCGCAATCGGCACTGACCGGTTTGGCGTCACCAACCGGCCGACACGCCAACTTGGCCACAAGTTTTTCCTGCATGTCAAACGAGTGGGCAAAATAGTCGAAATCGAGGCGGAACACCGGCAGTGGTTTCATTTGTGCGGCGGCATCGGGCAGCCAGCGCGCGTAGGCGTTCCAAGCTTCCTCGGCCGACAGCGGCCCGGCATAAATGCTGAACTCGTCAACCAATGTGGCGCCCGGCTTGAACGCCAGCGTCCAGGTGTCATCGTCATCATTTCCGCCAGTCCGTTCCCGCCATTTCTTCACTGCCTCCGCCGCCGCCACACCACGGGTCACCAGTTCCACCTGCCCAAACTTTTGTAATTGACCATTGAGGTAAACACTCTGTTGGCCGTCTTGCAGTGAAATCAACACATGCGTCCAAGTGCCGGGATGGATTTGCTGCCACCGCAACTCCGCATCGCGACCGGCACGCCCGCGCCATACTTCAAGCTCTTTCACCACGGATGCCGACTTTCCATCTTTTGCGGTCAGCGTCATGAGTATGTCGCGTTTGACACCCCGGCCATCAAACTCACCGACATAGAAATTATTCCAATCAAGCGGACGGAACCAAAACTCGATTGTGCCGTTTTTCTCCGGCAAGCTGGAATAGCCGGTCATCTGAAAACCGCTCTGATCGACCGGCCGGAGATCAAGCGCCTGCCCCTGAACACCGCGTTGAAACTGGCGGGGCTCCGCACTCCCCTTCCAAGACCGACCGGCGAATATTTCCGGTTGCAGACTACCATCAAAACGGAAGCGCGTGAGGAGCTTGTTGCTCTTGAAAAATGGCGCTGTCAACTCCAGATCCGCGCGCGACCGCTCCAGTTCCTGATGCCCAAGATTCCACGGATAAAAATGCCGCACACCTTTGGTTAGCCGAACCTCATCAACCGCACCGTGCCAACCCGGTTGCCCCGGCGCGCCACCAATCATAACCGTGGAACCAAGTCGCCGGTTCAGCGACTTGGTCCAGTCCTGCGGCGCCACGGACGCCTTCTCGCCATCGATCGCGAGCACAATGGCGGGATGCTCCGGCTGGCCGCGTGGTGCTGCCACTGTGAGGGCACAATGATGCCATTGCCCCGTTCCGCCGGTAAGTGGCACACTCAAACGGTCTTGACCGTCGACCCGTAGCGTGATTGCAGCGGAGTTCGTCTTGACGACTGTCGCAAGCAGCCGTCCGCCGGAGTCAGCGAGCGCCAACAAAGTGGCGGGGCCGTCGCGGCTAGCCGACACTGAAGAGCGAAACCAAAAATCCAATATGAAAGCGCCATCGGTGCCAAGTAAATCAGGTAGTTGCGCGACACCTTCAGCAAAACCGTTGCCGTCCAAAACCAGCCCCCCGCCAAATCGACCGGCATCCGGCACCGAACGCGCATCGCCTTGCAGGTTTGGCGGCTGCCCAACCCTGCCGCCAACCGCGTCCTGCGCTGACTTCCCATTGTCCAGTAACGCGCCGATGTCCCCTTGGTCTAATGTTGAAGAAACCTCGGTCTGCCGGTCTTTTTCGGAACTGAATTTCCAGAGAAAAACGGTGTTGAGATCCGGCTGGTTCATCTCAATCCAAGCCGACGAGTAAGGCGGAATCGCCGCTTGGACGACCGGCGAAACACCACTTAATCCCGCCGCTAATAACAGGCCAATCAGGCCACTTAGGATGACTCGTCTGGCAATCATGTGAATAGCCATTTCCGGCACAACTGATGGAAGAATATCATCTTCAGTGGATTGGTTCCTCGGGCAAATATGCGCCATGTTCCAGCAAGCTAACTCGCAGTCGATTGGTATCCACGGCATGAACATCCGGCAGCGGGGCCGCGGCGGCCATCGCGGCGGCCGTTCCGGCGGCCTCACCGGTCGTTAGACAGCAGGCCATGATGCGCACACTACCGTTGACTTGCCGGTCGGTTGAAATACAACGTCCGGCCACCAATACATTTTTCAGCCCGCGCGGGGTCAGGCAACGATACGGCACGCCGTAACTCTCGCCATTGCCAAGTTGCTTGACCTCCTGCTCATTGGCTTGCCGTAGTTCCTCGGGTTTTTTGGTCGCCGCCACCGCCGCTGCGGTGTCGACTTTGCGGTGAACGTCGATGTTGTAAGCATTGCGGCAAATCTCATCTGGAAAACTGCGCCGCGCCAAATAGTCATCCAATCCCAGCACATAATCCCCCATGATGCGGCGGGTCTCACGCACCCCCAGCACGGTACCAGTGGCCGCGAGAAAGGCATCGGCAAACGCAGGATGAAACTCGGCGAACGCGGCGCGGTATTGCGCCGCCTGTTTCCGCCCAAGCATGAGCGCCTTGGACACACTAACCGGATCCGTATTGTCCACGTCGTAGACATGGCCGAAGTTGTAGCCGAACGTCTTCGGCCCGATGCGCGTACTACAGGAGTGCCAGTCGACAATCAATGGATAGCGCCCCGATTCAAGTGCCTTGTGCACCGGGCTGGCGGGATCGAAGAAATGCAGGCTCGGCGCACTCCCGGCGGGACGCTGCGGGTTATACCAGCAGTCATACGGCTCAACATTGGTGAGCATGAAACAGTGTGTGGCCGGCTGCAGGTTTCCGGCTGCATCACCTTTTTCAAATGGCGCTCCGGCCCAAGCCGCCAGATCACCATCGCCGGTGCAGTCGACATAGACTTTGGCCCGGTAGGCCCGCAGGCCGGCTTTATTGGCAACCAACAATGTCTGGACTTGGCCGTGGGCGCCGCAGTCTACCTGACATACCTGGGACTGGAATAGCACCGTCGCTCCGGCCCCAGTCACCAATTCATCGTAGGTGCGTTTGAGTAGTTCGGGATCAATCGCCGGCCACCATCCCATCTGGGCTTCCTTCAGGTGCGGCATTCCTTCACAAAGTGCCGTGCGAATGTGTTCGGCGATTCCGCGGGCGATTACCGTCTCACCATCCGCATATCCGCAGAACCACGGCACCAACCCGAGTGTTCCCATCCCGCCCAATGCAGTCGCAGCTTCGATCAATAATGTTCGTGCCCCCGCTCTTGCTGCAGCCGTGGCCGCCGCACTACCGGCTGGCCCCCCCCCCACAACGATGACATCCCACGAATCATCCAGCGGAACACTATGTTGTGGAATTTGGTATTTGGCAGACATCGTCCCTCCTCAGTTTGGTGTTTTTCAATTGTACTCATTTTGTTCTCTCGCCTGCTGCGACAGGTGTACGTTATTAGTCGTCCACCGGCTCAGCCTTCAAGCCCGGGTCCGGCCGAGGGCGCGCGCGCAGCACGTTGCGGGACTGGTGCCGCCGGCGCTTTCCAGGAAAAGACCGGCCGCAGATGTTGATAGGGCTGGTGGTTGTAGGGCAACTTGGGTTTCTTTCCCTGCCATTTCCAAGCAATAAAATCGAGCAGCACATCCCAGTCCTCGGGAGCATGCGCGTGCTCGCCGTGCCGGAGGTGAAACGCAAGATTTTCCGAAACGCCAAGGAACCGGTAAACCTCGCCGGCAGCCCAAGCGCACTGAACCATTCCCTCCGGATTCGACCAGCGGTCATCCACGGCATAGGTCAACAGGAGTGGACGCGGTGCGATCGAGGCCAAGAGACAATGTTGGTCGAACGGTATCTCTGCTTCCTGGCCAAGATACGGCCGCAGGCCCGAGCCGAACCAAGACGGAAAGACGTCGATAATATTCAGCGTCTCCCCTCCATCTCCGACATAGCGGAAAACCGCACTCCCTCCCGCACAAGAGGCATTATCATTGATGAGCATGATGCGCTCATCGGTCGCTCCCGCCACCAGTGCGGCCTTGCCTCCCCTTGAATGGCCGCTTATCGCAATGCGGGAGCGGTCGATGAAGGGCAGTTCATGTAAGAGATCCACGCACCGGTGGTAGCCCCAGGCCCACGCCGACAGAGCCCCGAAGGCCTGGCCTCGATACACATCATACAAGCCGCCCTGTCGCTTGGTCTTATCCGGGACATCTCCATATCCCAGATCTTCGGCCAATTCAGTCCGGTTGAAAATCAGTAGGGCACAACCGCTGTCCGTGATGCGACGCGCCACGTCATCCGAGATATACCACCAACAACCATCTCCGCTGATGATGGCAGGGATGGGTTCCGATGTTTGCGGAAAAAGCAGCTTGGCACAAAAGGAAAACGGCTGCGCACCTCCCAAGCAATGAATCCGATAGGACCCGAGACAAAGCGCGCCCGGCAAGCGTCGCACGGAATGATGACAAAGAGTCTCGATCTGGACAGATTCAGGCTTGGGAGGTAGTCCCCCGTATTCCATTTCAAGGATCAGATTCCGCCAAGCCCGTGAGCGTTCGGGCCATTCCTCCCGAGTCGAGATTCGACCGCCTGCCGGCAAAGAAAATGGATCCGGCAGTTCACCTTTGTTAACGATCGGTTCAGTCGGATAAGCCTGATTTAGATTTTGTGTTTTCATTCTATTCTACGAACCACCACAGCCGACACGCTGCGCCCCGGCAACTGCGTGTGCTGCAGGTCGACTTGGACGCTGACCGGCAGGTCAATGTAGTAGAGATTGAGCGGTGGTTCACCGCGCAGGCCAGCGCTCAGCGTACCGGCATTCATGGCTTGCGTCACAATGCGAACCGTCGCCCGGTATTCGCCGGGGCGCTGACTGCCCTTGAAGCGAATCACCAGTTCAGCGGATTCGGGACTCGCCCCACCCCGCAGGCCACTACTCTCGTTAGCTCCGATGAAACGCAACGACTGCGGCGTGGCTCCCCGGTGTTCACTAACAAATTCGAAAAACTCAGCCTGCTTGCCGATGAGAATCGCACCGATATCGTCGCTCGGATTCGTCAAGCGTTGTCGGTTGGCCGGCTCTGTCCGTTGACTGTTGGCCATTCCATATAATTTCGTGGGCACCTCTTCGGCAGGATTGTCAGCGAGCTGGCGCGGCGCGGTGCGACGTTGGCCATTGGTGATGGCGCGCGGCTTTGAGATCGCGCTCTCACCGGGCGGCGCCGCCGACAACACGATGGGGCTGGTGTCACTGACCGTCAGCAGCGGGCGCAGGAGAGTCACCTCGGAGAAGTTATCCAGATAGACTGCGCCCGCGACATCATTCTGGTTGCCAAACCGTCCACCGGCAACGTCAGACTCGACCAGATGGAAAACCGGCTTGAACTCGGCTGCGATCTGCCGGCGCACGAACTGCGCACTGGCCGTCATCGGCAGTGCCACGCCACCCCAAAACTCGTGGGCGGCGGCTTGGGAGTTCTGGCAGAGACGCAGATAGGCGGACACCGGTTTGCCGCCGGCGACCGCCATGTCGACAGAATACGCGACGACACAACCCGGGCGAACTGCCAGGGGCAACAGCGGATCGCAATTCCAGACACTGCCAAATCCGCGAGCCATGTCATCCTGGGAAGCCCCGGCGTTTTTGGCCGGCAGCTTTAATGACCACGATCCCGCGCTGGCCAGCTCCCGGGTCCGCACCGCACCGTTGTCCAACGTCCAGTCGGTGGCGTTCTCCGGATGATCCACCGGAGCGTCCTCAAAACTCGGGTTCTTGAAGGAGAAACCGGCCGCGTCGCTGACATAGATCCGGTCTCGCACGAGGTGACGGAACGGCGGCGCTGGCAGTCCCGCAGCGCTGTACAGCGTGCAGCGCGGAAAGCTGCCCCACGCGTAGTGCAGGATGGTCGGGCGTTGCACCTGCGGATGCCAGACCACAACACGGTTGCCATTTTCGATGCGCGCCTGCGCTGGTCGCAACACCAGATCTTCACCGGCAATATCAAACCCCGCGAGCGTTCCGCCCTTCGCAACCAGCCCCCCACCGACATGTTCAAAAGTCACAATGAAGTGGTCGTTGTCGACGGCAACCTGGGCCGGCACCGGACTGCTGCCCTCCACATTTTCACCGTAAGCCAGTTGTCGCGCGCTCAAGAGCAGGCGGTCGGCAACCGGTTCCTTCTGTTTGGGGTGAATGTTGTAAGGTTCGCCAAGGTCGATTGCCACAGCCATGCCGGTGTGCGGAACATTCCGCCACACGTTCAACTGCGCCTCCCGCAGGTCGGTCCACAGGCCGGCGAAGATGGGTTGGTGGAGCGCCGCCAAGGTGCCGGCATCCATGTCCAAGCGTTGATCCTTCCCGGCACGGTGCTCGATGAACCCCGGGAGCTGAACGAACAGGAATGGCAGGTTGGGCTGCTCAAAAGCTGTCCGCCAACTTTTGATCAACGCCGGAAACAGTACGGCAAACTCCGCGCCGCGGCCGCCGTTGTACTCACCCTGATAGTACAGCACGCCGCGAATCGTGTACGGGCCGACCGGCGCAATGATGCCATTGAACCACTTCGCGGTCATTTGCAGCGGGCTCTTGAGCAGGCTGCACAACACGGGTGATGCTTCCAGGGCCGGCGCGTCGACCCACGCCTCGGCCGGCACGATCGCCACGGCTGTGATGATGCCGACCGGCACATTCCCGCCGAAGTGGCGGTAGAGTTTCTCGGCAAAGAACCCGCTGACCGCCGAGTAGCCGGCACCGGGCCTGGCCCATTGAACCGGCTTCGCCAGGTCACGCTGTGGCACTGGCGCCTGCAACGCCTGACCGGGAAGATCGGCGACCCAAACATTCGGGCAGGCGGCTAGACGCTTCAGACCCTCATCGCCGTCGGTCACGGAACCCAGTCCCATCATCATGTTGGATTGACCGGCGGTGAACCACACCTCACCGACCAAAACGTCATGGATGATAACCGGCTGGTCCGCCCGCCGCTCCGCCGTGACCACGAGATCCTGCCCAGTCGAATGAGCGGGCATCGGCGCGAGGGTGACGCGCCATTGGCCATTGGTATCCGCAACCACACGTTGGGTCTGACCGGCAAAGGTGACGACCACCGTTTCGCCAGTCTCGGCCCACCCCCAGACATGCACCGGCAACTCGCGCTGGAGCACCATGTGGTCGGCAAAGAGGCGCGGCAACCGCAGTTCGGCGTTCGCTGTCATGGCGAACCCGGTCAGCAGAGCGAGAAGAACCTCTTTCACGAGGCACCGCGATTGTCGCGGACCACCACGTTGGTGCCGCGCCCGCCTAATGCACCCGCGGCTTCGATCAGTTTGGCAGACATCGTCTCTCCTCAGTAGCGCCGCAATCCAACCAGCCGTGTGGCGCCGGGTTTGATTTTACCGAGTGCGAGCTTGCGCCCGTAGAAGTCCAAGCTGGCCTTACCCCCAGCGAAGTCGTTAACGCGGATAAACTCCTGCCACGGCAATCGCGGCGCTAATCCGAGCTTATCCAAGTCCACATCAATCGTCACCGTCTGCTCCTTATCACCGGTATTGGTCACCGCAAACAGAACCCGATCCGGCAGCTGCCACATGGCGATGGTGGGGATGCCGGTCTGCTCGGCCGGAACAAACTTTGTTTCCTTGGCGGCCAATCCCCAATCCAGCATCGCGTCGGTGAGTTGCGCGCCAACGCCGGTCAACTCTTGCCGGACGCGCGCGAGGTCGGGGGGGGGGTCCACGCGGAGACCGAAGTAGCGGGCGGTGTGCGGTTGAAGTTCCGACACCGACACAGTCTTACCGGCCAGATCGAGGACCGGGACCGGGTCAACCTCCGGCAGTTGGCCGTTATGCGAATCTTTGCCGCGCAGTTCCACAACGGTTGCCGGGCCGGACTTGAGACCGAGCTTGGTGAAGTCCACCTTGAGGACCGGGTTCTTTACCGCCTGGCCGGCGTGGTTGAACGCCATGACGAATACGCGTCCCGGCAATTGCCAATAAGCCACCAAGACCTCGGAATCGCTGCTGGTGATGGCGGTGTTGCGCCAGTGCGGGACATATTGCAGACGTTCATCATTCAGCCCCCAGTCCAAAAATTTCTGCCCCGGCCCATAACCGTCCCAGCCGTACCAGTTGCAGTCGTGGAAACGCGCCCAATCGTAGAACCCGCGCCAGACTTTGCCTCGTTTCACGGGATCGGTGATCTGGTTGATGCTCATCCACGTGAGCGGCACACCGTAATTCTGCGGCGTGTTGAGGGCGCGCATCCGCTCGATCGAATAATTATCCACCCAGTCGCGCGTCGAGGCATCGGTCATGAACGCCCACTCACCATCAAGCCCGGCCCCGATCCACGGGTAACCCAAAAACGGGAAGCAGTTGCTCGAGTGGACGGAAAGCCCGCCCGGCGCCAGTCCGTGTTCCTCCTGTAGCGCGTTCAGGCGCATCATCAACCGCCGAATATTCAAGCCGTTGAACGTGGGCTGGAGTCGGCCGTCTGGCAGACGGTAGGCCATGCTGTTCTGCACGCCTGACCAAGCACGGATGAAGAAGATATCCCAGTAAATGGAACGCAGTCCGCCTTCGGTGATCGCGCGGGACGCCAACCACACCATGTAATCGCGTTGCGAATCACCGATCGTGTTCTCGCCCCATTCCGGTGCGAAGTAGCCGGCCACTTTGCCGTCGGCGGTCGGCGGCCCGTACCCCATCAACGCCAGCGAATTGTGCACCCACGCCGTCCGCCGGGCCCTGAGCGGATCGACCGGTTGAAGCTCGTGGACCTTCGCATCCGCCTGCGCCTTGAACTCCGCCCAGACCCGGCTCCAGTCCGCCGGCGCGGCCGGCGCGGAGAGCCACTGCGTCCCGTCGTAGCGTTGGCCGGTGGTTTTATCCGTGTACTGCTTGTGCGGTCCGCTGAATGTGCCGTCCTCAGCATTGATCGTGGCGCGCCAGCCTTTGGGGAACGGTTTAAATGGCGTGGCGTTATAGGTGAACGTCAACGTCCGTGCTTCGGTCAACGCGTATGGTTTGCCGATGATGTTATTCCGCAGGATCACCGCCTGGCCGTCGCGCACGATCTCATGAGCGGGCACATCATCATCCGGAACCCATCCCTGATCGCTATCGGCCCACCAATAAAATCCGCGCCGCTCGCTGCCGATCCAGACATCTGGATAGAACGAGCCGACCGTCATACCAGACCCGCCCCGCCCTAGGTCGAGCGTGCTCCACAACCGGCCCACTTTGTCGACCGGCAGAAGTTGCGCGGCGAGCGAGGCGAAGTTGCCGCCCGGCCCCATGCAGTTCATCGCCGCGGCGTCCTGCGCGGAAAGCGGAAACTCGATCCGCAACGAATCGACTTTGACCGGCTCCTTGCCGGCCGGCGCGTAGGTCAGATTCACCAGCACCATCCCGTCCTGTTCGATTGTGCCGGTCGCGGTGAAGCTGAGTCCAGCGCCTTGGGCTTCACCCCGGAACGAATGCCGCCACGCCAGCTCTTCGGTGAACCGGAGTTTGCCGGTCAGATCGATGCGTTGTTCCTTGCCGCCGATGACGACAACAATTCGGGCGGGTGCGGCGGACACCGGTTGATCCTGCGACACGATCTCGGCCGGCAACCCAATGGCATCGAGTGTATACCGGCGCCCCCACAGGGTGACGTTCGGCCCCTCGTGCTTGATCGCGGTGAACGGTGAAATTACCCGCTCGATGTTGCCAAGCTTGTTGGTCCACCACGCGGCAAACACCGTGGCTTCGTCGAGTTTCTCGAACCGGGTGGTGACCGGTCCGAGCGCTTTTCCGTCAGTGGTGTCGAAGGCTCCCGCGACGACATATTGGCCGTCCTTGAGCGCCGGTAGTTGGAGCAGTTTCGTGAACTGGCAGTAGTCGGACTTGTCGATGATCCCTTGGACGACCGCCTGGGTCTCGCCTTCCCGGGTGATTTGGTAGCGGAACTGCTTCACGAGTTCCGGATTATCGAGGTAGTAGGTATCGGCCTGGATCTGGAAGTTGTTGCGCACCGGGTTGAACGTGCCGCTCAACGGGAACGCCACCGCCGGCGGTGTGTATTTCACACAGTTTTCCGGGTAACCGAGTGTAAAGTAGGCGTAATATCGATAGAGTTCCTTTTCGCCTTGCGTGACACGGAAACCCAGCCCGCCCTTGTTTTTACCGAGATCGCGCGGCAATTTCTCGTTGATCTTGAACTCCGCTGTCTGGCCAGGTGAGACCGTGAGCGTCTGCTCGCGCTTCAGGAGCGGTTCCGTGGTTTTCCCATCTTTCCATTCTTCCAACTCCGCCAACGCGGCGAGCGTCACCGGTTGGGGGGTCGGGTTGTAGGCGCTGATCTTCACTGCGGCCACACCGTCTTTCAACCCCGGCAACTCATCCAGTGTCACCTGCACGCCCGGCGTGTTCTCCACCAGTGTCATCGTTGGCCATCCGCTCGGATCGAAGTAGCCCGAGTTCAACGGCACGGCCGCCTGAAAGAAACCGGGGATGTGATTAAATGCCAGCAGCATCTTCCATGTGTCACCGGCTCGATTTGGCCCGCTCAACTCAAAATCCCTCGCCGGCATCACCACCTCCGCCTCCCACCAGCGGCCGCCCAGCGGCGCGCTGCCGGGTTCGGTCAGGCGCACCGCCGTCTTGAAGTGCGGCCGCCAGTTGCGAAACATCTGCCCCACCGAGACACGGGCCAGATCGCCGTCTGACCCAAAGCAACTGATGAAAAACTTGTAACAACTATCGGTTCGCCCCTGTGGCAGGTTCTTGCCCTGCGGCTTGAGATTGAACTCCATCCCGTCATCAAATGCGTTCACGCTGCCCGGCGCCCGGCCACTGACGTGGGGCTTATACCCCGGCATGATCCACGTCCGGCATGCGACGTAAAGATTGTCCGCGTCCCACGCGAGATAATACGTCGTCGGCCGCAGGATGAGCAGGTTGCCCCCCGGGTTCTGCGACGCCAGCCCGCCAATTGCCAGCGCTTCGCGCCATTCGGTCGGATCAATCGTACCGTCAATCGTTGGCGGCTTGGTCATCTTCGGCACAGCAAAACTTCCCACTTTTCCCGCCGGCAATTGTGCCAGTGCACTAACAGTGATCAGCGCAACACAACTCACGGCAAGTTTCGTTATGAATTTTAAATTAATCTTTTTCATCATTACCTCGCGCTACTGCTGTTGCTGCCATTTTTTCACTCCACCGCGACGTCAATGCCCGCCGCATCCTGGAACCCGACTGCACTCCCAACCGGCGTTACAATCGGTTGATTGGGGCTTTCCTCGGTCGGGGTCGTGATCGCCGGCAAAGAAAGTGCGAAAGCCGCGATCAACGTTATGGATGGTTTCATACTTTCTTCTCCACCAACACAACTGAAATGCCCCCGTCCAATTCGACCCCAGTGGTCAGGGAGTTGTTGGGTACAGGTCAACTCGGCCCGGACTCCAAGATCCGGGCGGGTTGCCGCACAGTCGCCGACTTGCGAAATTTCCTCATGAGCCAGAGACCCTTGGCGCGTTGGGTCCGGTGGGAAAAGACATGGCCGCACTTGCAGCAAGTAATTCACCGGATCAGCGTTGTTGTTCATCGCGGTATTCAAGACTCGAGCCACGGGCGCTGATAGACCATCACCGAATCACCGACAGTTCCATGGGTTCTAATTCGAGCGTGATTTCACCGCCGACAACCGGTTGCGGTGTAAAAGTGGCGATCGGCAGATCGCTTGCGACCGGTAAGAATGCGGGGGCAATCCGCAAGCGCATCGCCCCGTCCTGCCAGCGAACGTGAATGGTCACGACCGTCGGACCGGTATTGAGTACCGCCAGAGTCTGGGAATCACCAGCGATTCCGGCGAGTGCGCGCACCCCGGCCGGGCAGCCTTGCACCACGTGCAACCGTGCCCCAGGCCGGAAGGCATCCATCAACGCCGCGTAGTAATGGTAGAGCGGCCGCGGCAACCACTGCTGCACCTTGTAACGCCAAAGACCGCATGGCATGAACCCCACGTGCAGGTTGCCCATGTAAACGAGGTCATGGAGACACCAGAGGCAAAAGCCATCCAGACCACTGGCCAGTCCGGCCAACACCTTGTCCGCCACATCGACGGCGCCGGCCAACGAGGAGACCCGGTCTTCCCCGCCCGGTCCCACACCGAGGAAGAAGGTGCTGAAGCCGACTGTCCCGGCCGTATTGAACTCCCAGATCATCAGTTCCCGGTCGGGTCCCAGAAGTTCGCGGAAGGCGGCCGCTTCCGCCGCCATGCCGGCGTAGGCGTAGTCCCCGTTGCTCGCGTAGAAATCGAGGTTCTCCGGATTGTAATTGTGGTACCCATAAGCCACATCGAGGTCGGCAAAGGCATTGAGACACAGCCGCATCCGCTCCAGCCGCATCGGTGCGCCCCAAACCGTATCAGCCACCATCAACTTGACAGCGGGATGACGGCCACGCCTTGCCAACTCCGTGTGCGCCAGTCGGTTCAGTCGAACATATTCCGACCACGGCGGCTTCGTTGTCGCGCATTGTTCGCCGAAGATGCGTCGGTACAACGGCGAGTCGTGGAAAAACAAACTGTCCGGCTCATTCCAGAGCGTCAGCCAGCGGATGTGCGGACACGCCTCGGTGTCGATCAGATGCTCAAGGCCGGCTAACATGGCGCGGACCACTGGTTCCCTGTCACACCCCACCGCCGGCGCTGGCGAAAAAAGCACAAGGTTGACCTGGGTCTCCGTCTCCCGCAGCAGATGCAGCTGGCGCACCAGATTCCGGTACCCCGGCTGATCCCAAACGAATGAGATGCCGTCCAGACTTGGATTGAACCACGCCACCTCGACAAACAATCGCCCCACGCCCGGCCGCAGGGCGCGGACGCGCCGGGCAATCAGACGGAGGTCATCCTCCATGATGCCACACGCCCGGTTGGTATCGTCAAAGATATACGCATCCATCTGGGCACCCAGCCCGCGAAACGGTCGCGCGCTGACCGCGCGGTCGCTGATCTGAAGATTCGCGCTCAATGTTTTTCGCTCCACTTCAGCCATTCGGTTTTCCCGATCACATTCGCTTCGCCAGTGATGGAGCGGAGCGACTGATCAAGTGCCCCTTGAATCCAATACACCACCACGGTTGAGTAAGTAACTTTGAATTGGTTGATTAGGGCCGGCACGGCGCGGGCGTCACCGATGCGGCCGAGGGCCACGACCACGGCGCCGCGCTCGTCTTCGGAGTTACGATCCTGCTGGTCAAGCAGCGACACCAGCCCAGGCACGGCAGCCTGCACCTTGAGCAGCCCCAGTGCTTCAATCACATCCTTGCGGAGCTGCCCCTTGCCGGCAGCTTTGTCATTGAGGCAACCGATCAAAGCTTGTCCGGCGATGGCATTGGTAGTGCCGGTTCTTCCAAGGGCCCGAATGACATAGGGCCAGGTACCGGCTGCCTTGTCGTCCGCAAGCAACTCGATCAAGGAGGACACCACTGTGTCCCCGGCCTTGGCGAGCGCTTCGGCAGCCAGACTCCGCAGTGCATTCTGGACCGGGTCCTGACTCCCCTTGATCCACTCCCTGAGCACTGCGAGACACGCCGGGTCGTCGATTTTCTCCGCCTGCGCGAGGCCGCTGAGCGCCTGTTTCCGAACAAGCGGACTCTCATCCTTGAGTAGTCCGGCCAGCGTCGCAACTGCGGCGGAAGTGCACATTTTCCCGAGTGCCGTGGCCGCCGCGTAACGCGTCGCCTCGGCCGGATCATGGGCTTTTTCGACCAGGATCGCCGTCTCCACCCTGGCCAGGGCAGTCAGGGCTCCGCCCTTGCGAATCGCCGCTTCGCGATAGAGGAGCTGGATGAACGCCTGCTCCGGAAAATCCCCCCATGGCAGAAACATGAGGACATCTCCCTTTTCCACACTATCCGCAAAACTTTCCCAACGCTTCTCCAGGAGATCCTGGCGGACCAGCACGAGACGAAAGGCCGCGGGCCAGAGCCGGCGAATGCGCGGATCCGTGCCGCCATCGCTGAGGTTCGGAGAACTGTACGGGGCGCCGAACCGGTAGAGATCCTGCCCGGCAAACTCCGGCGAGATCAGACAATCCGGATGAAGCGCGGTAAGTTTCTCCATCATACTAGCCGGCATGACCCAGGGAATACCGCGCATCTCCTTCTTCTGTTCCGGAGTCAACAGACCGTCACCAAACACGCTCGAGTCAAGGTAGAAAATCGTGCAGCCCCAGCGCTTTTGCGCATACTTGATCTTCGCCGATATCGTCGCAACCGGGTCTCTGACCTCCCGCTGATTCCATGAAAGTTGGCCTTCCTGATTGGGCTGGTAAATTTCTGTCGGCCGAATGGTGATACCGGTCCGGAAACCGGCATCGCGAAACTTTTTCATAAACGCATCCGCAAAGTGATCCATCTCCGGGCTGAGCTTTGGGAGTTGTCGGGGATCACCGATATAGGAGATCATATGCGGCATCTCTTGGCCTTCCATGTCCCAGACGATGATTCCCTGCGCGCCCATTTTCTGCATGTGAGCGATGCAGTTGTCGGCGTACTTCATGAGCCGCAGACCGAAGGCCTGACGCCCCTCTTCGGTTGTGGTATCGACTTTCGGATCTTGGAACCAACCGCGCGGATTGGTTTTCCAACCGGTGGCCGAATTGCAAAGAAAGGCCGTGGCGATGGGGCGACGGTCTGACCACTTCAACTTCATGGGATGAGCCCCGGCGTACTCGGCGTATGCTTCCGGACACAGTTCCGCTGGCGTGGCGCCGGGCGGGCCGAATACGAGTGAGACGTGGTAGGTGCCGGTCTGGCCCGGCGACACCATGCTGCCGGGATCGTACCAGTAGGAATCATCGACCACCGGATGATGCGGCCGGTTCTCCGGGGCCGGCCCGGCCACGTAGAGGGACCGGGCGCCCTGCAGCCCTTCCCGCGAGTAGAAGTAGCCCGCTGGCGTGACGATCACCGTCCCCTTCTCATGTTCGTACTCGTCAACGAGGAAGGCACGCCGGCCCCATTCGCCGGCATTCCGCACGGTATGCGGCAGGCGGAGAGTGAGCGGGAAGAACTCGCATTGACGAATCACATTCGACGAGGTGTTCGCGAGGGTGATCTGCATGTCGAGGCGGTTCTCCCGCACGGTGAACGCGCATTCGACACGGAAGCCAACGTATTCCTGAGCCAGAACCTTCTTCTCTGCGTCAAAGCTCTCCGCAATCGGTCTGGGTCTCCAGACCTGACGGAATCCCTCCTTGGCCTCGGGATCAACGAAGTAGAGTTGATGCAAGCGGAAGCGATTGTCCTCCGGCTTCATCAGTTCCACGTCGTTGTGGCTGATCGCTGCCAGCCCGCGTTCGTCAAACTTGATTTTCAAATCCTCGCCCGCGTCGAGTTCCCATGACAGCGCCAGCGTGGCGAGGGTGGAAAGCAGCAGGGATGTCTTGGTCATGGCGTTCCTTCCGCGAATTCGTTGCTAGCGTCCGAACAGGTGCGCCGTCGTCACTTCGCCGACTGGCAGTTTGTTTTTCAAATCCACAATCATCAGTTCGTTCGCATACTTATCGGGCGGCTCGACCGTCGGTTGCGCTTCGTAGATCGCCAACGGCTTGCCGGCGTTCTGGTCGTGAACCTTGAGATTGAAGCCGATGAAATCCGATTTGGAGAAATCCACCTTGCGCTTGTTGTCGAATGCATTGCCCACCCGCAACTGCCAGGCATAGCCGGTCGGCGTCTTCGTCATGCCGATCTCACCGGCGTGCTGCATCCCCCGCCCGATCCAGGGAATCAGCGCGCACGTCAACTGCGGCTGCTCGCGCACGGTCAGCACAGTCATGTGCACGTCGTCGTCCACGTTGATGTCCGCGAAGCGTGCCGGCGGGCGAAAATCCAGCCACAACGCCACGCCATCGCGCGCCCAGGGCCAATCGCTGTCCGGCTGGTTGTCCTTGTCGGTGACCGTACCGGAGAACGCCAACGCCTTGCCGCGTTGCTCGATCCGCCACGTGCCGATCTCGACCGTGCCGGTCACCACGCCGTCGGTCGGATGCAGCACGCGCGTCCGGGCCAAGTCGAGGACGTACACGCTGCGTTTGCCGGCCGCAGCGAGATCGAGCATCACGTGCTCCGCGCGGTTGGTCGGCACGGGCAATGCCCACGAGTCCTCCTTGCCGGTGAGTTGCAGCGTCTCGCGGCCGCGCTGCGCGCTGGTGCTCCACGTGGCCGTGACCGTCAGCGGCGCCGGCGCCTGCAGCAACAACGTGGCGACGTTGTTGGTCAACAGCCGTGCGGCCAGTCTTACCGTCACCGGCAATGGGGGCGGGGCATCCGCCAGCTTCCGCACGCCCGTGGTCAGCGTACCGGCAACATTCAGATGTTCCCAGAACGTCCGCGCGATCTGGTATTGCCCGAGCGCCGATGGATGCACGCCGTCGATTCGCAGCACTTGTTCCGGTGCGAGCGGCTGCTGAAACGCCTCGAATTCCTCCTGCACCGGCAGCCAGTACACACCCTCGGCAGCGGCGACTTCCCGGATGACTTGCGCGCACTGCTGGAGAAACTCGCGCGTGCCCTTCAATTCGTAGATGCCGGTGTTGAACCCTTCGTCGGTCAGGGTCGGCGTCATCAGAATCACCGCCGCGCCGAGCGCCTTGAATTCGCGCGCCTTGGCCGTCATGTCCTTGCGGTAGGCCTCCAGCGCCGGCTGAATTGGCTTGCCATAGCGCCAGTCGGAATTGATCGAGTTGTTCATGCCGAACATGATGCTGACGATGGTCGGTTTCTTTTCCTGCGCTAAAACCTTCACGCCCGAGGTCGCGCCGCTGAACCCCATGTTGCCGGTCTCGAACGTGATCTCGGGGTGAAAATGCCGCACCATCCGTTCGACCGTGCGCCGGTAGGTGTCGTTGTGCGTGATGCTGTCGCCGATAAAGAGCCAGCGGTCGCCGTCCTGCAGAAAAGAGTCATCCGCCAGCACCGGCATCGCCAGTAGTAGAAACATTCCCATCCATCGCATTGTTGTGATCTCCGGTGACTGTGTTGTATTGTGGTCTTATTCCCGTTTGCGGATCAACCGCCGGTCGTTGTGGCGTTTGACCGGGACGGTGATCGGCATCCAGTGTGATCTTGACGTTTTCCAGCTTCTCGCCTTCGTTCAGGACGAAACGGATCTCGCCGTGCGCGGCCAGCCGCATCTGTGCCCGGGCTTTCTCGCTGAGCCCGTCGCAGACCGTGGCCGGCAAGCGATACAGACAGACGCCGGCGCCATCTTCCGTGGCCCCGGCGCCGGCAAAGTTGTGCAAGGCAACCTTGGCGGCAAAGGCCGGCAGCGGTTTGGCGGAAACGGTGGTGATGGCGGGACCCTCGACGGCGAAAGCGGAAGGAACAAGCATCGGGCATGCCCCCGAGGAGCAGCAGCCGAACAAGCAGCGACCGCGTCCCTGGGCCGGCCCGGGGGGAAATGAGCGCGCGCCGGGCAAACTCACGACCCGCCGGGTCATTGTCGATGCAATTGCCAGGAAACGGTGTAGCGGATTGGTCAGGTAAGGACCGGTTCATTTTCATGACTGCATCTGCGGTATTGTTGGTGTGCATCTTGAACGGGCGGCATCTAGTCGGCGGTGACGCGGACTTGAACCATCCCGCGATTGGAATCCAGACCACTGGCGGCGGTGGCTTTGAAAGCAAACTTGTCACCACCGGTAAACCCCGCAGCGGCCCGGTAGGTAACGGCACCGGTTTGCGGATCGAAGTTTTCGAGTGTCCCGTGCCGGGGCAGCCCAAGCAGGGAGTAGTGTAATTCTT
>Ga0114951_10002044_pt1 | contig 23594 bp, 24 predicted proteins | sample AM7aDNAmetaG_FD_88677 | JGI IMG/M metagenome (GOLD analysis project Ga0114951, IMG submission 88677) | Freshwater microbial communities from Finland to study Microbial Dark Matter (Phase II) - AM7a DNA metaG | ecosystem: Environmental > Aquatic > Freshwater > Lake | place: Finland: Lake Alinen... | reverse complement strand
GGTAACCGTCGCGCAAGGTTCAACCTATACCGACAGCGGCGCGACCGCGACCGACAATATCGACAGCAGCGTCGCGGTAACTTCCGGCGGTTCGGTCAATACCGCAGTTTTAGGCGATTACACCATTACTTACAATGCTACCGATATCGCGGGTAACCCGGCAATAACCGCGACGCGCCTGGTTTACGTTACGGATCAAACCGCGCCAACGATCAGCGAATTGAGCGATGACTCAACGCCGCGCAAGACCAAAATCTGGACCTGGAACGGGGAAACCGGCGATACGTTCCGATTTGTTGTTGACCGGAATGCCACTACTACTTTGGAAGGGGAATACGGCGATGTCGCTTCCGCCACCCAAGCCGGCGGCAACGGTACCTATTATCTCCACGTCCAATCAAAAGACGCGGCGAACAATGAAAGCGGGGTGGTTACTGTTTTTGCGATCCTGGACAATACCGCGCCAACGATCACGGTCACCGATCCGAACACCGATAAGGCCCAAAGCAAAATATTGACCGCGATAACATCCGATGGCCTTTTGACCATGAGCATTAATACGGGATTGGTTTGCGATGGTTCTTTGATTTTTATTTCTTACACTGATCACACTTTTGTTTCTGAATCCGATAATGGAAAAAGGATTTGTTATAAAGCGATTGATACCGCTGCCAATGCCGCTTATCAAATCTCGGAGGCAATCGGCGGGATCGATGTGACACCGCCCTCGATTTCGGAATTAGCCGATGATCTGGCGCGCGCGAAATCCAAAACCTGGAACTGGAGCGGGGAAGCCGAAACAACATTCCGGTTTGCCATCGATCAAAATCCGAGCTGGACCGCAATCGGAGAATACGTTGAGGTAACTACAGCAACTCAAGCCGGCGGCAACGGTACCTATTATCTCCACGTTCAATCAAAAGACGCGGCGAACAATGAAAGCGGGGTGGTTACTGTTTTTGCGATCCTGGACAATACCGCGCCAACCATTTCTGAAACCACCGCAACTACCAGCCGAACAGCCAGCGCTATTTCCTGGAATACCGATGAAGCGGCGAGTTCCAAAGTGGAATATGGGTTAACTGATTCTTACGGCGAGTTTACCGAAGAAACCGATATCACGGCCGGAGTAGCCGGCCATTCCGTTAATCTCTCCGGCTTGGACGTCTGTTCGACCTATCATTACCGCGCGATATCGAAAGACGAAGCGGGCAATGAAGCGATAGGCGGAGATGAAACATTTAAGACCGAATGCGGTTCTTTGCAAAAGCCTTCTTACAGCAATCAATTGCAAGTATCCAACCAAATTCAAAATATTCAACAAGAAATTTCGCGTCTGCAAAGTTTGCTGGGTATGGCAAATTCAGGCAGTATGCTTGGTAATAAATATTCCTGCGCTGTCATTGTTAAAAACCTTTATTTTGGCATAGCTAACGATCCGCAGGTGTATTGCTTGCAGGAGTTTTTAACCGACCAAGGCGCCGTAATTTATCCGGAAGCCAGAATTACCGGTAATTTTTACCAAATGACCAAAGCCGCGGTTATCCGTTTTCAAGAAAAGCACCAAAGCGACATTCTAACGCCTTTCGGACTAACCCAAGGGAATGGATTCGTGGGTTTAAAAACCCGGCAGGCGATCAACCAGCTGATCGGAAACTAATTATAGAAGGCCGTAATTGCCAGGTGGCTCTTGGAACTCCAATTATTTTGGAGTTTTTCTTTTGCATGGCCGCCGATTTTTGTTGACAAAACCAGCAGTAATGTTAAAATTATATGGTCAAGCTTAAAAGGCTTGCCGTTGCATTTTAAAAATCAGAATAGAAGAAAGGATTGATGGAATGACGAAAAAAAATGTATTGGACGGGATAGTCTGTTTGAAAAAAGATTGGCCAAAAGGGATGGCGCTCGATATTTATCCGGGCGATTTCTCGCTTTGGGCCCAGGATTCCAATCCGAGAACCGGTTGTTTTTTGAGGGATCCGATCCGCGACGCGCCCAAAAGACGGGCGCGCGGAGGGGTATTCTACCTTAACACCATGACGTCGCGCGACAGTTTCCAGCAGGAGCTTTTCAACGCGGGGATCAATTCAAGGAAAACGCGTTATGCGGTGTTTATGGCCAGGGCGGCTAATCCTCAAGAGGAAAACTATTTCCGGCAGTTGAGGATTGTGACCAATTACGCCCTGCGCGATTATTACGGCGCGCTTAACGAAGACGAATGCGAAGAATTCCCCCGGCAAGTTTGCGGGGTTGGTGAAGCGTTCTGGCGTTTCATGGGCGAAGAGGTCAATAGTTGCAACGCGGGGCGGAGGGACGCTTACGAGGAGTTTGAGGGCGAAAGGATAAGAGGCCGGATAAGGTTTGGCTTGACGGTTGAACGGAGCGTTAAGGTTGAGAGCCACGGAAACGTGCACAACGACGGTGTTTACCGCATGTGGTCCCAGCCGTACTATCCCAGATCCCGATATATAACGAAAAAAGATAAAGGTTGATTTAAATTCAACCTTTTTATTTATTTATAAACGAGTGTAAAGGTTGCCCCAGCGTTCCAACCTTTTTTGTTTATCAACCCGAGGTTAAGGTTGCTTCCGCCTTCCAACCTTTTTGTTTGACACAAAATCAAATTCTGATAGATTGATTTCAATATCTTGTACTTTAAAAACAGGTGATCGAATGGTTAAAAGAGCATTGAATGGTTCAAAAGAGCAGTCTTGGTTTAAAAAAAAGACTTTAAAAGTCGACGTGAAAGGCTATGTGGCCAAAGGCGTGTTTTTCTTCCCGCCGATCTGGCCGGGAGCGGAGCAGAACAAGGACCAACCCGGAAATCTGGATTTTTTTACCCATTACGACGCGATCCTGGATATGTATCAACAAACTTGGGGTATCGATTGCCAGGATGTCATGCGACCTCACCATTTGTCCCACACTCGGGGAATGGTGGCTTATTTTGACCCAAATGAAATGGGTTATATCGGCAATTTACTGGATTTTTTCCGCCTGGACCCCGATATGAGGGATTACGCGGCATTCGTTTGTGAATCAAAAAATCCTCGGGTCACAGGGTATTTGCGTCAGGTAAGGATTGTTTCCAAGGAAGCCCTTACAAAGATATTCGGAATCGAAACCATCAAACTTAATGGTAATACGATTCCGCTGGAAAAATTCTCGATCGACCAGAATATAAATCTTCAAGATCTTATTCTGCTGTTTATTTGCACCCAAGACCAGAGATGGCTCGACCGCTCAAAGCTTAATAGCCGTTTTTCCGACAAACGAATTGCGTTAGAGAAGGCCGCAAAGGAATTAGTTTTCGGCTTGATGGTCGAAGATAAACGTTATCCGGTTTTAAGGATTTGGAGCATGGCGGAGCTTGCCCATCCGCCAAAAGGTTGAAGAATATTCAACCTTTTTTACTAAATAAATTACCCGACACTCCAACTTTTTTCTCTTTTCCGCAATTTCACAGAGTCCCGGATGTTGTTGGTGGCGCGTTTTTATTTCTTGACAAAAGGATTGATATTGTGTTGAATATAATAAATAAAGGTCAATTAATAATAAGTAAATAAAAAAATTATGGATGCTAATAGTTGGTCAATAATCACAACTGATGCTTTAAAAAATTCTTGGATGGGAACAGTGGAGTTTCTGCCCAAGCTTTTGATCGGTTTGCTCATTTTCGTCATTGGCTGGCTGGTTTCAGCTGGCGTCGGAAAAGTGATAGCGGCCGGTCTTGAGAAAATGGGATTTGACCGTATTTTTCAAAAAGGGGGATGGAAGAGCGCGTTGGAAAAAGCCGATATCAAAGTACGTCCCTCGGAATTCATCGGCGCGATCGTGAAGTGGATTCTGGTCATCGTTTTTCTTTTGATCTTTGTCGAGATTCTGGGCTTCGGCCAATTCGCCTTGTTCTTGAAAGAGGTGATCGCTTGGCTGCCCAATATCGTGATTGCCGCCGCGATTTTCGTGGCTTCGGTGATCATCGCCGATATTCTCGAGAAGGTCATTAATGCCTCGGTGCGCGAGATCGGGATCAAATACGCCGAATTCCTCGGCGCGATGGTGAGATGGGCGATTTACATTTTCGCGATTTTTGCCATCTTTATCCAGTTAGGAGTGGCTCCCAGCATCATCAATACTCTGGTCATGGGTATTGTCGGGATGTTCGCATTGGCGTTCGGACTGGCGTTTGGCTTGGGCGGAAAGGACGCCGCCGCCGATCTGATCAAGAACATCCGCAACAAGCTTTCCGAATAATTTTTTAAGGTGTTGCCAAAAAGAAGGGCTTCCGGCCCTTCTTTTGTTTACAAATTTAATTGTTTGTGTTATAGCATGCAGCACGGGAGGATACTAGCGAAAGCCGTATGATCCAAGGATTTGTCGAAGAGGAACTGGCGAAGGGAGGAGCGGCAGTATCCATCATTAAACTTGTTTCTTTGCTGATTGACGAAGCCCAGGAAATGAGGGCGTCGGACATTCATTTTGATCCGCAAAGGGAAACATTGCGCGTACGCTATCGAATCGATGGCCGGCTTTCCGATACTCACGATCTGCCTCGGCGGCTTCACGCCGAGATCATCAGCCGCATCAAGATCATGGCGGGTTTGCGCACCGACGAACACCAGGCGCCCCAGGACGGCCGTTTTCGCGTCGGGACCGATGCTCGCCCGATCGACGTCCGCGTATCGGTTGTTCCAACCTACCATGGGGAAAACGCGGTTTTGCGTCTGCTGTCCGATAATTCCGAAATGTTTAATTTGTCGTCGCTCGGATTTTCCGCCGAGAACGCGGAAAAAATCAGCGAAGCCATCAGAAAGCCCTACGGCATGATTCTGGCTACCGGGCCGACCGGTTCGGGGAAGACCACTACGCTCTACACCCTTTTAAAAATTTTAAATACCAAAGACGTTTCCATTATTACCATTGAAGACCCGGTCGAATACGCCGTCGACGGCATTGAGCAGATCCAGGTGAATTCCCGTTCGGGCCTCGCTTTCGCCACCGGCTTGCGTAGTATTTTACGCCAGGATCCCAACATCATCATGGTGGGCGAGATCCGCGACGCCGAAACCGCGGGTATCGCGGTCAATACCGCTCTCACCGGGCATCTGGTGTTATCAACCATCCATACCAATGACGCGGCCACGACTTTGCCGCGGCTTTTGGATATGAAGATCGAAAGCTACCTCATTGCTTCCACCGTCAATGTGGCCATCGGCCAGCGCCTGGTGCGCAAAATTTGCGAACACTGCAAAACCTTGCTAGAAATAACCGACGCGGAAAGGAAAAGCTTGAAGAGCATTATTGGCGCCGAGATAATGGGTAGAACCAACGAATTCTATTTCGGAAAGGGTTGCGACCAATGCGGCAATACGGGATACCGGGGCCGCGTCGGCATCCATGAAGTGTTGGTGCCCAACGAATCCATTCGCGAAGCCGTGCTTAAAAAGGCGTCGGCCAGCGAAATAAAAAAGATTGCCGCCAAACAAGGCATGATAACTCTCATTGAAGACGGATTTATTAAAGCTCAAAACGGAATCACGACCATCGAAGAAGTTTTGAGAATGCTCTATGAATAATTCAAAAAAAGACATTTTTTCCAAAGAGGCCATCAAAGCGAAATTCGCTAGTTTTTCCCTGTCTCTTCCGCTGGCCGTGAAAAATCCGGCAAAGATTGAAGAAGCGGCGGCGGTTCAGGAATTCGGGCGCCGCTATCATCCGCGCGCGGCCGTCGAGAGCGCCGTGGAAAAAAAGAAATTTTCTTTTGGCAATCTTTTCGTCGGGATATCCGTGCAGGACCAGATCCTTTTTGCCAAGCGCTTGGCCATTCTCATCAAATCCGGGATTCCCATCCTTACGGCCCTTGATATGCTGGAAAAGCAGGCCGATTCGCGCAGTACCGCCAAAATTTTCAAAAGCATTAAAGAGCGCGTGGAAAAAGGCCAGTCTTTAAGTGACGGGTTAAAGGACTACGAAAAGATCTTTGGCCGCTTCGCGGTCAATATCGTCCGCGTCGGGGAAGTCAGTGGGACCCTCACGCAAAATCTCACTTACCTGGCCGACGAACTGAAGAAAAAACAGGAATTAAACAGGAACATTGTTGGTGCCATGGTTTATCCTTCATTTATTGTTGTTGCCACCTTCGGAATAACGATACTGCTGACTGTTTATGTTTTTCCCAAAATTTTGCCGATTTTTGCCAGTTTTAAAGCTCAGCTTCCCTGGAGCACCCGGCTTTTGATGGCGGTGAGCAACGGCCTCCAGCATTACTGGATGTTTTTGCTGGCTGCGATTGCCGGTTTGTCCGTTTTTCTCGCGCTTATCGCCAGGATTCCGGCCGTTAAATTGTGGCTTGACCGCAATAGCTTGCGCGTACCGCTTTTCGGCTCGATGTTTCGAAGCTACTACGTTGCCAATTTTACGAGAACTCTGGGCTTGCTTCTGAAAAGCGACCTCGGGATAATCGAGTCTCTGCGGATCGTTGGCGACACGCTCGGGAACAGTGCTTACCGGAAGGAATTTTACCGGATCTCGGAGGGCGTAGGCCGGGGCGAATTGATATCTGTTGGTATGCGCGACCGCTTGCTTTTCCCGTCCATGGCCACTCAGATGGTCTCGGTCGGGGAAACGGCCGGTAATTTAAGCTCCAGCCTTCTTTATCTTTCCGAAATGCACGAGGACGAAATGAACAATATGACGAAAAACCTGTCCACCAGCATCGAACCGGTCCTGATGATCTTCATGGGCCTGCTGGTCGGTTTCATCGCGATGTCGATAATCACTCCCATCTATGGTATCACCCAAAATTTGCGTCCCTAAATTAATTCGGAAAGGCTCGCTTCCTGTAAATGGAAAAAGCGGGTATCAACGGGGTGATTCTCAAAAAGGTTTCACCCTGCTTGAAATTGTGGTGGTGATGGCGATGCTGGCGGTTATTGCCGGCCTATCGATGCTGGTCGGTATGAACAGTTATCGCTCCGGTTCTTTTCGCAACGATCGTGACGCGGCAGTGTCGATGCTCCAGCGGGCGCGGGCACAGTCGATCAATAACGTCTGTCGCGGATCAAGCTGTACCGACGGCAAACCTCACGGCGTAAGATTTTATCCCAAAGGCAACGCCGACGACGATAAATTCATCATTTTCCAGGGCGTTAATTTTCATGATACCGCCGATGACGCTTTGGTTGACGAGCCGGCGCAATTTTCCAGCTTTACGGTATATGTTGATAGCTCAACCACTGATCCGATAGACATTATTTTTGACCGTCTGAGCGGCAACCTGTTGAATGCCGCAAGTACCAGCTTGATTTTAAAAGACGAGGCCGGGAATACGTCGGTTATCGATGTTAATTCCGAGGGCCGGATTAGCTGGACGAACTAAAATCGATAATATTTATTTCGTGATTTATATTAATGTTCCAATGAGTCAAAAAAAACACGATCAAAGCGGTTTTTCAACGCTGGAAATACTTTTGGCGATGTTTATATTTATCATGGCGATTACCGCGGTAATCGGCGTTTCGTTTGGCAACCAGTCAATGATCATTGACGGCCAGGCCAATACCGAGGCGATAAATATCGCGCAAGGCTTGATGGAAAAAGCCCAGGCCGACGCCCGGAAGGATTTCAATCTGGTTAATCCGGTGAGTGCCGCTACCGTCGACCGGTTTACTTACGGTGTCTAGGTGGAACAAAAGGACTATTTCACCAAGCTCGTGACCGCGACCGTCGATTATCCCGAGGATTCGGGCCGGCGCGGCAAAACCACACTTACAACCTTGGTCACCAACTTCAACAACGCTGTCGGCGGCGATACCTGCAGTTCGATTTTAACTGATGCGGCCGGCAATCCCGATGCCGGAGCTTGGAAAATCCCGCGTATCATAAAAAGCGTTTCAAACGCCGATATCGCCAATCAGGCCGGTTTTCCGACCGACGATTTTCCGATCACCGATATCGATGCTTACAAAAACAGGCTGTACATAACGGTCGATAACAGCAGTTCTTCAACTTTGACCGTGCCGACATTTTTTGTTTTCGACATCACCGATCCGTCAAATATTATGCCTATTTCCAGCGTTGACAACGACCTTGGTGTTCACAGTGGACTAAAAGCCGTAGTCGTGGCTGAAGATCCGGCTTGGCCAACAAATCCCAAGCCGGTCTACGCTTTTGTTGCCAGCACCGTTGGTAAGCATTTCCAAGTGATAAAAGTGGCTGAAAGCGGATCTGATCTTGTACCGCCGGTAATGATGACAAACACGCTTTTGCCGATTGGTACTAGCATCCAGCATGGAAACAGCATTGCTTACAAAAACGGGTATATCTACCTAGGTTTAACTAATGATGGGCTGGCTCCGGAATTTTACATAATCGATGTTCATAATCCGCAAAATCCGGCTTTGGTGAGCGGAGGCACCTACGCGGTTGGCAACGATATCAACGCGATCTATATCCGTAATCAATACGCTTATCTGGCTACGCCCAACAGTAACAATCTGATAGTCCTGGATGTGAGCAATCCTTCCAGTCCAAAACCGGTTGGCAACTTTGCGCCGACCGGAGGAGGCAACGGTAAAAGCCTTTATCTGCGGGGCGATAATCTTTATCTTGGCCGAACAATTCCTTCGTCGGGTCCGGAACTCTATATTTTAAACAACAGCGACCCGCTGAATATTTCCGAGATAAGCAATAAAGAGATCGGCGAGAGCGTCGACGGCGTAATCGTGCGCACCGGCCTTGATCTTTCCGCGTCGGTTTCGCGCGATCTGGCCTTTTTGCTTACCAAAACCCAATTCCAGGTTTGGGATACGGGCGGGTTGTCTCCCTGGACGCCCGGCGGTAGCGCGTCCGAATTTTTAAGTCTGCCCGGTTCCGGAAGCGGGATCGAGCCGGTCTTTGATTGTGAAAAGAATACTTTTTTTGTCGGATCTAGCGATGGAAGCCAGGGACGAATTTTCGTGATCGCGCCATAATTATGAAAAATATCAAACAATCGGGGTTCACTTTGATCGAAACGCTTATCTATCTGGCGTTGTTCGGCATGATTTTTTCGGGAGTGATCGTTTGCGTGTTTAACATTTTGGAATCTTCGGGCCGCAACCAGGCGAAAGTGATGTTGCAGGAAGACGGCAATTTTATCGCCGCCAAGATCAACTGGGCGCTATCGCAGGCCCAAAACATCACCATTCCAACCGCCGGCGATTTACAGCTGGCCACCGCGTCCGGTACGCTGGAATTCAAACCCGAGGTTGGCGTGCAAAATTTACTTTTGCTTAGAAACAGCAATCCCGGTCTCAAATTGAACAATAGCAACGAAAAAGTTCCCGTTCTTTTTTTCGTGAAGATCGAGGCTAGCGGCGACCGGCCCGCCGGCGTAAATTACGGTTTTACGCTCACGACCCTGTCGTCAAACGGGGCTCTGCTCTCTGACGATTTTTCTTCCACCGTTTACCTGCGCAAATAACGCAATAAATTATATTTTTAAAAAAATGGACCAACAAATTTTGAAAAATAAACAAACCGGGTATATAGCATTGATCTCCGCCATCATTATCTCGATAATGCTGGTCGGTATCACTTTTGGCGTTAGCCAGGCCGGTTATTTTTCAAGGTTTGGCTCGCTTGACGCCGAATACAAAAAGATCAGCAAGGGACTGGCCGAATCTTGCATCAATATCGCGCTTTTAAAGATCGCCGAGGATCCCAACTACAATACCGTCGATCCGGTTAACGGCGATTTTATTTCTCCTCCCGGTTGCCGGATCCTGCCCATAGTATACGATCCGGTTTCCGGATACGACCCTAACCACCAAAAGACCGCCAGGATCGTTGCCACCGCCCAATATCCGGCGGATAACGGCACTTTCAGTAAAATTGAGACCGGTTCCACCATCCAGGATCCGCAATACGCGGCCCCGTCAAAAATTACGGCGAGAGTATTTACTTATGGCGTCGGGGCCGATACTCCGGACCATTTCAATCCGATAATGGTTACCGGAGGCGCAAGTCCGGTTTCAATGAATTCCGGCGATACCAAGATTTTTTCGCAGGGTGCCTACCTGATCACTGAAACTGCGGATGAGGCTAACTATACCACTGCTTATGCCGGCGACTGTGACGCATCCGGCAATTTACAGCTTGGGGCCAACGATTACAAAACTTGTAACATTTTAAACACCATCAAACCACAAACCGCGACACTGACGGTAATCATTTCCTCCAGCGACGGGACTATGCCTGGTAGCTTGACTATCGACGGTACGTCATATATGCCGCAGGACTCGCGAAAAATAATCCTGCAATCGGAACTTAACGCCGACGGCAGCAATAAACCCTTTAACCTTGCGATCGGCAACTATGACACGGCCAATTATAGTGTTTCGGATTGGTCAGGGACCGATTGCGCCGGAGCTTATGACAACGGCCAAGTATTAATCAAAAAAGGGGACAATAAGGTTTGCGCCCTTGCCTACAATAAAAATCCGGTTTCCAGCCAGGCGGCGTTGAAGGTCGTATTGCAAGTGGTCAACAGTTATAGCGGATCGGCAAAAGCTTCCGATTTTACCGTTGACGTTGCCGCTAATAATCCCGCCAAGTCCGAATTTGCCGGGGAGGATTCGGGCGCGGACGGAAATGGCGGCACGATAATTAATGTCGATGCGGGCACTTTTAACGTGACGCAGAAACCTTTTAATAATTACAAAACTACTTATCAGAATTGCCAAGGAACGGCCCAAAAGGGCACCGGTTATGTTTGCGTGATCACTGATGTCGAACAACCCAACACATTCACTGTGACCGCGGCGGCATCTTTTACCGGTACGCCGCCGGCCGGATTCAGCTGGGGTATCAAAGACAGCGGCGGGAACGTAGTTGCCGAAAATATGGACTTTGGCAGTTCAAAAAGCGGTTTGCTCCAAGGTTCGTATAAGGTTTATTATTCCGGGTTGCCCAGCGATTACGATATTACCGCTTGGGGCGGTGATTGCGCTGCCGGCGGGACAGTGGCTTGGTCTGCGGGGTACAATCGCTACAAAACCTGTCAGATCAACGTCTCGTTGCGGCCGGCACCCCGCGCATCGGTCAAGGTGGTGGTCCAAACAATAAACAATTATGGCGGGTCTGCCAAACCGGCGGATTTCACCGTTAATGTAACAGCCGGGCATCCTTCACAAACAACTTTTCCCGGCGCGAGTGGAACGACAGTTGAGATCGATTCGGGTAATTTCAACATTACTCAAACCGGGCCGTCCGGTTATCAGACATCCTATGACAATTCGGGGACTAATGGACACTTATGTCAGGGCGTGGCCGGAAACTATAATGCGTATGTTTGTGTTATCAAGAATAACGACATCTTAAATACCGCAACTTTGGCCGTGGTGGCCAACGTTAACAACAAATATGGAGGCACGCTGGCGCCATCAGCGATCGCTTTAAAGCTTGACGGAGGTGTCACGACTTCGGGTGCGGCCGTCGGCAGTTTGAAACCAGGTACCCACACGGTCACTTTTTCGGGCGTGCCCGCTGGCTACACACCGGCATCCGGTTGGGGTCAGGATTGTACTGCCAACGGCACGGTTAATTTATTGTCCGGCGACATTAAAACCTGTACCATTGCCATCAACCAAAATCCTCCGCCCGTGCCCGACTGCGCCGATACGGTCATGATGCTGGACCGTACTCCCAGTATGTTTGGTGATAATGATCCTTATTACAACAATCATCCCGAATGGATAGCGGGGGAAAGAGCTGCTGCCAAAGCACTCGTGGACCTTTATAACCCGTTGTTAACCCATCCCTTGCTTGGCATAGGTTCTTTTGCGGCCAGTGCGAACATATTCGATCATCTTAATACTAACTACACAAGTTATAAAAATGACATTGATAGCAATCTGGCGACGTATCAATATTCCACCAACATTGAAGACGCAATAACTAAAAGCAATATTGAATTGCAAAGCAAAGCCGATACAAAACCGAAAGTGCTAATAATGCTTTCAGATGGTCAACCCAATACCTGTAATACCAGGAATTGTGATGCTGTTGCAACCGCTGCGACCGCAGCAACCAATGCAAAAAATGCCGGTACTCAAATTTACACCGTTAATTTTGGAAGCGTAGTCGCAACAACCGGTTATGGCACGAGCCAGGATTATCTGGCTTCCTTGGCTAATAATTCCGCGGTTAATTATATAACGACGAGTAGCGATACCGGAGTAAAATATCCGACCGCTACCGCAACGCCCAGCAACTGGACAAATCCGACTTATGTTTATGCCAATGATAGCAATTTCGCGTCTAGCTCGGTTTTAAACCAGCAGCAAACTTACTCTCACTTCGGCGTTTCCGCCATCCCCGGTACCGCCATCATTAACGGTATTGAAGTTGTTGTTGATGGAAAGGTTACGACAAGCGCGCAAAACGCGACAGTCTATCCCAATGCAGTCGGTAATTTCGATCCTTCCTCGCAATGGGGTACGAATGGTGGGTTATCTTCCGATACCGGCAAAATTAATGCGGTAAAAGACACAACCAATACCGATTCTACATATATTGCGACCAATGTGAATAGAAGTGCCCAGACCTTTAAATTGGATACATCAGCGATCCCGGCTGGTTCCGTGATCAACTCGATTACGCTTAGCGTTCGCGGCCAAAAGGGCGGCAGCGGAACGCCAACTTTCTCTTTACGGGTCGAAAACGGAACCGGATCCGGCGCACAATCCGATTATCCGGTCACCGGCAGTTTATCATCATCTTCTTTCGGTAGCTTTAGCGGTCCGACTTGGACAAAAAATCCAATTACGAACGCAATTTGGGGCAAGGTTGAAGATATATCTGCCGTTGGTTTTGGAATTATTAAAACGAACACCAGTTCGGCTTCAGTCCGCATATCGCAAATATCGGTTGTAATTAATTACACGCCTTTACTCAGCAGCAGCCAGATATCTGTGAGCTTGTCCTCAAACGGCGGCAGTACTTGGACTGGTTCAAAAACAGCGATTTTGACCGGGACCGAAACGGCACAAAATCCGAGCGGCAACAATTCAACCGATACTTGGGGACAAGTCTGGAACTCCGGCAATTTTGCCGACAGCCAATTCATTTTGCGCCTGACCAACAACTCTTCCAGTGGAACCACGGTTAACGTGAATTACGTTACTGTAAAGATCCATTACACGACCCAAACCGTGAATATGAATTGCGCTTCCGGTAATTCGGGGGAAAATTGCGATGGGGATAATTTCTACATTTCTCCGACATCGGCCGATATGGCCGGGATATTTACCGATATTGGCAAGAAAGTCTGTCCGGCGCTGACTTACACGCCGCCAACGCCGCCGACCACCGGAACGTTGTATGTCATCACATCCGTCAACAATGACAACGGCGGTTCCGCAAAATCAAGCGATTTTTCGCTGAACGTGACCGGCATCAATCCTTCGGAAACATTTTTTAATGGCGTTGCCGCGCCGGGCGAAAAAATTACGTTAAGCCCTGGAAGCTATGGCGTCAGCGAAAATGCGATGACCGGATACGATTCCTATTTCGATCCTGATATGTGCTCGGGCACGATTGCGGCCGGCCAAACGATCACCTGCACGATATCCAACTATGATATTCCGCCCACGCCGCCAACGCCCACGCTGCCGCCCGCGCCCCAGCCTCCGGCCACGCCGCCTACGACTGTATCGGTTGTCACTCACGTTATCAACGACAATAATATTGTGAACAAGAAAACCGCCGGCGGTTTTGCGATCACGGTGACCGGCGGCTCACCAACCCCCGCGGCCTTTGATGGCAGCGAGGCCGGGGTTGATGTGATCCTGCACAATCCGGGAGATTACGAGGTTGTCGCGCCGGCCGATCCCGATTACTTGCTGACCAAAAGCGACAATTGCAAAAGTAATCTGGCGGTCGGGGAGAGTGTAACCTGTTCGCTGATCTATGACGATATTCCAACCACGCCGGTCATCAGTGTGTCGCCTCCGCCTCCGCCTCCGCCTCTCGACAGCATTCCGGCCACCTTGGTGGTGGTGACCTCGGTCAACAATGTTGCCGCGACCTATTTTGTGCCAAAACTCGCGCCTGATTTTCACTTCACGATTGACAATCCGTCCCCGGCCGATTATGCTGGTTCGGACACCGGCGTTATGTTGACCAATCTTATTCCCGATCAAAATTACCACGTAGTTGCCTTGCCCGATGCTACCGGCAGCGACGAACACTACAGCTTTAGCGAATTCGCCGATTGTACGGGTAAGGTCGGCAAGGGCGAAACTAACACCTGCGTTATTATTTGCACGGCCAATCCGGCGCCGCCTCCGCCGGTCCCGTCTCCGACGAACATTGACATCACTTCCTGGACGGAGCAGTAAGGAAGGACGGGGCGCGCTGGCACTTGCCAAAACAAGGTATTCAGTATATAATCACGATTAATCAAAAAACAATAAAAGGTCGGACAGATTCGATAGGAAAGAAGAAACAAAAGAACCGGGAGGGAATGAAAAAAATTATGAACAAAACAAATAAAAAAGAATTAAAGAAGCAAGCCGGTTTCACCCTGATCGAGATCCTGGTCGTGATCGGCATGATCGCCATCTTGGCCACCATTGTCATCATCGCCATTAACCCGGCGCGGCAGTTTGCCCAAGGAAGGAACACCCAAAGAACCAGCAACGTCAATGCGATTTTGAACGCGATTGGTCAAAGAATGGCTGACAATAAAGGCCTATTTATAGATCCTAGCGACACCACATCTGTTTGTTATACGGCAGGTGAAGATTTGCCCGTTTCGGCCGGTGTTGAAAACCTTTCATTGGCGGGGAAGAATATTCGCGCTTGCTTAGTGCCAACATATATAACTGAATTACCGGTTGACCCAACTGACGGAATAAATAAATGTACCAATGATGCATGTAGTGGCTCTGGCGACACTTATGATACAAAATATACTGTTGAAAGGGATGCTAACGGAAGGGTTAAAGTTTGTGCACCGAATGGCGTTGAGGGAGCATTGCCTGGCAGTGCAGCAATTTGTGTTACCCGCTAATCTGACGGAATAATTTCCCAAGATTCGCCAAAAACTCCCCCGTACTCCGGCGGGAGTTTTTGTTTGCCTCGATCTTCCCCTTATCACCCTCCCGTATTGTTCCCCCAACATTGCCAAATCCAGCTATCGCTAAAATTAGCAATAAAAATGCACGCCAAAAATCCGGCCTCCAACCCATCTCCAACCCAAATTTCCCCTTGCTAATCCCCAAATCGTTCGTAGTCCATCTTCCTTTCCCAAACCTTAATCCTGCTAAATTTAGCTATGGCTAAATTTAGCAGGATGTGGTATTTTATTTTCACCAAAAAAAGGGAGGGGTTGGCGGGAGGATCATCATCACCATGGATACAAAAAGAGGGGAAGCGGTAAAATCGATCTTAAAGGTATTGCTGGCGGCCGGCTTGATTACGGTTGCTTGCGCGTCGCCGCGTTTTAGCAGGGTCATGATGGCGCATCTTCTTAATTCGGAAAAGCGCAAAAACGGGTTAAGCGGCAAAGACCGGAAAAAATATTACAACGCTTTTTATTATTTAAAAAGAAACAAGCTGCTTGATATTGAGTACCGCGGAAATCAAATGTATTTTTCCTTGACCGACCAAGGAAAGAAGAAAGCGGGCAGATATAAGATCGATGAGCTTGAGATAAAAAAACAACAGCAATGGGATAAAAAATGGCGCGTGCTGATCTTTGATATCCAAGATATTCACAAGGCGAAAAGGGAAGCGCTCCGCGGAAAACTGAAAGAGTTGGGTTTGTTCCAACTGCAGAAAAGCGTTTGGGTCTGCCCCTATGAATTTAAAAAAGAAATGGATATCCTGCGCGATTTTTTCGGTTTGGATACCGGTGAAATGAAAGTCATTTCGGCTTCCGAGATCGAAGCCGACGAAGCCATCCGAAAATATTTCAACCTGAAATGATTTCCCTGATTTTTTAAAGTGGTGTTTTTAACCGTTTCCACAATGCTCCTAAATTTAGCGATATTTTTGATCATTTGATTAATGAGCGGATAGATAACTATTTATTGTTCCGGTGCCAAATAAAAAGAAGCTTTGTTCAAGCTTCATGGCTAGCTGCCGACATAGTCCGTAAGGCCGGTCCTTACCATAGTATATACGTCGTCTTTCATGCGGGCGTAGACCGCGTCGGTCATGTTCTGGCTCGTTTTGATCGATTCGATCGTGATATTCGATTCGATCTTTATGGCCTTTATGTTCTGGTCTTCGGAGTAGGAAGCTTTGTTATACTCAAATTGTCTGTTGGCTTCCGTCAGCTTTTCCGTAAAGTCCCGGCTGGCCGGATCCGCACTTCCTTTCAAGACCCAGTAGGTGGTCATATTGATCATCCCTTTGCCTTCCGGAATGGAAAGGAGGATGCTTCCGCCGGGTATGGGCCGCATGGCCAGGCTTCCGTCTTGGGTATACTCTATGAAAGTAAATCCCGATTCGGTTAAAGCGTTTTTGATCCAGTCCAGGGTTATCGCGGGCTTTTGCGCTGTTTCGCTCTGCGCGAACGCTACGCCAAAAAACACGGCGAAAATTACCAGCGACGCTGCTATAATTTTTTTCATTCAACCAGCTCCTTTTAAGGTGCTTTAAAATGATTTTGCCTTTTTTTCCAAGAAAGTCAATTATTGGGCGGACCAAAGTTAATGGTTTTTTGTCGAAGTTTCTTGACGGGGTTATTAAAATAATCAATAATGTTTTCAGCTCCGTCCGAATAGGAGAGGGGTTGATGTTGAACAGGCAAAGCAGGGCGTTTGGGAAAGATAAAAGTATAAAAAGATTTATTGAAGTGTTTCGGGCAATGTTTCCGCTTGTTGTTTTCGAGCTTGGCCTCGGGGTGTTTATTTTTTTGCTGGCCGTTGAGTCTGGCGAATGGCGGGCCAGCGCGCTTCCGTTGGGTATTCTGGCCATAGTCGCGGCTTTGATGGATTGTTGCTATATGGTTTTTAATTGGGACAATTCAATGATATAGTTCCGGTATCAAACCCATTTCAATGGGTTTTTCTTTTAAAAGGCGCGTTGAAATACAACCTCGACATTTGTCTTGACAAGATATAAATATAATGTTAAAATTATGAAAAGTATTATCCAAAAAAAAGGAGGATTAAGATGAAACCGGGAATGAGATATGATGCCAGTAAAAGCGGGAATAATGTAATGGTTTATTACGTCCAGCCTTCGCTGCTGGGCGGTTATACCGGTAAGTACAATATCGACAAAGCCAGCTTCGCTAACGATTCAGCGGTGGCAATAGGTTATACGCCGGCCGCGGCCAAAGCGATGGAAACCGTGAAAAAACTTTTCGAGATCGAGGGGATTAAGAACATAAAGGTGGAAGATCTTATCATTTCCGTGGAAAAGATTATAGCCTCGGAATGGCTTGCGGACGGCATTCATGAGGCGATCTGCGAAGTTTTGAAAACCGACCTGTATCCTGGCCATAAGAATGTTGATATTCGTCCTTTGCCAGGGTGCGATTTCCCGGAAAAATAACTTCTGCTATATCCAAACCCATTACAATGGGTTTTTCTTTTGATCCGGCATGGCCGCGTCTCCTAAAGATAGCGGATAGGGAATTGCGGGTTAACCATAAAAAAGGCATAAAATAGGCAAGAAAACCGGGCGGTTTTTGATTGACAAAATGCTTCTATTATGCTATAATTAAGGTGTAGAACCTAGACAATATTATTTGGAATGAATGATAGAAATCAATAATATTAGTTAGATAGCTATATCGGATTCGCCGAGAGAGAAGTAAAAGGAGCGATTGAGGGGACAGGGGCACCGATACCTCCAAAAGAGGTGGTGTTCAAAGAAAGCTGGCATACATACGCCAGCTTTTAACATTAAGAACCCATTTTGGGGCATTGGGCCGCGGAGACCGGGATTTTTTCCCCTTCGATTTTGAAAAAGAAAAAGAGGCTTGCTGGCCTCTTAAAACGCGTTAAGCGCGTTACGCAAATGATTTTTGCCCTGTGGTCCAATCGGTATCTGGCGGGAAGCTGTAACTGTCCAGCACGTTGAATGCGGCGGAGTCCGATGACAGTATTATCGGCCCGAGACATGGCCAGTAACCGTCCGAACTGACGGATGCCTGGGAGTTTGCGGCCACTGTCGCGGATTTTCCGAGAACGTAAACGGTCTGGGGTATCGGATCCTCGTTGGCGATCTGCACCGCGACGGAGGAGATTTTATAGCAAGGCGCGCCTGATCCCGCGTAGCTAACGGAAAGTAATTTTACACCGCTGATCCGACAGCCGCTTTTTTTCCCGGCGATAGCCTTCGTTGAGGCGTTCAACCGGCTGATATCCAGGCCGTCTCCCGTGGCTATCCGGTAGTAAGTTCCCGAAGCCGGATCTTTTATTGCCAACGAGAAGTATCCGTTGTCTTCAACGCTTAACCTCAGAATTCCCTGGTCAATGTTGAATGCTGCGGCGCTATTGATCATTAGCAGGCAAAGCGCCAATAAAAAGGTTAATTTTATCGACATTTTACCTCCTTAATGACTATATAGATATCCCCACGTGCCGGTAATTTCCGGCGATCTTCCGTATACGCCGTGGCCGTTGCCGGGAACGGCCACCATGTCAAGTATAGAGTTATACATAGCTCGTGTGGGTCCCTGCATCATTGTAATAACTTTATTGTTTCCTTCCAGCATCGTCAGGCTTGTCCCGGGAACGATTGTGTAATCTACGCCGTTTAAAATTACGGCTTGGGGAGAGGCGAAAGTGTTTACTATTTCCACTTGGACATAGTGATCGCTTTCTCCGCCCACGATGACCTTATTGATCACAATGCGGTTGGCTGGGGCGCGTTCGGGTTCTTTCTCCTTTTCCATGGCTTGCTCCAGAATGTCGAGAGTCTGGGCTCCGTTGCTCAATTTTCCGTCGCCGATGAGGCAAAGATTGCCTGTTGCCGGATTTATCAAGGACAAAGAAAAATTCCCGTTATCTTTGATAGCCAGCGTCATGTTTCCGTTGAAAGTCGTTGCCGCCAGTGTGTTGGCTGAGAGCATAGCTGCTATCAGTATTACTAATATTATCCACTTCATTTACATCTGCCTCCTTTAAAAAGGTCTGCCATGTCTATAACATATTATTTTATTGGTGTCAACGATAAAAAGCCTGGATTTTACCTTTACAAAACATATAATATCGTTATATTGGGAATAGCAACAAATTAAAAAGGAGGTTGTGGAAAATGGAGGAACAAATCGAAAGCTATTTGGCTTTCTCTCGGATGAGCGGTCCTGAACCCGGCGCGTCGGTGTTTTTTTTGCCAACCGTTTTGGAGGGGCGGGCGTTTGAGGCGCCAGTTCTGACATCGGTCCAGGATATCGCAGGCCAAAATGATTGCGATTGCGTAAGGCCGCAATTCAAGAGAATGTTTTGGCGCTTGCTGGAACTTAGTGTCAACGGCAAGCAGGCGATCAAGAGGATTCTAGTCTTCGACAATTCGATGGCTATGCGGTTTCCCGAAGACGTGGCCTGGGGTAATATCGGCGACGACATAGTGTTAATCCTTCACCAGGGTCTTTATCCCGGAAAAAAAATTGTCGTATACGGCATAACCAAGCTATAAAGCCACAACCTGGCTTTTTTCTTTCTGTTAAACCATTGACAGAATGTCGTAATCCTGTTATATTGAGGGACGGCCATTGGGTCAAATATTAGGAAGGTGGATGATAAATGGACAGCAATGTAAAAGATAAAATGAAGGATGACTTGGGTAATGTGAAGGTGGATTTCGGGAATTCCAGTAGTTTGTGCCGGGACAGTGAAGATGCCGAACTGGACAATTGTACCAGATACTACTTCTGGCTGAAAATTGCCAGCGCGCGATCTCTTGTCAGTAAGGAGGAAGATGTTCGGAAAGTAAATTCCACGATCGAGCCGGAATACCGGGATTTGATTGTGCAGATGATCAATATTCCGGGCGTCAGGTATATTTGGGTTTATCCCTACGCCCTATATGTCCGCAAGGAGGTTATCGCCGACTGGACGGATAAATTAGAGGGAACAGGTGTCCACGACAATATATATGGATTGCTTAAGGAAGCTCTCAAGGTGGCTTTTCCGAATTCGCCGCTTAGAATTAAATGGATGGCCGGAAATGAACCGCTAGTATGACTTCCTGAAGAGATCAACCCATTTTTTAAATGGGTTTTGTTTTAAATCAACAGGGTCAAGACCGAGTAATGATTGATCAAGAAGACTTCCCCTTGACAAAACAGTGAACTTGTATTAAAATGTAAAAGTAGCCAATTGGCTTAAAAAGGGGAATGTGTAAATGAAAGTGAAAGTCGATGCGTCCGGAGCGGACGATAAGGAAAAGTCGGGCTTGAGCTCAGACAGTTGTAATTGCGTTAAGCTTTATGTCTTGCCAGATTTGACTAAAGAAGCAAAGCGAATCTCGCAAGCGTCTGAGATCACCGGGAAAGAATCCGTCATTTTCAAGGATTTCCAGGACCTGATTGCCACGATCTTTGGCTTGACTGGTGTCAATTTCCTATGGGTCTATCCAAATGCGATCCAGATACACAAGAAAGTGGTGGCGGACTGGAAAACGGCGGAGCAGGATGGAGTTTTTAATCTGGCATGTCAGGCGCTGGAAAAAGATTTCAAACGGCGCTTTGGCGAAAAGCTCGATATCAAATTCATCAAGGGCTGTGCGTTTCCAACAGATATCTAGAGTTGATTTTTAACCCATTTTTTAATGGGTTTTGTTTTAAATTTTGACAATAATATAAAAAAACCTTATAAATTAAAACAAATCAGGCCAATAAGGAGGCGGTATGGATGGCCAAAGGATTAAAAGTCGGAGATATTGAGAATAGCGAAATTCTTTTAGCGGTTGGTTTTTGTAAATTGCTGGCGGTAAGGATCGCCGACAAGCCGCGCCGGTTGAGGGTTCTGGACGTAATTAATTATAATCCCGGTTGCGATGCCGACAAGATCAACGAGTTGTATTTTAAAAAATACGGCGAGAAACTGGCATCATCGACTTTGAGCGGCGACCTGCAGTTGCTGGTTGAGTATGGTTTATGCGATACTGAGCATTTTGGCAGAAAAAAGTTTTATGAGGCCAGCGGTTTTTTACGGAAATTGTGCAAACTGGCCGAAAAGCTGGAAAAAAAACAAAATCTGGATATGCCGTCAAAGATCGCGATGGTAATGAAGGGCTGAAACAAATCAGCCCTTTTTATTAATCTGGCAGAATACCCCGGGGCTTTGCCCCGGCAATGTTTGCCAGCCCGGAGCGAAGCGGAGGATTAACAAACTTTACCTATCCGCGTAGCGATAGCGGAGCGGAGAGGAATACCTCGGGGTTTTTCCCGGGGCCGTTTATTTTACGAGTGATTATTGACACATTTTTAGTTTATGTTAGTATTTTTCCGAAAGCCGATTGGCTTGAGCAGATTAAAAATAAGGAGGAAATAAATTGGCAAGAAGGAAGCAAGCAATGAAGCCGAGGATCAAGTTCGATGCTTCGGAAAGCAAGAGAAGCCGGGTGACCTATTACGTGCAGGTTCAAATGATGCAAGGGATCACCGGTATCTGCAACATAACTGATATCACCGCCCTGGCCGATTTCAAAATCGCCGCCGAAACACAGGAAGTGATAAAAAAGATCCTGGAGATTCCGGGTGTCAACAAGCTGGAAGTCCAGAATACCCAACTTGATGTGATCAAGATAGTGGCTGCCGAGTGGCAGGATGACGGCATTCATCAAGGCGTCGTTGATATTCTGAAGGGTCTGTATTCAGGCGAGGAGGTTGAAGTGGTTCCGGTCGAGGACGGCGATTTTCCCACGGAAGCGGGAGATAAGGATCCGGATCCGGCGGAGATTCTAGGTATGGATGATGCCATCATAGAGATACTCTCTGGCCTGCTTGGTGAAGTAGGCGATATGGTCGAGTCCGTAGAGGTTAATTTAAAGATCAATTTTAGCGAATAGCGGCTGCGCAGCCGCCAGGGACCCATTTTACAATGGGTTTTGTTTTAAGTTCCGCCTTTGGATATTATTGTTGACAGGCGGAGATATTCTGCTAGATTGGCAAAAAGCTCGTTTAAAAAGGAAGTGGTTAAATGTTGTTTGACTGGAGCAGGTGGCTGGTTAAAAAGGAAGTGGACTATTGCACCAAATACTATTTTTTACCCGCGGTCAAAAAATGGCCGGGTGAAATAACCGACGTTGTGAGGCAAATTTACGACCCTCGTTATATTTGTCTTGAGGATCTTAGCCTTAGAAAGCACCGGGCGCAATTTGACGTACCCAAGAACTTCGTGGCCGATCCGATAGGGAACGCGCCGCTGTTCGACAGCCGCCAGGAAGTTTATTTTAGCGGCAGTATTTATCATGACGCGATCGAAGGAGCTCTGTTCGAGCTAGGCTTGAGTTTTTGTTTGTGGGATGAATACGTCCTGGTTTTATCCGAAGCCAAGGAAATGTGGCGCGAAAATTTTATCAACCACGTTCGGGTTGTGTATCTGGATTGGCTGGTTAAGCAATTCGAAATTCCGAAGAACAATTCCAGAAGATTGCCCAAACAGCCGCAGTTAAACTCGTTGTTCTATGATTTCATCGACGGTCAACAAAGAGTAGAACTGCATGATGAATGGAGGCAAAAACACAATAGGGCAACGGCGGATTTTCAGAATTCGGTATTGGAAGTGCGCTGGCCCGCTGGCGTTGATAAATGCCACCAGGAACATTGGGAACCGGCTTTTGCTTTCGGTCTTTATCGCAACGGACCGTTTGTAGATATGTTCTCCCGGCCGGTATTGCGTTTAAAAAGAAAAAATTGAAGAGCGCCAAAACGCTCTTTTTGTTTAACCGTAAAATTAAGCAGATTTATTGACAAATTTTAATAATTCATTATAATGATAATACAAATTCAATCAGGAGTGATAAGGGTGGAAAAACTTAGCTCGGTAATTTGCGAAGAACCAAGATATAAGAACGGCAGCGTGGGTTTTATACTGCCGATAGACATATTGCATAATTGCAAGGCGACGCCCCATATTTTATCCGCGGCCGATATGGCAAACCCAACGATTCTGCCCAAATGCAGACAGATGGTTGAACATTTGATGTCGCTGCAATTTGACGGCAAGCCGGCGTTAAAGGAACTGATTCTGTTCGACAGTTCTTTCACGCTATGGATGGTCGCCGATATCTGGCCGCAGATCAAGGGGGACGTTTTGCGGATCATTGACCAGGATCTGTTTGACGGCCAAGACAGAGAGATGTTTTTTCCAAAACAATAGAAGCCTTACCCAAGGCTTTTTTCTTTGGTTAAATTGCCTGAAAAGCAAAGGCTAGTTTAATTTCTTTCCGCTTACTTGACAGAATGAGAAATTACTATATAATATAAAAAAAGGAGGTTTCGTATTAATGGCAGATGATAGTTTGTGGTGGCTGAAAGTCATCATTTTAGTGGTTATGATTTTTATTATCGCCACTGGTGGAATTTTGGTTGTTACAAAAGTTCCAAACATTCTTAGCGAACCAACTGCTTTAATAGGCATAGC
>Ga0114951_10002041_pt1 | contig 23649 bp, 24 predicted proteins | sample AM7aDNAmetaG_FD_88677 | JGI IMG/M metagenome (GOLD analysis project Ga0114951, IMG submission 88677) | Freshwater microbial communities from Finland to study Microbial Dark Matter (Phase II) - AM7a DNA metaG | ecosystem: Environmental > Aquatic > Freshwater > Lake | place: Finland: Lake Alinen... | reverse complement strand
GCATCACCAGCAATCTCATACCCTCCTTTAATGAGGATTTTTTTCAAAATATCTCTCGCATATTCGGCGTCATCAATAATCAGGACCCGCGGCATATGAACGAGTATTCTGCCTTCACATCGTATAAATCTTCTTTACCAGGTCTGTCCCGGGAAAACAATTTGGCGGGAGAGAATAATGAGAAGGGGTATCCCAGGTCCCCATGCAGTAAGATAGCTTCTTCTGCTTTCGCGAAAAAATTCCCACCTGATTTCCCCTGATGCAGGAAAACAGTTAGAATTCAAAGAACCGGTCAAAAAGAGGCCATGTCCTTTGCTTCCCACCTCGTATATCCTTTCCTGACAAGCCCGTATGCGGGAATACCAAGGAATAGTGCGGCAATGCCAAAATATGGGTTGATAAATGAGAGTGCAATCACCACCATGACCGGGACTCCGATAAGGAACAGAAAAGCGATGAGTACTCTCACATCATAGACGAGAATATTCGGAGTAAGCCCGGTCAGATAAATCGAAACCGAGAGTGCATACAATGAGACGGCCCCCCAGAGGACCATGGCAGGGATGAGGTACTGTACCATGCCGGTAATGATGGTAACGATCACGATGAATACAGCCGGGATCACCTGGAGCAGGGTAAATGTGCAGATCTTGCTCGTGATGAGCGTGGAAACACTGACCGGCAGACATGCATAAGAACTGAAGGTGTCAAACGAGGTAATCCACGTATACATCGTCGCAGAGATGATCCCGGTAGTCACCGCAAATACAAGCAGGATCGCATAATCCGGGACGAGTGACTTCAACACCGAGAGGAAGAACCAGATCAGTCCGAGAGGGAGCAGAAACGAAAAGAGCACCTGTCCGATACCTCCGCCACTCCTCCAGAGGTCAATCAGGTCCTTTGCAGCCAGGGGCGGGGTCGGGAAGAATGATAATTTCCGTGTGAGCGGTGTTAAAAGGTTAATAAATCGTTTGGAAGTCCCCGAATATTCCGGCTTAAAAATCAGGACTGAAACCACGAACGGGATGATAACGAGAATACATGAGAGGAAAAATGATATCCATGTTGCGTTGCGGAGCAACTGGAGAGGGGGAAACAGGTCTCCCAGGCGGGTCCCGTATGACAGGAATGCCCATCCTGCCATGACCACGACTGCCGCAAATATCACGAGAAGAGCGGGTTTAGAGCGTGAATACACGGTAGAAAGAAAGAAAATCGCGGACAGCCCGAAGAGAAACGTCATCGTAAGACTTACAAAAAGGAGCAGCGGTAACATGGCGGGTACACCGATGAACGGAGATGCAACCGCAAATCCTAAAACGAACGGGAGAACCCAGAGGAACAGGTAGTACACGATGTCCTTGATGATAAACGTGGTAAAGATATACCGTTCAGAGAGAGGGAGGCTCCTTGCTGAATATGCAAGAAGGCTCATCTGCCCGAACCGACGGTTCATCACCTCGTTCCCGAGAAGTCCAAAGCCCCCGACCATCACCCCGAGGAGAAGGAAGACCCCAATCGTGACGAGAGCTAAGTCACCTGCCGGAAGGACCGCACGGAAAAGGGGGAGCAGAAAGGAACTCATGAAGACAATTCCAAAAATTAACACGGGGAAGAGGGCAAAACTGATGCTCCCAAACACGGTTGAATGGAGCCGCCACTCTTCTTTCATCATGCTGGTAAAAAGTTCAAATCCCAATCGTCACATCCCCTGGTGCTGGTTCATCTGTAAAACGGGCCCGTGCTCAGTCATATCTGTACCTGCGAAAAGAAGAACTCTGAAAGGTGCTGTTTTTTCCCGGAAAGCTCACTGATCGCCCCGCTATAGAGTAATTTACCATTATGCAGGATGGCAAACCCGGAACAGATCTCTTCCGCAATCTCGAGGATATGGGTTGAAATAAAAATTGTACCTCCGGATTTTACATAATCTGCAAGGTACCCTTTGACTTTCCGCTGCATGATCGGGTCAAAATTGATCAGGGGTTCATCGATGAGGGCCAGCACCGGTTTGTGCAGGAATGCCTGGGCAAACATCAGTTTTTGACGTGTCCCACGGCTGAGGTCTTTACACAGGACATCACGTTTGTCTTCGAATTCTAGGAAAGAAAACCACCATGCCGCCTTTTCTTCGATATCAGGTATCTTCCTGACGGCGCCGACGAAGGCGAGATATTCCATGGCCGAAAGGAAACTCGGCGGGGTTTCCTGTTCAGGAATAATACCCACCAGCTTGCGTACCCCGACAGGGTCGTTCACGACATCAAGCCCAAGCACAGTCGCCATGCCGGTTGTTGGCCGGATCTGACCGGTAAGCATCTTGATCATCGTGGTCTTCCCTGAACCGTTCGGGCCTAGCAGACCGAACAGGGCCCCCTGTGGCACAGACAAGGTAACATTATCCACCGCAGTGGTATTCCCGAACTGCTTCGTAAGGCCACTTGCTTCAATAACTGTAACCATTCCCGTTTCTCCTCCTGATCATGACAGTATACCGGTCCTGTGCACCAGCCGGGGTGTCCCGGGACCGGGGTCTGACCGGACCGAACAACCGGTGGTGTTCCAGGCAATCGTTTCGCATCACCGTTACCTGCTTTTGGTTGTGATAGTATATTGTGGTAACCCGGGGCCGGAAAACTTTGCAATCACCGGTTTTTTGGATCCCCCTGGATTGTCACATCCCTCATGGTCATGAAAAAAGACCATGAATACTCTTAATCAGGTACTCCCGGACAATCGATTTAGCGACGTTATGTCACTCCCCTGACTGAAGTGATCAGGTCATTGATCTTTTCATTCGAGGAGATCTCCGATTTATTAAGGACAACTTCCCCCATCACCCGGACTCCTTTTTTCCCAAGTGCAGATTTCATAATCGGAAGAGTATCTTTTGCCGAACTCCCGCAGGTTGCAAAAATAACGGCGGATTTCCCATCGCACCCTTTGAGGGCAGCGATTGCCCCATTGATCGCGGGTGTTGCTTTCCAGGCCCAGACAGGAGTTCCGATAACGATCAGGTCATACGACGATACATCGATCGTATCCGGAGTGATCGGATCACAGGCCTCTTTCCTTGCGCGGATACACCCGAGTGAGTAGGCAGTCAGCGTTGAATACTGATCCTTAGGCGTCACTTCAATAAGGTCTCCCCCACAGGCATCCCGGATTTTTTCCGCGATGCGACGGGTAACACCAGAATAGGAATGGTAGATGATACAGGTCTTCATGGTTCTCTCATCTTGTGTTTATTTTATTTATGTAAGCCATTCATACAGTGCCTTTGTCCGTATTCCCTGATACATGGCAAAAATAGTGTCTTTTGTCATACTGCTTAAGGTTTGTGATCCAGATGCCGATGACTACTACCGCTAATTACCACGGAAACAAAGCACCGGTTCTTTTATTAGGATTCTGCCGGAACTGTTGTCTTGTCATTCGCTTCCCGGAAAGGTATTGGTCGGCAGGACCATAGCCTTATCCGGAAAAAATCACCTGGTATCACACTTGCAGGGTGAATAATGCAATCTGAACCCGCAAAATCCCTTGAAGATTAACAGCTTGGTGGTAGTCCTCTCAACGGTGCAGCAATGAGTCAGGCAGGTGCGGTGTCGAAATTCCCTGGCTGGGTAAAACGCCCTGTTTCCGGCCCTACAGCAGGTCTGGTACCGGAGGGGTGCAGTGAATACACCTCGCCACGGGCTCGGATAACGATAAAATAGGGTCATATCGGAGACATTTTAAAATACGCTCATTTATTGACTTTTTTACCAAACTAACGAAATTCACGGCAGTACCAAGCCAATATCCCGGCACTTCCAGGAAGGGGTCGGGTAAATAGGCAGGGTAATGATTATCCCCGCTTATTTTTGTGATAAAGGGGCCGGAAAATGGAGGAATTTTTCCCGGGCTGAACTGGGCTGAAGGTTATCGTATCCTCGTTGTTTCCCAGGGTGTCATACCAACAGGATTGATGTGGCCAGATGAATTCCCGGACAGGGAAAAATCGTGTCCCTCGTCATACAATCTATTTTACGCCCTGGCAACGGCCCCGTTGTCAAACTCACCCAGGTGACCCTTCATCCGCAAACAAAAAACGGCCTGATTTCTGTCACGGTTCCTGGGTCCGGCGGCGTTTATAAAACGGCAGGGAACTGATGATGACCCTGATGATAACAACTTATCAGCTGCAGATCCATGAAGCCGAGCCATCTCATACAGGCAGCCCGCTTTTCGGGGTGAAGCTCAGGGGTTATCAGGGGATTGACCGGACGATCCGTTCCTTGTTCAGGAACCGGGTCATGGCGTTGACGGCCAGGAGAAGACCACCCGTGATGACGAGGATGAGACCTTCCCCGGCCCATGAAATAGTAAACCCCGGGCCAAGGAGCTCACGGGAGAAACTGATCAGGAAGATAAGACCAAAGATCACGCCCACGTTGATGATCTGGTTTTCCCGCATTCCGAGCAGCAACTGGATAAAACCGAGCACCCCAACCCCGCACGCAATAAATGCCGGTACCACCGTGACCAGGTGGAGGATGATTGGCCCTGACGGGATGAGTATATCCCCCCGAAGGGATCCGGCGATGATGATCATCAGGGCAGTGGAAGCCAGTGTCAGTATGTAGGCAGGGATAAGCACGCCGATTACTTTGCCTAGCCAGATATCTTTTATCGGGAGTGGTCCGGCAAGGAGGGTCTCGATTGTCCCCTCCTGTTTTTCACGAAGGAAGGTCTGCCCGGAGAGGATATACCCGATAAGAAGCCCAATCATCAGCGCGAATGTAAAGACCAGAGAGTCGATTCCGACACCTGCACCCGTTCCCCCCGTCGCAATCAATGCCGGACCGGATATTGCCCCGAATATAAAGGCCATAATGAGTGCAGAGACCATCAACTGGGTGTTATGTGTCAGCTGCCGGATCTCCTTTTTTGCAATGACGAGGATACCGTTCATACTTTGACACTCCCTTTTTCCTGTATCGCAACCGACTCCGGATTACCCAGTATGCCACCGGCCTCGCGGACGACATCCAGGTAGATCTCCTCAAGTGTCCGCTTTTGCCGCACTGCCTCTTCCACCCCGAAGCCACCAGTTATGAGTGCTTCAAGGACCGCGGACCCGCTTTGCCCGGACAGTGTAACCTTAATATGCCCGTGTTCCTGCAGGGTTGAGGTCACGCATGGCAGGGCGTTGATCATCGCGACGGCCCGGTCCCCGAGGGCCGGGTCAGAGAGCGTGATCGTAATTTCTGAACCTGATGGTCCGGCCCTGAGCCGTTCGATTGAATCGTATGCCTGAATAGTCCCGTGGTGGAGGATGGCGACCTTCGAACAGACCCGGCTCACCTCGTCGAGGTTATGGGAATTTAAAAATATCGTCATCGACTGCCCGGAAAGACCGACGATCAGGTCATGCACCATCTTCTGCCCTTCAGGGTCAAGACCGGAGGACGGCTCATCAAGAAAGAGGATGTCAGGTTTGTGGAGGATCGCCCGGGCAAGACCGAGCTTCCGTTTCATCCCGGTCGAAAATATGCCGACGAGGTCATCCCCCCGGTCAGAAAGGCCGACGTACTCCAGCAGTTCACTAATCCTTTTTTCTATGTCAGAAACTTCGTAGAGCTCGGCATAATACCGGAGGTTTTCACGGGCAGTAAACCGATCAATAAGACCATTATTTTCAAATAGTACCCCCACCCGTTTTCTTTGTGCATCTGCCGTGTCAAGGGATTTTCCAAGGACCAGAGCCTCCCCGGAGTCCGGCCTGAGCAGGCCGAGGAGTATCCGCAGGGTAGTCGTTTTTCCTGCTCCGTTCGGGCCGAGAAATCCAAAGACCTCACCTCTTCCGACTGAAAAACTGATACCGTCCAGGACCTGTGAACCCTGGAAATTTTTTGTCACCGAACGGACTTCGATACTATTGTTACTATTATATTCGTTCATCAGGCACCGGCTCCCCTGGTCATTTTCGGTAATACGGACAGGGAAATGTGAAAGGGCTCTTCGTTTCATATCTATGTGATGCCCGCTTATTTAAATCACATATTTGCCCATTGTGCAGTCGGTATTGTCCGGATAGCAACCCCCATATAGGATTACCATGAAGGATTTCAACGGATTGATTTGATCATGGATGATGCTGGAACAGGGACAGGGTACATGAAAGCAACGTTTGCCGCCGGGTGCTTCTGGGGTGTGGAAGCTGCATTCCGCAAAATGAAGGGGGTCATTTCGACAAGAGTCGGTTATACCGGTGGCCAGTTAAATGATCCAACGTACCTGGATGTATGCACGGGCACAACGGGACATGCGGAGGCTGTGGAGATCACATATGATCCGGCAATCCTGACGTATCGGCAGTTACTCGCGGAGTTTTTCCATATCCATGACCCAACCACACCAGACCGCCAGGGCCCTGATGTGGGGTGCCAGTACCGTTCTGTGATATTTTACCATGATGATACCCAGAGGGCAGCAGCTGAATCATGCATGATGCATTTAGATTCGGGTGGCCGCTACCGGCAACCGGTGGTAACACACGTGGTCCCTGTCAGTGAATTTTTCGAAGCCGAGGAGTATCACCAGCAATATTTCGAAAAGAACAAGGGTACCATGTGTCATATTTTGGAAAAACACGGACATTAACTGATAACGGGAAAATATTCCATCATTTGCCTCCCGAACCAAAAATATTCCTGGATATTCTTAATTATTCGGTCTGCCAGAAAGCACGTTGAGTCGACCAATTACGCGAACCCGCAATGCCTGCGGCAGGTATTTCGTTAGGGAGGAGGAACACAAACATTGTCCGGTTATGGGTCCCCTGAAGATCATATCACGATATCTGGCAGTTTTTGCAGTCATCATTCTCGCCATCGCAATTGTGACATCCCAGGTCGAAATAATTATTATTGCTCTTGTTTGCCTGGTAATCCTTCTCTCCATCCTTTCCTTATGGCGCTCTATCAGCTGCAAAGACAGAGGAGATCCCCGGATATGTCGGGAACCCACAATAAAACTCCCGGAGAAAATTGCCATTGTCTGTGCCGTTGTTGGAATCATCTCATTTTTCCTGATGAACGAGAATTAGGTCTGGGCCTATCCATTTATGGTGGCGCTTTTCGGGGTTATTCTTACGTACGTATACAATGCCATCAATACCTTTGAAGCCGGTGGCCTGTTCTTTTCCGGGATTTCTGTCGCAGGGATCGCCGCGCCGGTGATCTGTTTTCTGTTTGTTATTGGTTTTCACCCTCTTTTCGGCCAGACCTATATTGAAATGGGTGCGGCCATAGGCATCATCACGGCGGTTATCTGGATTGTTCTCTTCGCCACCGTGAAGATTAAGCAGTCAATCCGGAAATTTGTCTTAAAACCAAGGGATCCAAGAAGACCGTATGATTTTAATATCAGCTTTCTGTTCATCGGGATGGTTGTCATCTCGGTCGGGGTGCTGATCCTTGGAAATGTCGCAATCTGGACTTTTTTCCCGGATATGGGGGAGCACCAGATGCAACAGGTGAACCTGAATGTCCCGGAAGTTCCCCGGTTGTTCCCACTGTACGAGGACCATACCGCTCATATCAGCCACTTCAATTTTTCACCCGCATCTCCAAACGCTACCGTCCTCGGGACGTCTGAATCAATGGATCAATTCTGCATCATGGTGAATGAGTCCGGTGACCAACTGACGTCATTGTTTACAGATAGTGTCAATCTCGTTGGTCTCGGGGGTACTGATGATGTACAAAATATGACTAATATATTACATAACAAACCGGATATCTCCAAATAAGTGGTCCCTGGTAAATTCTGTACCGGTTCGCAAACGACCTTCGCACGTGCCACTCATGTCTATATCCTGTGCGGGTTGTACAGTTAAGAAAAAAAAAGCAAATGGTTTCTTCGAGAATCCAGATTAAAGAGAGTAAGAGGTGGTGGTTTATTATCCTGTCAGTCGGGATATCCCCGGGGTCAATCAGGCCCCGGAACATGACCTCCTTTGAGTCCCGGCACAGTTCCGGCAGCCAGGATCTTTCTCCTCCGTCTTATAACCATCCGGGTCATCCTTGCGGTACCGGACCTGTCGTGCATCTTCAAAATTCCATTCTTCCGCAATAAGGCGGTTCTCCCGTAATTTCTGGATGGCATACCTGACCGTGCGGGGAGACAGCCCGGTCAGCGTAATAATCTCCTTGTTCGTGAAGGCCTTGCCGACACTGAGCAGCGAGAGCACTATCCATGAGGAAGGTGGCAGTTTCATGTGTTCTTCTCCTCGAAATTCAGCTGCGGCCAGGGACTTGGAATATCCCCATCAGCACAGCGGGTATTGTATGATCACTAAGAAGATCCCGGGTATAAAAAAATAAGAAGATATCAGGGGTTCGTTGCTTGAACTACCCGGTTATCGCCCGTTATATACTCGACCAAAAAGGATTTTAACCCCTGGGTTCCCTGAAATTCATGAGCGTGCCACCCCCATTCCGTGGAGGCGGTCTCTATGGATCCGTGGGCATTGAAAAATTTCATCTCCCGGGGGGAGTCGCCGTTTCTCATTCAGGCTTATCGTGTATGGTAATTTCACCGTTCAGGGCGGTGAAGACCCGTATCCGTTCGGTTGCCCCGGCAATCAGCAGATCGATATCGATCTTCTCCTCTGCAGCTATGACCTCTGCGAGGTTGGCACCGGTGGAAGGCATCGCAGGGACTGCCCTGCAGCAGAGGTCCCCGGGGTTTTGGTTGAATGTCCCAATCCGGCGGGCAACAGTGACAATCTCACCCTTATCGTAGGTCACCAGCGGCCTTATCACCGGGACACTGACGGCGGACGAGATGACCGCGAGATTGGAGAGCGTCTGCGAAGCGACCTGCCCCAGATTTTCACCAGTCACAATCACCTGTGCATGCTCACCGGCCATGAGTTTTTCAGCCACCCGGAACATGAACCTCTTACAGATGACACAGATATACCGCTGGGGGAATCCCCTGGACATCGCGTCGTAAAGCGGCGATGAATCTACGACCAGCATCCGGAGCGGAAACCCTTTTACCCATAGCGAAAGCCTCCGGTGATTTTCCACAGCCCCGTCAGCAGTCGCACCACCTGCCCATTTTCCCGCGTCCATGTTGAGATGGACCATCCCACACCCCCGTTTCATCATCATCCAGGACGCAACCGGGGAATCTATCCCTGCTGAAATCAGGCCCAGTGCATTTCCCTGTGTACCAAACGGGAGGCCTCCCGGAGCAGGGAGCCGTTGGTCATAGACAAATCCGCCATTTTCACGTGCTTCGACAAAGACCTCGTACGTGGGGTGTCTGAGGTCGACGATGGCCGCGGGCTGATCATCAAGCAATACCCCGCCGATGACCCTTCCAAGTTCCTGGCTGTCCGGCCCTCCGGTACCTTTCTGCCGTTTCGCCCTGACGGCAAACCGCATTCCCGCCTTAAGGTTGTTCCTTCCGAGCGTTCCCGCCGCATTCATCAGTTCTTTGGGGGTGTTTCCGGTGATCGTCGCGACACTGACATCGACAACCCCGAAAATTCTCGAGACCTCTGACGCAATTTTTAGCGGCTCCTCTCCGTAGATGAGTATTCTTCCCCGCGGTGTTTCATACCGGAAAGAAAGCCCTTCTGCATCAAGTGATCGTCTGATGTTCCTGATCAAAAGACCGATGAAATGTCGTTTGACGGGTTCACTTTTCAGGAAGAGCTCCCCATACCTGACCATGACAACTGTCTGTTCTTCCACCTGGTACCACAGGTCCACGACAAGGGATTCAATCATCCCTGTCTTGGGAATTGTATGTTACTTATCTGCCTTGTAAGTTTGTCAGGGGAACAGCGCAAAAACAAATTTTTGGGGATTCTCATGAGGTTGTCCCTGGCCTTTTCGATCCAGGTCAATGATTCGGGGGCTGTGAAAATTCCAGGGTATACAAAATTCCGCTTAACCTGCAGTATTTTATCAGCTCGATACAGAAAATTCTTTAATTCGCGAAAATTAAGTTGTACAGAATGGTAAAAAAAGCAAAACCGGCGGCTGCTCCAGAGCCGATGAAATTGTTCTATATATTCTATAACCAGGAACGCTGGGACAACTGGTTGAACCGCCTGAGAGAGTCCGAATTTGAGGTGGCAGAAGATGCCGAGGAGATGCCCGAAGGGTTCAGGGCACTGTATAATTTCGGCCAGGATATCACCGTATCGGTTCTTAAAATCATAAAGCTCTACCAGAATAGCAGGTTCGATAAAGAAGAGACCCTTGATCGGCTTTGCCAGGTGGAGGCAGTCATCATGTCACCGGTGCCTGAGGACCAGATCGAAGAGATCGTGGAGTCACTCCAGCTCACCATGCTTGTCCTTTTTGCCTCATGCCGGATGTTTATCGAGGGCGGATACCCGACTGATATCAAGGTCCTGGTAAAAGAGGGCCGAAAGATGATCGACGAAGACATGGAGAAAGCCCTTGGGATCGGAGCAAACATCGGTGCCAACGTAATCAATGGGGCGGCCTGCTGTGGGAAATATGTCAAGGACGATATCGAACACCCCACCCTCTTCGATGAATGGTTAATTGAGATCGAGACGATGAACGAGGCGATGACCACCCTGAAGAATTTTGACGAGGAAACCGGGGCAGAGAGTTGATTGCCGAAAAAGCACGATTCAGAAGTGCAAAAAAGATCGAACGCCTTGTTGGATACCGGCTGCCGATGTCCGCGTTTCATGGGACAACCCTTGAAGCGATCTCGGACCGTTTGAACTTTGATTACCTGGACCAGGCAGTCAGAGACCAGCTCCTCTCATTTTTCGATGATTTTCTCACATGTGACTGCAAAGAATCCCCGCTCTGTGACTGTCCGGCAAAGAAATTTGCGATCCTGATCATTGAACTCAGAGAGAGGGGCCTTGAACACCGGCAGATCAGCAGTTATCTGCTCGATGAATACGGGCTTGATATGTACCCGACAGACCTCCTCTCGTTTCTTGAGGATTCGGTCCACGTGCTGGAAGCGGTACGCGATATTGCCGGCCTGGATAAACGCGTCGAACTTGCGCAGAAGGCGAACGAGCATATCGCCCTTATTGCACGCTGACTCTCTTATTTATCAATCCTGGCCCTGCTATTCAAATTGCATGACAGGAGCCTTTAGTCATTTCTCTCGATCCTGGAATGAACGCTCAGGGTTCAGGGATCAGGCAACCTGATAATACGTCCGGTCAGGGGTCCCAGAGACGAAGGCTCATCACCCTTGCAGGAGAAATGGTTGGAGGAGGAATAGTGCCATGGCACGCGAACTTGATGAGAAAGATATCACAATCCTGGGTATCCTTGCGCCGGAATGCAAAGAAATGATCTGTTCAGGTTCGGGGGTGGAATTCCGCTCGATCCTGCCGCCGGTTGCAAACCACTATGCCAGGGACGAGGCCGATTTTAAGCGCCGACTAATGAGGCTGACGGATGCTGACTTCGCATACCTGGTCAACAAAATCAGGGCAGGTGAGGAAAGTGTGGCCTGTGTACCTCCGGAATACGCGGAGATCCTGGTCGGGGAGATCGCAATACGGGAAGGAAAAGACGTCGCTGACGAGATCCTGAACATCTATGAGACTACTGATGAATGCTGACAGTGGACCCTGATAAGGACGGAATTCCGACCCCCGTGACAAGCCGGATCAGGGAGGTCCTTGCACGGAATATTACTGCACGAAACCACGGGCTTTCACCACTCCAGTTTTCTGAAGCAGTCACCACTCTCCTTTCGTCACTGGTCGCGTCCAGGCTCCTTGAGGAGGCTGGCGTTTTTCGTTACGGCACGGTAAAAGAGCAGACCCGTGATAAAGGCCTTGTTGAAGGGTTTTCATCGCTTTTTTTGGAGGGTCTCCCGGAAGAACCCGGGACCTTCTTCCCGGTATCGGGCGTTCCCGTAAACCGTACCTGGCCTGATGTTACACTCTTTAAATCTCTCTCTATTGACCCACAGGTCACCAGCACCCTGCTAGCGTTGACGAATCGGGATAAATTTTACGAGGAATGGGCGGACGTATGGTCCGAATCGCATGAGCGGTCCCTCCTTGCATTTCTGCGGTATTCAGCCCGGCTTTCTCATGACGGGCGTATGGTCATCACCGAACAGTACCCTGCCCATGCAAGCCCCGGGGTCCCCCTGCTCCCGGCCCCGGCACTGCAAAAAATTGCCTCTGACCTGCTGCTTCCGGGGCTGGCAGGAAAAACTCCAAAAAATGCAGGGTTACAATTTATTGACCCTGCCTGCAGGACGGGACGTATCCTTCTCGCCATGTACCGGGTCCTCGCAGACTGGCACCTTTCATGGTATACAGACAACCTGGTCACACTTCTCGAAGAAGGCCGTGACCCTGCTTCAAGGAAGGTGCAGGACCTGCTCCCGGATTGTATGTCCTCGGAAATACGCGCAGGATATCAGAGGTTCGGTACTCTTCCACTTCCGGTATACCAGCTGCCCGATGGCCGGTGGGACCTTTCCTGGGATGAAAAAGTCCGTATCCTCAGGGACTCGCTGCACGGTGTTGACAGTGATCCGGCAGCGGTTGAAGTCACCCGGTTGTCCATCCTCTCATATCTCCTGCGTCACATGGAACACGGCGGTCCAGACTGTGCCACCTCCGGGCTTTTAAGGGAGATACTATCACGGAATATCAGGTGTAATAACATCCTCGTTGGTAAAGACTTTGAAAAACAACCAACATTGCTGCCTGGAACAGGAGCAGAGCAACCCGTAAAGGGGTTTTTCATTGGTGATGAATTTCCGGCAGTGGCATCCCGGGGCGGGTTCGGGGTCGTGTTTTCCATGTTCCCACCCCATCTTCCTTTTTCCGGAAAAGACCTGCAGGACTACCTCTGCCGTCATTACAGTTCAGGTAAACCGAACGATGCCACACCCTATTACCTTGAATCCGGCCTCCTGCTGACCCAGCCGGGTGGTGTGCTCTGCGGGATTGTCAACGGTGACTGGCAACGGTCCCATGAAGCTGCCCTCTTTCGCAGGTGGCTCGCGGGGTACCAAGTAGACAGCATCTCCAGTCTTGGTAACCTCCCATTCTTTACCGGGATGCACAACCCCGTGCTCATTACGGTCCGCAATCATCCCCCTGAGCACCCTGTTCGAACGTCATCTGCCACAGGACTGATAAAAGAGGGGGCGGGTAGTATTACGTTCTCCTCATTCCGTTCAATTGACCCGAAATCCCTCGGTAGCAGTCCATGGATGTTCAAAGGGCCCTCCCCGGCTGAGGTAAGGAAGAAGATCGATACCGCTGGCACACCACTCGGCCGCTATATCCTTGGCGAATACATGCTAGGGGAAGACGACGGTAATCAAGGATTTGTCATCAGCAGGCAGGAATATGAAATAATCCTTCGAAAAGACCAGGTAATGGGAAATTTTATCCATCCATTTATTACTCCCGGTGAGGTCCGGCGATACTGCCCACCAGGGTATTCGAGGTATATTGTCCGGATCCCCCGGGGGACTACCTGTGCATTAGCCGGGGATGTCCTTGATATCGAGGAGTGGTTTTGTAACCATCACCACACGATTGCGGGAATTCTTGCAAAGAACCACTCGAAGCTGCCCGGGACCAGGACCGATGATCAGTGCTGGTGGGAATGGGCAGGACCCGCTACCTCGCGCCTCACAGACACACCGACCCTCCTCACCCGGGCAACCGGAACAGCTGGTGGACCTGAATGGATGACCGCGTCCCGTGGAGTATATCCCGGGACAGGGGTACTTGCAATCCCCTGCAACGATCCTGCATTAGCCGGTATATTGAATTCACGCCTTGCAAAATTCTATATCATTTCATCAGCCCGTAAAAAAGGTATGAACGGGTACCTCCTCCGACATCTCATGGGGTTTCCCATTCCGGTCCCGGAAACTGATAATGGTTTCGATAACGGGCAATTCATTCTATTATCCGACCTCGTGGAGAAGCGACGAGCACTCGGTAACGCATGGGACGCAGCGGACAGAGAGGGGGAGGCCACCGTGATCGGTGAGCGGGTCAATCGCTGCGATGAGGAGATCGACGCGATCGTATACGAACTGTCCGGCCTCTCATCCGCTGATATCGGGAGCATCGAGGACTGGCTATCGCACGAAGACGAATCACCCGTGATATAACATTCCCGGTGACGCAACCGCTATCCGATCCAGGGGTAACCTTTGATTTGAAGTTGGTCTTACCGTTGATGCAGATGACTGATTTACAATTCAACAGGTTTTTTTAATCGTAAGCTCATCAACAAGGATAGGGACTGTACCTGATGAGTCCGGGAGTTCCAGGTCCAGGTACCTTTAAAGGGTAAACAAGTAACCGGGATATTCGAGAATGATCTCTGTCCTCCTGATTGAAGATGACTATCAACTGCTTAGGGTAACGAGGGAGTACTTAACAAAAAAGGGGACAATCCTGATCCATACAGCGGTATCAGCATCCGCTGCCATCAAACTGTTGAGTACGCGAAATTACGATGCGATTGTCTCGGATTTCCAGATGCCGGACATGGATGGGATAGAACTCCTTAAGTACCTGCGCGCATCGGGAAATGATACCCCTTTTATTATGTTCACCGGCCGGTCAACAGAGCAGGTAGTCATCGAGGCACTGAATAACGGGGCTGATTTTTACCTGCAGAAAGGTGGAGACCCGACGGTTGAGTTTGCCGAACTGGAGAATATGATTACACAGGCAATAGCGCGGAAAAACGCCGAAAATTTTCTCAGGGAGTCAATCCGGAGACTTTCCGATATTATCAGTTCTCTTCCCGATGCGACGCTGGCAATTGACCGGGGTGGTAATGTTATCGCCTGGAACAGGGCCATGGAAGATCTCACCGGGGTCCCTGAACAGCAGATCCTTGGCCGAAATGAAACCGACTACTCCATCGCCTTTTACGGCAGCCCACGACCATTGCTGATTAACCTAATTTTTGCTACCAATGAGGAAGTGATGAACTGTGGCTATACCGGGGTTAAACGGAAAGGGGCCGCACTGATTGCGGAATGTACCGTCATCCTGCCATCGGGCAGGAAAACCCTCTGGGGGATTGCCACCCCGCTGTTTGACGAACGGGGGGATATTGCCGGGGCAATTGAGTCAATACGGGATATCAGCGGAGTCCGGACAGCAGAAGAGGCACGCCTGCAGAGCGAGATTAAATTCAGGGGGATCTTCGAACATTCCCCGATAGCAATCGCAATATTCGATGAGAAAGGCGGTCTCCTGGAAGTAAATCATCCGTGCAGGAAACTCGGGTTTCCGGGCACCGAAAGGGACCGGTATAACCTGTTCACCGGGAACATTCTCCATTCCGGGCAGCGTGAGATGTTATCCCATGGTGAAGGGGTGAAACTCAGGGTCACAACGGGTTCGGAGAACTATCTCACGGCAAAACCATCCTTCCACCTGGATGTGCATATCACCCCCCTCTTTTCTACAAACAATAGGTCACCATCCGGATATATTATGCAGATCCGGGAAATTCCGGTGTTTTCACCAGAAGAATTCATCATTGCTACGTAAGAAAAGGTCAGTCCCGGTTTTTTTTTGGAAAAATGATGATGACGGATAATTCGACACCGGTCTGCATGCAGTGCGCCTCCCAGTCATTGGAACAGAATACGACAACCTGGGTGCAGCACCAGGAGCCCCGGATGAACCGGAACACCCGGTGGTGCGGGTGACACCGGCGGTCCATGAGAATTTTGCATGCCCCGTTCCTTGTCCCTTGTCCCTGACCCGGTATCATGAGGTAGCCTGGGAAAGGGGCCGGGTTTTATGGATATCCGGCCCGTTCACAGTTTGCACGACCACTGGTTTATTGACGATGCTGAAGAATTTATTCATAGAAATACTCTTGGTCCAGGGGATTCCGGACAGATAAAAACACCAACGATACGGTCCCGATCTCCTGTGAGATCCCAGGATACGATCGCCAGCTGAATGACCATGCCTCTCCTGAATGCGGTAACCGGACCAGGAATGCGGATTATCCTCCATGTCGACATGGACGCTTTTTTTGCGGCAGTCGAGATGAGGGAACACCCGGAGATCAGAGGGCGTCCGGTTATTGTCGGAGCGGACCCGAAAGAAGGAAAAGGTCGTGGAGTGGTCTGCACCGCCTCCTACGAGGCACGGGTCTTTGGTATTATTTCTGCGATGCCCATTTCAAAGGCCTTCCTGCTCTGCCCGGGGGGCGTATTTGTCCGTCCCCATTTTGACCTGTATAGCCAGGCATCGGATGAAGTGATGGAGATCGTAAAAGACACCTCTCTGCAATTTGAACAGGTGAGCATTGATGAGGCATACCTCGATATCTCACAGGTAGGGAACTATTCTGCTGCCCGTGCAACAGCAATTGCCTTAAAAGAAGCCATCCGGAATAAAACAGGACTCACCTGCTCGATCGGGGTCGGCCCCTCAAAAGTCGTTGCCAAAATTGCATCAGACTACCGGAAACCGGATGGACTCACCGTGGTAGAGCCGGACAGTGTTTTTGAGTTCCTTTTTCCCCTCCCGGTCGGAAAGATTCCCGGGGTAGGGAGGAAGAGCCGTGAAACACTTTATAACCTTGGGATCCGCACGATTGGTGACCTCGCCCGTATCGATGTACAGGAGTTAATCGCACTGTTCGGGAAGTGGGGCGCGGTGATCCATGACCTCGCACGAGGTACTGATGACAGGGAAGTCAGGCAGGAAGAGGGATATAAATCGATATCCCGCGAGGTCACCTTCGAACAGGATACCAGTGAGAACATCATACTGTTGCAGACGCTGAACGAAATGGCTGCGGAACTGCATGCGGTGCTGGTAAACGAGCACCTCCGGTTCCGGACTATTACGGTGAAGGTGCGTGACGAGCATTTTATCACCCGTACCCGGTCGAAAACAAATGAACGGTACAGTGATGATCCACACCTGATACAACAGTTTTCCCAGGGACTTCTTCCGGAACTGCCGGAAGGTAAAAAAATCCGGTTGATTGGACTCAGGTTATCAGGATTTGAGCCAAAGGGCCCCCGACAGACCACAATATATGAATTTTTACGGTGAACAACTGGTGGAAATCACCAGCCTGTCCCGTCCGGGGACAACATGGGAACACGGGAGAACTAAAAAATACGGCATTCCCGGGACGAAAGGTGCAGCCCGGATTTCAATTTGCCGGAAGTTCAATCACGGCAGAAATTACATCCCCTTCTTTTTCACAGGTGAAGAATCCTCCCGCAAGTTCACACTCCTTTGTCATGAAACCGAGTCGGTCACCCGGAAAATCGATGCCTGCCGAAGAGAATTCGGCGCTGATGGTCAGGAAACCGCGGTTGGTCTCTTTCTTATCCCTGACCAGGATCTGTTGCCCACCAATACCGGCCAGATCTTCAAGAATACTGATAATTAAATCTTTTAACCGTTCGCTGTCAGCGACCACTCCGAATGCATCACTGGAAGGTTCAAACGAGACCGGATTTCCCTCAAAAACCGGTACATAGATGAGCCTCTTCACGAGTGCCTCCCGGTACCGTGCTTCATCATCAGCAAGTGCGATGAGCTCCTCGTCGCTGCATGGGGGCATCATTAGCATCCGGATACACTGGCCAACAAGGAGGTCAAGTTCAAATTCCTCCCTCACGATAGCTGGCCTGAAACCCCGGAAGAGAGTCATATAATCTGAAAGAAGCCTCTCTGCACGTTTTACGAGGTGCAAGTCGATGACGAGGTCGAGCTGCCCGGTCCTGTACACCGCTTCAAGCTTGGCCGTGATCTGCCCGGCTTTAAGGGCGAGGTGGACATCCCGCTGATTTCCTGCACGATAGTCCTCGTTGAAACGATGGAAATCCGCAAGGATCGAATCAATGGCATCCAGGCAGACCAGCCCGGCCAGGTTCTCTGCTTCTCCACCCTCTTCAAGTTCCTCGAGGATATGGGACGCACGGTAACACCTCCCGGCCATGATGGTGAAGGTCTCAGCCACACGGTCCATTAAGTCGTTGGCATACCGGGCCGTCTGCTTTGCCCACTCGGGATTGATCTCCTGGATCTCCGTTAAAAAATAGGTCTCCTTCTCCATGTTGGAAAAGACTGCTTCAGCACTTGCAGAAGTGATCAGGCGTCCGTGTCCCGGGCAGCAGATCCTGATATCTTCGTTATCCAGGATCCAGTGAACTTTTTGAAGCGAGGATAAGAGCTCCTGCTGGCTCCACCCACGAAGACCGGCTATCCCCGGGCTTGCTGCAAACAACAGGTCACCGATGAAAAGCAGGCCTCCAATCCGGATACAGATGCTGTCGGGGCTGTGACCTGGCAGATGGTAGACCTCGATCCTGTCATCCGGTCTGGTAACTACGATCTGGCGTTTCAGGACCAGGAGGTCATTGATATGAATATCGCTTTCCTGGACACGGACACAGGGAGCTTCAAGTGGGCAAATTTCGAAGAATTCTGTTTCCTCTTCAAGGTTCGGCGCAAAAAACCGCATTGACACATTCATCGGATTGAGCGGGATCTGGAACAGGTCTGCCTGGGTTGTAGCAGTATCTCCAACCTCTAGGTTTGTGGCCCCGTCGACATGAGCTGCAATGATTGTCCGCTTTGCACCCTTGAAAAACGGGTGGGACTGTATCACGATAAAATGATCAACATGTGTATGGGTAAAGTACACAAACAACGGCCTGGGATTTTCAGCTCGTTTCCTGTCAATTTCAGACGCAAGCAGGTCCATCTGCTGCATGAAACCACCAGGATCTATCAGGATGATCTGGGACGGGGTGGAAATAATATAAGAGTTTGAGGAGTTTGTATCTACTTTCCTGATATAGGGGAAGATTTCTGCATGCTCACTTCCAGGCACCGGCTGCCAGCATTGGTTTTCGAGCTGATCACTTCCATGCGTCAAGCGCATCTCCAACCGACGGGAATATCGTGAAAATTGTGGTAAACCCTGCAAGTTTCAGGATTTTATTGACCTCCTGGGCGAGGCAGCAGAGTCCGAACTTATCACCCGGGTCCCTGAGTTTTTTTGCCGTGGATAGGAGCACCCGCAGGCCACCGCTGCTAATGTATGAAACCTCTGAAAAATTCAGGAGGATTTTGCGTTTTCCTTCCCCCATCAGGGCATTTAATTCCTTCTCCAGCTGCGGCGCCGCAGCCGTATCGATCCGGCCGAAGAGTGCAATGATGGCCACACCCTCCTTGTGGCTTGTGGTAGTGTCCAATAGTCCCATCTCCTTAGGTGAACATACGTTAGATCCGCTACATTATAAGGACACCATAATGGTTCCGGGGAACGACCACCCCTTTTTGCCCTGGACGTGGAATGTGTCGTTTTGCCTTTTGCAACGGCGGTATTATCGAATAGCCCTGGTTTTTACCAATACTTTTTGAAAATAACAGGACCAGGGTGAAGGAGATGGCCGACCCGACCTGCGAGGTGTACTATTTGTGCATTTACTGACTATCTTTTTGCGGTAGTCCTCCACTATGGCGTTCCTGATGCTCGATGACCTGATTGTCCTGGTTCAGATGATCTGTGTGATCGTTGTTGCCGCCTACCTGTTGACGCGGTGCCGGATCTTCACTGATGTACTTGACGGCCATCCGACGGCAAAGGCCCAGGTCCTGCTTACGCTGATATTTGGAGTACTCTCGATATATGGGACAATGTCCGGCATTACGGTTCTGGGTGCCCCGATTAACGTCCGGGACCTTGGACCAATGGTCGCAGGTCTCACCTGTGGTCCTTTTGTCGGGCTCGGTGCAGGTCTTATTGGTGCCGCATACCGGTTGACAATTGAAGGGTTTACGGTCTATGCCTGCTCGCTTGCCACGGTACTCGCGGGGCTGCTCGGAGGGCTGATCTGGCTTTTTAACAATAAAAAGTTTGTAGGAACCCGTATTTCGGTTGAATTTGCCATCATGATGGAAGGACTTCACATGCTCCTTGTACTGCTGATGGCGACCCCCCTTGCCATGGCCCTTGCATTGGTATCAGCCGTCGCGGTCCCGATGATCCTCGCCAACGCGTTGGGGATGTTTATCTTCTCATTTATCATTACAAATCTCCAGGAAGAACGAAAGACCAGGGGAGAACGGGATAATTATTTACGGGAGATTGAACGGAAGAATACCGAATTACAGATTGCCGCGGATATCCAGAAGAGTTTTCTGCCGTCAGAAATTGGGCCTCTTCCTGGCTTTGACATTGCGGCGATGAGTGTCCCTGCCAAAGAAGTAGGCGGGGATTTCTATGACGTGATCCCGTTTCCAATGGTCTCAGGAAAAGACCGGAAGGTAGGCATCCTGATCGCGGATGTCTCAGGAAAAGGGATCCCTGCCGCCCTGTTCATGGCGTTATCGCGGGTGATTATGCGTGTCAATTCACTATGGCATGTCCACCCTGCCGAGGTACTCCGGGACGCGAACAGTATCATATATGAGGATTCAAAGACCGGGATGTTTGTCACACTCTTCTATGCAGTAATCGATCTGGAACTCAGAACGGTCACCTATGCGAACGCGGGCCATAATCCACCATTGTTATTTCGGGCAGGGACCGGGGTGATCGAGGAACTGATGACAACCGGTGTGGCACTTGGTATTACAGACATGGCAGAGTATACCCAGACGGTGTGTGTTCTTTCCCCGGATGATTGTGTACTCCTGTACACAGATGGTATCACCGAAGCAGATAACGAAGCAGAGGAGATGTTTGGCGAAGAACGATTGTGGCAATGCCTGGCCCGTTACCATGAACTGACTGCCCGGGAAATCATGGATTCGGTCCTGCGTGATGTCCGGTTTTTTGCAGCAGGGTACGCGCAGTCGGACGACATTACCTTGATGGTACTGAAGGCAGACAAAGACAAATGAGAACGATGATAAGGGTCCAGACCATGGTTTTGTTATGAAAGGGCGGACTGACCAGACGATCCCGGCTGATATGTCCGGTCTTGTGGATATCCTTGATGGGATCGCGATATTACTCGAGGAGGAGGGGTTTCCCTTTGAACTGATCAGCGATGTGCAGCTGGCGACAGACGAGGCGGTGACGAATGCAATCCTCCATGGTTATGACGGTAAACAAGGCGAGGTGCGGGTTATTGCAGAGGCGGATGACCGGGAAGTGATCATCATTGTTGAGGACAGGGCCCCGGCATTTGACCCGGTCGCGTTCGTATCAAGAGACGTATCGAAAGACGGGGAAGATCGGCCGATTGGCGGGCTTGGTCTGATACTAATCAGGAATGTCATGGACGAGGTCATGTACCGCCGTGAAGACGAGAAAAATATCTTCACGATGATAAAGCGCCGGTCCTGATACATGCAATGGTGAACAGGAGAAAATTTGCCATACATGAATGGTTTTATGGATCTTCAGATACCAGGTTCTTTTTCGCCTCTTTTTATCTCTTCCCGCCGGACCCGGCAGGGGTTCTTCCGGATAATCATGAAACTCCGTTTACATGAGTCAACGTGACCAGTTCCCAGCTCCTGTTGCATGGGTAGGATTCCAGGGTTTATTTCTTTGAACCGGCTGCCCCGACTATCATACCGATCGACTGGGTGAACTCAGGGATCATCTCACCCGGGATTCCAATGACTATCTCGTTATCGGCGATTCCGGAATATTTCCTTGACCCGTCACAACCAAGTGAAAAATTGGGTTGACCCGACAGGTAGGGCAGTGCAGCGGCATCTGAGCAGATCGACTGGATCCCTGCGCAGGAACCAGTAATTCGGCCGCCAAGCCTGAACAAAGAACTCTGGGCCAGTTTCAACATTGCCCAGGGGCTCCCTATGATAATGACTACATGGGGTGTGAACGGAGTTTTCTCAAGCGGGGCATACAAGGTGGCGTAGGTCTCGTTTAGCCCAAGGTGCGGGATCAGGTCGATCGTTCGTTTACACGCGGCGGCACTGTTGAATTTCCCAAGTTTGTAATAGAAATCCCCGCTTTTCAGGGTCGGAGTGATCTCCCGGAGGCCGAGTGCCCATGCGCCCCCATTGCATTCGTGTTTTGAAGCCGTCGCGTAGAAAATTTTCCCTTCCCTTCTCGCGAGGTTCACCATCGAACAATGCCGTTGAAGCTTGTCGATCTCCTCGATCCCGGGTGGAATATCCTCTTTTGTTGCGGCAAATCTGACTGCCACGGGAGATCCTGTCAGTTGAAGGGCATTTTTTAGTATTTGTGAGGACTCAGCATAATTTATCGGGATTTTGAATGGTCCATCCGTCATTCTCACCAGGCTCCCTGGCTCTTTGTTCGGATCATAACAACTCATACGCAAATGATTATTTAAAAGAATACTCTCGTCCTCACCGGGCCTGCCCGGTACCGGTAGGAACCGGTCCCGATTTCCGGGTATTATTCTGTACAACGACAGGGATAGTGTCCACGGACCGTTTCTGACACAGGCCATTTCAATTCCTGTTCCATTCGCGAGTGCAACTTTTCGATTTCCCGTGGCACTTCGAGAAGGTCACACCAGATGTTCAGCCGCGAGACTCCCCACTCGTTTTGGAATCAGTGCCAGACAGGATTTAGCACTTCGATACCATTGAGGCGGCCGATTTCTGTTTCCCCAGGAATTAATGGATAAACTGCCATGAAGACCTGCCTGCCCGGGGGGTTTGGTGGTTCATAAAAGCCGGCGGGAAGTTTCATGGGGGTTATTTGATTGTCGGATATCACCAGGAAAGATCATCTAATGTTACGTAAATTCCCGTAAAAACCTTCAACATCCGGATAATCCCGATGAAGGACCACCCCGTCACCAGGATTTTGATAGTTGCTAATAAAAGTAGTCAACTGGTTTTTCCCCTTCCTAAACGACCAGTAGATCGTATTACTGACGGGAACTGACACGTGCAGTGAATGATTTTGTCCCCCCACGACAACCGGCCGGTTCACCATCGTTTTTCGCCGGCCTGCCAGATGGGGAGATTAATATTTCTCGCGGTCCGCGGATATTGTCGTCTGTTCTGATACGATTACCGGGTCAATTGTTGCGTCGATCAAAATGTCAAAATCGATCTCATCCAGCCATCCGGCTTTCCCGAACATGCTCATGAAACAGATTCCGACAATTGCCGAGTCCTTGTGGCGCCCAAGCATCCGTTTTGCCTCCTTAACTGTTACAGGAACATTTGGCATCGCAAGCCCACCCATGAGAACCTGTACCGCGGGCATCAGCACCATGTGATCCGGAGACACCTGCATCCCGACTCCTTCAACAAATACGATTTTTTTCGCCTGTTCTTCCTTCAGATATGGAACAAAAATCTGTTCAGTGCCGAGTCCCCGGACGGCAAACGCCAATAGTTCGATGAACGGGGTACAGGTACCTGGTACACCGTAATACACCACCTGGTCTCCTTTTCCAAGATGGTTCTTCTCAAGGTATTGCTTAAAGGGACGGAGTATTCCGGGGACTCCTCTGAGAAATGCTGGGTCACTCATCTATGTCACACGAAAGAGAATCGCACTCCCTGGGACTTAATATTGATGGTTTAAAATTTTGTCTGCATCCATACAGGCAAGGTGCCATTCCAACACCTGTTTTGTATAACAGAACATATTCAAGCCAGGAATACGGATT
>Ga0114951_10002040_pt1 | contig 23652 bp, 21 predicted proteins | sample AM7aDNAmetaG_FD_88677 | JGI IMG/M metagenome (GOLD analysis project Ga0114951, IMG submission 88677) | Freshwater microbial communities from Finland to study Microbial Dark Matter (Phase II) - AM7a DNA metaG | ecosystem: Environmental > Aquatic > Freshwater > Lake | place: Finland: Lake Alinen... | reverse complement strand
GTTCGACGGCCTGATCCTGAAAAAGACCCGGCTGCACCATGCCGGCGGAGGTGATCAGAATGTCCGGCGCGCCGTTTTCGGCGATTGCGGCGGCGACTGCGCGTTGCACCTCGGCATTGACCGAGACATCCGCCGAGTAGGTGCTGACGCGTTGAGTGGTTGCGGCGCGCGCCTGCTCAATCTCTGCTTTTGCGGCGCTCAACTTGGCGAGGTTGCGCGCGATGATTGAAATGTGTGCGCCCTCAGACGCGAGCAGCAACGCCGTTGCCTTGCCGATGCCGCTCGATCCGCCGGTGATGATCACGTGCTGGTTGTTAAACAATTGTGACATGTCAATTCCTTTGAGAATGCCCTGCCGCAGACAGGCTGCGGGTGTCTAAGAATGCCTGACTTACACGGTTATCACGCCGTCGCTGATCAGCCGGGTAACCGACTCCTGCGCGGCGCTGAGTGAACTATACCGCGGACGGTACTCCAGCAGGCGCTCTGCCTTGGCGATACTTCCGTTCGGGCTGTGCGCGATGTGATCCCACGTCGCGGCGGCCTCCTGTGCGGTCACGCCCTTGCTCCATTCGTCCCACGGGGCAAATGCGAGGCGCGCCGGCTGCCCGAACCATGCATACATCGCCTCGGCATACCCGCGCAACGATAGCGCCTGCGGCGACACAACGTGGAAGCTCTCGCCGACGGCACAACTCCAGTGCGCAATTGCCTGCATGAAACTCTGCGCCACATCGTCGGCGTGGACGTGGTGCACTGTCTCCTGTCCGAGGTTCGGCAGGATCAGCTCCTCGCCGCGCGCGATTTGGGCGAACACCTGCGGGTTGAAGTGGCCGGCGGGGTTGAGCGGCGCCCAGCCCGGCCCGACGATATGACCGGGGTGCAATGCCGTGGCGGGAAACCCGGACGCGCGCGCCTCGCGCAACAGATAGGCCTCGATCGCAGCCTTCTGGATGCCGTACTCGCCAAACGGCTTGCGCGGTTGCGTCTCGGTCGTCGGGACTTGCGCGCTGGGCCCATGCACCCACATCGTCCCACAGTGCAGGAAGTGTTGCACCTGCCCGCGCAACGCCTCGACCAGTTGTTGTGCGCTCGCAAGCGTGAAGCAGATCATGTCGATCACGATGTCCGGTTTGAGGTCGCGCACGCGCGCGCCAAAGGCGCCGGCGGCTTCCTCCGCCGCGCGATCCAGTTGGATCTGCTGCACGTGTTTCCATGCAGCGTGTGACAGGTAAGGTTCGCGCTGACCGCGCGTGATGCAGAGCACCTCGTGCCCGGCTTCGACCAGCCGCGGCGTCAGGTATGTCCCGACATGTCCTTTCCCACCGATAATCACAGTGCGCATGAGTTCCTCCGAACTTGCGAATCCGCCTTTGCGTAAGCGGTGTTTACAGGTACTTATCGACGAGCAGGCTGACCCGTTCGCGCGCTTCCGGCGTGATGCGGTCGCGCGCTGTCATGACTGCGCTGCTCATTGCCCCGTCACTCTCATGTGGGAGCGTCGGTATGACTGGCGCGAGGTCGCTGATCACCTGTTGCGCCAGCGCCAGATTGGCATTCAGGCGTTCGATCACGATCGCCACCGTGACCGCCTCTTCCGACTCGTGCCATACGTCGTAGTCGGTGACATGCGCCATGATGGCGAAGTCGATCTCGGCCTCGCGCGCCAGAAAGGCCTCTGGGCAGGCGGTCATGCCGATGATGTCGCAACCCCACGCGCGGAACGCCTTGCTCTCGGCTTTAGTGCTGAAGCGTGGGCCTTCAATCGTGATCAACGCGCCGCCCGCGTGCACGCGTCCGCCTGCATCGCGCACCGCTTGTGCGAGCGCCTTGCTCAAAGAAGCGGAGAATGGCTCCGCGATACCAACGTGTCCCACGATGCCTTTGTCAAAGAATGAGGCCGGTCGCAGTCCCTTGGTGAAGTCGAATAGCTGGTCGGGCACGACGATGTCGCGCGGTTGCAACTCCTCGCGCAAGCTGCCGCAAGCGCTCACGCTGATGATGTGCTTCACGCCCAGTGATTTCAACGCGTAAATGTTGGCGCGCGAGGGCACCTCACTCGGGTTCAAGCGATGGCCGCGCCCATGTCGCGGCAGGAATGCCACGCGCGCGCCGCGCAACGTGCCAACGACAACCCCATCGGATGGATCGCCAAACGGCGTGCTGATGCGATGTTCGACGACATCGCTCAACCCCGGCATGCCGTATAACCCGCTGCCGCCAATGACCGCAAACGCTATGTTACTTTCACCCATGTCACTCCTCCAATCCGAAGAGAGATTAGAGACTAGAGATTAGAAATTCCCAGAAGAGTTTTTAATCTCCAATCTCCAATCTCCAATCTCCCTCTATCCAAGCTTCTTCATTTCCGTCACCACCTGGTCTGTGGTGACCGGCCCGCTGAACACCTTGCGCACGATGCCGTTGCTGTCGACGAGGATCGTCATCGGGAGGCCAAGCACGCTGTAGGAATCGCCAGCGGTCCCTTTGGGGTCTTCGACGATCAGATAGGGCACACTGTTGTCCTTGGCAAATTTCGCCAGCTTGTCGGTGTCGTCCTGTGTGCCGATGCCTATAAACGTCACTTTGTCCTGGCCGAGTTCCTTATACGCAGCGACGAGGTCGGGGGTTTCCTGCAGGCAGGGCGGGCACCACGACGCCCAGAAGTTGATCAGGACCGGCTTGCCGCGCAGTTCCTTGAGCGCGACCGGTTTGCCATCGAGCGTATTCAACGTAAAGTCGGGCGCGGGAACATCGACCCCCAATCGGCGAACGCTCACGGTGGGAAGCACGACGATTGGGTTGTCCTGTTGCGGCCCGCGGCTGCTGACGATGATTGCCGCGGTCACAAGCCCGAATACTGTGGCGATGACGGCAATAACGATGATGCTGACGGGTAATTGGCGTTTCTGTTCTGTCATACAGACCTTACTATACGGGCTTGTGTCAGCGTTTAGTCACGAAGGCTCCGCTGAATGTCTCTTCGATGAGCGGGAAGACCAGCCAGGTAACGCTGATCCCGAACAGGCTGCCGGTAATCAGGCGCAGCCACCAGGTGCTCTCGCGAAATGGGATCAGGCTGAGGGGATACTGGCTGAAGAGTTGCGAGAAGCCATCCAGCCCGATCGGGACGATGCCAATCAGGATGAACCATATCCACGGCAGCGGGCGGGCGCGGTTGCGCACAAACGCGAACGCGATGCCGTTAAACGCAATGGAGAGATAAATGGCGATGTCGCGCTGGCACAAGGCGACTTTATACCCCACCTTTTCATTGCCCTGAAAATCACGCGCCTGGAGCAATCCCTGCGGCGTCAACGTGATGCCCGTGGCTTGCTGGAATTCTCCATCGCTTTCGCCGCGCGCGTAAACCACCTGTTCGCCAAACAGGAAGAACGACCGAAAGGCATAGGTGTGACACACCAGTTTGTAGGGCTGGTAGATCAGTTGCGCGGCGCTTGTGTCGCCAATTTTCATCAGCACCGGCGCGGCAAATGGCAGCAGCGAATACACCAGCATGATGCCAACGATCAGCGCCAGCCAGTGGCGCGAGAACCACTCGGCGAAGCGGTTCAACCCGCGCGTCAATGCAGATGACGGGACCGAGGCCGGGATGCCGCCGGGCAGCGGAGGTTTTGGAGGTTTGTCAGACACGCACGCGATTATAGCCTTACTACAGTACCGGGATACAATCAGCCCCGTGCCTATTGTTCCGGCGGCGGCGACGCTGCTCATCGCGTTTGCACTATCGTTAGCGCTCACACGCCTGGCGATCTGGCTCGGCCCGCGCGTAGGTATTGTGGCGTCGCCAGGCGGACGGCGCAGACACTCGCGCATCACGTCGCGGCTGGGCGCATTGCCATTGTGGGGCGGATTCACCGGCGCAGTGCTCCTCAGCCAGTTGTTCAGCGTGCCGACGCTCGATCCCAGCGAACCCAAACGACTGCTTGGATTATTGCTGGGTGGCGCGTTCATCTTTGTCGTCGGGCTGGTAGACGATAAGTTCGAGTTGTCCTCGCGGCCGCAATTCATCGCGCAGGCCATTGCAGCGGGGATCGCAATCGCGTTCACGGTGTTTATCGAGCGTTTCACCGACCCGTTCACGCGCGCCGAAGTGGTGCTCCCCGGCGTCATCGTCGTCGTCATCAGTGTCCTCTGGTTTATGGGCATGACCAATACCGTGAACTTTCTCGACGGTATAGACGGGCTGGCGACGAGTGTGGCCGTGGTTGCTGCAACCGTCACGGCGATTCACATGTTGCGTGAAGGTCAGTACAGCGTAGCGCTGCTGCCAATCGCTTTGGTGGGCACGCTGCTCGGGTTTCTGGTCTTTAACCTCCCACCGGCGCGCATCTTCCTCGGCGGCGGCGCGCTCTTTCTCGGTTTCACGCTGGCCTGCGTTGGAATTGTGGCAGGCGCCAAGGTGGCGTTGCTGCTGCTGGTGATGGGACTGCCCATCGCCGACGTGGCGTGGCAAATCTTTGACCGCGCGCGGCATGGGCGCAGCCCCGTCCATGGTGATCGCGGCCACTTGCACTTCAGGCTGGCCGATCGTGGCTGGAGCGCGCGCCGGATCGTATTACTGTATGTTGGCACGTGCGCCGCATTCGGCGTCGCCGCGCTGGTGTCACAGCCGCCGCTGTTCAAGCTGATCACGCTGATCGTCCTGGCCGTCGCCGTCATAGTGACACTCTTCCTTCTCTCCAACAGAAAAGAGTCTTCCACGAATCCACGAATGACAGAGCGAATTCGCGTGGATTCGTGGAGAAATCTGTTCTTACCGCAGGCGGTGATAATAAAACTCATGCGCATGATAAATATTGACTTTATCCGTCTTGAAGACTATACTTCACCTATAGAAAGACAATAACAAGGTGCGTAATAATCACCTTTGCTGGATAATTTACGGAACGACAAAGACACAAAGCGAGGATCAGAGTGGAAACACCAAAGTGGTTTGAAGTTCGAGATTTACATGTCAATATTGCCGGGAAGCCCATCCTGAAAGGGCTGAACCTGAGCATGAATGCGGGCGAGATACACGCCATCATGGGGCCCAATGGTTCCGGCAAGAGCACCCTGGCGTATACGATCAGCGGTCACCCGGCTTATGAAGTGACCAGCGGCGATATTCTGTTCAAGGGCGAAAGCATCCTGGGGATGAAGGCCGATGAGCGCAGCCGTGCGGGCATCTTCCTCGCATTTCAGTATCCTGTGGCGATTCCCGGCGTCACGGTGGCGAACTTCCTGCGCACAGCGGTGAACGCGCGCATCAAGGCCGATGCTGCCGCAAAGAACGGCGGCGTGCTGCCCCCGTCGATTAAAGGCATCACGATCGCCGATTTCCGCAAATCCCTGCGCGAATCGATGAGGGTGCTCAAGGTGGACGACTCGTTCGCCGGCCGCTATCTGAACGACGGCTTCAGCGGCGGCGAGAAGAAGCGCGCCGAGATACTGCAGATGGCGATGCTCAGGCCGCAACTGGCTGTGCTGGACGAGACGGATTCCGGCCTCGACATCGACGCGTTGCGCGTCGTCAGCGAAGGCGTCAACAGCCTGCATGCCCGCGACCAGAGCATGGCGGTGCTGGTAATCACACACTATCAGCGTCTGCTGAATTACATCAAACCGCAGTTCGTGCACGTGCTCATCAACGGCCAGATGGTCGAAGAGGGCGGGCCGGAACTGGCGTTGGAACTGGAAGAGCGCGGCTATGACTGGCTGCGCGACCCCGAATCGGTATAGATAAGAGAGATTAGAGAGTAGAGATACGGGATACAGCGAGTGTAAATCTCGTATCTCCACTCTCGAATCTCTCTGTCCGAGGTGAGTAATGGCTGAAAATAGATCACAGGTTGATGTCAACGATTCCTATGCTGAGAAGTATGGTTTCCATGATGCTGAAAACTATACGTTCAAGAGCCGCCGAGGTATTGACGCCGAAATAGTGGCCGAGATATCGCACATGAAGGGTGAGCCGGAGTGGATGACCAGTTTCCGCCTGCGCTCGTTAAAGTCCTTCGAGTCAAAGCCCATGCCCAACTGGGGCGGCGTCGCGGCGTTGAACAGCATCAAGTTCGAAGATATTTTCTATTACATCAAGCCCACCGACAATGATCGCAACGATTCGTGGGAGGATGTGTCGCCTGAAATCAAGCGCACCTTTGACAAGCTCGGCATCCCCGAGGCGGAACAGAAGTATCTGTCAGGCGTGGGCGCTCAGTACGATTCCGAGGTCGTATATCACAATATCGCCAAGGATCTTGAGCAAAAGGGTGTGCTTTTCCTCAGCACCGATATTGCCCTGAAGGAGCACCCCGAGATTTTCCGGCAGTATTTTGGAACAGTCATCCCGCCTGAGGATAACAAGTTCTCTGCGCTCAACAGCGCCGTATGGTCGGGCGGGTCGTTTATCTATGTGCCCCCGGGCGTCAAGGTGGACCTGCCCTTGCAGGCCTACTTCCGGATCAATGCCAAGAACGTCGGGCAGTTCGAGCGCACGTTGATCATCGTCGACGAGGGTGCCTATGTCCACTATGTGGAAGGTTGCACCGCGCCGATTTACTCTTCCGACTCGCTGCATAGCGCGGTCGTCGAGATCATCGTCAAGAAGGGCGGGCGCTGCCGCTACACTACCATCCAGAACTGGTCGACCAATGTGTATAACCTGGTGACCAAGCGCGCCGTGGCTTATCAGGACGCGACAATGGAATGGGTGGACGGCAACCTGGGTTCCAAGCTCACGATGAAGTATCCGGCGGTGTATCTGATGGAGCCCGGCGCGCATGGCGAGATTTTGTCGATTGCCTTCGCGGGCAAGGGGCAGCATCAGGACGCCGGCGGCAAAGTGGTGCATGTTGCGCCGAACACGACCAGCAAGATCGTCAGCAAGTCGATCAGCAAGGACGGCGGGCGCACTGCGTATCGCGGCCTGGTCAAGGTCTATAAGGATGCCACGGGCAGCCGCAGCAATGTGGTGTGCGATGCGCTGTTGCTCGACGAGCACAGCCGCAGCGACACATACCCGTATATCGAAGTCGATAACGACGAGGTCAGCATCGGTCACGAGGCATCGGTGAGCAAGATCGGCGAAGAGCAGTTGTTCTACGCGATGAGCCGCGGCCTGAGCGAAGAAGAAGCCTCAACGATGGTCGTCTCCGGCTTCATCGAACCTCTCGTCAAGGAACTCCCGATGGAGTACGCCGTCGAAATGAACCGGCTGATCGCGCTGCAAATGGAAGGCACCGTAGGATGAGAACTGAGATTAGAGATAGGAGATTAAGTCTCCAATCTCCAATCTCTAGTCTCTCTGTAGATAACAATGGCAATCGTAAATCTCAAACCTGTCCCGCTGGTTAAGAGTGGGGAATTGACGCGTGAATTTGTGGAGGCTTACTCGGCCTCGCTGAACGATCCCGAATGGCTGGCGGCGCGCCGGCTGGAGGCGTTGCGGGTGTTCCGCGACACGCCCGCGCCGCAGCGCACCAACGAACTGTGGCGGCGTGTGGATCTCAGCGCCTTTAAACTAGACCAGGTGATTCCCGCGATTTCTGCGGGCGTCTCTGTTGCGCCCGGCGCATTCGACGATTTGGTGACGAGCCTATCTGCATCGAATTCGCCCGGATGGGTGTTGCATGTGGATGGCGGCCACGTGCAACACTCGCTTGCTCCCGAACTCGACGCGCAGGGCGTGATCTTCGCCGATCTGGCAACGGCTGCTCGTGAGCATGCCGAGTTGCTTGAGAAGCATTTCATGACCAGTTGCGTCAAGCTGACGGATTCATATTTCGCCGCGCTGCATGGCATATTCGCCCGAGGCGGCGTCGTGCTGGTTGTGCCAAAGGGCGTGCAGATCACTGCGCCGCTGCGCGCGCTCACACGCATGACGGCAGGTCGCCGCGCCGACTTCAACCACACGCTGGTGATTCTGGAAGAAGGCGCGAGGGCGACGCTGATCGAGGAGTTCGCGTCTCTGGGCGACCTCGCAACGAGCAGTGCGTTGCCGCAGTCTATGTATAACGGCGCCGTCGAGATCATTCTTGGCAAGAACAGCCAACTGGATTATGTGAGCATTCAGGACTGGGGCCGTAACATCTATAACTTCACCACTGAGCGCGCACACATGGGCGAGGGTTCGACGCTGCATTGGGTCGTGGGCGGCATGGGCGGCAAGTTTACCAAAACGCTGCTCGAGGCCGACATGCTGGGCGCCGGCGGCACTGCGCTGTTATCCGGGGTGTTCTTCACCGACGGCAAACAGCAGATGCACATCGATACGCAGCAGAACCATATCGCGCCTGGCTGCAAGAGCGACCTGCTGTATAAGAACGCATTGCGCGACGACTCGCACACGGTGTGGCGCGGCAACATCCGCGTGTTTCCCGGCGCGCAAAAGACGGACGGCTACCAGGCCAACCGCAATCTCCAACTGTCGCCCCGCTCACGCGCCGACTCGATCCCCGGACTTGAAATCGAGGCTGACGATGTGCGTTGCACGCATGGCGCGACCGTGGGGCAGATCGAGCAAGAGCCGATGTTCTACATGGCGACGCGCGGCGTGCCCGAAGTGGAGGCGCGCCGGCTGGTGGTGCAAGGCTTCTTCGCGCCGGTCATCGACCGCATCCCGCTTGAAGAGACGCGCGACCGGCTGGTTGAGGAAATCAGCAGAAAGATCGGGTAGTGCAATCTACGCCTCTTCTTCCTCCGGTGGGTGTGCAATCTCACGGCCAGCAATGGTGGCGGAGATGATGCTGACCGAAAAGCTGACCAGCATGAGCACAACAGTGAGGCCGAGCCTGATATCGGTGTGATAGGCGGCATTGGCAAAGCCATGAAAGGCGAGTTGTCCAAGCGCCGATCCCAGGCCGGCCCAAACGCCGACCGCGCCGCCGGCGATGCGTCCCTGTCGTGGCTCTTCGTAGATCGACGCTACTTTGCGCCCTGCGAGGATCGCCACGACGGACGCAACCGCCAGATTCGTCCACCAGCCGGCCACGTAGGCGGCGCCAGCCAGTCCAGGCAACAGCGAGACGATTAACCCGCCCGCCGCAATCGCAGTAACGGCGGTAGCAACAACCGAGAGTAGAAAATAGCGCAGATGCTGACGGTTCATTCAGTAATTCCAAGCAACTCGTTGACGGCGCCCTCATCGCGTCGCCACGCAGGACGCACCTTCACCCATAGTTCGAGGTACACCTTCGAACCAAGCGCTTTCTCAACTTCGCGACGCGCTTCACTCCCGATGCGCTTCAGCATCGCTCCACCCTTGCCGATCAGGATGCCCTTCTGCGAATCGCGCTCGACGAAGATCGTTGCGCCGATAAACAGCGTGTGGTTCGGGCGCGCGGCGAACTGATCGACCGACACAGCGATGGCGTGCGGCACCTCTTGTTCAAGGAAGCGCAACGCCTGTTCGCGAATTAACTCCGCAGCCAGCACCTTCTCAGGTTGATCGGTGTACTGATCTGGTGGGTAGAGTTCCGGCCCGGCGGGGAGATGCGCGATCAACATCTGCAGCAACTCGTTCATGTTCTCGTCCCGGATGTCCACACCGGATGTATAGACCGTGTTCTGGCTGCCGAGAATGCCCTGGTACATCGCGGTAAATTCAGCCAACCTGCCGGCATCGGCAATGTCGGCCTTGTTGAGCGCCATCACCACCGGTTGATTCATCTTCTTGATGCGGTCAGCAACCGTCACGTCGGCAATGTCTGGCGCTGTGGTGAGGTCCACGACGAACAGGATTGCGTCGCAATCAGACAGCGCGTTCTCAACCTCGCGCATCATGTACTGGTTGAGCGCGGACTTGGGGTCGTGAAAACCGGGCGTATCGACGAAGATGACCTGCGCGTCGTCGCGCGTCAAAATGCCCATGATGCGGCGGCGCGTGGTTTGCGGCTTAGGCGACGTGATCGCCACTTTATGACCTACTAAAGCGTTTACGAGCGTAGACTTGCCCACGTTGGGTTTGCCCACAACGGCCACATAGCCGGAGCGGTGGCCGGAAGGAAAATTCATTTGATCCATTACACACTACTTACTTGTTATCGTTGAAATGTTCGTTATAGTCGTCCCGATCCCGGCGGCCTTGCGGAAGGCGCTCAGAATCTTGTAGTATCCCGTGCAGCGGCACAGGTTGCCGCTGATGCTCTCTTTGATCTGCGCCTCGCTAGGATGCGGATTTTCGAGAAACAGCGCTGCGCCCGACATGATAAAGCCCGGCGCACAATATCCGCACTGCACAGCGCCCTCATCGATGAAGGCCTGTTGCAGCGGATGCAGGCGCCCTTCATGTGCCAGCCCTTCAATCGTGATCACCGATGCGCCATGCGCGCGCGGCGCCGGAACCAGGCACGACATCACGCCTTTGCCATCCATAATCACCGTGCAGGCGCCGCACTCTCCTTCAGCGCATCCTTCCTTTGTGCCGACCAGCCCGCAGTCTTCGCGCAGCAACCTTAGAAGAGTCTTGTCATGCGCCTCTGGATTGTCGATCACGTGCTCGTGGCCGTTGACGGTCAGCCGGATGGGCAGACGCGCGTTTGCGAGCGGCGCCGGGCGCGCAGCGTCGGGCGTCACAAGCAACGCGGGCGCGTCGTTCCAATCGGCGCGCTCGTCACCGTTCATCAATTGTGTCAGCGCGCGCGCCACAAGCACACCCACCATATCGCGGCGATACGCGGCGGAGGCGCGAATATCATCGATGGGTTTGGCGGCAGTTTGCGCGAGCGTGGCAGTCTGCGCGATGATCTCCTGACTCAATGGTTGGCCGATCAGCGTCTGCTCGGCTTCGCCCGCATGAATGATCGTCGGGGCGACGGCGCCGAGTGTTATATGCGCAGAAGAGATTAGAGATGTGTGATTAGACGCTTCGCGTCGAGATTGAGTTGTGAGAACGACGGCGCAGTTGACGATGCTGATGGCCTGCGCGCGACGCAGCCCAAGTTTGATAAACGTGCCATGCGAAGCATCATCCAGCGCGGGGAAGGCGATGTCGGTCAACAGTTCGTCACGCGCCATAACTGTGCGGCGCACGCCAGTATAAAAGTCAGCGAGCGCAACAACACGCTGTCCACGCGCTGAGCGCAACGTCACGCGCGCGCCAAGCGCCATCAGCGGCGTGATCGTGTCGTTGGCAGGGGATGCGGTGATCAGGTTGCCCGCGAGGGTGGCGCGGTTGCGAATCTGCGGCGCGCCCACTTCGCGACACGCGCGAGCGAGCGGGAAGGCGCGTTGAACGCACAGCGCCGACGCTGTCACATCGTTATGCGTGACGAGCGGCCCCAAGTGGATCCAGCCGGCGCCATCAAGGCTGATCTGATCCAGCCCCGGAATGCGCGAAATATCAATGAGCGTTTCCACCTGCCGCGCGCCGCGATCCAGTTCGATGACAAGGTCGGTGCCGCCGGCGATGATGCGCGCTTCGCCCGCACTCACCGCGCGTGCACTCATCGCGCGCGCAAGCAGCGCGACGGCTTCGTCCAGCGTGGCCGGCGTATAGTATTCATTCCACATCACCCCACATTATAGGCGGTGATAGGCGACGCACGGTTATGCCAGGGCGCCAATATCGAGCGGAATGGTATTTAACAGATCGTTCAGAACCGCCATTGCAGTGCGATTGCGCAATTCCGCCTCAGGTTTGACGATCAGGCGGTGCGCCAGCGTGAACGGCGCGAGATATTTGATGTCGTCGGGGATGACGTGGTCGCGCCCGCGCAACACGGCCAGCGCCTGCGCGGTTTTGTATAGCGCGAGGGTGGCGCGCGGGCTGGCGCCAAGGGCGAGGTCTGGATGGCCGCGGGTCGCGCCGACCAGCCGCACGATGTAGTCCTGCAGCGAGTCATCGACATGGATTTCCCACACCTGCCGTTGCAGTGCGGGCAACTGCGTCACATCGGCGACCTGCTTCAGGTGCGTCACGGGATGTTCGCGTTGCAGGTTGGTCATCAACTGGCGCTCTTCGACCGGCGTCGGGTAGCCCATCCCCAGCCGCATCAGGAAACGGTCGAGTTGCGCTTCGGGCAGCGGGAAGGTGCCTTCATATTCAATCGGGTTTTGCGTCGCCAGCACGAGAAATGGATTTGGCAGCGGACGGCTGACCCCATCAACGCTCACCTGCTGCTCCGACATCGCTTCGAGCAACGCCGATTGCGTGCGCGGTGTGGCGCGGTTGATCTCGTCGGCGAGAAACACATTCACGAAAATCGGGCCGGGGCGAAACTCAAACTCGCTGTTCTGCTGATTGAAGATCGACACGCCAGTGACATCGTTGGGCAGCAGGTCAGGGGTGCATTGCAGACGCTTGAACACGCCGCCAAGGCTGATCGCCAGCGAGCGCGCCAGCATCGTTTTGCCGACGCCGGGCACATCCTCGATCAACACGTGACCCTGGCACAGCAACGCCACCATCAACAACTCGATCACACTGCGCTTGCCGACGATAACATGCTCAATGTTATCGGTCACTGCCGTTGCAAAAGTCCGAACCTGGTTCGCTTCGTTCATAGGCTTCACATGAAAATCCGTCATGGGCACGAGGCACTCCTGTTTACCTGATGCCCATGACGGGGGTGGGGGGAGATATACTCCCCGCCCATTGCCCGGCATTTATAACACGGGCGCAACACTCCGGCTATCTGGAACGAAAGTGTACACGGAAAACAAGAAACGTGCAGACGGGTTCTGTTTGCCGCAATCGATCAGAAGTGATAGATTCAAGTGTATGAGCAACACTCCAAACCTCTATGACGTTGTCGTTGCCGGCGGTGGGCCGAGCGGGATCGGCGCAGCCATTGCCGCATCGCGCGCTGGCAGTCGAGTGGCCTTGATCGAGCGCTGGCCGGTGCTTGGCGGGATGGGCACTGTGGCGTTGGTGAACAACTTCTGCCCCGCGCACTTTGACGGTGAGCGTTTCATCATTGGTGGGATATTCGGTGAGTTGCGCCAGCGGTTGATCGCGCGCAAAGCAATCTACACCTACCAGCCGCTCGCGACGACGAACCCAATCATTGAGCCATACAACCCCGACGTGTTCGCTGAAGAAGTTGTCGCAATGTGCTGCGAGGCCGGTGTGGACGTGATGCTCAATACGAAAATCGCCACCGTAACCTTTGAGCGCGCGCAGCCGGCGACCATCGCACTCGCTGGCGGGTTGACACTCACCGCCCGCGTGGTGGTTGACGCCACCGGCGATGCGCTCATCGCCCATCGCGCGGGCGTGCCATCCACCTTTGGCAAGGAAGACACACACGACGTCATGCCGCTGACATTCTGCTACATGCTTGGGCAGATCGACCTGCAAGCAGCAAAAGCCGGGCTGCCCGAGTCGGTGCGTTACGATAAAGGCACGGGCGAGGAGTTTTACTACTTCTCGGGCTGGCATCCGGTCGTCGATCAATGGGTCAAACAGGCGCGCGAAGACGGCAGCCTGAGCATCCCGCGTGACCATATCTCAGCGATCCTGAGCGTGCCCGGTAAACCACAATTTGCCACTGTTAACTTCGGGCGCGTGACTATTGCGGATCCGACCGACCCCGCGCAACTCACAGCAGCCGAGGCCGAGGGGCGTCGCCAGATCGAAGAAGGCATTCGGTTTTTCCGCAAGCACATTCCGGGTCTGGCGAACGTGGAACTCGTGCAGGCAGCGCGGCAGATCGGTGTGCGCGAGACGCGCCAGATCATCGGTCTGTATACACTCACCGCCGAAGATGTGTTGTCGGGACGTCAGTTCGATGACGTTATCGCACAGTGCTGCTACCCGATCGACATCCACGAACCCGGCAAGGATACGACGATCATGAAACGGTTGCCGCGTGGCACACACTATGACATCCCGTGGCGCTGCCTGATTCCGCGCAGCGGGCCGGACAACCTGATCGTCGCAGGGCGCAGCGTCAGCGCGACCTCAGACGCGATGAGTTCGTTCCGCGTCTCGCCGTCGGTCATGGCGATTGGCGAGGCTGCCGGCGTCACGGCGGCGCGCGCGGTCGAATGCCATTGCGCCATCCGCGATGTCAACCCCGCCGACGTGCAGCATCGCCTAAACGCAACCGGCGCGATCCTGATGTAGGGGTAACCCGTTGCGGTTACCCGTTGCGGTTACCCGTTTCCGCCGCGTGGGTTGGTCTTAATGGACAAAGCGATAATAGGGGCATGGACAACCGACGTGTTCACTATCAGAAGAATCGCGCGCTGTTGCAGTCAATGGCGCTGATCGTGCTGGCGCTTGCGCTACTGCCTTCGCTGCTGTTCATCATTGGCATCATCGTGCCGTTCGCTCCCGACCCATTCACCGTGTTCATCCCGCTCGCGGTTGGCATATTCCTGTTCGTCATGGCGCGCACTCGCGTGGTCACCACGCCGCGCGGCGTCGAGTTTTACCAGTTCGGCTTTAAGGCGCAGACGCTGTGGACCAACATCAGCCGCATCGGGTTGCCGCCTCCAGGAATTGACACACCTGAAGCCATCTATCTGCTGAGGCCCGTGCTGCAGGAGTTTGAGTTCTTTCCGGGGTGGAAGATAGCGCTGAACCTGATCCCCCTGTACCAGTTCGATTACAGCACCATCAGCGAGCTTGGCAAGGAACTGCGACGCTATAAGCCGAACCTGTTCAACGAATAGATTTTAGTGACGTCGCCATTGGTTCGTCCTGGCGCGTTCTCACTAACCAACAAATGGAGATTTTCAATGGAAGTATTTGAGGCAATTAAGACTGTATTGGCTGTGCGCAGCTATCAGAGCAAACCCATCCCTGCAGAAGTTACGCGGCGCATCGTCGAAGCTGGCCGGCTGACCGGCAGCGCGATGAACAGCCAGCCATGGCATTTTGTTGTCGTGGAGAACCCCGACACACTGCGCCAGTTGGGCGCACTGGCGCGCTCCGGTCCCTATACCGCCCAGGCGCCGCTTGCGATTGCGGTGGTGACCGAAAAGAGTAATTTCGCCCTGTCGGATGCAAGCCGCGCTATTCAATCGATGGTACTCACAGCGTGGGGCGAAGGGATCGGCTCTAACTGGGTGGGATTTCAAGGCATGGACGAGGTCAAGAAACTACTCGGCGTCCCGGCAGAACTGGACATCCTGGCGCTACTGCCGTTCGGTTACCCCGTTGAGGAGAAAGGCAAGGGCATCAAGAAGCGCAAGCCACTCGGCGCAGTAGCCAGCCGTGAGAAGTACGGCCAGGCGTTTGAGTAATAGCAAAACATGTCTGACTTCTCCAAGAAGTCAGACATGTTTTGCGGAACGGCCCGAGAAGAACAGCCACGCGAATTGCACGCCGAGGGTGATGACGCCGACGTTCACAATCGCCTCGATCATGATTGGCTTGATGCCAAATAGCGGTGTGGTGACAAACGACAAAATCGCGATCGCAGCGAACAAAACAACGAGTGTGACTTCGATGATGCGCTGGGTGCGCGTCAACAGCGCTGCGCGCATGGCTGCGAGCCCGGCCACAATGCCAAGCATGCTGCCGATCAATGACCCCAACCTCCAGATCGCAACATCCTCTGCCACGAGCACCGAAATCAGCGCGATCACCCCGGGCGCGATGAAATGCATCGAGGCGCTATAGGCTGCCAGACGACTCGCAGTGGATGACATGAGCTGATCATATTTGAACTGCACCACCACCCACCATAGACCAACGAGCGCAAAACAAATCTGTGCCAGCGTCGCATAAAATGTCTCCACGTTTTTCTCCTGTTCAACCAGCCAACCAACCGGCGCCTTCCGACGTCGTTTACAATATAAGTAAGCGGTGTTGTCCTAGCCCTGTTGCTATAGGACCATTGCGCCATTGTATCTTCAATAGCCCCAATGCCGCTACTGTATACTGGCAAAACTGTGTGCAGGTTGATTAGAATTGTTGGATTCATCGATTAAAAGTGAGTGTATTGCCATGGATGGACAAACGATATCAAAAGAGCCGCGCGTTCCTCTGGGCGGCAATTACTGGATGGGCGATGCGACGGCGCCGTTGTGGGGCTTCGCAGACTTGCACGCTCATTTGATGGCTAATTTTGCTTTTGGCGGGCGCGCCTTCTGGGGCAAAGTGTATGACCCCGATCATAGTGGCGATGAGGCGCTGCAGAATGCGCTGGCGTCATGCGAGCCTATTCATGGCGGCCTGATCGACCTCAACCCGGAATTCGGGCATCCCGCCGGCGGCGGCTGGCCCGATTTCGATATCTGGCCTCGCTTCACTACGCTGGTGCATCAGCAGGCCTATATCGACTGGCTTTACCGCGCGTATCAAGGTGGACTGCGCCTGATTACAACGCTGGCTGTGAATAATGAGTTGCTGGCTGCCAATAGCGACCCCGAAACCCAGACCGATGATCGCAGCGCGATCCAGATCCAAATCAGCGCGATGAAGAAGATGGAGGAGTGGATCAACGAACAGGCGGGCGGCCCCGGCAAAGGGTGGCTGCAAATCGCCTATACACCGGAAGAAGCGCGCGCCATCATTGCCGACAACCGGCTCGCTGTCGTGCTGGGCGTTGAGGTGGATTCGCTAGGCAACTGGCATCGCTCCGATGATTTACAGCAGCTCAGCCAGGGAAGTGCGGAACAGGCGCGCGAGCTTATCTCCAACGAGATCGACTGGTTATACAGCCTGGGCGTTCGCCAGATCACCCCCGTGCACCTGTCAGATAACGCGTTTGGCGGAACCGCCATTTATATGCGCTTTCTCGAGGTATCGAATCGTTTTCTAACTGGCGCCGGCTACGATGTCGAGGATGCCTGGGATACCGGCATTCGATATCGCCTCGATAAGGACGGCGTGGATATGGTCGATACGGTGCAACGCGAAGCGACCTCCAAGACGGTAAAGCCGCTCGCGCATAATAGCCACAACATGAACCACGGCACGTTAGTAGATCATGTGCCCGGCTTGCGTGAAGAATACACCAAAATGGGTCTGGATGAGCACGCCGGTCATGCCAATCAGCGCTCTTTGAGCGTCTATGGTCAGATGTTGCTGGAAGAGATGATGAAACATGGCATGCTGATCGACATCGACCACATGTCGCAGAAGACGCTGGATGCGTCGCTCGATCTGGCAGAAAGCCATGAGTACCCGGTGCTGTCGTCGCACGCCTGGTTCCGCGACCTGGCATTCACAGCCGATATGGTTTTTGATGCCGAAAGCATTGAGCCCTTTGGCACGGCTAACGTGCACAAAGTGGCGCACGAGATGGGCAAACGGCTTGATCAGATCGAGCGTATCGCGAAACTCGGCGGCATCGTCTCGCCCATCCTCAATCAGGGTGATGTGTCTGGTCTAAGCCGCGCCGCTCCTGAACTTGCGAACAAAGTGCCGCGCCCATGCGCCGGGTCCAGCACCTCATGGGCGCAAGCCTACTTGTATGTGGTCAAACACATGGGCGGTCGCGGTGTGGCGATGGGCAGCGATATCAACGGCGCGGCTGCAGCGCCAGGGCCGCGCTTTGGCACGCTGGCCGCATACGGCGCCAGCGATGATCATGTTCGCGCATCACAACGCCGCGCCGAGATCAACGCGCAGACCAACGGCGTCGCGTACGATCACCCCATCCGCGACTATCGCTGGTTCCGTTTCCTTGAGAGCGGCCCGGGCGGTTACACCGAGCGCGAACGCGAGATATGGCAGGCGGTCGCTGCATACAAAGCCGGGTTCAACCCGTGGTCGATGGAACACCCCGACGAAGACTCGCCCAGGGGCAGCCTGCGCAAAACCCTCGAGGCCGATCAGTGGCCGTGGGTGCGCGAGCATGTCGACAACATGGCGCGCGGCTTGTTCGCCGCCGATGAACCGGGCGGGTATCCGGACGATGAAGTGCGTCATTGGCCCAAAGAGATGCGCGTCGCCTACATGGCGCGCCTCGGCATGGTCGAACCAGGGGAAGGCCCTGGCAAAGGGGCAGACTGGGAACTGATGGACTTTGTTGGCGAAGTCAAGGGGGTGCTCGACAAGTGGGACGCTATGGACGGCGACAACGCGCCGCTGCAACGCTGCCTTGCCGGCCCACGCCGCGACTTCGACATCAACATTGATGGCTTCGCTCACTATGGCATGATGCCCGACTTCCTGCAGGACATGGTCAACAGCGGGTTGTCCTACGACGACCTCGGCCCGTTATTCCGCTCGGCCTACGACTACGTCGAGATGTGGGGCCGGTGCACGAAACAGGCAGAGTCTGCCCGCGAATGAGTTTGCCGATGACACCTGCGGGAAACGCGCTTATGACTATTAAAAAATAACCCCGCACACTACACCAGGCCGACACACGGGTCGGCCACTACGAATATGATCCACGTAGTGGTGGCCCCATGTGGCCGCCTGATGTGGCGCATACAGTCTGTATGGTTTATTTGCTTAATCTTCATTAGCGCGTTCCACGCTGTCACTACGTATTCGTAACAAACAGCTTATACCGATCTTCAGCGCGAATGGAGGCCGATGGCTTTAGCCGGGAGATTCACTCGTGCTCTGCTTCGCTGACAGCAACAGGCGATGAGATCGTTTAACGGAATGCTGCCAAAACAGGGCTGTGATCACTCTGATCCGCGCACTCTTGTTTTGTCAAAATGTCACAAGACAAGATGCGGTCGCGCCATGCAGCAGGAACAAAGATGAAGTCGCAATGAAACTCCAGGCTCTTTTGTGTGACAGGGTCTCTACCCCACAGTAGCGTTGGTGGTAGTTTCTCCCCTGGGTGGGACAAAGTCCATGCGCTTACGAGACCAAAATCACGTTCGAGGCTTGTGATGATTGCAGCCTCATCTTCGCGTTCCCTCTCTGATTGTTCCGCATAGTTGAAGCCAATAGTCTTCAGGTTAAAGTCCCCACCAATGATCAGACTTGTCGCTGGGTTGCGCTTTTGATAAGATGCTAAGGCTTTCAACGCACCGTTTATGGCTTTGACATAGCCTTTGCCAAACTCAGAGTCAGGGGTTGCATGGATGTTAAACACTGATAATGGCTGACCATCCGGTGTGGACCAGTTTTGACCAGTAAGAGCTGCGCCCACCACCCATCCTTCACATTGCGGTATTGTCAACGCGGTGATCGCGCCAGTCTTCGAGTAGATGGCTGTGCCCCATCCCCCAGAGTCTTTTACTTTGCGCCATAGACGAGGTTCCGGTATGCCTTTATCATACGTTTCCTGAGCGAGAATAATGTCAGGATCATACTGCCGAATCATTTCGGTCCAGCGTGTTTCTTTCTTGCCATGCATGTTGTATGTAACGATTTTCACTGATACCTCCACATACGCTGTGTCAGCCCCATGATGAAAAACACACAGGTTGGAAATTGCCTCCCGGACATGATCGGAAGGAGTTCTGGGATGACGACTGCGCCTGAGGTGATTGTATTCAGCAATACGATTCATACCACTGCAAGTTCAGCCCTGCGAAGGGTTCCGAGTCGATTACGATTCGTGCAAGCTCAACCTTCGCAGGGAGATGCTACTCCGGATGCGCCACGCTCCACGGCCACACGCGCGGCTTAGCAGAACCCTGGCGATAGGGTTTTATAGTCTTGATGTAACTATAGGCCGCGCGCAGGTTGTCGGGCGGGACTTCGACGCCAGTCACGTTGCTGGTGAACAGAAACATGCCGCGCCCGCCATCGGTGCAATCCACGAAGTAGTCGATCTCGTCCGCAATCTCGGCCGGAGAGCCATACGGAAGCGTGCGTGACACGCTCATCCCGGCAAAGAACAGCAGTTCCTCGCCCAGGGCGCTGCGGCGCGCGCGCAGGTCGACGATGTCGATGCCCAGCTCGTACTGAAAGCCCTGGAACCCGCTGAACCCAATGGCGATGAAGTCGTCGATCACCGGGCGCACGTCGCCGTCGCAATGGTGAATCAGCCGCACTCCCGCATCGACGAGTGGCTCGATGATCATCTTCACGTGCGGCAGGTAGTGTTTGCGTAGAAACGCCGGCGACACCATCGGGCCCTTGTTATTGCACAGGTCTTCGCCGCAGAACATCATTGGCACAAGGTCATACTCGCGGAAGAGCTTCACCAGTATCCTGGCTCGTTCGCGCGAGTGCAGGCTTTTCACCCACCAGATCTTGCCGACGTGTTCGGGGTAGAGGGCGCAGGCAGTCAGGAACGCGGTGTAGCCAAACTCGGAGTAGAGCGGGAAGTGCCCGCCGATCTCCCAGAAGTTGGGGAGCGGGACGATGCCCTGCCAGTCAGCCAGGGCAGTTTCGAAGTAGGTCCGGTAATGGCGTTCTTCGGCGGCATAATCGAAGCTGGCCAACACGTCGACCTCGCGATCGGGCAATGAATCGGCGCGTTCCTGCAATGCCTCGGGCTCGATGCCGGCAAAGTGGCTCTCGGTCACCGAGCCGGTGCGAATCTCAGCAGCGGTTTGCGGCACAGCCGGTTGCACCATCGCGTCGACGCCCAGTGCGACGTTGGCTTTGACGACGCCGGCCAGCGGGTCAGCCAGATACTGGTCGAGGCTAATCCCGCCGAGTGATGCCAGGTTCGCCGCGCCATTCATCCAGCCACCGATACTGGGAATCCGGTCTATGTCCTGTCCGCGCGCCTGGCGAATCAAGCGCTCCTTCGATGTCAGTTGCATGATTGTTCCGTTTGTCCTGTTTAAAAAGTGTAAGAATAAGTGTACAACCGCAGCCAAAATCCAGGAATCTCACGGGGTATTATTCAAACATGTCAAAGTTCACGATTTCACATCGCACAACCGAGCCGCTGCTGAGGGCTGAGCGTCCGCACGAGGACATGTGCCTCAACTTCACGACGGTGTTGCGCGTCGACGATCAGTGGCGCATGTGGTACGCGGCCTACGACCACGGTTATCGCGACGACAACGACGCCTACTTATGTTATGCAGCCTCGCCCGATGGCGCACACTGGGATCGCCCGAACCTTGGGATCGTTGCCTATGGCGGGAACACGACTAACAACATCCTGATCGACGGGCGCAAGGCCGGCGGGATGCACGGTATGACGGTCTTCCTCGATGAAACCGCGCCAGCGGCGGAGCGATTCAAGATGGTGTTCGCGCGCGGCGAGACGATCCCCGGCAACGGTTTTGGCTGGTACGTCTATGGCGCAACATCGGTTGACGGAATCGAGTGGCACATCCGCGCGACGCCGCTGCTGCAGAAGAACAGCGACTCGCAGACGGTTTGTTTTCGCGACGGCGATCTATACCGGCTCTATGTGCGGCAGTGGTCGACTGGCGTCTTCCAAGGCATGCGGATCGTCGGATACAGCGAATCACCCAGCTTTGACCATTTCCCCGATCCTGTGCAAATCCTCGCGCCCGACGCGCAGGATCCCGCTGACTTGCATTTCTACAACTCGGCGGCGACGAAACTCCGTGAAGGTTTGTGCGTGATGTTCCCATCCGGCTTCTATACGGGCAACCAGACCGTCCGCCCGCACATGGCTGTCAGCCGCGATGGCAGGAACTTCGAGCGCGTCAGCCACGAGGCGGTCGTTCCACTCGGTGCTTCAGGCGCATTCGACAGCAAGTCGATTTACGTGGCGCCCGGCGCACTCCCCGGTGAAAGTCCCAATACCTGGTGGTTTTACTACGCCGGATACGACACCGGCCACGACGAGACGCGCGCCTATTCCGGCGGATATGGCCGGTTCCTACTCACGGTTGAGTAACGCGCAAAAACCTGCTGAATATCGTTGCTGCGCTCAGTCGTAACAGAATTGAGGTAATGAAATACGCCCGTCTTTTCATCGGCGCGGGCGCGCATCTCTTTGAGAAGTTTTGAATAGGCGCTCCGCGACAGACGGCGCCTTACGACAGAATACGCATCGGCGGTCGCCTGTATCAGGGCGGCGCGATCGTCGTAGACGCCGTAGGGATTGATGCAGGCAGCGGCAATCGCCATTTCGAGCGCCTGTTCCGAATGACCTTCCTGATGCGCTGCCGATGCCATGATGCGCATCGAGCGTCCCATCCCGCCAGCATATGAATTGGCAGACCAATCCTCAATCGCACTGGTTGCGAGCTTGACGGCTTGCGCCGTATTGCCATCTTCAAGCGCCGTCTCAGCCACATGAATATCCACATGGTGTTCGGCCACATTGCCACGCAACAGTCGATGCGCCTCAGCGATATCTGCGTCAGTTTCAACCACTTTCCCCTGCGCGAATCGCAATTGACCACGGCGCAGGTAGTCCAGCCCGGCGACCCAGTCTTCGACACCCGCCTTCTGATGTCGCGTCATCGTTTGTTGCATCCACCGTTCGGCTTCATTGAAGCAAGTCTCCTGTTCACCGCCGGACGCGCTTTTTCCCAATCCAAGCGCAATCATGCTCATGTAGAGATGGCTCTCATCAGCAAGTGATGGCTGCATGACCGCCTCCGCGATGGTGATGCAGTTCATGTGCCAGTGTCGGGCAAGCAACAAGTTACCCCGGTCATATTCCAGATTGGCGCGCACCACGCTGTAGTGCGCCTTTGTCATCGGATCCATGATGCGCTCGTATGTTTCAGCAGCCCGCAGCAAATGGGTTTCGGCCTGTGCCAGGTCGCCCAGGTTAATCAGGTTCGCCGCTGCGTCACAGGCGCAGTAGGCGGCCATCGTCGAGCCGGGGCCAAACGCGCGTTCGGCCTGCAGGAGAAGGGGGACTGCATCACGCCATGGCCTGGTCATGCTGGTCCGCATCAATATGACGCCGTCAGTGATTGGGTTAGCAGCTCCACCGCCCAGCGTGTCCGTGCCCGTTACATTTCCTTGTTTCGTGCCGCGAGCCAGCTCTGCAACTAATCCGCGCAAGCAGGCTGCTTCGAGGAACCTCTCGCTTTGGTTAGGCGCCATGTCATTGCGTATGACATTGTAGAGACGCAGAATCGATGACGCCTCGATCGGGCGATTTTTCTTCATGAAACGCCACAACACGCTGGGGGTGAGGTTGGCAGTAATCGCCAGCCAATTTAGTTTGCGTGAGTGGTCATCAAGCCACTGTTGCAGGCAAATCCGAAGATACGATAAATCCAGATTTGTGTCTTCCATCTTGGAATACACTCCATGAAAACAATACAAAGGGTTTTTGGTGGTTGTCGGTTGTTGCGGATGATAGCATAGGGTTACAACGCAACACGCGCAGCGTCTCCGTGCTACACTCACCGTATGCCAGTACTTCGTTCGCTCCAAGTGGTTCATCACATGGCCGCGCTCGATGGTTCGAGCGCCCCGCCTAACTCTCTCGCGGCGATACGCGCCTGTCTCGCCGCCCGCGCCGACAGCATCGAGATTGACGTTGTTGCACTCGCACACGACGACTACCTGCTTGTCCACGACATGACGCTGCAGGCCGAAACCAACGGCAGTGGCCCGGTCGCAACTTGCACGTTCGAGCAGGCGCGCGGGTTAAAGATCGTCGATCACGGCGTCGCGACTGATCACCCGGTCGCACTCCTCAGCGATGTGGCGCGCGCGTTTGCCGAATTCAGCGGGGCGACGCGCCTGCAAATCGACTACAAGAACATCTACCCGTTTACCGACAACGAACCCCTGCGCCGATTGTTGCAGATCATCGCTCCACTCGGCGACCGGGTCATCGTCAGTTCGATTGCCGACTGGCAGTTGCGCGCGCTCCATCAACTCGCCCCCAAGTTGGCGCTCGGCTTCGACATCCAGCTCTACATCGACGCGCGCGC
>Ga0114951_10002036_pt1 | contig 23686 bp, 19 predicted proteins | sample AM7aDNAmetaG_FD_88677 | JGI IMG/M metagenome (GOLD analysis project Ga0114951, IMG submission 88677) | Freshwater microbial communities from Finland to study Microbial Dark Matter (Phase II) - AM7a DNA metaG | ecosystem: Environmental > Aquatic > Freshwater > Lake | place: Finland: Lake Alinen... | reverse complement strand
TCGCCCGCATGTCCAGATGGTTGGTGGGCTCGTCCAAAAGCAGAAAATTCGACGGCGACACCAGAATCCGCGCCAGCGCATAGCGGTTCCGTTCGCCGCCGCTCAACACGCCCAGCGGCTTGAACACATCGTCGCCGCGGAACAGAAAGCACCCCAGCAGCGAGCGCAATTCCAGTTCCGGCACCTTCATCGCGGCGCGGCTGATGTCGTCCAGCATCCGCGAGTCCCCGTCCAGCACCTTGTACTGGTCCTGCGCAAAGTATTCGCTCACCACGTTATGGCCCAGCTTCACCTGGCCGGCCGTCGGCGCTTCGTCCCCAGTCAGCAGCTTGATCAGCGTGGACTTGCCCGCGCCGTTCACGCCCACCAGCGCCACCCGGTCCCCGCGCTCAATTCCGAACCTCACCCCGCTGAACACCTGCTTGGCGCCGTAGCTTTTCGCCAGCCCTTCAGCTTCCACCACCATGCGCCCCGAGGGCGGCGGCTGCGGAAACTTGAAGTGAATCGTCGACTCCTCTTCCGGCACCTCGATGCGCTCTATCTTCTCCAGTTCCTTTATGCGCGACTGCACCTGCTTGGCCTTGGTGGCCTGTGCGCGGAACCGGTTGATGAACGACTCCAGATGTTCGATCTGGATCCGCTGGTTGCGATAGGCCGCCTGCAACTGCGCCCGCCGCTCGTCCTTTTGGCTCAAATACTTGCTGTAATTGCCCTGGTAGATCGTCAGCCGCTTGTTCCATATCTCCACCGTGCGGTCGATCGTCACGTCGAGAAAATAGCGGTCGTGCGAAATGAGAATGTAACCGAACGGATAAGTACGCAGGTAGTCTTCCAGCCAGTTGCGCGTCTCCAGATCCAGATGATTGGTAGGCTCGTCCAGTAGCAGAAGATTCGGCTTGGCCAGCAGCAGTTTGGCCAGCGCGATCCGCATCTGCCAGCCGCCGCTGAATTCGTCCGTCAGCCGCCCCCAGTCTTCCTTCCCGAATCCCAGCCCCGTCAGCACGCCGCCTACCTGCGCGTCCAGCGCATAGCCGTCCAGCGCATGGAACCGCTCCTGCAGCATCGAGTAGCGCTCCGCCACAGCCTCGTACTCCTGCCCCGCATGGTCCAGCACCGACAGTTGCCCGCCCAGCCGCTCAATCTCCTGCTCCATGTCGCGCAGTTCGTCAAAAACCGTCAGGCATTCCTCAAAAACGGTCCGCCCGGTCAGCCGCAGTCCTTCCTGGGGCAGATAGCCGATGCTCATGCCGCGCGTCTGCTGCAAGCCGCCGTAGTCCAGCGTCTCCAGCCCGGCCAGCACCTTCATCAGCGTCGACTTGCCGGTGCCATTCGCGCCTACGAGCGCAGTCTTCTCTTTGCTTCGGATAAGCCAATTGGCCTCCAGAAACAGCACTCGCGGCCCAAACCGCTTCCCAGCATTTTGAAGTGAAAGCATCTACCCCTATTTTCGCAGAGGGATGTGCGCCGGTGAAACGCCTAGCCCTATGGCCGAATCTCCACCGGCGTTCCCACCGGCACCAGGTTCCAAATCTCGTCGATCTCTTCGTCGGTCACGGCGATACAGCCCAATGTCCAGTCATACAGCCGGTGCCCCGCGCCCAACCAACCCTTGCCGTTAGGCAAGCCGTGAATCATGACGGCCCCACCCGGCGACACGCCCAGTTTTGCCGCCCGCTTCCTGTCCTCCGCGTTGGGATAGGAGACGTGTAGTCCCTTGTGATAATGGCTGGCCGCTGTCCGCGAATTGATCGTGTAGTGCCCCTCAGGAGTGCGCGCATCGCCCTCCCGCTCTTTAGGCGCAAGGCCCCCCTGCCCCAGCGCCACCTTATAGGTGCGAATCACCTTGCCCCCGGCCAGCAACTCCATCACGTGATCCCTCTTCAGAATCAGAATCGAGTCGGCCTTCTGCGCCGGCCCCGGCTGCTGCGCGGGCAGCGACCAGGCAACAGCGCAAAGCAGCAGAAATAATCCCGCGCGGCCCGCGAGCGCAACCATCCTCTTGCGATTCTTCATGAGCTCCCTTCATCCAGACGCTCACGCTCAGCCTTCAATCCAGATGGAAAACCTCTTCCATCTCCGCCCACCACTCGCCTTCCTTGCGCGTCGGCACAGGGCTCTGCATCGGTATCATGATCGCCCACCACTCCTGCGTCGTCTTGTCGGCAGCCATCTTTGCCATGTCCGCCGCATAGTCGTCACCATGGTATTCAAAGTAACTGAACAGCGTGTGGTCCTTCAGATAAATGGAATAGTTGCGAATATTGCACTTGCGAATCATCTCCAGCACAGCCGGCCAGACCGCAGCGTGATATTCCTTGTACTTTTCCTCTTCCTCAGGCTTGAGCCCCAGGACCATTCCGTATCGAGTCATCACTACTCCTCAAAAAATGACGTATGGGCAACGGCCTCGGCGCGTTCCATATCGAGTTTGCTCGCCAATTCCACCCGTTCAACATCATCGCGCATCGCCCTCGTTTGTGCATCCCCTACAGCCTTCGACCCACCATTTTCCTAGCTGCGCCACGCGATTTCTAATAACGCACACGAAAACAAACGGCCAGTGCAATGTTGCGCGGACGCGAATTACAAGAGACAGTTCAGCCCGATCCGCCGGAAGCAAGCAGTTCGAGCATGAGCAAAGCAGTAGCGCTCCATGCAGGCATCAGCCCGTCGCCCGCGCCGTGGGCGCAGTGGTCGTTAGCCCCGCGCGTCAGTGTGGGGTTGGCGATACCAAAAATTCATCCGGAGTCCCGCAGGGACGGTGCTCATGCTTGAAACGGTCTTGAAAGAAGAATGGAAGAACACAAACCGCGAGCGGCTCCTGTAAACGTCAAACTTCTCCTGCCTCCCCGCCAAAGCCGGGGGTCCTCCCAATCAAAACTGCTCACCAGGGAGTTCTGCGTCCCGGCTGCCGCTAGGTCTCACCCTTTATATTCATCATTGGAGAGCATCATCCATGTCGAAGCGTGAATTTCAGACCGAAGTCAGTCAATTGCTGCAACTGATCATCCATTCCCTCTATTCGCATCCGGAAATTTTCCTTCGCGAACTCATTTCCAACTCCTCCGATGCGCTCGACAAGCTGCGCCACGTCACGCTTACCGAGGATGCCTACAAGTCCCTTCCCTTCAATCCTCGTATCGATCTGGAGTTGGATGAAGAAAAGCAGACCCTCACCATCGCCGACACCGGCATCGGCATGAATGAAGAGGATCTCGTCTCGCACCTTGGTACGATTGCGCGCTCCGGTACCAAAAATTTCCTTGCGCAACTCTCCGGCGACGCCAAGCGCGACTCCAATCTCATCGGCCAGTTCGGCGTGGGATTCTATAGCGTCTTCATGGTCGCCGACCGTGTTGAAGTCGTCTCCCGCAAGGCCGGTGAAGAGCAGGCATGGCGCTGGATCAGCGATGGCACCGCCGGCTTTGAAATCGAGCCAGCCGAGCGCCCCATCGCCGGCACCACCGTCCTCATTCATTTCAACGAAGAGGGCAAGCAGTATTCCAACAGTTGGCGCTTGCAGGAGATTGTCAAAAAGTACTCCAATCACATCGCCTTCCCCATCTTCCTCACCTACGACAAGAGCGAATGGAACGAGACCGAGAAGAAGTCGATAAAGAGCCGCGCCACGGAGCAGGTCAACGCCGCCAGCGCACTCTGGCGTCGGCCCAAGAGTGAACTTAAGGATGAGGACTACAAGGAACTCTACAAATCCATCACCGGCGAATGGGAAGATCCCCTGTTCTGGTTCCACACCAGGGCCGAGGGAAATCTCGAGTACACTACCCTCTTCTACGTGCCCGCCAAGGCCCCCATGGACCTCTACCAGGCCGAATACAAAGGCGGTGTCAAGCTCTACGTAAAGCGCATCTTCATCATGGACGACTCCCGCGAACTGCTGCCGCAGTATCTCCGCTTCGTTCGTGGAATCATCGACAGCGAAGACCTTCCGCTCAACGTCAGCCGCGAACTGCTGCAGCAGAACCGCGTGCTAGCGAGCATCCGCACCGCCAGCGTCAAAAAGATCCTTTCCGAGTTGAAGAACGTCGCCGCAAATCAGCCAGAGCAATACTTGAAATTCATCACCGAGTTCAACCGCCCGCTCAAGGAAGGCCTCTACGGCGACTTCGCGAATCGCGAAACGTTGCTGGAACTCATCCGCTTCAAGTCGACCAAAGTCGACGGGCTCACCAGCCTGGCCGATGTAAAGGCCCGCATGAAGGATGGGCAAAAAAGCATCTACTACCTCACCGGCGGCGCAGAGTCGCTCCTCCGCACTTCTCCACTTCTTGAGATTTACAAGAAGAAGGAGATTGAGGTTCTCATCCTCGATGACGACATCGACGAGATCGTGTTTTCGGGCATCGAGAAATATGGAGAGACCGATCTCAAGGCCGTCAACAAGGCTGCAACCAGCGACGACCTGAAAGACGAAGCCGAGCCCGACAAGTCGGCATCGCTCCAGCCCCTGCTCGACAAGCTGAAGGCCACTCTCGGCGACCGCGTCAAGGACGTGCGCGCCTCGGTGCGGCTCGCCGACAGCCCGTCCTGCATCGTCAGCGATGAGGAGGAGCCTTCCATGCAGATGCAGCAAATGCTGCGCGCCATGGGCCAGGCCAACATCCCCGCCCCCAAGCCAACCCTTGAAATCAATCCCGATCACGAGATTGTGAAAAAGCTGCTTGCGCGCGCCGATGACGCCGTCTCAGCCGATGCGGCGTGGCTGCTTCTCGATCAGGCGCTCCTTATGGAAGGCGTACCCCTCCAGGACCCCGCCACCTTTGTTCAACGGCTTAATCGCATCCTGAATCTCTCGATCTAACACCCAGTCCGAGCGGCTGCACGTATCTGCGGCCGCTCTTCCTCTTGCTTCCTTTCATTACCATGTCCTGAAGGGAAGCCCATCCCCGACTTCAAATTCAACCGCTATCGGCGGACTCAGAACCCAGCTGCGTTGCCTAAAGCCCACCCGTTTTGTCTGCCGTCAACCTCATTTTCGTCCTAAACTCTCACCATGGACAACGAACGCATCCGCGAAATCTGTCTTGCGCTGCCCCACGCCGCCGAAACTCTCAATTGGGGACATCACCTTGTCTACTGGGTGGGCGACCGCGAAATCGGCGGCAGGATGTTCGCCACGACCGACCTCGACGGCACCGGCAGGGGTGTTCTCTGGTTCCATTGCGGCGCCGAGCGGTTCCACGAGTTACTTGAAAACGAGGGCATCTTAGCCGCGCCGCACCTGGCCCGGGCCCACTGGGTTGCCGTCGAGCGCTGGGACGCCCTGCGGCCTCGCGAGATAGAGGAAGAGCTGCGCCAGGCGCACGCCCTCATCTACGAAAAGCTGCCCAGGCGAACCAAAGCCGTTCTTGCCCTGCCGCAGAAGGAGCGCGCCAAACTGATCCGGGAGCGAAAAAAGCTGCTGGCCGCGCGTGAGAAAGCAAAAGTAGTTTGATCGGGAACCGCTCCTGTGCAGCCCGCGTATCTCTTAGCAGATATTCGTGACCGCTGGCGGGCTCGCTTTCAAGAATCGCCGGCGCACCGAGGCGCTGAGAGTATGGTGAAGTTTCTTCTGTGGTGCATTCTCCTGGTCATGTGCTGGCCCCTGGCGCTCCTCGCGCTGGTTCTCTATCCGCTCATCTGGCTCCTGCTACTCCCGTTCCGCCTCCTGGGAATCGCCGTTGAGGGTGTATTAGGGCTTGTGAGCGCGGTCATTACTTTGCCGTTCCGGCTTGTCCGCGCCATCTAGCGCGCGGTCATCCTCTCGACACCGCTTCTCCAAATGCATTAGCGTGACCCTATGTCAGGAATTTCTCTGGTTCTGGACGGCAAGGTCGCACTCATCACAGGCGGCTCGCGCGGCATTGGAGCAGCAACGGTTCGAATGTTCTCCGCGGCAGGGGCACGGGTGGCCTTCAGCTACCAAAAGGCAAACGTGCAGGCTGAGGCTCTCGTGGCCGAGTGCTGTGGGCCGCAACGGTGCGTTGCCATCCGCCAGGAACTCAGTACTCCAGCCGACGGCCGCGCCCTGGTAAACGCCGCAGTCGCGGCCTTCGGCCGTCTCGACATTCTCGTGGTCAATCACGGCATCTGGCCTTCCAACGAGGCGCCCATCGCCGAGATGCCCGATGAGCAATGGCGTCGGACCATGGCCGTCAATCTCGACTCGGTCTTCGGACTGGTGCAGGCGGCTGTGGCGCAGATGGATCGGCAGGCCAAGCCGTCCCCCCTCGACGGGCAGGCAACCGGACACATCGTCCTCATCAGTTCCACCGCCGGACAGCGCGGCGAGGCCAACCACGCCGACTACGCAGTGACCAAAGGCGCTCTGATAAGTCTCACCAAAAGCCTGTCCAGCGAACTCGCGCCCAGGGGCATCCGGGTTAACTGCGTCGCGCCCGGCTGGGTGGCGACGGAGATGTCGGCGGCCGCGGTGGGTGACCCCGAAATGGGCGCAAAGATCAGGGCGGGCATCCCGGTGGGTCGCGTAGCAAGCCCGCGTGAAATCGCCGGGCCAGTCCTGTTTCTGTGCACTCCTTTAGCCGGATTCATCTCCGGCGAGGTGCTTAACGTCAACGGCGGCGCGGTACTTGTCGGGTAAGAGGAAACGATGAAGATACGCAGATTTCTAGCGTGGACAATGGCAGGGCTGATGCTCACCTCGCCACTTGCAACCCGGGCGCAGACCGGCGACGACGCCTCCGCAAAGAACGCACAGCAGGCGCGCAAGGCGCTCGACGCCATGGTGCAGGCGCTGGGCGGGCAGGCTTGGCTGAATATGAAAAACCAGGTGCGTGAGGGACACATTGCCGCGTTCTTCCACGGCAATCCCGACCCCGGAACCACAAAATATTGGGAGTTTCACCAGTGGCCCGACCACGACCGAATGGAGTTGACCAAGCATCGCGACGTGGTCGAATTCTTCATCGGGCGCGAGGGATGGGAAGTCACCTATCGCGGCAAAAAAGCGCTGCCCCAGGAGATGGTGGACGACCACCTTCGCCGCCGCGACCACTCCATCGAGACCGCCGTCAAGGTCTGGCTCAACGATCCCAAAACCATTCTGGTCTACGAGGGCCAGCATCTGGCGGAGCGCCATTTGGCCGAGCAGGTCACCCTCATCTCGGCTCAGAACGAGGCCATCACCATCCTCATGGACGTGCAGACCCACCTGCCGCTGCGCCGCACCTTTCAGTGGCGCGACCCGGAGTATAAAGACAAGAACAGCGACGCCGAGGAGTACGACGACTACCACACCATTGACGGTTTTCCCACTCCGTTCACCATCTCGCGCTTCAAGAACGACGACATGATCCGCCAGTATTATCTGGATCACGTCAGCTATAACCAGACGCTGACGCCGGATTTCTGGAGCGTGGACGCAGCCAACCTGCGCATCAAAAAATAGCCGCGGCTCGCATCCGCGCCAACCCGTATCGGGTCAGGCGGAAACCCAACCCACGCATTATTTATAATCCTGTGGGGCGCATTGCAACCCCTGCGCGCTCACTGGAGCCTTAGAATGACCTTCAACATCCAGGAAATCATGAATTTCCTGCCCCACCGCTACCCCTTTCTCCTCATCGACAGGATTATCGAGTTCGAGCCCACCAAGCGGCTCGTGGCCATCAAGAACGTGACCATCAACGAGCCGTTCTTCCAGGGCCATTTCCCCGGCTATCCCATCATGCCCGGCGTACTCGTGGTCGAAGCTATGGCGCAGGCCGGCGGCATGATCATGATGGCCGAAATACCCGACCGCGACAAAAAGCTGGTCGTCTTCACCGGCATCGAGCGCGCCAAGTTCCGCCGCCCCGTAACCCCAGGGGACCAGTTACGGATCGAGGTTGAGGTGCTTTCCATGAAGATCCGCGCTGGCCGCATCGAAGGCAAGGCCTACGTGGACGGCAAGCTGGCCTGCCAGGCCACACTCACCTGCCAGGTTGTGCCGCGCGTCCGCGAGCCCCATCCGGCCACTGAGGCTCCTGCGGAAAATGCACCGGCGCCTGAAGCGGCAACCCCCGTGGAGAAGCCCCAGTGAGCATTCATCCCAGCGCCATCATTGCTCCCGGAGCCATCGTTCCCGCCTCCTGCACCATCGGGCCCTTTTGCACTATCGGTCCTGAGGTGGTGCTCGGCGAAGATTGCACGTTGATCTCGCACGTGGTGCTGGACGGCCGCACCCGCATCGGCGCGCGCAATGTCTTTCACCCCTTCTGCTCCATCGGCATCTCGCCCCAGGATCTCAAGTACGGCGGCGAGCCCACCCTTACCGAAATCGGCGACGACAACACCATTCGCGAGAGCGTCACCATCAGCCGCGGCACGGTCGGCGGCGGTGGCATCACGCGTCTCGGCTCCGGTTGTCTCTTGATGACCTGCGCCCACATCGGCCACGACAGCCAGGTCGGCAGCCATTGCATCCTCGCCAATGCGGCCACGCTGGCCGGCCACGTCATCATCGAGGACTACGTCACCCTCGGCGCCTTCTGCCCCGTCCACCAGGGCTGCGCGGTCGGTAAGTACGCCTTCGTCGGCGGCGGCACCATCGTCACCCAGGACGTGCTGCCGTTTTCCAAAACCTCCTCGCGCCGCGAGAACAGCGCCTTTGGCGCAAACAGCGTCGGCCTTGAGCGCCGTGGCTTCGGCCCGGAACGGATCAAGGCCCTCCAGAAAGCCTTCCGCCTGCTCCTGGTATCCAAGCTCAACACCACGCAGGCTCTTGAAAAAATGCGCGAACTCGACGGCGAAGACGTAGCCCTGCTGGTCGCCTTCATCGAACGCAGCCACCGCGGGGTCATCAAGTAAATGGAGAAACTGCGCAACTCGTAAACCATCGCTAACTTGAGGAATACGGGCTTTGCAAACTGCGGATAGACTGAGGCAGGCCAAGGTACGGGCTATGAATGCCGCGGAAGAGGCTTGTTGAAACGCTGCTTTGAAAGGGCACGGCTTCAGCCGTGCCGCTAGAGTAGCCAAAGAACGAAAAGGGCTTTACAGGCTGCGGAAAAACTGGCCCGGGTGGTAGGCCGGGGATTTATCCCCGGTATAAAGCCCGCAGAATCAGCGATGGCTTTAGCCACTGAGGTATGCTTTTCAAGCTTTTCGTCCAAATTCAGCCCTTTTTCCGCAGCCTCTTTAGCCCCTGAGGGAAATTCGGCCTCGGGAAAAAGCAATTCGGAGGGTCCATGCACGTCCGCGGATTCTTGATCTTAGCTCTGGCAGTGTCGGCGTTGTCCTCTTTCCACTCATCAGCTCAAGAAGCGATCACGGTGGATCAACCCACCCTCGGTCAGCACGTTGACCATCATGTCCCTCCCGTCTATCCACCGATCGCCAAGGCGGCACGCATCCAGGGCACGGTCGTTTTCGACATTACTGTCGGCGTAACCGGCAACATCGAATCGATGAAAGTGGTCAGCGGACCTGCCATGCTCCAGCAAGCCGCAATCGATTGCCTGAAGCAATGGACCTATCACCCCTTTGTGAAGGATGGCGCTCCCGTTGCGGCGAGGGGGCAAACGTCGATCGTCTTCATGCTCAGCGATGGGGGACCAACTCCCCAGGAAGAAGAGATCGCGAAGCGATACTTTCCTTTGTTCGACCAATGCAGGAAAGCTATTTCGGCCAAGACGGACTATCCCGCCGCAGCCGCAGTCTGCAGACATGCGGCAGAAGCCGCCGCGGAATTTGCACCGAACGTTCGTTTCATTGAGAAGCGATCTGCTTTTGTCTGGGCGTCCTGGGCCCTTTTGTACAGTGGTGACCTTCAGACTGCTCGAATCTATGCGGTAAGGGCAGTAGACGTAGTGAAGCTCGGACACGATGACGACTCGGGCTCCAACGCCGCTTACGGGATCAGAGGCATTGTCGAAGGCAGGCTGGGCAACCTCGCGGCCGCGGACGGCGATCTTTCGACGGCGGAAGATTTCGAACGCAAGGGAATTGCCTGGGTGGAAAAAGAGGCTCCGAGTCTTCGACGCGAATACACAGGAGCGCTCGTCATGGACCTGCGTTTCCACGCCCAAATTCTCCAAGCCCTGAACCGCCCAGACGAGGCGCAGAAGAAGCTCGATGAAGCTGCGAAATACAACTAAACTGACGGGAAACCTTGCCATGAGACAAGATTCACCTAAACTCGTTTCCATCCGGTGGCAATCATGAAACTCGGCCTGATCGCCGGCAACGGCCGCTTTCCGTTTCTGCTCCTTGACGCCGCGCGCGCCCAGGGGCTCCCCGTCGTCGTCGTCGCCATCCGCGAAGAGACTGACCCGGAGATCGACCTACGCGCAGCCGCCGACGAAGGCATCACCGTCCACTGGCTCTCGCTCGGCGAGCTGTCGCGCCTCATCGAAACCTTCCAGAAGCAAGGCGTCAAGAACGCCGTCATGGCCGGACAGGTGAAGCACAAGCAGATCTTCTCCAGCATCCGCCCCGATTGGCGACTGGCCAAACTGCTCCTGAATCTGCGCACCCGCTCCACCGACATGCTGCTCGGCGCGGTAGCCAAGGTGCTGGGCGACGAGGGCATCGAGCTGATCAGTTCCACCGAGTTCCTCGAGCCCTTGCTCGCCCAGGAGGGTGTGCTCACCGCGCGCTCCCCAGACGAGAATGAATGCCTGAACATTGAGTACGGTCTCGGCGTGGCGCGCGCCGTAGCCGGCTTTGATATCGGACAGACCGTCGTAGTCGCTGCGCAGGCTTGTGTGGCCGTCGAGGCCATGGAAGGTACTGACGCCACCATCGAGCGCGCCGGACGCCTCATGGGCTCTCTGGGCGGCGATGCGTCCACCCTCGAGCGCCGCCTGACCGTGGTCAAGGTGGCCAAACCAAATCAGGATATGCGCTTCGATGTTCCCGTCATCGGAATGGCCACCGTCGAAACAATGATCCAGGCCGGCGCCAGTTGCCTTTCCATCGAGGCCGGGCGTACGCTTTTATTTGACCGCGACTCCCTGCTCGAACGCGCCAGTCAGGCTGGAATTGCCATTGTGGCGGCTCCGCGCTGATACTAGAGGTGACAGGCTTCCCCCTGCCGCTGTCAGCTATTCCTTGTCGAGGTCCCCAGCAAGCGGTCTTGCTCGATGGAGCGTCTGTTCTCTGGGCCCCTGTTTTTCATCCCCAGTCTTTAGGAGGTCTTTCGTGAGAAAGCCAGTTCTCTTTGTTTTGGCCGCGGTCTTTGCCGTCGCGGTTGCATTCGTCACAGTGCACGGGTTCGCGCAGACTGATGCCGCCCTGCCCACCGTCGGGCAGGTTGCGCCCACATTCACGCTGCCCTCGCAGGATGGCTCCCAGATTTCGCTCGACAGCTTTCGCGGCAAGTGGGTTGTCCTCTACTTCTATCCTCGCGACATGACCCAGGGCTGCACCATCGAAGCCCACAACTTCCAGCGCGATCTTTCCCTCTACGAGGCGAAGAATGCGGTCATCGTCGGCGTCAGTGTGGACGGGACCGACAGCCATCAGAAGTTCTGCACCAAAGAGGGCCTGACCTTCAGGCTCCTCTCGGATACAAGCCACGCCATGGTCAGTTCATACGGTTCGCTGGGCAGCTTCGGCGGCGTCACGATTGCTAACCGCAACACCTTCCTCATCAATCCCGAGGGCAAGATTGCCAAGGTGTGGACCAAGGTGAATCCGACCACAACTTCGACCGAGGTGCTGGCTGCGATTCCCCAGTCCACGCAGTCTCCTATGCCGGCCATGTCGGTAAAGCCGCCCGCCCTATAGCAGTGTCGTCCGGAACTCCGCACAACTCGCGGTGATCTCGTTCAAGACTTCTCTAACCCTGCGTCAACCAAGGAGCGACCATGACCAACAGCCTTAACCCTAACTCCGTAAAGCCGCCGCAAGTAGACAGTCTGTCCGTCAAGCCCCCGCAGGAACAGCTGTCCGTCAAGCCGCCGCAGGTACAAAACTTGTCAGTAAAGCCGCCGACGCAGAATCTTTCCGTCAAGCCCCCTACCGCGTCGTAAACACGGTCTCAAGCACGCCTAAAGGCCTCCCCTCATGGAGGCCTTTACTTTTTGCGGTTGACTCGGCGCTTGAGAGCCGCGACGCTATAAGTGGAGAGTTCGCGACGCCAGCAAGGCGACCCGGCCATCGGAGAATTTCATGCCCACACAACTTGCCAAAAACTTCCGCGCAGAATTGAACACACTGCATACCGAGTTGTTCGCTCTACCACAATCCCTTGCGGACACACCCTGGCGCGTCGGCGGCTGGACGCGCAAACAGATCGTCGGGCACCTTCTCGATTCCGCCGCGAACAACCGCCAGCGTTTCGTCCGCGCCGCCACCGGCGGTTCTTATGCGGGACCGAATTACGCGCAGGAGGCGTGGGTGGCTGCGCACGGATACGCCCATCAAAGTTGGGACACGCTGCTGCGCTGGTGGCAGGTGGAGCACGAGATTCTTGCCGCCGTGGTCGATCGCATTTCAGAGGACAAGCTAGAGACGGGTTGCGTGCTCGACGAAGACGCGCCGGTCTCGCTGCGCTTCCTCATCGAGGATTAACTGCGCCACCAGCGGTGGCATCTCGCACAACTCAAACCCGCCGCGCCAGCCCGGTAATCTCGCGACGTCCAGACGCAAAAGAGCCCGGCGATAAGCCGGGCTCTTTTGCTTGCCTTAATTGCCTGTTGCCGGTACTACTTCTTGGCAGGAGCCTTCTTGGCTGCCGCCTTCTTCGCAGGTGCCTTCTTCGCAACTGCCTTTTTCGCAGGAGCCTTCTTGGCTACTGCCTTCTTCGCCGGGGCCTTCTTGGCAGGAACCTTCTTCACTGCTGCCTTCTTGGCGGGCGCCTTCTTTGCTGCTTTCTTAACTGCCAACTTTATACCTCGTCTTGTGGGTTTGCTGGCGCGCTTGCCGGCCACGGCCTTCTTGACCTTGACCTTTCCGCCTTTTGCGCCAGTGTTGCTCTTCTTCGCGGCGGATTTCTTTGTGGCCTTTTTCGCCACAACCTTTTTCGCGGCTGCCTTCTTCACTACGGCTTTCTTCGCCGGAGCTTTCTTGGCCACAGCCTTCTTCGCCACAGCCTTCTTCGCTGGGGCTTTCTTGGCCGGGACTTCCTTGGCAGCTTTCTTTGCGGGAACTTTCTTCTTCTTCTTGGCGGCCTTCTTTACGGCCGGCTTCCCTTCGGGTTCAGTTACAACCACGACCAGTGTCTCTTCGCCGACTACCTCATCATCATCCGAGGAGGTAAGAATGCTGGCGGTTTCGACTTCCTCATCATCGTCGTCTGGGAAGTCTTCGACCTGATCGGGGTCCAGTTCATTCGGCTCCCCAGCGGGATTGCCGTCACTCATCGCATACATACCGAACACTTCTTCCATCCGATTTGCCTCCAGCGGCTCGCCGCTGTCCTCGTTTCGTTTGCCGCTTCTCACAACAAATACTTGTGATCCACTCGCGGAAACTATTGTAGCAATAGCTTGCACGCAAACACTAGCAAAACACAAGTGTGTAATGAGGTGCCCTGATCTTTTTTACTTGTGCGAGGAAGTCTTCTGCTTTGTCGCGGACTTGTGAGCAGGTTTGCTCGTGGCGCTCGAACCCTTTGTTGGCGCGGCTTCCCGCGTCTTCGGTGCCGCTGTTTGCGATTTCGCCGGGCCTGCTGAAGTGCGCCGGCGATGTCCGCTCGATGCGCGTCTTACTGTCGCGGGTTCGGCCACATGCAGGCGCCGTCCGGGCTCCACCTTAATGCCCGTGAGTTTATTCCAGCGCCGCAATTGATTCAGTGACACGCCGAATCTGTCCGCAATCGTCACCAGCGTATCGCCCTTGCGCGTCGTGTAAAGCAGCGTGTGCGCTGAGGGCGCGACCGACGGCGACACCGGAACCACCAATGCTTCCACGCCCTGCAGGGCTGCTGTTTCGCTCAGTTGATTGGCTGCGGCCAACTCTGAGACAGTCACGCGATACGCCCGTGCCACCGTGGCCAGTGTGTCCTCGGGCACCACGCGGTGATAGCGCCACGCGTTGCGACGCGCTTCAGGAATCTGCGCGATGCGCTGATCGAACATCGTGGCCGTACCTGCCGGAAGATGCAGATCGAACGACGTATCGGGCGGCGTAACAAAGCGCAGCAAGCTCGGATTCAGCGCCATCAGCTCATCCATCGGCGCGCCCACCAGGTCCGACACCAGGCGCAGATCCACCGAATAGCCGATGGTCACGGTATCAGTCAGCACCGGAGGATCGAGAGTCAAATCGTCGAAGCCGTACTGTGTCGGATGGTTGGCGATGATGATCGCGGCCAAAATTTCCGGCACGTAGTTCTTCGTCTCTGCCGGCAGATTGTTGCGCTTGTAGAGTTCCCAGAAATCCGCGTACCCCGTCTTCTGCACTGCACGCTGCACGTTGCCCGAGCCCCAGTCGTAACCCGCCATCGACAGGTACCAGTCGCCCAACTGGTCGTAAATAAACTTCATGTAGCGCGCGTAAGCGCGCGTGGACTTCTCAGGATCAAAGCGCTCGTCCACGTATGCGTTGCGCGCGAGCCCGTAGTTGCCGTGCGGCATAAACTGCCACATCCCGCCCGCGCCCGATTTCCCATTCATTGCCCGCGGTTGAAAGCCCGACTCCGCCACTGCAAGGTAGATCAGATCCTGCGGCACGCCTTCTTCGGCCATTACGCGCTGAATCATCGCCCTGTAGCGGCCCGAGCGCTGGAAGGAGTGCAGCAGCGTGTTGTGCCCCCTTTGCGTATTGGCGAAAAAGTTGATGAAGCCGGCCACGTAGTCGTTGACTACAAGAGGAAGATCGGACTTGGTCGTAGCCAGTTCGGCCTGGGCCTTCGCCACGATATTGGGATCCACCACGAACGTCGCGTCACTGGCCACATCCGAGGGAGAGGGTTCCACCTTCGGCGCAAAACCGTTGCCCTGCTTCAGCGCTTCCATCTCCAGCGCGTTCACCTGGTCCACGATGCGGTCGAGTTCATCCTGCAACTGCGGGTTCGACTTGATGTCTATTCCGCTCGAGAGCATCAGGTCCACAGCGCGATCGAAGTCGGCCTTCGCCTCCGGCAGCTTGCCCTTGCTATAGTTGGCCTCTCCAAACGCGTATGACTGTTCCACCTGTTGGATAAGCAAGCGCACTCGTCGCTCTTCCATGGTGGGCGGCGCGGCCTGCGCAGTTGAAGCCTGCGGAGAAGCCGCGGGAAGAGCGGGCGCCGTAGACTGCGGAGCCGCGGGTGCGGTCTTGGGTTGAGAGGGATCGCAGCCGGCCAGCGATAATGCCAGCACGGCGCAACCAGCCAGCCGAAGCAGCTTCCAGGTCGTATGCGTGATGAGACGCCGCCGCGTCGGCAAATGTAAGTGAACGAAAGACACTATCCCGATGATAAGCTATGCCATGGAGGCACTGCGCGCTGCATGGCGCTTATGCCCTCTTAAGACGGCCCCCATGGACGTTCGCTTCCTTCGAAACTTCGCCATCATTGCCCACATCGACCATGGAAAGTCGACGCTGAGCGACCGTCTGCTCGAATTGACAGGCTCTGTTACCGGGCGCGAAATGCAAGCGCAGATTCTGGACGACATGGACCTCGAGCGCGAACGCGGCATCACCATCAAGGCCCATGCCGTGCGCATGATGTACAAGGCGCTCGATGGCAATACATACCAGCTCAATCTCATCGACACCCCGGGACACGTGGACTTCAGCTACGAAGTATCGCGCTCGCTGGCCTCCTGCGAAGGCGCGCTGCTGGTCGTCGATGCCAGCCAGGGTGTCGAGGCGCAGACGCTGGCCAACGCATATCTCGCCATCAACCACGGCCTTGAGATTATTCCGGTCATTAACAAGATTGACCTGCCCTCTGCGGACATCGTCCGAACCCAGGAGGCCATCGAGAAAGCAGTAGGCCTCGACGCCACCGACGCGATCCCCGTGAGCGCCAAGACCGGCCAGGGCGTTGCTGAGGTGCTTGAGGCGATCGTGCACCGCCTGCCGCCGCCAACGGGCGATCCTGATGCCCCGCTGCAGGCCCTCGTCTTCGACTCCTGGTTCGATGCCTATCGCGGCGTCATCGTGCTAGTGCGCGTCATGCAGGGCACCATGCGCAAGGGCCAGCGGATTCGGTTCATGTCGAACGGCAAATCGTTCGAGGTCGAATCGATGGGCGTGCTGATGCCCAAGCCGGTCGAGATCGGCGAACTAATTGCGGGCGAGGTCGGTTTCTTCGCAGCCACCATCAAAAACGTCGGCGATACCAAAATCGGAGATACCGTCACCGATGACAACCGTCCCGCCACGGCTCAGCTGCCCGGCTTTGAAGACATCAAGCCGATGGTTTTCGCCGGCCTCTACACCGTGGACTCGCACGAACACACACTGCTGCGCGATGCCCTTGAGAAGTTGCGGCTCAACGACTCGTCGTTTTTCTTTGAGCCGGAAAGTTCGGTAGCGCTGGGCTTCGGCTTCCGCTGCGGCTTTCTTGGCCTGCTCCACATGGAGATCATCCAGGAACGGCTTGAGCGTGAGTACGAGCTCGACCTCATCACCACCGCCCCCGGCGTGCGCTATCACATCTCTCTCACCGACGGCTCGGTACTCGAGGTGGACAATCCATCCCGCTGGCCCGAGACCACCAACATCGAGTCCATTCGCGAGCCCGTCATTACCGCCAAGATCCTCACCAACGAGGAATATGTAGGCGGCATCCTGAAGCTGGTGGAAGAGAAGCGCGGGAAGCAGTTGAACTTCGAGTATGTAACGCCCACGCGCGTCATGCTCACCTACGAGTTGCCACTCAACGAAATCGTGCTCGACTTCTACGATCGCCTCAAATCCATCTCCCGCGGGTACGCATCACTGGACTATCAATTGGCTGGCGAGTGGGAATCCCCGATGGTCAAGCTGGACATCCTGGTCTCCGGCGAGCCGGTGGATGCGCTCTCGATCATCGTGCACCGCGACTTTGCCTACGAGCGCGGCCGGGCGCTGGTATCCAAAATGCGTGAGCTCATCCCGCGCCAGCAGTTCGAGGTAGCCATCCAGGCCGCCATCGGCGCCAAGATCATATCCCGCGAAACCGTAGTCGCCCTGCGCAAGAACGTGCTGGCTAAGTGTTACGGCGGTGACATCAGCCGCAAGCGCAAGTTGCTTGAAAAGCAGAAGGAAGGCAAGAAGCGCATGAAACGGATTGGAAAGGTGGACATTCCGCAGGAAGCGTTTCTCGCCGTACTCCGCGTTGGGGAAGACAGCTCAAAGTAACGCTCTGCGGCAGAGTCGCAGGCATGCCGATTTCCGCCCCTCAAGTCCACCGGAGCCCAATCGTGTGTAGCCAATCAGCCGCATTCACTCGGGGTCTCGCTTCAGTGCACGACTTCAGTCGGGCCGCAAATATCTAAGAATAGATGAGGCCTTTACAGACTACGGAAAAACTCCCCGTTCGAAGTTCTCCGGCAAGCTTTGTAACAGTCCTCCACCGGCGTTGCCGGCCCACGAAGAATGAAACTGTGCCCCATCCATCGGACGTCTTTGCTTCTGTCCGATAGGTGGGAGTCCGTAGAGTTCCATCACTATTACTTGTTTTGTTGAACTTGCATTCTTGTTTCTTTTTGGGGCACGACTTCAGTCGGGTCGCAAACCCACTGAAAGATTCGCGGGCCTTACAGGCTGCGGAAAAACTCAATTTTGCAGAAAGGGCGAGAACGGATCGCGTCAGGATGCCCGAAGAACGATCCGTGAGCCTCGGGTGATATTTTTTTCAATTTGTACCCATTCTGCCCGCATATCGAGTTTTTCCGCAGCCTCTTCAGATCGACGCCATCGACGAACAGATCGAAAAGCTGGCTGTCAAATACCCCGAGATCGGCACTCTGCGCAGCGCACCGGGTGTCGGCCCACTGGTGGCCGCGGCCTACGTGCTCACCCTCGACCGGCCCGATGCAGTTCCCAGCAGTCGCTCCGCAGGAGCCTTCCTCGGCCTGCGTCCAGGCCAAAGCCAGTCTGGCGACTCCGATCCGCAGAAGCGCATCACCCGAACCGGCAATACTTATCTGCGCTACCTGCTGGTACAGTCGGCGCAATACGTTTTGGGCCGCTTCGGTCCCGATTCGGCCTTGCGCCGATAGGGCCTGAAGCTGGCCGCCAGCGGAGGAAAGCGATCCAAGAAGCGAGCCATCGTCGCGGTGGCCCGCAAACTGGCCGTTATCCTGCACAGCATGTGGCGCAGCGCCCAGCGCTTCGAGCTCTTTCCACAATCGGCTTAGGCGCAGGCCTGACCGGCAACCCAACCACAACCTCTCAACCAACCGCCAACCAGACGTGAAGAAAGAAAACAGGCAATGATCTCAGAATCCATCTCCTGTCCGGGTGACTGCGCGCAGGGGCTTGGCCGTCATAGGCCGTGCTTCAGATAGCAGCCCCGATTCATCACCATCGGACCCCAACAGGCACCGAGCTCACAGCAGCTCACATCGAGTGCGTATAGAAGCCCGAGATGAATCTGAAACACGAGAAAAAAGGCAAAAGCAAATGCAAAAACTTCCAATGAGGGAAAAAACAAAAGCAAAAGCACCTTGACACCACCAGCCGTCTCATAGAAGTCCCTGCTGCATTTTAATTAGCGCATCGACTCAGACTGGGCCTTTTTCCGCGGTCTCTTCAGCCCCGAATGCTCCCTCCGAGCGACATCGAGCCTCTTCCGCAACTTCCTCTGCCTCTCCGGCAATGGCCTGGGATCGCCCAGTCGAAAATGCCCCCGGGAGGTGACTGAAGAGATACTTTAGTCACCATCTGTTCATATTCAACTGTGGAAAGCTCCTCAGGCGCGAGGCCGGGCACGAACTCAGGCCTGCTCTTCAATGAGGTGGTAACCAAAAGGGGTTTCTAATTGATAAATAAGGGCTTGCCTTGCCTGCAACGGGGGGTCGCTAGTTGACAGGAAAGGGAGCTGAGACTTTCAGCCGAAGTTTCCAAAAGTAATCCACAGTTTTTTCCACAGAAATGGGCCGAAGGTGCAAATTATTTCAACCAGGTAAACAACCTTTTTATTTATGTAGGATGCACGCTCATACACACGCGAAGACCCTGCATTTGCGGGGTCTTCGCGTGCGTAGCGGTCTAACTGATGCGGCCCGGCTCTAGTGAGCGGCAGCGGGCTTGGCGGTCCGAGGAGCCGGCTTGGGAGCATCTACTCCCGCAGGCTGCGCCGGAGGCGCGGGAACTCCCGACTTGGTGTTGTAGGCGTCGATGATTTCCTTGGTTATGTTGGTCGCAGGAGCGGCATAAAGTACGGGAGACGCCTGTTGCGAAACATCCAGCACCAGCGTATATCCCTTCAGCTCCGAATAAGACTGCATCACGTCATAAACCTTGGATGCAAGGCTGTTATAGACTTCCTGCATCTCCTGCTGGAAGTCGCTCTGCGCGTCTTGGCCATCACGATCCAACTGCTTCTTCTTGGTATCAATGGCGGTGGCGCGTGACTGCTGTTCTGCCGGCGTCAGCTTGTCGCCCTGAGCCTGCAGCTGCTTGGTCAGGCTGTCGATCTCGTCGCTAAGCGTCTTGAGCGCCTGGCGCCGGGGATCGTACTTCTTCTGCAGGTCGGCGAAGTTGCGCTGGCCTTCATTGGTTTGGGCCACAGCCACCTGAAAGGCAATGACGGCAATCTTGGCTGGACCGGCAGGCGCTGCGGTAGCGACCGGTGTTTGAGCGGCGGCGCTCAGGACAAAGCCCGAGGCCAGCGTAACAATGAGTGCAAGCGAACGCTTCATTTGAGTCAAAAGCTCCTTCGGAATTCCTGTGTGGCTGTTCGCGCGGACGCGCGAAAACAAGCCTGTGCCTCCTGAGAAACCTCACGATCTTCTTTGGTGAAACTCCACGCCGAACGGTGCGGAGACAGAAAAAGATACGGACGGAGACATCAGCAGGAACTAGATGGATTATAGGAGTCCTAGGTAGGAGCGTCAATCAGGCGGGTGTGAATTCCATTGCGACTCCTGCCCCCTATGCCTGCTGGTTCCCATGCGGACGGTCCGCGCCCGTTCATCATGGAAGAAAACACTGGATACGCAAAAAGACCGCTCTCTGCGAGCGGCCTTTTTGCGTATCCAGTTGCGGATCGGTGCTTAGAACGTTGTGGAAATGGTTAGGCGGAAGGTTTTACGTGGCTCCCGGAACTGGTAGCGTGCGCCATAAGCCTGGATGGCCTCGTGGTAGGTGAAGTCACCTGCGCCACCCTGCGGGAACATATCGCGGGTAATCAACTGCGCCGAACAGCTTCCCTGCTTTCCGCCCAAGTTGACGTCGTTGCAATAAGGCGTCTCATAGAGGCGAAGCGGATTGTAAGCGTAGTACAGGCGGAACGGCGCGTTGACGATCGGCATGATGACCGAGATCTCGGCGCCCGTGGACATGCGCGGAACAAAATTGGTCCCGGTGATTGGCCGGATGTTCCGCTGAAAGCCCACATCGGAACCGTGAAGTGAGCTCTGGCATGCGCCATTGCTCACAATCTGGCAACCATAAAGTGGCGCTGTCAGAGTTGCAAAGCCCTGGGGACTCTGCTTCAACTGCCCCTTGTTCACCGCGGCATCGATGCCAAAGTCGTTGAACAGAGCGAAAGTTACCGGCCCGACGATCGGGATGCGGTACTCGAGGTTCGTGGTCAGGTTGGAATCGCCGCCGATCGAGGCGATACCGTAGATCGGCAGAGGAACCTGGATGCACTGGTTGTCCTGCGGCGTGGTCGGGTCGCGGGGTACGCAGCTGCCGTCCGGATTGGTGAGTTGGAAGTTCACCCGGTTGGGCACGTAGCCATAGGGTGTGGCGGAACGCACGTCAAAGCCGCGCAACTCTGCCTCGCCGCCTGAATAGAAGCGGTTGTTGGGTGGAGCCACTTCGCCGCCAAAGCCCTGCACATAGCCCAACTGCGCGCGGATGCCCAGCACGTTGCGGCCGTTTTCAGACGGGATCAGGTAGTGCATCGGCAAAAAGCGCTTGTACGCCACGAGCGGCGAGATATAGCGCACATTGCCCCAGATGCCGGCTGCCTGGAACGCCGCCGTGTATTCCTTGCCGGTGCGCGGACGCATCGGATTGTTGATCGTGTTGTAGGAATACGTCAGCGAAACCGAGCTGTTGACGATGCCTTCCAGGGAGTTCGAGCCCTGGATGCCCGACCGGAAACTGATGGTCTGGAAGAAGGTCTGCGAAGCCGTGCTGAAGGCCGTGATCGAGGACTTGGTCAGCGAATAGGTGATGCCGACGCGCTGGAATGCATGCCGCTTCAGCGGATAACTGAGCGAAAGATTCAAGCCGGTCGATGCCTGGTTGTAGTTCTGCGTCAGCGACTGCTGCGCTGAAGACAGGTTCGACGACTCTCCACTGGTGGCCTGGTAGTTCTTGGCGGCGTTGAAATCCTGCTTGTTGTTGAAAATCTGGAAGCCCACGTTCATGGGGCGATTCTTGATGTAAGGCTGCGTAAAGCCGAATAGGAACTGCCGGCTTACGTTGCCAAGATTGCCCTGCAGGCTCAGCGTCTCGCCCAAACCAAGGAAATTGTTCGTCTGGTAGTTGATGCCGATAAACGCGCCCGACATACCACTGACGCCACCGTTCATACCAATCGAGTTCTTGCCCTTTTCCTTCACCTTCAAAAGCAGCTCGACGGTGCCGGCATCGGCATCCTGGTGCGCTTCAGAGTCCTGATCCACCTTGAGAGCGTCGAAATATTCCAACTGGTTCAGACGAAGCAGGCTGTACTCCCAAAGCTGCGAGTTGTACACCGAACCCTCATCCAGCATCAGTTCGCGGCGGATGACACGGTCACGAGTGATGGTGTTGCCCTGGAATTCGATCCGGGATACGTAGAACGGCTTGCCTTCGTCGATATCGATGTTCAGCGAGACCGTCTTCTTTTGGTCGTCGAACTCAGGCTTGGGGATCGCGCCAAAATTGATGTAACCCAGCTGCCCGTACGCCTTCTTTAGATTCTCTAGGCCCTTGCCGATTAGCGTGGCGTTGAACCACTCGCCGTCTTTCACTGCGAACGTGCCGCGCAGAGCCTTCACGTTGTTGACCGCCTTGTTGCCGGTAAACGTGATCGAGCCCAGCTTGTAACGGGAGCCCTCTTCGATATTCATCAGAATATCGATGCGCTTACCCTTGTTGGGGCGGAACGTGAACCAGTTCAATCCACCCTGATCGCGAATCTGGGTCTTCGGCTCTTCCACCGCGGCGGTGTAATAGCCCTTGTCGCGGTACGCCTGGCGAACTCGCTCGGTATCTTCTTCAAGCTTGGAAGCGTCGAAGGTCTGAGAGAACAGGTTCTCGAAGACGATGGAATAGGGAATGCCGATCGGCTTCAGGTTCTTCATCGAACGGCGCAGCAGCAGCGGGCCGATGTGTTCGTTCCCACCAAAGCGGATCTGGCCGACCTTTACAACCGGGCCTTCCTTGATGTTGAAGTTCACCTGAACCGACGCCGGAGGAATCGTCTTCACTTCGGTCTTGATCGAGGCAAACTGGTGCCCATGCTCGGCCAGCAGTTCCTTGACCACCGCTTCGGCCCGCTTGATCTTGGTCGGGTCATACTGGCTCTCAACCGAGAAGCCAACCTTTTCCTTCTTGAAGCGATCCAGCACGTCCGACACCGAGATGGTGCTCAGGCCCTTGTAGTTGATCTCGCGGATCGTGGGCTTTTCCCGAACAAAAATGTTCAGAATTATGCCCTTTTCCGACTCCTCACGCTCAATGCGCAGGTCGTCGAAATACGAGGTATTCCACAGCGAGTTGAAATCGCGCTCGATGGAAATCGGGTCGTAGGTATCGCCGGCATGAGTAAACAGCCGGGCAAGAATTGTTTCCTTGGGAATTCTCCGGTTGCCAATGACGCGAATCGAATCCACGGTCTGTGGCTGCTGCGCCACGGCCGCGACGGAAGTCGCCACCAAGGCCAGCATCAACATCATGCGTGCCAGACGGGATGCGGTTCGCACGGTCCGGGAGATGCAAGTGCGCTTCGTCTTCACCGGGCAGGAACCCTGCGGCGAGCAAAAGTACTGGTACGATCCATAGTTCGGCTTCACGGGAAAAATATGCACACCCTCATTGCTGAAAAATCTGGTCCTGCCTCAAGGAAAGATTGATTATATTTGACCGTGGCCACCCTGCCCAAACTCTCGTCTTGGCAATCGGCTCGGAAACTGTGTCTTTCCCATAATTTCCCTGCCGCGCCTGGCTCTCGCGGACTCGGTCCGGACCCCAATTCCACCCCAGAGGCAAAATCCCGCCGCCGGAAAGCTGGATTATCGGTACCCATTCCACAGTCTACCGGAACGAACCGGGTTACGACGCTCTTGCATCCAGTCTGTTCGCGGCAGCATCCTTCTTAGACGCAGGCCAGCGACACAGGACACCGCCCCGCAACGAGGTTTTCTAGCCATGATTGGTTCTTACGAAACGATTTATGATTTCTCTGCCCTACTGCTCGATGGGCGCTCTACCAACCTGGCCGAGTTCCGTGGCCGGGTGCTGCTGATTGTGAATACAGCCAGCCAATGCGGCTTTACCCCGCAATTCAACGGTCTCGAATTGCTCTACCAAACCTACAGAAACCGCGGTCTTGAAGTCCTGGGCTTCCCTTCCAACCAGTTCGGCGCGCAGGAGCCGGGGTCGGCAGAGGAAATCGGCGCGTTCTGTGAAAAAAATTATGGAGTCACCTTTCCCATGT
>Ga0114951_10002033_pt1 | contig 23716 bp, 18 predicted proteins | sample AM7aDNAmetaG_FD_88677 | JGI IMG/M metagenome (GOLD analysis project Ga0114951, IMG submission 88677) | Freshwater microbial communities from Finland to study Microbial Dark Matter (Phase II) - AM7a DNA metaG | ecosystem: Environmental > Aquatic > Freshwater > Lake | place: Finland: Lake Alinen... | reverse complement strand
CCCCCGCCCCTGGCCCGGCACCAGCGCCGGATGCGCCCGCACCCGCTCCGCCGGCAGCTCCAACACCAGTTCCACAACGTCCCCAGCCTCCCACGTCCGCGCCAAAACCGCATAGCCGCGCTCCACCCGCGACTCAACCGGTGCACCGTTGACCAGCACCTGCGACCGACGACACCACCCGGGTATCCTCAGACGCAGCGTCCAGGCCGCCGCCCGCGACGGCTGCACCATCATCCGCACGCGTCCCTCCCACGGATAGCGCGTCTGCGTGGTCAGCGCCACCGCGGGCCCGCCGGGCACCTCGGCCTCCGCCGCCCCAGCCACGTACAAATGCACCGCCAGCTCGCCCGGCGCTACCGAGTAAACGTATTGGCCCAGCGATGCCAGCAGCCGGGCGATGTTCGGCGGACAGCACGAACACCAAAATCCGTCCTGCCGCCGATGCGTCCCCACGCTGGCCAGCGGGTTCTCGTAAAAAAACCGCCGGCCATCCAGCGACACGCCCGAAATCACGCCGTTGTAGAGCGCCCGCTCCAGCATGTCCCCGTACCTGCCGTCGCAGGAAAGCCGCAGCATTCGTTGCGCCCAGAACACCAGCCCGACGGCCGCGCACGTCTCGGCATACGCCGTCAGATTCGGCAGATCGTACGGCCTGGTGAATCCCTCGTTGTGACGCGATGAGCCCATCCCACCCGTCACGTACAACTTGCGCTGCGTCAGGTCATCCCACAGCGTCCGGCACGCCGCGGCCAGCGCCGCGTCACCCGTCTCCGCCGCCAGATCCGCCATGGCCGTGTAAATGTACATCGCCCGCACCGCGTGACCCACCACTTCGGTCTGCTCGCGCAGCGGCCGATGCGCCTGCACGTAACTGTAGTCGCCCTTTTCTGACCCCGGTAAGTTATACCCCGGCCGCTCAGAGTCAAAGTAACACGGTTGCCGCCCCCGCTGATCCACAAAATATTGCGCCAGCCTCAGGTGCCGTTGATTGCCGGTCACGTGATACAGCTTCACCAGCGCCAGCTCGATTTCCTCATGTCCGCAGTAGCCGGCCTTCTTATGCGGCTCGGGCCCGAACGTTGCATCGATCAGGTCGACAAAGCGGTTCATCGCGTCCAGAAATTTCCGCGATCCCGTCGCCTGAAAATGCGCCACCGCCCCTTCGATCAGATGCCCGGCCGTATAAAGCTCGTGGTAGTCCCGCAGGTTCGCCCACCGATTCTCCGGCTTGACGACCGTAAAGTACACGTTCAGGTAACCGTCGGGCTGCTGGGCCCCGCAAACCTTGTCGACCACCTGATCCACCAGTTGCCGCAATTCCGCATCCGGCTGCTGCTGCAAACAGAAACTGGCCGCCTCGATCCACTTGGCCACGTCCGAATCCCAGAAATAATGCGGCTCGGGCTGCTGCCCCGGCCGCCAGCTCAGGGCAAACGCATCGATGCGCCCCGTCTTCTTGAAATACTGATAGATCGCCGGAAGCGATGCCGTGCGATTAGCCGCCACCCGCGGATTCCAAAACGCATCGTCGATGGTCACCTTGGCAAGCGGCACAAATTGATGGATGCCCACAAATCATCCTCCACCAGCGAAGCAGTCAATACGCCCGTGTTATACCTGCCCCGCCACCCTCAACCAACCCCGCCAACCCCGCCAAACGCGACACCTCATAACCCTTAACTCATAACTCACACCCCTCCACCACCGCCCCTCCCGTTTCGCGTTTCGCGTTTCATGTTTCTTGTTTCGCATCTCGCGTTTCCACCACTCCCCCCACCATTCTGAACTCTGAACTCTGAATTCTGAACTATCCCCCATCCTCCCCGTTTAGCCGCCAGCCGCCACAGGCGAGCGCTCCCCCATCGCGGCGGAAGGAAACCCATCAAACCCAACGTGACCTCGCAAATCTCCAAGCCCGGGGATTGCAATCCCTGTGACTCGCACCATCGATCTGCCCATTCAATCCGACCTTGGCCAAAGCTTGTTATTGCTCGGGCCGGCCTCATGTATTAAGATGATGGGCAAATCCAAATCGCAGGTTTAGATCTCGGGGGATACGTGGTTCATCTAGGGAGAACGCCATGAGTAATCTCGGAAAGTCCATGAAGAATATTTCCATACTGACGGCAGCGTGCCTGGCGGTGGTGCTGGGGTTGATGGTGGCGCCCGCAGATACGCCTCCGACGACCAGGCCCGCTACCAAGCCCGCCACCAAGCCGGCGCCTCCAGCGAAGCCTTTGACCGAAACGGAGAAGGCGGCGATTGCAGGACACGACCTGCTCGTGGATGCCTACCTAAAGAATGATTTTGAGGCCATCGAGGCCAACCTGAAAGTGACGAGCGCCGGGATCTACAAGCTCAGCACTGAGCAGCGGGCAAACGTGGAATATATTCGGCGGGCCGCACAGGAACAGCGGCCGACATGGTGGCCAAAAACCAAAAGCTCGGCGAATTCCAGCTTTCAGTCGGGCATCTGGGGAAAGCCGCTCATGACCAATTATGTGCCGGCGGACGAACTGGGAGTCCAGATGCCGGTGGACGTGCGGGATGGGAAGTTGATCATGGTCGTGTCATGGCGCCCCACCAACGTAGACAATCCGCGTGCGGCGGACGGGGCTTTAGCCAAAACTTTGGGCGTGACCAAGGGGGACATCGGTGAAGTCGTGGTCTGGCACGAGTTGGGGCACCTGTTCATATCGTCCGCGTTTTCCGCCGACACGGCGTACGAGTTGTATACAAAATACGAGCTCTTGTACGGGCACCTGCAGGAATTCTTTGCGGATATGACCGCGATCTACCACGCGACACCGCATGCGCGCCGGATCGCCCTGGTGCTGCGTTTGGACTCACTGGATCCGCCGTATGGAAAGTATCGCGAGATCGAGCCGCACACCCGCGGGGCAAATGCGATCGGTTCGATGTTCCTGTCGGAAGTGCTGATGGATCCCTCGAAGTGGCCGAACGTGCATTTGCCCCCGAAGGTTCCGGAGACCGAGCCGGAGTTGAAAACGATTGTATACGTATACGAGCACTTTACGGCCACATGGACGTTCGCCGAGGACAAGGCCATGCGAGAGTGGGCCCTGAAGGTGGTCAAGACGCAAGGGGACCAGATCTTTCGGTCCAAGGGGATGATCCCGCTGCAGGAGAAGAATAGTTTCAGTTTGATGGAAGCCCAGGATCGAGAGTTCCAGAAGAAGCGGGATGCGTGGGTCACCAGCAAACTGAACGCCGCGATCGCGGCCAAGCTGACGGACAAAGAACCGCCGGCCTCGGCGACCATGCCGGGGAATCACGGAACGGTGATCACGATCAACGGCCACACCATCCGTACTGGAGATCAGATGCCGCCGCGGATCGAAGTGCCGATTTATTGAACGACCGAAACGGGGACGAAGGGCTCCTACGTGATAGCCGGTGGCAAGCACCGCGAACGATCTGAATTTTCTCCATCACCCCTCCCATTCTCAAGACATCGTTCATCGTTCATCGTTCATCGTTTTTGGCCCCGCGAGCGCATGAATTAAGTGGAAAGCGTATTACTCTTGCATCCCGCCCAAACCGCGTCCCCGTCAGTGAGGCTTTCGCAGCGCCGTCGCCATTTCACCCGCCGACCGCAACAACGCAAGATAGTACTGCTTCTCACCCAGTTGTTGACTCAGCAAATTCACCTGGGCCGTCAATAAATTGTCCTGCTGAATGAGCCGGTCAAGATTGGCGACGGACCCCAGCTCGTACGCCTGTTCCGCCAGATCCGCCGCGCGTTGTGCCGCTTCCACTTGAATCTTCAAGTCCGCAATATTCTGCTGACTGCTCCGCAAATTCTGGTAGTTCTGGTTGACCTCATCGACCACCTGCCGCCGCGTCTGGCTCTCCACCAATTCCGCCTGCCGGCAATAACTCCGGCTCTTTCGTACGTCCGCTTCGATGGCCAGCGCCGAAAACAACGGCAGGTTCGCCGACAAGACATTCGTCCAACTCTGCATGCTCGTCGGATCGCTGTGCAGCAGGTAACTGAAATTCACGGTGAAAGAAGGATAATACTGCAGAATCGCCGCATCCAGATTGGCCCGCGCCACCGCCCGCGCCAGCACCGCCCCACGCAGGTCCGAACGCGACGCTTCCCCCCTGGTCTGCCATAGCTCAAGCCCGGGAATGTCCGTCGGCAGCGCCAATCCGTCGACCAACGGGCCACTGACCGCACGCACCCCCATGAGCCGGGCCAAAGCGCTTCGTGCATTGGCGGCATTCGTGCGCGTCTGGGTAAGCGTCACCCGCGTCCCCGCCAGTTCTGCCTGGCTCTGCGCCAAATCCAACGCCCGCCCTTTCCCAAGCCCCAGCCGCTCCTGCTGGTCCCGCACCTTCTCCGTCTTCACCTTGACGCTGTTTTCGTAGACCTCGGCCTGACGCTCGTACGTCAGCACGCTGTAATACGCCTGCGCCACCTGCAGCAAAATAGACTCCCGCTCGTTCAGCAGTTCCTGCGCGCGTTCCTTCGCCGTGTAGTCTGCCGCTTCAATACTGGACACCTGAGATAACGAACCGGTAGCCGACGCGTTGAGCGGAACCGAGGTCTGGTGCGCGTTATGACTGGACGAATAGGAAGGTGCCAAGGTCACCGTGGGTAGAAACGTCCCGGCCTGCCGCATCTTCTCCGCCAGCGCCTGCACGTAGCTTTCGCCGCGCGACGCAATCGATTCGTTGTCCGCACTGGCCATTTCCAATGCGCGGCTCAGCGACAAGGGTTCGTCGGCCTTGTAATTCGGCTGCGTCGCCGCTTGAGACCCGTCCAGCACCTGGCGGTACTTCGCCACATCGCCAGACCAGGTCATGCAACCGGCCTGCATGGCCACCAACACACCACAAAAGATAACTTTCATCCAACCGCCGTTCATCTTATTCATAGCGCAACGCCTCAATCGGATCGAGCCGTGCCGCCCGGCGGGCCGGGTAATACCCGAAAAAGATGCCCACCGCCGCCGCAAAGCCCAAGGCCACGAAAATGCTGGGGCTCTTGACCACCAGCGTGATGCTCGATTGCAGCGAAGAGATCAGCTTTGCCGTGAAAATCCCCAGCGCCACGCCGATGAGTCCCCCCGTGGCGCTCATGATCACAGACTCGATCAGAAACTGCCGCAGGATGTCCCGCCGGCGCGCCCCGATCGCTTTGCGCACGCCGATCTCGCGGGTCCGCTCGGTCACCGTGACCAGCATCACGTTCATCACCCCGATCCCGCCCACGAACAGCGATATCCCCGCAATGCCCCCCAGCAGCAGCGAAAGCACCGTATTGATGGTCGCCGTCGCGCTGAGCACATCCGCCTGATTACGCACGTTGAAGTCATTTTCGATATCATCCGCCAGGCGATGGCGCTTCCGCAGCAGCAGCGTCGCCTTGGTCTGAATCGTCGTTAATTGCGCCTCATCCTTGGCGCTTAAGTCCACTTCGCTCAGGTAGTCCATCCCCAGCACCTGCCGCATCGCAGTCGTGTAGGGAATGATGATCTGGTCGTCCGGGTTGAAAAATCCCTGGTCGCCCTTGCCTACCAGCAGACCGATGACCTTGTACTGCACGCCTTGCACCTCGACCGACTGTCCCACCACTTCCGCCGCGGCTTCGCCGAAGAGCTTCTGCGCCGTGGTCGGCCCCAGAACTGCAACCCGCGCCGCGCCTTCGCAATCCGCATCGGAAAAGTTCCGCCCATACTGAATCTGATAGCTGCGAATCGCACAGTACGTCGGCCCCGCTCCCAAAAGCGTCGGCCGCGAATTGCGGTTGCCGTGCTTGGCCTGCACATTCCCCCGCACCAGCGGCGTCGCCCGCGCCACCTCAGGAATCTTCAACAACGCCTGCGCGTCTTCCACCTTCAAATTCTTTTGGTTGCCGCTGATCACGCCGCCGCTGCCGCGCTGGCCCGGCGTGACCATCACCACGTTGGTCCCCAGCGAGGACATCTGGTCATAAACCTTCTTCTGCGCTCCCGAGGCCAGCGCCAGCGCCGAAATCACCGACCACACCCCAATAATGATGCCCAGCATTGCCAGAAATGACCGCAGCTTGTTCGCCACCAGACTGCGCAACGCCACCTGTACGATCGTCCAGAAAATCATCTGCGCCCTCCCGCCACGTCGCCCGAAACCACCCGTCCATGCTCCGGCGAAGGTACGACCCGGCCGTCACAAATGTAGATCTCCCGCGGACAGTGCCGCGCCACCTGCAGATCATGCGTCACGATCAAAATCGTTCGCCCCTGCGCGTTGAGTTGCTTGAAAAGAGCCAACACCTCTTCGCCCGTCTTGGTGTCCAGCGCCCCCGTCGGCTCGTCCGCCAGGATAATGTCGGGGTTATTGACCAACGCCCGCGCTATCGCCACGCGTTGCCGCTGCCCCCCCGAAAGCTGGTTCGGCTCGTGATACATCCGGTCGCCCAGACCCACCGTCTCCAACGCCGCAATCGCCTTGGCCTCCGCGGACTTGCCGCCGAGGTAATGCACGGGCAATTCGACGTTCATTAAAGCACTCATCCGTGGCAGCAGATTGAAAGTCTGGAACACAAAGCCGATCCGCTGGCTCCGCACCAGCGCCAGTTCATCGTCGCCCAGCGTCGAAACGTCCACCCCCGCCAGCTCGTAAAGCCCGCTGTCCGCATGGTCCAGGCATCCCAGAACATTCATCAGCGTGCTCTTGCCCGACCCGCTGGGACCCCGTATCGCGATCAACTCCCCGGCCGCGATGTCGATGCTCACGTCATCCAGCGCGTACAGAGTCTGGCCTCCCAGTTCGTACGACTTGAAAAGATGCTCTGCGTGAATCACGGCTTCCGTCCTGCAATGGCCATTCGTTCGACCGGTCAGTCCCTTTCACCTCTTACGGCCCCGGAGGACCGTTATCCTGGCTCTTCCATCGCGTCGGCAGCTCCGCCGTCAGCGAACGCACTTTCTCCCCCTCCGAAAGCCCCATCACAATTTCCACCGTATCGGTGCCCTGCAGCCCCACTCCCACCGACCGCTTCTGCCCATCCGCCAGCCTCACAACCGTTTGCTCGCCCTGACGCATCAACGCCGATGACGGCACCATCAACACATTCGCCTTCTCCGCCTGAATGATCGTGACATTGCCGGTCATCTCCGGACGCAACATATCCTTGTGCTCATCCAAAACCTCCACCTTCACCTCAAAAGTCACCACGTTCGAGACGTTGACCCCCTTGGTGGCGATCCGCATCACCTGCCCCGCAAACGTACGCCCCGGAAAACTCGCCACCGTGATCCGCGCCGCCTGCCCCATCCGAACTTCACCGATATCGCTTTCGTCCACCGTCGCGGTAATGAACACGTGCGATAGATCCGACAGCGTCATGATCGTCGTCCCGCCCGAAAAACCGCTCATCCCCGACGCCACGATCGTTCCCTTTTGCACGTTCAGCGCCGCCACCACGCCGTCAATCGGCGCCACCACCGTCGCGTACCCCAGTTGCTGCTTCTGCACTTCCAGGTTGATCGTGTCCGCCTGAAGCTGGCCTTCTACCATCTTGACCGCGTCGCCCTTGTACGCAATCTGAATCTCCTGCTGCTTGAGTTCGTCCACCGCGATCTGCGCCGCCGCCAGTTCCATCTCCGCCGCCGCAGCTTCCGTCTCGGCAGTCTCGCCCTCCTCCCGCGAACCGAGTTGCTTCTCGATAAGCTGCTTCTGCCGCTCCGCCTTGCTCCGCAAGTTCACCGCCTTGACCTTGGCCGATGTCACCGTGGCCTCCACCCGCCGCCGCGTCGTTACCAGATTCTCCTCCGATTGCTGCAAGTCATGCTTGGCCTGCGCCAGCTTCGCCGTCGATTGCGCCAACGTCGCCTCGGCCGACCGCACCGTAAGCTGACTGTCCGTCGGATCGAGCTGACACAAAAGATCTCCCTTATGCACGCTCTGGCTGATGTCGAAAGGCAACTTGATCACCTCTCCGCTCGCCCGACATTTGATGTCCACATCAAGATTAGAAACTACCTTCCCCGAAGACGTCACCGCCTTCTCCACCCGCCCCCGACTGACCGTCACCAGCTCCAAAGCATTCACCGTCACCGGGCCCGCTGTCCTCCCCACGTAGGCCAACGCCCCCCAGCCCCCACCCGCCAGTACCGCCACCCCCACCACTATCCACGGCCACCGGCGGCCCGAACGCCGTTTCGTCGGCCGCGGACGGTTCGTTGACGCAGTAGGTGCAGTTGCAGTCATCGGTTCACCTCGGGATTACATATTCCTCATGTCTCATTATTCCGAGCCATCGCAGGACAAACAATGCGTCTTAGTCCATTAAATTGTTGTAATCGTCCAGCACACTGGCTTCATAGTGTATAATGACCGCATGAGCACAAAGCCTTCATCATTGCCCAAAAGCGGACGCCCCACACCGGCTCCCAAGCATCCCGAACCGCTGGATCCCCTCTCCCAGGTCCTCGACAGCATCCGCCTGCGCTGCATGCTGCCCAGCGCCCACGAGATGACCGCTCCCTGGGGACTCCAGTTTGGCGAAGTCTCCCATGAAACCCTCTGGCGACACTTCGAGTCACTGAACATCACCGACCTCCCCCACGATCCGCCCCCGTTTCAGGGTGCAATCATCGCCATTCTTCGCGGCAGTTGCTGCCTCGAGATCCCCCGACAAAATCTCAAACTCCCCCTCGCCGGCGGCGACATCGTCCTCATCTGCCGCAAAGATCCCTTTATCCTCCGTGATGATTGGCGCACCCCCGCACGCAACGTCTTTGAGTTGATCCGCCGCGAAGATTTTGAACACTTCCGCGGCATCAGCCACGGCGGCGGCGGCGTTCCCACCACTTTCCTCTGCGGTGCGTTCTGCTTCGAAGATGAAGAGGATCACCCCCTCCTTTCCGCCCTGTCTCCCCTGATACACATCCGCGGCTCCGATCCCGCCGCCGCTCCCTGGCTCGATAGCACCCTCCGCTTCCTCAACAGCGAACTGACCACCTTACTGCCGGGTTGCCGCAGCGTCGTGAACCACCTGGCCCAGGTCCTCTTCGTCCAGGCCGTACGCGTCTACGCCTCGACCACGCCCCAAGGTTCGCGCGATAACTGGTTCGGCGCCCTGTTTGATCCCGACCTCGCCCCCGCACTCGGCGCCATGCACTCGCGACCCGAAGAACCCTGGACCGTGGCAACACTGGCCGACCAAGCCTGCCTCAGCCGCAGTGCCTTTTCCGAACGCTTCACCGCCCGCGTCGGCCACTCACCCCTCCAATACCTCACAGCCTGCCGCATGCGCAAGGCCAAACAACTCCTTCGCCAAACCGCTCTTGGCGTCAAAATCGTCGCCGCGAAAGTCGGCTATTCCAACGAATCCGCTTTCAGCAACGCCTTCCGCCGCCTCACCGGCACCTCCCCCGGAACCTACCGCCGTTCCCATCCCAACGACCAACACCCCGCATAGCTCACGGGAAGACACATCCCCTCAAGACTCAAGACTCACAAAAATCACTTCAAACACACGCAAAATGCATGCAAAATGCGATCAAAACGCGTCCAAATCGGTCCAAAATCGGTTCAAATCGCGCCCTATTTCTCCCCCGCCGGCAGCGGATTCACCGCAATCCTAAACTCCTCCACCACCCGTCCTCCCAGCACATGCTCCTGCAAGATCCGTTCTATAACCTCAGGCCTGGCAAGGCGATACCACACCCCCTCCGGATACACCACCACGATCGGACCATCCATACAGATCCGCAGACAATGACACTTGGTTCTATAAACCATTTCCGGCGCAATATTTAGCTTCAACTCCACGATCCGCTTCTTCAAATACGCCCACGCCGCTTCCCCCTCGCCGCTGGCCACGCAATCCGGACCCGCGCATAACAATATGTGCCGCCTAAGGTTACCGATACCATACGTCCGCGCCTGCTCCAATACCTTGGTTCCCATCGGCGGCTTGGCCATGCCCACTTCTCCTATCACCAAATTCCCACAAAATCCGCTAAGTCCTTACGCCCACAAAACTAAGATCGTTTTCCGCAGATCCAAATCCACCCGCAGGCATACATTTTAGGCATCCGCTCCGCCTCCGCGCACGAAAAGCTTTACAACTTCTGCCCTTGCGGTCGATATTCGTCAAGTGGAAGGACCCTCGCGGCAATAGTGAATGGAATCGCTCATGGCCATAATCAGCAGCGCCAAAACGTCTTCTGTGATCACCGCGCCGGCGCGACCCAAACGGGCCACGCTTAACGCCGTCGCCGCAGCCGATCAAACCGTCGTACAACCCAATAGCCCCGTTCGTGTGGCCCCGGGCGCGGTTGCAGAGTTCCGCGATCGCCGCCGTCGTCGCCGCGTCGACGTCCCCTCCATGTATTCCTCCGCCGTCGTCCGCGTTCTCACCCAGCAATCCGGCCCCATCGACGGCCACATCATCAACCTCGCTGAAAACGGCATCGCCGTCGAACTCGATCACAAGATTCCTGTCGGCCACGCCGTCACCATCGAATTTTCTCTCACCGGCCTCGGCCGGATCCGCAACGATGAGTGGCCCACGTTTGCCGTCGCAGCTGAAGTCGTTCGCCTCGATAACCTCGATGATTTCCCCGGCGGTCCTTACCACACCGCCATGCGTTTCGTCCGCATCCCCACGATGGTGCAGGCCCAGATCGCCCGCTACATCGTCTCACACGCCTGAGGCGCATACACTGATCAGAAGTTGTTTCATAACCCCGGTTTCAAAATGTAAACTGGCTGATTCCAGTAGCTTCTTGGAGTTATGAAACCGCCTCAAGTTCCCCCTCAGGAGTCCTCCCGTGCCTCGCGGTGTTCCCACCCTTATCGCTATCATTCTTTGCACTGGTTTGTTGGCCCTGGCTGCATGGCTGACCCGCGGTTTCGGTCCATCCCCCACTACCCCCACCACCACGCTCGCACCCGCCACCACCACTGCGGACACCAATCCCGCCGTCCTGCCCAACGCCTCGGTCCGCATCATAACCGCCAATATCCGCATGGATGAGCCTGATGACGGCCCCAACGCCTGGCAAAAACGCCGCGAACTCCTCGTCAAAACGCTCCTCAAATACGGCCCAGACATCATCGGCTGTCAGGAAGTCAGCCCGGCCCAGGGCGCGTACCTGATCAAACAACTCAACGGCTACTCCCACTATCCCCGTGGCACTGCCGAGGGCACCGCCACCACCCGCACCAGCAGCCTCGCCGCCGAGCTCGAAGGCACGCTTTCCGGCCTCAACACCGTCTTCTTCCGCGAAGACCGCCTCGATTTGCTCGAAGGCGCCAACGGCCTGGTTCTTCCCGATCAGCTTCAACAGATCCCAACCGAAAATACATTCTTCACGCTGCTGGTGCTCGCGGATCACAATTCGCGCGTGCCCAAACTGATCGTCGTGGACACGCATCTTCGACATGGAGACAAGTTTGCCGCCCAATGTGCGGCGCGCATTCGCGCGATCATCGCGGAAAAACGCGCCAAATATCCGGGCGCCCAGGTCGTCGTAATAGGCGATATGAACCATGATCGCGGTTCCAAGAGTTACGCCGCCCTCACCGCCGTCCCAGAAACTGACGGCGGCCTCGAACAACTGGTCGACACGTTCGACTACTCGAAAAAGGCCCCCAAAGAATTGTGGGGAAACTGGCATGGCTTCACCGGCATCACACGCCGCGGATTGCCCACCGATCTGATTTTCGCCGCCGGCCCGATGGAGCACAGCCCTGCCGAAATCCTCCGCGACCACGATGCCGACAACCATTTCCCCAGCGATCACTTTTTCGTCATGACCACCCTCTCGATCCGCTGAAGGCAAAGGGGAGATCGGAGGAAGTGACGGAGTGTGTGCGGAATAGAGTTACAGAGTTGAAGATGCTTGGTGAGGGTGTCGGGAATCGGGATGTGAAAGAGGTGTCAGATACCCTGACGTATGCATGCGGAATCCCTCGATGACGGACCAAGACCGAGGCGGGTCTGGCTGCCGATACGGCCTCCATCATCCCAAAAGCCACCACCCTCTCCGCCCCGTCGCGTCCACTGCATGAAATCAGCTTGCTAGTGGCGAATCTCGACCACGTTGCTAAGCGGTCGGTACCGGGTGCTGTCTTGCTGCCACTTCTTGGGGTCAGTCTGCTCGAATAATCCGACATAAATCGTGTCGGTCGACAACCTGACGGACTCCGTGCCGACCGTGTATGAGGTTTGCAGTTTCAATGTGTATTCTCCGCTTGTCTTGCCGAAATCTGCAGTTGCCTCCTTGGCGTCGGCGATGACCTGAAGGACGTCACCGAATTTCTTCTTCTTGAGATCCGTTACCTTGTGCAGCAACCACATATTTCCGCTTTCCAAGGTGCCCATGATGATGTACGGGTCGAGGTTCGCGAGTAGTGCCGAGTCCAGTTGCAGGACAGGCAGTGACTTCTCTTGAAACAAGAGAACCATCGTGATGTTGTCGGTCTTTGGCGGGACGACCCCTTTGGTCCAGTCGATAGAGACTTTGATCGTGATTTCCCCCTCGCTCTTCTCTGACTTCACAACCTTGAGCGCGACCACCATTTTGGCCTGTCCCAGCCTTTCCTGCGTAATGGGTTGCGTAGCAGGGGAAGGTTCCGCGTGGGCACGCTTATTACGCATCTCGTCAAGTTCTGCGATTACTTTTTGGGCTACACCTGCGTTGCACTGCTTCTGTAATGCCCGGCGAACTACCGCGACATCCTTATCTGTCTCACTGAAGCAGTCCATGGCCCATACCGCATGGTCGTATACCAGGCTCCCAGCAGTTCCCTTAGATGAACTCTGCTTCTCGGCGACGATTCGCGCCAACTCCGACATGGCGAGTACTTCGTCGCCACTGCTGACAACACCGTGGACGGCCTGAAGAATATCACCACGTCGTTTCAATAACGCGCCAAAGACATCGACACCGGCTGCCCCCTTGACTTCAACTGGCGTGGTAACATACGTCATCAGTCGTATCACCGTGTCAGGCAAAGCTGCTTGCCCGGTTGAAACCACGTTCTGCGGCTCCTTCGCTCGAACTCGAATCAGCATTACCTTGTCTCGCAGGTCATCAACGTCGATGGCTCCGAAGTCGACCTTTCCGTAAGAGTGCCAGAGGATCGGCGTGTCGCGATTCTGTGGGGCCCGGCTCGCCATCATCTCAACGCGAGAGTTTTCTGGCGCACCGAGGACCGTTTTCAAGCGAGCCATTTTCACTGAGTTCCCATCCGGTTCACCAGTAGAAAATATAACGCCGTCGCACTTCGGGTACTTCGCAAAGACAGTCTTCGCAACAAGCAGAACGTTTTCTCCAGATGTGTCTGCTTTCAGCATCTTTTCCGTGATGGACGATATTTCCATCGCCGCTTGCATGTATTCGTCCGACCCAACGGTACTCTCGATGTTGAACAGCACCAGGCCCTTGAACAAGCGTAAGCCTTCGATCAGTTTCTCGCTGGAGATCGGCGCCGGACTCGACGCACGCCTGCTCGCCGCTTGCTGTGGCTTGGGCTGTGACGCAGCCTGGAACGAAGTGGGCGTATCTGCATAAGAGCCCTTCGCTGTCGCTGGCGAATCCGAATTACTCGCTGCTGGCAATGACTGCATGGCCACGTTGATCGAAGTAGGCTGGTCCATTATGCGTCCGGGTGTCTGTGCGGCCGCAATACCTACTGTGGAATCGGGAACCGGAATCTTGGCGCCGGTTCGCGATATTCGCTCGACGGACTCGCGTCCATCCTGCGCAGCTGGCACGGTTCCGGATTGCACTGCCTGCCAGACAAGCATCCCCAGGAACGCCAGAAGAACCAACACCCCAATACCTCCACCCACCCACCACACGTGCTTGGATTTGGGAGCGGGAACGACGTTCCCGCTCCGACACACGGGGCATTCGTCGAACTGTCCCGCCAGTGAGGATGGGCTTGCAAGCATAGTGTGGCAATTTGGGCAGGAATAATTGATCATTAGTACCCTCCAGTCGCTCCGAACTGGTTCAGCCAGTTAGGCAGCTTTGTTCTTAAAGCTTCTAAGAGAACCCCATCCATAATCCCACAACAGGCGGCCGAAAGGGTCTTGGAGAAAGTAATCTTAGCGATTCTTAATCCATGATTGAATGGATCGAACAGTAAATTGATCCCGTGGAACAGATTATCAATCCGCCCCAGATTCGCAGTCAACAGGAACGCATTATAAATCTAGATACTTCAACATCTGGACATTTTGGTATACTTCTCTTCCGTGACAGGTTGCCTCGGTGGGTGCACAGACATGGCCACCTTCTCCTATCGACACGCAAACCCCCACCCCCTCAGCCCCGCCGCGTCCCCCTCCCACCCAACCCCACGGAGCCCCAAGCGTCATCGCGCGGCCCAACGACCACTCCTCCGGAATGCCACCCCCTGCCTCACTTCGCAGGCACCCACTGCGTAGCGTCGGCACGCAGGAGGATCGATTCCAGGCGCACCTTGAGTTCATCGGAGCCGGCTCCGGCAACAGCTTTACGCAGCAACGGAAGGCTTCGCGGCGCCAGCGCCAGCAACTCCTTGGTGGCGCGCTCGCGAACGGCAAAGTCTGCATCGTCTAATTCCGCGATCAAAGCGGCCACGCGTGCTGGAAACGTAGAATCCGTTTCCAGGTTGGCATGCACGACGATCGCCACGCGCACCAGCTTGGGAGGTTTCGGATCGATGCTCAGAGGAAGAATGCGGTCGTATTCGGATTGTGGCGCCAGATAGATGGCCGTGATGCCGGGGCGCTGCCAGAGGCCCGCATTCCAAATGTCCAGAATCGATTGGGCTTCGTTGGGATAGAGACCGGCACCGATAAGATCGGCCAAAAGCGTCGCCGAAAGATCGCCGGGGAATTTGGCCGGGATGGTTTTCTGCCAGACGATGTTGCCTTTGCCTTGGGCGGGTAGTTTGTCGATGAGGCACCAGCGCACGGGCTGGTCTTTGGCCGCGGCCCTGCGATCGATGAGAAATACATGCGCCAGGGGAAACTTGGCGGTGCTTTGGAGGGAAGAGGAATCAGGGGAAAGGCGAAGGTAATCGAGCGTGGGAACCAGCCCGTCATAGTAGAGGAAGTGCTCGCCTTCACGAGTGGATGCACGTGGTTCAATGCCGGCGCCGCCGCCGGCACCGCGTGTAAAGGCTGGGTTGTCGACTGAAAGGAACGCCGGCCCTTTGATACGCGCCTTGGTGAGCCATGAGGCTTCCGGAAATTGCCTTTCTTCGGGGAACGTGCTCTTCGGCGGCGTGCGGTCGCCAAGGTGGTTGGATGTGGGCGGAGCGGACTGCCCGAGGAAGGCGGACCACTCGATAGAACGAAAGAGTGGCAGCGGTCCATCGCGCAGGCCGTTGTCGACCGGGGACGAAGCGCACGGCCACCAGATCACTGGGGCACCCTCGGCAAAGGTCACCTTTGCATCGATGGTGAGGCCGGGCCGGTCGGTGTAGAAGTAGATAATCGGTTTGCTGATGAACGCTGGTTCAAATTTGAGTTTTTGCTTGGGAAACTGGGTGTAAAAGAAGTCGGGCATGGCGGCCCATTCTTCCTTCATTTCGACGTTGGCGAATTGTTCGTCGTTATAGACCGAAAAAACGCCCCATTCATGAACGGTCAGATTCTTTTCCGTCAGCTCCTTGAGGGTGACCGTGGCGGTATTGGAGGTGGCTTTAGCGGTCCAGGCGTTGGCGACTTGCTCGGGTGTGGGATCGGCAAATATTTCAACGTTCTTGCCATTGACGAGTTGCGCGCCGACGACGCCGCGCTGGGGCTTGAGTCCGGTGAACGTGTAGACGAACTGGAACTTGCCCGGCTCGCCGATCGCCGTGCGATACGGCGGGCGCGGCTTGCTGAAGTCGGAGCGAATGTCGCCAAAATAAAGGCGTTTGCATTGGCCGGCGGGAATCGGCGTAAATTGGGTGGGGTTGGGGGACCCTTTGAACGAAGCTTTGATGTTCGGATGAAATTCGTTGCCGGCAGAGTCTTTGGCGGTGAGAACCGCGTACTGGTAAAAGGCGAAACTGAGATTGTCGAGGGTGTAAAGGGGGTGGTCGGTGAGGTTCTTGAGTTCAATGGTCAGCGGAATGGGCTCGCCGAGAACGACCGTCTCGGGAAGAATAATCCGGCAAGCCAATCCCTCGACCGGCGTACCCCAGGGCGTATCCGGGCTCGTCGCTGGTTGGCTAACCGCACCGGGTGCGTCGGCAGCGCGCAGGCCGACGGTGCCCACAACATATCCCAGCAAGAAGAGCACAAGCGCAATAAGCATGAGGCGGCGCATGAAGACTCCTGAATTTGGAATACGCATTGGACGCACTAGAGCAGACTTTGTTCCGATGATTCCTAAGCCTTCTGCATATCACAGCAATCCGCAATCCGTTTTTGCTTGATAGCGTACTCCTCCATACACCCCCACCCCGGCATGCCCGTCGCGTCCCATCCGTCAAATGACATTTTCCTATCGGCGGAAGTGATGCCGGGTTTCCAAACAACAGCCTCGGCGACGGCTTGCGTGCTGGTCATGACGGCACCCTCTTCATCAAATGGTGTATGGTCTTACATTTGATCGCCGGTTTGTGATTTGAGTGCGTAGTTTCAAGAGGCGAACAATCGGTCAGCGTTGCGGTCGGTGCGGCAGGCCGACGGGCGGCGCTAACGGGCAAATCAGGCCCGCTTGCGCGTCTCACGGGTGAGCGGGGGTTCCGCGAGGGTAAAGAGGACCACTTCTTCGCCGGTGGCGGTGCTGATGTCGTGGTGCAGACTGATGACGCTGACGCCGGCAATTTCCAGGACCATCGCTTCCATGACCGGGCGGGCCGATTCCAGCAACTGGATGCGGACCTGCTTGAGGAGATCGCGGCCCTTTTCCGGCTGGAGTTTCTTGATGAGGTGCTGTTCCGCCGCGGTCAGCACGCCGTGGAGACGCACCACGAGCAGATCGCCGAGCAGGTGCGTGCGGACCTCGTTGGGTCCATGGCCCATGTATTCCTGCGCGAAGGTGCACATAGCCTGGGAGATAGCGGCTTCGATTTCACCGGTGGTCTTCATGGCAATTTCTCACGTGTAGCAGTGCGGTGTCGACGTGGCTGGGCAGATTTGCGCGGGGCGATGTCACTGACCATGGCCAGGACCCGCACGGCGCGGCCGGTGTCATCCCGCAGGACGGTCCCGTGCACCGCCACGTGAATGATGCGGCCATTCTTGCTGAGGAGGCGTTTTTCGAGGAACCAGGAGTCGCTCTGGCCGCGGATCATCCGCGCCAGTTCTTTCATGGCGCGCGGGCGATCCCGCGGATCAGTCAGGCCGATGAGGGTCTTGGTGAGTAATTCTGCGGCAGAAAATCCGGTGATCGCGCAGAGCTTTGAATTGACGCGTGTGAATTGGAAGGAAGGTGAATCGGCCTGGATCATGCCGATGCCCGGCAGATCGAACAGGGCCCCAAACTCGGCGGCGCTCTGGTGCAACGCCTCGCCGACTTCCTGGAGCAGCAGGAAGGAAATTTTCTCGTGGCCGACGACGGCGTCCACTTCGTGATGCTGCAGCGCCTCGACGATCGGTTCGGCGGCAGCCAGCCGCGTCTCGAGCTCCTGATACGTCGGCCGTTTCTTTTTCATGCGTCACCCGCCCCCCCCCGCTAGTCGCAGGGCAAACAGCAGTTTTTGCGGGTCGTTGAGGTTGCCCAGGACGGTCACTTTGGGAAGCGGCGCAACCAGGACCAGCGCCGGCGTGATCAGGATGTTGTCCCTGACCGCGGCGGCAAAGTTCTTGATGACATCAATCGTTTCAATCGTGTGACGGCCCGGCAGGTGTTCCTGGCAGAGACGCTGCAGATTGGTGAGCGCCTGCTTGGAATTCGGCCCATTGCCTACGACGTACAGTCGGAACCGGTAATGGCCGCGCGGTACTTTCCCGCGCTGCTGCTTGGTTTGAAGAGGGCGCGCATGGCTCATTTTTCACCGCCCTTGCGGCCGGCGGGTCTGGCGTGAACTGTCGGCGGTTGCGGGGCGTCGGGGAATTCGATGCCACGGCTGGTGATGACAAACGACTGGCGCCGTTGGGAATGAGCCGAGCCGCGGGACTTGACGATAAAGATTTGCCGCGATATTTCCTGCTCCGTCTCGACGAACCGCAACTGAATGACCGCGTCGACCACGGAGGAGAAGCCGATGCCGCTGAGTTCTTCATCGGCACCCTCGATGCCGCTGACCTGGTTGGTCATGATGCACGTGATGCCGCGTTCCTTAAGGATGCTGACCAGGCGCATGAGATAATCGAAGGCGGCCTGTTCGGAGCCCATGCGGACGCAGGCCGAGAGTGCATCGAGCGTGACGTGGTCGGGTTTGAACGTATTGATGGCGTCGAGAGCGCGGATGAGATGATCGTCCGATCCCATGGCTTCCGGCAGGCCGGTCTGCACCAGCAACTTGCCGGCGCGCAAGGGCGGCCGCAGGTCAATGCCGGCGCTGAGCATGGCGATGATCATCGCTTCGCGGGATTCCTCAAAACTCAGGTACAACACTTTTTCGCCGCGACGGCACGCCGCCTGAACGAAGGTGCTGGCCAGGGTAGTCTTGCCGGTGCCGCTGGCGCCGGTGATGAGAATGCACGATGTGCTGCGGTAGCCGCCCTCAAGCATCGTGTCGAGTCCGGCCAATCCGGTGGACACTTTGGGACCCAGCGGCTGGTGGGCCAGTTCCGCCTTGGTCAGCGGGAACAGGATGATGCCATGGTCGCCGATGACGTAGGGATATTCATTGGTGCCGAAGCCCGAGCCGCGATACTTGATGACGCGTAGCCGGCGCGTGGCGACTTGCCCGACCACGCGATGGTCGAGGCGGATGACGCAGTCGGCCATGAAATCGAGGAATTCGTATTGGCCGGAAGTCTCGCCTTCGCGATGGGCTTTGGCGGTAAGGACATTGGTCAGTCCGCGGTCGATGAGCCATTCGTGCAGGCGATACAACTCGCTGCGTTCGCGGCGAGGATCGGCGAACACGCGCAGCAGAACGTCCAGGGCATCGATCACGACGCGCTTGGCGTTGATTTTTTTGATGTGTCCGCCGACGATGCCGAGCAGCCCCTGAATGTCAAAATCGCCGGAGATCACTTCCTCGCCGAACAGGCGCGCCTCGACGATGGCGACCTTACCGGCCTTTTCGAGGGCGGCGAAATCGAGCCCCATGGACAGCGCGTTCTGGCGGACGGCCTCGGCACGCTCTTCCAACGCGACGAACACGCCGGGCTCGCCGGCCATGGCGCCGGCGTACAGGAACTGCAGGCCGAGCACGGTCTTGCCGGAGCCGGGTCCGCCACTGGCCAGGGTGGTGCGGCCGCGGGGAAGTCCACCTTCGAGTACTTCATCCAGGCCGGAAATTTGGGTGGGCACTTTGGGAATGGGGCGGCTTCGTACGCGCATGGGCGGCTCTTTTCTGTGAATGGACGTCGTTTCTCAGGCCTGCGAACCCGCAGCGGTTCCGGCCGCAGCCAATAAAAAAAGCCGACGTGAATAAATGCCCCGATGGCATTCAATCACGTCGGCTTACTCTTCGACAGGCATGTCGCCGTGGCGACCGGCCCTTCATCTAGTCATCCGACAACGCCGCGATACGGTGCGGCGATACTCTTTTCCAACACCATTATCGTAGCTCGCGGGAGGTGGGATAACAAGGTGAAACTGGGGTTTGCATGCGAATGCGCGTAATCCGACCGTGACCCGCGCCGCGTTTTCCGATGCCTTCCGAAATGGCACTTTCGATTTGGCCCTGCGTCTTCACCATGATGAACAGCACACAAATACTCTCCGATACCCGACAATTGTCTTGCCTGCCTGATCAGGAGGTGTATCATGCATGGGCCGTGGAACAGCACAGTAGTCCAGTTCCCCGGCCGATTTGCAGTCCACGGAAGACTAAATAAACGGCAATCCCGCCCAGTGCGGGGAGACCGGTTAAAGAGTAAGCCGCGGCAGCCGAATACCACAGGTGTTCGGTTGCCGCGGCTTTTTTTGTTTTCGCACTGAACGAGCGCACCACGGATCTTTAAGTTGCTTCGCCCGACATCCAGAGCCTGATCGGCCCCTGAAAAGCCAAAGGAATTCCACATGCCCGAATCCATACAAGGCAGCGATCCCCACACTCATGCCGACGCCATCGTGGAGCCCGTCGGTGATCCCATCACCGAGCGGCGGATAGCTGAAGACCTGCTGGCGGTTTCGGAGGTCCGCTACCGCCGATTATTCGAGGCGGCACGCGACGGCATCCTTATCCTCAGCAAAAACACCCTCAGAATCACCGATGTCAATCCGTTCATGCTGGAGTTGCTCGGCTACCCGCGGGCGTATTTCATCGGCAAGGAACTCTGGGAGATCGGCATCTTCCGCGACAAAGCGGCCAGCCAGAGCGCCATGGATAAACTCCTCGAAAATGGGTTCATCCGTTTTGAAGACCTGCCCCTGAAGGATCACAACGGTAAGCTTCATCCCGTGGAAATCGTCGCCAACGTTTACCAGGAAAACGACACGCCGGTCATCCAGTGCAACATCCGCGACATTGGTGAGCGCGTAGGGTTCGAACGCGAGCGCGCGGCACTGCAGGTCGTGGAACACTCGTCGCGGATGGAAGCCCAGCGGGCCAGCGCCGCCAAGGACCGATTTCTCGCCACCCTCTCGCACGAACTCCGCACGCCTCTGACACCGGTGCTGGCGACGCTGAGTACCTGGGAAGTCAGCGCCGACCTACCCGAAGCGATGCGGCGGGATGCGCAGATGCTCCGCAGAAACATCGAACTGGAGGCGCGCCTCATTGATGATCTGCTCGATGTGACCCGCATCATGAAGGGTAAGTTGTCGCTGAACCTGGAACTCACCGATCTCAATGACATTCTGACCTCCGTCGCCGGAATCGTGCGGTCGGACATACAGGCCAAGCACATCCATTTCACGCTGCAATTGAACGCCCAAAGCCACTTCGTCAACGGCGATCCGGCCCGGTTGCATCAAGTGGTGTGGAACCTGCTCAAGAACGCGGCCAAATTCACTCCGGAAAAAGGCAGCATCACGCTCGTCACGGCCAACGAAGCCGATGGATCGGTCACACTCACGATCACGGACAGCGGCACCGGCATTCCACCGGACCTGATCGAGCGGATATTCGAGCCCTTCGAGCAAGGTGACGGACCGTTCATCCAGCATTTCGGCGGACTGGGCCTTGGGCTCGCCATTGCCAAGGCGCTGGTCAATGCCCACGGCGGCTCGATCGATGCGTCCAGCGAGGGTACGAACAAGGGGGCCACCTTCGTGGTGCAGCTCCCAACCGTCGAGGCGCCGGAGAAGACCCAGATACCGGCCCCCTTCCCGCCTCCCCAAGTCGCTGGCAGATCGCTATCCATCTTGCTGGTGGAGGATCATGTGGATTCGGCGACGGTCATGGGCCGTCTGCTGACGAAGATCGGCCATCAGGTCCAGATTGCCCATACGGTGACCAAGGCCTTGAGTCTGGCGCAGCAACACAGTTTTGATCTGCTGCTTAGCGACATCGGCTTGCCGGACGGCAACGGCATCGACCTGCTGGGAAAACTGCGAGCCCTCGGTCCTATCCCCGCCATTGCCTTGACGGGCTACGGCATGGACGAAGACATCGCTCAGTGCCGGGCGGCAGGTTTCAGGGCGCATCTGACCAAGCCGGTGAACTTCCGCAAGCTCCAGGAAGTACTGGTCGAGTTCGCTGAGAGCTTGCCGGAAGTGAATCTGGCTTGATCCAGACCGCAGGTGCATCCTAATCCTGCCACCTTATTCGGCGCCCCACCCATAGTGCTGCTCCAGGCACACCCCGCAAGCACGCACAGCAGATTCCACAAATGGGCCGGTGTATCACCAGCCGGACCGGCCCTCTTCACGCCGGTGCGCAAATTATCCAGCGGGAATTGTCAGCCCGGGGGACGCGCCTTAGCATGCCCATGCAAGAGGCAAGGTACGAGGTGCGCGATGATTCACGGGATCAGTCACTGGGCGCTGGCCGAAGGCGAAAAGCGGGCGTTTCCAATGGCATTGGCGGATGCGAACCGGGCGGGATTCGCGGCCTTTGAGCCGGCGATCAGCCTCGACGGCGCGATTACTGTAGAGACCCCACAGTCGCTGTGCGAGGAGTATCGCAGGCTGGCGACGGGGTCGGGGCTGATGGTGGCCACGGCCGCCTCGGGGCTGACCTGGGCCGTTTCGCCGACGCATCCGGATGCCGCGGTTCGCCGGCGTGGGCGGGATCTACAACGCGCGGCCCTCCAGCGCGCGGCGTGGCTGGGGGCCAAGTCATTCCTCGTGGTGCCCGGCGCGGTGACGATTCCCTGGGATCGCACCTATCCGCCCGCCCCGTACGAATCGGCGCTTGCGTGGGCCGGTGAACTGGTCGAAGAGTTGCTGCCGGTGGCCGAGCGGCTCGGCATCGACGTGTGCCTCGAGAACGTGTGGAACGGATTGATGTACTCGCCGGTGGAGCTGCGCAGTTTCGTGGACCGGTTCGCGCATCCCCGGCTCGGCGTCTACCTGGACGTGGGGAACCTGATCGGCCTGCATCAGCATCCGCCGCACTGGATCGAACTGCTGGGCCAGCGGATCAAGCGGGTCCACGTCAAGGACTTCAAGCTGGCGGTGGGCGGGCTGACGGGGTTCTGCAAGCTGGGCGAAGGCGATGTGCCCTGGGCCGAGACGATGGCGGCGCTGCGGCGCATCGGCTACGACTTGACGGTGATCGCGGAAGTGGAGGCGGGATCGGATGAGGCGCTGGCGGCGGTTCACGCGGCGCTGGAAGAGTTGCTAAAGCGATAACGGCACAGCGGCCGATGCGCCGCGAGGAGTTCGCATGATCAAGGTTGGCGTGATCGGCATCGGCATGATGGGGACGACCCACCTCGACGTCTACGCCCGGCACACCGGCTCCTTGGCCTGCGTGACGGCGGTGGCCGATCTGCTCCCGGACCGGCGCAGCGGCAAGTCGATGGCCGCAGGCAACATCGAGGGCCAGGCGCAGGGAGCCTTCCGGTTCTCGGAAGTGCAACAGTTTGACGAAGGCATGAAACTGATCACGCAAGCTGACGTGGACGTCGTCGACATCTGTCTGCCCACGCCTCTGCATCTACCCTACGCCAAGGCGGCGCTGGAAGCGGGCCGTCACGTGCTCGTCGAAAAACCCCTCGCCCGCACCGCAGCCGATGCCCACGCGCTGGCCGACGCCGCGAAGAAGGCGAACCGCCTGGCGATGTGCGGTCTGTGCATGCGATTCTGGCCCGGCTGGACGTGGCTGCGGCAGGCCGTGCAGGAACGCACCTACGGAAAACTGCTGGCGCTGTCCCTGCGCCGCCTGGCGTCGCATCCGGGCGGCGATTTCTACTCCGACGGAAAACTGTGCGGCGGGGCGCTATTGGACCTGCACGTGCACGACACCGACTTCGTCCACTGGGCCATCGGCATGCCCGCGGCGGTCACGACCATCGGCTACTCAAGCGTGACCAGCGAGCCGGACCATGTCATGACGCACTATCACTTCCCCGGCGGGCCCGCGGTGCTGGCCGAGGGATCGTGGGCGATGGCCAATGGCTTTGGCTTCCGCATGCAGTACACCGCAAACTTCGAGCACGCCACGGCGCAGTTCGACCTAGCCGGCAAAGATCTCCTGCACCTGTTCCGCGACGGCAAGGACGAGGTCGTTCCGCTGCAGGCCGGCATGGGCT
>Ga0114951_10002032_pt1 | contig 23717 bp, 14 predicted proteins | sample AM7aDNAmetaG_FD_88677 | JGI IMG/M metagenome (GOLD analysis project Ga0114951, IMG submission 88677) | Freshwater microbial communities from Finland to study Microbial Dark Matter (Phase II) - AM7a DNA metaG | ecosystem: Environmental > Aquatic > Freshwater > Lake | place: Finland: Lake Alinen... | reverse complement strand
CGGCATCCAGGTCGATCAATGCCGGGAGATGCTCCGAGTTCCGCTGCGGGCTGAGGACCAGCATTTCGAGATCATCGGCGATACGGGAAGTGGCAAGACAACCATCGTTATGCAGATGCTGAGACAGATCCAAGCGCGCCGTCACTCGGCTATTATTTATGACCCTGCCTGCGAGTTTATCGAGCGGTTTTACGACGAAAGCCGCGGTGACATTGTTCTGAATCCGCTCGACCGCCGCTGCCCATATTGGGGACCGTCCGAGGAACTCGTCCGTCGCGCAGAGGCCCGTACCGTGGCCGCCTCTCTCTTCCAGCCGACGAACGACCGGAAGGGTGAATTCTTCATCGAAAGCCCGCAGAAGATCTTCGCTCATCTGCTGCTTGACCTCCCTTCACCGCAGCAATTGGTGCATTGGATGTCGCACCCGGAAGAGATCGACCGCCGCGTCCAGGATACCGAGCTTGCGTCGCTGATCGACCGATCAGCTCCGCAGCAACGTTCGGGCGTACTTGGCTCGCTGAGCCTCGTTGCCGACAGCTTCCGTCTCCTTCCAAGGAAGGAAGATGCCACGTCCGCATGGACGGCAAGGGAATGGTCGAAGGAGCGCAAGGGATGGATCTTCATTACCTCACAACCGGCCGAGCGCGAGGCACTCCGCCCGCTGCACAGCTTGTGGATTGACATGCTCGTTCTCCGCCTGCTCACCGCGCCCACGCCAGAGCAGCACCCGGTCTGGTTTGTACTGGACGAGTTGGCCAGCTTGCAGAAATTGCCACAACTCCATACGGCAATTACCGAGAACCGAAAGTCGCGCAATCCGATTGTTCTCGGCTTCCAAGGGAAGGCGCAGTTGGAAGTCATCTACGGCCACCTGGCCGAAGTCATGCTCTCCCAGCCCGCAACCAAAATCTTCCTCAAGACAACCGAACCGAATGCCGCCGAATGGGTCAGTCGCGCCATCGGCAAGATTGAAATTGAGCGCATGAAAGAGACCCACTTTGACGGGACACGACGGGGCAGGAACTTCGCCCTCGACCGGCAAACGGAACCTCTGGTTCTTGATTCGGAGATCAGCGGTCTGGAGAACTTGCACGCGTACATCAAGCATGGGAATTACGTTGCAAGGTTCTCGTTTCCCGTACAAGAGATACCGGCTACCAAGCCCAAATTCATTGAACGGCTGAAGGACGATTTCATCGTACGAGAGCCAAGCAAAGCGCAGCCGGAACCACCGAAGCTGGTTGCCACTGTGCCGCACGATCCAAAGCCAGCGGCCCAGGAAAAGTCGCCACCCGTTTCAGCCACGAAGTCCACGCAAGAGAGTCCACTTGAAGTGCAGACTACGTTGCCCTTTGGACCGAGGATCTAAGCCATGCTGACCATCTCAAAGCCGCTTTCTGCCGGTCAGGCCCAGAGCTACCACCAGAAGGAATTCACCGCTAAAGAACAGAATTACTGGTCGCAGCAAGGTGCGATTGACGGCGAATGGCAAGGCCGTCTTGCTTCGCAATTCGGTCTTGCTGGGGCAGTCTCTGCCGAGGACTTTGCCAAGCTGAGCCAGGGCCAGCATCCGGCGACCGGCGAGCAGCTGGTTCGTCAGCGCGCGTCCTATGAGTACCAGGGTCCGGACGGAAAGATTGTGAAGACAATGGAGCATCGCGCCGGGTGGGATGCTACCTTTTCCGCGCCGAAATCCGTATCGCTCACGGCACTTGTCGGCGGGGATGTTCGTGTTCGTGACGCTCACCGCGAGAGCGTGAACCTGGCCCTCGAACAGCTTGAGCTTTATACGCAAGCACGCATCGGTGGAAACCATCCGGCTGAGACCACAGCCAAGTTTATCGCCGCCAAGTTCGAGCACGACACTGCCCGCCCCGTCGATGGCTACGTCGCGCCGCAGCTCCATACACATGCCGTCATCTTTAATGTCACCGAACGCACGAATGGGCAGCCCCGAGCCATCCAGCCGCAGAGTCTTTTTGCTTCGCAGCAGTTCGCCACCGCCGTCTATCAATCCGAGTTGACTTACCGGCTTCGCCAACTTGGTTACGAGATCACGGTTGGCCGAAGTGGAGCGCCGGAAATCAAGGGTTACACGCAGGAATATCTCGACGCATCGAGCCCGCGGAGCCAGCAAATACGTGCATATCTTGAGCGCACTGGCCGCGCTGGGAAAGAGGCGGCGGAGATCGCCGCGCACTCTACGCGCGACCGCAAAGAGATTCACTCGACAGCCGATGTCATGGCGGCACACCGCAAGCTCGCCGCTGACTTCGGGCACCAGGCCGAAGCAGTGGTCCGCGCCGCCCGCGAACGGCTTGAACACCAACAAACGCTAGTCAATTCCGTAGACCGGGCGCGCGAATCTCTGACGTACTCGCGCGACAAAAACTTCGAGCGGGAAGCTGTTGTCGATGAGCGGGCTCTGATCCGGGACGGACTACGTCGCGGCATGGGCGAGGTCACCTTTTCGCAAGTTCGCGGCAATCTGGACGCCCGTCTCGCCGCGGGAGAGTTCCTGACCGTAGATCGGCGTCTTGGGATGCCAGGCCGCCAGTTCACTACGGCGAAAACCATTCAGGCGGAACACGAGATTCTTCATCGAATGCGCGACGGGCGCAACAGCGTGGAGCCCGCCATGAACCGCTCCGCTGCAATCCAGTTTGCAGAGCAGCATCCTCAATTAAACCGGGCGCAGAAGACCGTGGTCGAAGATGTTCTCAGCGCACACGACCGTATCCATGGGATCCAGGGCTACGCGGGTGCGGGCAAGACGACAACGCTGGCCACGCTACGGAGCGCCATGGAGGCCCAGGACTACGAAGTCCAGGGCTTTGCACCCACCTCCCGCGCCGCCCGGCAGCTCAATGAAGCCGGGATCGAATCCGGAACCTTGCAGGGTTTTCTCGCCCGCGATGCCCACGCCGCCGACCCGACGCTGAAGCATTTCTACTTCCTCGATGAGTCGAGTCTCGCCAGCACCAACCAGGTTCGCGACTTCCTTGGTCGGCTCGGTCCCAACGACCGTGTGCTCCTGATCGGCGACACGCGCCAGCACCAGGGCGTCGAAGCCGGGCGGCCGTTCGAGCAATTGCAGGAGGCCGGAATGCGGACTGCCAAGTTGGATGAAATTGTCCGCCAAAAAGACCCGTCGCTCAAATCTGCCGTCGAACTTCTTGCCAAGGGACAGATGGCCGCAGCCCTTGAGATGCTCCAACAACAGGACCGAGTGCGGGAGATTCCCAACCCCCAGGAGCGCATTCAGACAATCGCCAAAACCTACGCCGAGTCCCCCTCAAACACCTTGATTGTTTCGCCCGACAACGCCTCCCGGCGAGAGTTGAATGCAGCCGTCCGGCAAGAACTGAAGGCCACTGGAAAACTGGCTTCCGAAGACCACTCATTACGTGTACTCGTTCAACGCCAGGAAATGACCGGCGCCGAGCGCGCCTGGGCCGATCACTACGAAATTGGGGACATTGTTCGCTATGCGCGAGGTAGCAAAGCCGCCGGAATCGAGGCGGGAGCCTACGGGACTGTTGCAGCCATCAACCCGTCGACGAATCTCCTCACAGTCGAAAAATCTTCGGGTGAGCTGGGCACCTACGATCCGCGCCGCCTAACCGGCGTCAGCGTTTATCGGGAGAACGCCCGCGAGTTCTCAGTCGGCGATCGCATTCAGTTCACCGCACCCGACAGATCGCTCGGCGTTGCCAATCGCGACCTTGCCGCAATCGAGTCCATTGCGCCCGATGGCCGCATATCAGCCCGTCTCGACAATAACCGCCAGGTCGATTTCAACGCCAAAGAGCATCGCCATTTCGACCACGGTTACGCCGTCACCAGCCACAGTTCCCAGGGTCTTACCGCCGAACGCGTTCTTGTCAACGCCGATACCGGCGTCCACCCGGACCTGCTCAATTCGCGATTCGGGTATGTCTCAATTTCTCGCGCCAGTCACGAGGCCACGCTTTTCACGGACGATATGACCAAGCTTAGCCCAAAACTCAGCGCAGATGTTTCCAAGACATCTGCATTGCAAGTCTCGCAAACGCTGTCCATCGCTCAGGGAATTGGGATGGGGTAAATCTGCCAAACGATTCTTTGCGAACATTGTCCGCAGCCTACTGATGCAATGAGAATCCGGACGGCACGGGACGGGTAGCGTCGAGCCAGGTACGTCGAGGACGGACCCAATCGTATTGTTGGTGCCCGCGATACGCCTCATTTAAAAGCGCCTCGATCTCGTGGATGTCGTGAATCCAACCTCCCTGTACCGTCGCTTTTGTGGCGTTTGGATCGTCAACGAGCGCTTCCACTTAGAAGGCATATTTGACGGGATTGGCAGCGCCCTTTTTCCTCATTGAAACCGGAACTCGTTTCCGGAGATACAACTTCACGATCTCCTCGGGTGCTTCATGGCCCACGAACCCGGACCGCCCCGGCCGATCGGCTAAAGTGCCTGGAAAATTCGCGGGAGTTGCAGCCATCCATTTTTCCGCGACGAACACTCCCACAATGAGGCCCTGTATCACTGCCAACACAATCTCGGCTTTCGCCGCCTTTTTCGGGTCTATTTTCCAGGCGTAACGCACGGCCTCGTAAACACTTTCTCTTTCGGTTGCGGTTCGATTGATATTGATCAAAACTGCCTTGTGCTGAAATACCGCCTCTTTAGCTTCGTATCTTTCGACAATCTGGTTCGCGTGCATCAACCCACGCTCGTCAGACGCCCTACCACCCACGGTATTCGTTGCTTCAGGATAGGCGTCAATGAGAGCAGCTTCGACTTCGAAAGCTGTTGTTTCATCCATTCCGTGCCGATGGATGACTTGGGCCACGTCGAAGCCGTCAACCCGAATATCGCGGATTCTCTGGAGTTTATCTGTTAAGACATCTGCATCGGAATCTAACTCACCTCGCACGTGCGCGAACACCCGATTGTTCGTCCCCTTACCTATGTAGAAGGTCTCGCCGTTACGAGGATCGATCAGCCGATATACATAGTATCTGAGGTGGTCAGCCACCTGCTTCGTGAACATGTTTCGCCTCTATTCGATGCTAAGAGCAGCGCGATGGAATGAAGTGCACCTTCATCATGCACAAATGTGATCCGAAGGGTAGAGCGTATCCTACTATTATGCGCCTGCTCTCGATCCACCTATGGGAGGGGAGAGGACTGTAGAACCCCAAACGACAATTGGAAGGTCTAAATGTTTATCGTTCAGAACGGCTTGCGGCCTGGCGAGATTCAGAACGCACTTTTTGATCTCATGCGTCCCGGCATTGTAGAAGTGCGTATTTGCAGTGCGTATGTATCTCTTTCTGGAAGTCGGATACTCTTCGACGGTATTTCCCGAGCGGCCCCGAACGGCAATCCCGATAACGTACGGAAGACCATTGTCGCCTCACTCGATTTTGGTCTGACGGATCCAAGAGCGCTGCGATTTTGGCGGGATGCAGGAAACAGTCAGGTCTTGGTAGCAGGCGCTTCCATGTTGGACCAAGGGAGCCTTATTCCCCGCGCGGCTTTCCATCCCAAATTCTACATTTTTGGAAGACCAGATCGAACGACCGGAAGTCTTGTGGCCTCGGCTAACCTCACCAATCGTGGCCTCACTGTCAACACGGAGGCAGGTTGGCTTGAGATGCAGCATCATCGCAGGGATCTCGTGCAGAGTGCCTGGGATGCGGCGATTATGTCGGCTGTTCCGCTCACATCGCAAATACTCGCGGCGTATCGGACCCTCAGGAGACATGCAATCGCCGAGAATCCGACCGAAGAATTGGAACCGGTACCCCCACCGCAGATCGGACCGCCGCACAGCTATACACCGTTTGCAGAGGCTGGCCTTGACCCGGGCACCTACAATCAGTTCTGGGTTCAGGCCCGTGGCCTGCAGGGTGGTGCTCAAACACAGCTTGAATTGCCTCGCGGCTCCCATCGGTTTTTTGGGGCAACATACACCGGTTATGATTTCAATCACGTCGATCATATCGCCGAACCCATCTTGGTTTCAGGCCAAAGGGTTTGGAGAGATAGACCTCTCACCTGGCATGGTGACAACGCGATGGAAAGAATAAACCTTCCGTCACGCGCGATGGGTGGTTTCGACTACGGAGATTCGCTTATCCTCTTCCGGAGGGTAGCTCCCAATACATTCGAGCTTCGTGTATTTCCTTGGGACTCAGACTCAACTCATGCCATTCTGGAAGCATCGCAGCGCGCGGGACTCATGTTTCGAATTGGACGAAACAGCAATCGAGTTGCGGGGTTTATTTCCTAACTTCCGCCGTTGCGAAAAAGTACCGGAATTCGTTTGAGGATTCTCAATTTCTGGCTCCTGAATTGTGCCCACGAGTGCAAATGCCCCTTAACCGCGATCAGACAGAGCCTCTCAGTTTAGGGGACGATCACAGCCAACGCTTCGCAGGTCAGCGATCCAGATATGCAACTGTCGAAGAGGGCTAGGCTTCGCAACGTCCGCACTGATTGAATGTCCGTCGAGACCTTAAGCCTTGCAGATTCACACCCGATCAGGACAATTGCGGCCTAAGCTGTGGAAATGTGCGCAGAAATACACACAAATGTTGACTTTTGCGGCGGGCCGGATTCCAATGTTTTGGGAGGAGTCGTCATATGGCGGACTCAGTGCGAGTGCAAGTCCTTATGTCGCGCGAAGAAGCTGGGCGATTTGAGGCTTACTGCCAGGAACGAGGATTCAAGAAATCTACCCTCATTGCCCGTCTCATACGGGACCATCTCGCTGGAGAGCACTTTGCTCAACAGCAAGCACTTTTCGAATCATCCACAGCGATGGGAAATCAGAATCTGTGAAAAACGATCTCAACGGCAAGACTCGCCAAATCATCTCCAGAGATTTGCTGAGAGAGCTTTATGCGAAGCCCCTCCCCTCCACCCGCACAGGTCCGCTTTACAACGCGTTTTCATATCCGACAAAGATTTCTCCGGAAGCGATAGCAGTATTCATCGCCACGCACACGAAGCCCGGCGCATCTGTACTCGACACTTTCGGTGGAAGTGGAACAACAGGTGTTGCAGCACTGCTTTGCGATAAGCCAACGCCCGCCATGGAATTGATGGCGAAGCGGCTTGGGGTCACTCCTCAATGGGGGCCGAGGAAGGCCATTCTCTATGAGCTCGGGTCGTTGGGTTCATTCCTAGCGTCCACGCTCTGTGCCCCTCCCGATCCCGCCCGATTTGCGAGATCTGTGGTTGAGCTCTGTGAAAAGGCAAAAGCTTCCTTTGGATGGATGTATGAAGCGAAAAGCCCCGAGGGTGAACCAGGAACGATTCGTCACGCCATATGGTCTGATGTTCTGGTCTGCCCTCATTGTCAGAAGGAGACATCCTATTGGGACGCTGCGCTGCTTCGCAAACCGCTTCGCTTTGCGAAAGCCTTTAGGTGCCTCGGCTGCAAAAAGTCCCACCTACTAGAAACTTATTCGCGCGCGGTTGAAACTGTGTGGGACGATCTGCTCGGAAGAGATGTGGAACGCAAGAGACGGGTGCTGGCCTGCGTCTACGGTGTGAGCGGGAAGAAGAAATGGCAGCGCCCTCCAACCGTAGCTGACCAGCGGCTTTTTAAACGCATTGAGGCAGCCCCCTTGCCCTCGCATGTTCCGATCTGCGCTCTCGAATGGGGCGATTTGCACCGAGCCGGTTATCACCGAGGAATTTCGCATCTCCATCACTTTTATACGCGCCGTAACTTTGCGGCCGTCTCATCCATGTGGGCACTGGCCCAAACATTTCCCGATGATGTGCGCGATGCGCTCAAGCTTCTTGTTCTGAGCTACAACTCAACACACTCAACGTTGATGACGCGCGTAGTCGTGAAGAAAGACGAACCCGATCTTGTCCTCACAGGATCGCAAAGTGGCGTACTTTATGTCAGCGGCCTCCCCGTCGAAAAGAACATCATTGAAGGGATACAACGCAAGGCAAAGTCTTTTTTAAAGGCATTCTCACTTATCAATGGGAGTGGGAGCACCGTGCAGGTTGTCAACAGAAGCAGTGAACGAATAGCGCTACCTGATTCCTCAATCGACTATGTGTTCACTGATCCTCCGTTTGGCGACTACATTCCTTATGCCGAAGTCAACCAGATCAACGAACTCTGGTTAGACAAGACCACTGATCGTGCCCGAGAAATTATCATTAGCAACGCTCAAGGCAAGAGCGTTTCGGATTACGCGGATATGATGGGCCAGGTATTCTCTGAAATTACGCGGGTCCTCAAACCGGATGGTCTAGCCACCGTCGTATTTCATTCTGCCAAGGCTGATGTGTGGCGAGCGCTCTCAGGTGCCTATTTAAACGCGGGTCTGCATATAGAGGCTACGAGTGTCCTCGACAAAATTCAGGCAAGTTTTAAGCAGGTTGTTTCAGATGTCTTTGTAATGGGCGATCCCTTGCTCCTTCTTTCAAAGGGAGCTGCGTGCTCTACCTCTCTGCTCGAACCGGAACAGGTTGCAGTTCAAATCCTGGCGAAGGCATTAGAACTCGGACCCGAAGAGAGAGAGCCACAGCGACTGTATTCCCGGTTCGTGGCCCGTTGCCTTGAACTCGGAATGGAAGTCGGAATCGATGCGCGTGAGTTTTATGGAAAAGCCAGGGAGATGCTGGGAGAAGCGGCTTGAATCCGGGCGCGCTCATGGCGGCTCAGGAGGGCTTCTCTGAAGAGGCTGAAAGGCGTAAGCGCCTTGGGCAATATTTCTCTGGAGTCGGCCTCGCACGTCTCTTGGGAGCGCTCGCGAAGGCGGAGAGCGCCCGCTCGATAATCGACCCCATGGCCGGCAATGGAGATATGCTGGCAGGATGCCTCGCTATCGGCGCAAGGCCAAAACAAATGTGCGCTATCGAGATAGACCCTATCGCAACCACCGCTTGTGCGGCCCGGCTGCCTGAAGTCGATTGCATCTTGGGTAGTGCCTTCTCACAGTCCGTTATCGCCGCAACTCCACGGCGCGAATGGGAACTTGTAATAACCAATCCCCCTTATGTTCGTTATCAAAGCTTGTCTCGGGGGGCTGGCCGGCGCTTCAAACTCCCAGGCGCGATGGAAGTCCGAAACGGGTTGCTAAAATCCCTCGACGATATGTCCGCGCTTGATGAAACGGACAAGCGTCTGTTCCGCGCGATGGTTTCCGGTTATTCCGGTCTATCTGACCTTGCTGTACCGTCTTGGATTCTTTGCGCGTCAATGGTCAGCGTCGGTGGCCGTCTGGCTCTCGTTGTTCCTGAATCCTGGCTGAGTCGAGACTATGCTTCGGTCGTCCATTACCTGCTCTTGCGGTGGTTTCAGATTGAGCACATTGTCGAAGACGAGCATGCCGCCTGGTTTGAAGATGCGCAGGTTAAGACGACTCTTCTGGTGGCACGTCGAATCAAGCGCCGAGAGAGTGCTTTCGGTTGGGACAAGCGCAATACCTTTATCCGAACGAAGGTGTCTGGCAAAGCCGCCGGTCCGGAAGGCCCCATTGCACGCCTGTTCCCTGGATGCAGAAAACCGGAAGCACTTCTCTCAGACAAGCTCGCCGAAGTTATCGATACCGAAACGGGAATTGAGGACAGCTTTATTTCAGTCTCTCAATCACCATTGGCGCGAGTAGCAGAAAATCTGAATAGCGTCTGCTCGAAGCAAAAATGGTTCTCATCGATGGGCGAGAAACAAACTCAAATGTCTGTCACTTTCAATCCGCCGGAGGCCTTATCCAAGTGGCTAGGATCAGACGTAGGAACACCGATCATAACTCTTGAATCACTAGGCGTGTCGGTGGGCCAAGGCCTGCGCACAGGTGCGAACGGCTTTTTCTACGCAACCTACCTCCACGACGATGGATCAGCCGCCACGGTTTCGGTATCTGGATTTGACAATGGACGACACGTCCAAATTCCTTTGGAATGCCTCCACCCCGTTGTACGCCGACAAGCGGAGTTGCCCGAGGGGTTTGTTATTCGCCGAAGCAAGTTGAAAGGCCGCGTCCTAGACTTCCGAACGATAGCTCTCCGAGAAGATATCAAAGCAGGCGGATCGTTAGCCCGCAGCGCCTATTCACCCATGTCACCTGAGTTGTCCGCTTTTGTGCGAACGATGGCGGCCAAGGATATTGGGGAGAATGGAAGTGCTAAGAGAATTCCCGATCTTTCCGCCGTTGCTCCGAACATCCGGAAGGGCGATGCAGCTAAGGGATTCGCTCCCCGTTTCTGGTACATGCTACCGGACTTCGCTCCGCGCCATCAGCCGGACATTCTTATGCCGCGAGTGAACAGCGGCAACCCGAAGGCTTGGCTGGTCGCGGACCGTGGAGTGCTTGCGGACGCTAATTTCTCAACTCTCCGCGTTGACGGCAGCTGGATCGACAGATATGCCCTTCTCGCCCTTCTCAATTCATCGTGGTGTAGGGCAACATTGGAATTCGGAGCCTCGGTCATGGGTGGTGGCGCTTTGAAGGTGGAAGCGACGCATCTCCGTAGGTTGCCGGTGCCGAGACTAAGCGAGTCTGAGATGACCCGCTTGTCTTCCCTTGGAAAACGATTGGCGAAAGATGGGGATTACTCGAATGACATAGAGTGTCTGGTAGCTTCCGCCCTCTTGGGGCGCATCGCAACAAAGAGAGAAATTGCCGCCCTATCTCGTCTCGCCGATGACGGGCTGAACCGCCGCAAACGACAGAAGATGCGAACAGAGACACGATGACTTCAAACTTCGATATCGCTGCTGGCATGGCCTTTCTCAAGGAAGCCGTGCAGATGATTGGCAAGCAGAGCGAAAGTCCAATTCGCCATGTTCTTTCGGCAAGGCTTCCCGCCATGTTTCCGTCCACGGACGACCAGCCTCGACCGTGGTGGGTGGACTATCATGCGAAAGGTTCCGAGACGCATATCCGATCCGACCAAGGTGGCAAGACCAAACGCGGGTTCATCGATACACTTGTAGGTTCAACTGCCATCGAATATGAAAAAAACCTTTCAGACCCCGCGCTTGCACTTCATGGGGAAGATCAGGTTCGGGAGTATTGCGCAGGCCTGCTCAACAGGGGAATTCCCGCCGAGCTGATACTCGGCGTACTTTCGGACACAATACGCTGGCGCGCCTACCGCATTAAAGAAGTACGACAGATCGTGGACATTCCTGGCACCAAGTCGTATGGCCAAGCTCATGTCGTGTTGGAAGAAATCGAGCGTATCGATCTCTCGGCTGCAGGGCCGCTTGAGGCCGCCAATTTAGGGCGTTTCCTGACTCTCTACCTGGGTCGCCTCGCTAGCCGTGTCCTCGGGGCCGACACACTAGCTTCGGACCTGGGCTTCGATAGTGCATTTTGCGCCCGTCACATCGAGGGCATTGCCGATCTCGTTGAAGTGGCGTTTGTTGATAACGCATCTTACGCCAAGCTCATTGAGAAAGTTTGGACAGATTTTGTTTCATATCTAGGGGGATCGGGAACGGGAGGTGGCTTCGATCGGGAAACCTATGTCCAGGAACTTTACATCCTGACGCTGGCCAAACTCCTGTGCGCCAATGTTCTTGAACGTAAGGCGCTTGTCAGCAGTGACACCGAGTTGGAGAGCATTCTAAATGGGACATTCTTCAAACTCAAAGGATTCTCAAATCTCGTTGAATACGACTATTTTGGATGGCTGAACGAGAGCACTCATGTGAAGCGTCTCTTACCGGTCGCGAGAGGTGTTCAAGAAGATTTGGCTGCATACGATTTTGTTGCGCCGCCAGCAGAAGATCTCTTCGGCGCCCTTATGGTACAACTCGCTCGTCGGTCTCAGCGGTTGCTGCTCGGTCAAGAATGGACACCGTCCTGGCTCGCACATCATGTCGTCGAAAACACCATCCGGCGCATACCACTAAGTGATGATCCTCATCTTGTGGATATGTGCTGTGGCTCCGGCTCGATGATCGTTGAAGCGATCAAACAGACACGCGTGCGCATTGGAATAGCCGGCAACGCGTCTCCGACAGAGACCCTTGAAAGGCTTTCCAAGGCCATCACGGGTTTTGACATCGACCCCTTGGCCGTAATGCTCGCCAAAGTTACGTGGATACTTGCGGCGAGAGACCTGATTGAGGTTGCAGAAGCGTTTGATGTCGCCATCCCTATTTATCATGCAGATTCACTTTTTGCTTCCACACCGGTGACGAAAAGCATTGACCAGGACGGATCAGAAAAACATGAGCTTGACCTTGCCGGAAACAAGGTCAGTCTCCCTTGTTTTCTCGTGTCCCCAGGATCAGCCGCTCTCTTTAATACCATCCTGACGAGCTCATATGACGTGGCGATGGAAGCGGCCAAAGGACAGGCAGCGATCCATTCCAAAGATCTTCCGCACCGGATTGTGCTAGAAGCCTGCAAGAAATCTCAAACCGTCCTCGACGAAGATGAAACCGGACATGTCATTGCGTTCGTAGCTGAGTTGCTTGCAGCTTTAGAGTCTCTGCAACGTGATGGACGTAACGGGATTTGGGCGTTCGTGCTTAGCAACAGCTATCGTCCGGGCCTCGTCTCGGGTAGCTTCAACGGGCTTGTCGCAAATCCCCCATGGCTGGCCATGAGTAAAGTCGCAGATAACCCTTATAAGCATTCCTTGGTTCGCATGACCGAGGAATATGGGATCAAGCCTTCCGGGTCTTCCCATCTCCACGCTGAACTTGCGACTATCTTTCTCATCCACGCAATTGATCGTTACCTTGCGCCCGGTGCGGCCATCGGCTGCATTCTCCCTGAAAGCGTCTTGAGCGCTCATCACCATAATCGGTTTCGGTGTGCGGAATACCTTTTCGCACAAAAAGCAGTTCCGTTTCGGCCTGACGCTATTTGGCCAGTCGAAAGCGGCACTTTCAAGAACGAGGCAGTCGTGCTATTCGGTCAAAAAGTCGATCCGGACGTTGATATCGATGCTCCTAAACTTTTCAAAGGAAACTCCCTGGCGCCGACCGGCCTGACGCCGATTACGATTTATGTTGGCCAACAGGGTAATCGGACGGCATGGTCAGATAGACCCATCGCCTCAACTGGAACCGGTTTCTTCGATCCGGCTCCCTTCCGCCAAGGTGCAGACGTATTTCCCAGAACCGCTGTCTTTCAGGAAGTAACTCCACGCGGCGACAGATTTGATTTGTCACCGATCGTGAGACAGGATGGCCCGTCTGCGTATCTCGTAAATGAAGCAAAGAAATTCAAGGATTTCTCGATCACAGCTCAGGGCGTCGATGGCCGGTTCGTTTTCGACATCCTCCTTTCCAACCACCTGACCCCGTTTGAGATCAATCCACCTGCGAAAGGCCTTCTCCCTGTTGAAAGAAGCGCAACAGGCTGGTCGCCCGCCTCGCCCGTATCCATTGCAACGGCGGGATCATCTACCGGGAAGGCGTTCGAGGCCTTTTTCCAGGTTGTTGGTCATGACAGTGAGGGTTACTTCGCCCTCATTGACACGCCTCGACGGAAGCTATCCATCCAAATGTTCCCTTCAACCGGATGGCTCGTTGTCATGGGAGCGGGAGGGAAACTGGTCTGTGCGGCCTGCACCGATATTTCGCAGATTCCCCGAGACAGGCTTGTCATCGACCAGACACTCTATTGGGCTGTGGTTCAGTCGCTGGACGAGGCCTTGTATTTGACGGGCTTGTTGAATAGCGAAGCCATCAACCTTGTTATTGAGCAATTCCAGCCCAGAGGACAATTCGGGGAGCGACATGTTCACACGTTGCCACTTGGAGTGACGCCGCCTTTTAATCCACTGGACCCCGCACATGTTGATGTAGTGTCCAGCACTCAGACTCTCATCGCACAGTGGAAGGCCGACCAGATCAAGAACTCGTTAGTTTTCGCCGATCTGTTGAATCCCAATCAACGGCTTTCAAACCGCCGGACAGCCCTACGTAGGAGACTTAAGACGCTTTCTGGTTACGGCGACTATGAGGCTGCTTGCCGAAGCCTCTACGCAGTTTAATTGGATTTCCTCATATTCTTGGAAGGACTGCGCTCATTGTAGCGATACGTTTTTCACGCCGAAGAGCGCTTCAATTGCTGTTCGACCATTTGTGATGGCCCCAAGCTGTATAACCGCGAGATTCACTCGCGCACGCGAACAACAGACATAAAAGAGATTGCGCGTCCGGTGCAGCCGACTCTCGTTTGTTTCCGAACCTGCGAGCAGCCTGATGAAAGAGTATTGGTTCCAATTCGCCCCGGCGTCATCCAGGATCACAAAGACGTTTTCGAATTCGGCCCCCTTGACACCATGCTTCGTCGAATAAGGAAGTTTGTCTTCCAGTACCGCACGGTACGTGGACACTTCCTTGTAGGGAACTTCGAGAAGTTTGGCGATGAACGCCTCGTGTTCCGCCTCTGGCGTTCCGGGTTCTGCCGCAATACCGGTCTGTTTCAAGCCAGTTTCGAGATCATCTAGCAAGGGGATCAGGGAGGTCGATCGGATATAACTCAACACATCGCGAATCGATGCGTTCGATCCAGCCATCGCGAGCAAGACATTCAGAGCGACCCCGACTCGTTCTTTTTCGCTTCGTCCAGCGAGCGAAGTCCCCACTTCTTTCAACAGAGAGATGGCCTTTCCGGTCTTGCCTGCGCGCCAGGCATCAAGCAGCGGTTCCACACGCATGCAAAAGAACTGCGCTATCGAATCCTCGCCTGATTGAAAACGCTCGCGCGCGAATGTTCCACGATCGTTGTAGGCGTTCCAGAGCGCTTCGTACCCCGCCTTGCGAGCTATCAGCCGGTGCGTGAGAAACAGTATCTTAGGTTCACCCTCGATGTGCAAATTAAACCCCTTCTGAATTGCTTCCCGTGCCGCCGCAATCACATCTGCATCGCTGTTCAGCCTTGATAGATTCACATAGCAGGCTGTTCCTTCGACATTGTCTCCAGCCGCGACTTGCTGGATGTCCGAACGAATTCGGTTCAGGAGTGCGATGACAGCTTTGGAGCAGCGGTAGTTCTCTTCCTTCTTTATGATCGCCAACACAGCTTCGTATTGCGCCGGCATTTCCCCAATCACATCGGGATAGATACTCTGAAATTTGTCGCCGAAAAACCCGATGAGAGGAGGGTTCTTGCAGCTGAGCAGGTGGTCCATCAGAATTGAAATGACTTTTTCGTGTGTATCCTGATATTCGTCGACGAAGATGAAGGGGTATTTCGCTGCAACAATCGTGGCAAGCATTGGATGGTGGCGAAACATAACGTGCGCCACGCCGAGCAGATCGTCGTGAAAGATGCGTCCTTCTAGGAAATTTGCTCCCCGGTCTGAATAACGGATGCTGTCGATCATCTGCAAGGCTTGCCTTAGCTCGTCTTGATTTTGCTTACGGCGGCTCTGTGCGGGCAATTCAGCATTAAAGTTCAAGAGTGCCTGTTTCAGATCTTTCTGAAAACCGCCGATAACGCTCCAGAGAAAATCGTGAATCGTCGAGACCTGCAGGAGAACGTCATTCTCGGTTCGTTCGATAATCTCATCCTTCGCGACGTTAGTGTAAGTAATGCATGCCACACGCTGCGCATTTCGCGTGAGCGATTGACGTTCCGCGCTTCGGATGTGATTGAGAGCTCTGATCAGAGAGGATGTCTTGCCTGAGCCAGCCCCAGCGTCAAGCAGAAAGCTAGTGCGCGAACTTAGACATTCAAGGATGCGCATGTCGGCCCTAGTCATCTAAACGGCCATCTCTTTCGCCAGCCACGACAGGCCTTCCCGGATATAGCCTGGCGTCGCCCACCCGGTCTTTGCTATGAGGTCCAAAGCGAAATCCACCTTGCTAAGTTGGCCACTCAACTCCCATGCGCTTGTCGCGAGATTCGAGGTAGACAGCTTCTTGATCAGATCACCGGTCGCCGCGAGAGCATCGGAGTTTGCGGCGATCCAGGACAGATTCGCATAGATGAATGCCTCTTCAAAGGACCTCCCGCAGTTTCCATTCTCGGCCGTCTGGTAAGCCACTTGAATGTGCCCTTCGATCTTCTCCGACTTCCCGCATTTCACCAGTTCAGGCAGCATTGTCTTGGCCGGAATCCATGTCCGAAGGCACGCGTTACTGGTCTTTGTGCCCTCCGATACGCGGCACTTTATGCCTAAGTCGTTCACTGAATCCAAATCGGTAATGATCAGCGTTGGAATCCCTAGGAAATCCATAATCGGCTTGAACTTGTGCGCGTAAGCTCCGCCCACTTCGGAGATACTGATGTATTGACTCGCTAAGTCGGCACATCCCTCCATGCTCGTGCAATCTTCGATCATGAGCGGCAGAAGCAGGCGCTCCACCTGCCCTTCGACAAAAATCGCCTTGTCCGCGAAGAAAAGGTCGCAGTGAGTCAGTTTGATATAGCGCCGCAGAAAATCGAGCAACGATGGATCGTCTGGCGGCATCGGAAGTTTCGAAAGATCTCGGACGCTAACTTCCCGGCCTTTACGTCGAAAATACCTCACCGGTTCAAAGCCGGAATTCGCAATCATATGCGAGGAATGAGTCGACAGGATGACCTGTGCGGTAATCCCTGCCTGAGAGTCGAGCGCCTTTGATACTTCATTGATGAAAATGCACTGCATTTGTGGATGCAAATGAGCTTCCGGCTCTTCGATTGCTATGACGTGGACGCGCGGCTGGACTTCCAACGAGGCCTCCAAAACCGACTGGAAGGCCTCCAGCTGAAGGACGATATAGATTAGGTTCTTGTACCCAAGCCCGTTGTATCGCTCTGGAAGCTCGAACTCAGCTGTTGTGCCATCGATCTCCGCGTATTCATTGGCGTAGTAAATGCGCGTGTTGTCCTTGTAGAGCGTCTGAGAATTCATTTCGGCGCGAATTCGCAGATCGGGCGCGATCTGGCCCTGGGGATATCCGAATTTCTTTAAGCGCTCCGTAAGGCGCTTGAACGTCACGCCATATTTCTTGGTCAATTCGCGCGAGCTTTGTACGAGAGCGGCCTCGATGGCATCGAAGCCTTCGGCGTCGGCGATCTTGTAGAACCGTAAGTAATGCTCGTGCATCAGACGCGATATCTTGACGGCATTAGAAGCTTCATCGTCGTCGACGTGTCGTTGAGCAGGGACATTGTTGAACTTGATCAGACGTTCAACGACCTGTCCCCCATCGAGCTGCTCGATTTCCGCACCCGTGCGCGATACCTTGTAGTACTGGCGCTTGAAATACGCTCCGAAGTCGTCTTTGAGGAACTCATGCAGGGAGTCTTCTTTGCTCCGTCTGGTTTCGAAATCGTCAATAAGCGTCTTGGCGTTTTCGATGCCGTATTCGATCCGCAGGCACACGCGATCATCGTCCATATCGAGGGCCATCAGCAGCTGGCTCGCCACCACAATGTCCGCCGGGGTTTGCATGTAGCTGAATATGAGATCGAGGCGCATTCGGGGTGCAAAGCGCCGCACCAATGCAATGCGCTTCTCGGGAGTGTCCGCCTTGCCTAAAAGAGCTTCCAGGCGGTCAAAATCCCTGTGACGAACCTGAGAAAGATCATGGATTGAGATCCGCACGGTATCTGACGACATCCCCGTGAAGACACGAAGAGCGTCCATAACTGAAGTCTTGCCGCTATTATTCGGCCCGACAAAAACCGTGGTTGTAGTCTTGGCGGCCAGATCGATTGACAAGCGTCGCAGCAATCGGAAATTCCGGATACGAATGGTCTCAAGGCGCATTTGGCAAATCTCCACAAGACAGCAGTTGCATTGCAACCAGAGTTATCGCTCGTTCTGGGCCGGTCGATTTCTCAGGGCTGCTATTTCGATGTCCGCATCATAGCGCCATTATCCCCCGGCTTACCAGTAATGGCCACAGCCGTTACACACTATCTCGTGAGCTCGCTTGCGACGCGCCCGAGAATCCCCTTCACAACGATGTCCATCTGCGAATGCTCTTCGTAATTTGCTGGTGCCACAAAGTTGACCCTTCGATCAGAAATTAGCCGATGGATCTTATCGAGATCCTTCTTTTCGCGCTGCTCATCATAAACAGCGATCGAATGCCCGCCTTGGTAGGCGACCATTTTCATTGCCGGGATATCGGTATCACCGTCGCCTACAAAAATCATGCGTTTGAACGGAACCGGCCGCGACGCCTCGGACATAAATGTGTTGATGGCCGCGTTATCCCAATGATTCTCGACGCCCTTGTTAATACGGAAGAGATATTGCGTCTTCGTCGTATAGTTAATCGCAACTCCGGGCCAGGCCGCTACGTCTTCGTCATAGATGTATTTCGAGGCGTAAATCCTATGGAAAGCACTCTGAATTGAGCACCCTCGAATCATCTCTTCTATACCCGAGGAAACGATGTAGTGCAGCAATTCGAGACCGTGTTCCATCGCAAATTTGTTCATGCGGATGAACCACGATCCTCCATGCAGGCCACTAAACAACTGGGCACCCATTCCGTGTTCACGCAGCATCTGCTTGGTAACCACTTCACCAGCCGCTCTCGCCTTTTCCAGCATAAGGTGCATATAGACGAGAATTTCGTCCGCGTCCTCTTCGCGAGTGCGTCGTTTAACCTCATTCCAAAACTCGGTGCGAGTCATGTTCATCTTTGGAATGAAGCTACATTCCTGAAGATTCCCGCGGGCTAAGGTCCCATCGAAATCGTAGACAATTGCCGCTTTCGTCAGTTGTTTTGCAAACTTATCTTCCATAGAATCCAACGATAGCCCAAATTGCCGGTGTTTGTTCGCGCAAAAATTCAAGCAAATCTGAAAACGCTCTCACTTTTCAAGCCGCGACGAAAAGTCTATGTAAGCGATACACCTCGGCCTTCCACTTTTTCCCGCTCCAGCGCATCAAGCGCCAGCTCCAACAGTTCGCCGAGCGGAACATTGCGGTTATCTGAGGCTTTGTAAGGGCGTTCGACGGTCTCATCGGTCGCCTTGGTGCCGAGATGCTGCGCCCTTCCCTCAATGCAACCGCCGATCAATCCGGCGTTTTCCGCTCCCCTTCCATGCGGGGCCTGTTCCTGCCCCGCAACGCCCGTCCCTGGTTTTACTGTTCAAATCTTGGGAAAGTGTTGAGACAACCTGCTTCACGTCCCTGGCGGGGCCGCTGAATCCATTGCCGGTTGTTTCTTCAATCCCACTTCGCGTCCTCAGGTGGACGGCCCAGCGCACGATCTGACCGTGCGCTGAACGGGCCTTCTCCGTCCGTTCGGAGCGCGGCTGCGCGCCAAACGTGGTGCGCATTTGGCACTTGCTGCGCCTTTCCTCCGGACTCCCACCGTCGGTCGCTGCGTTCGTTCTTTTCCGCCAACCGTCTTCGCGCTTCCCAACCGGGGGTGAGAAAGACGCTCAGCCGGTCACGGCGGAAAAGGAGAACAAAAACATGAATTTCAAGAGTAACAACAGCAACAACAGCGGCGGCCAGAAGGAAATCCGCCGCCAGCAGACTACCACGCAGCAGATCATCGCTGAGAACGTCAAGCATCTGATCGAGCAGCTTGAGCAGGGCAAGAGCGAGGCGCTCACCGCCTACCTCAGCGCAATGGCCCGCTTCCACAACTACTCTTTTGGCAACATCCTTTCAATCGCTCATCACCGCCCCGACGCAACCCACGTTGCGGGTATCCGCACATGGAACGAGCTTGGACGCTACGTCAAGAAGGGACAGAAGGGCATTCCGATTCTGGCTCCGATGATCGGCTCCAAGCGCCAGCCCACTGAGGAACCCGTCGAACAGACCGACAAGCCAAAGCCCATGCTGATTGGTTTCCGCGTTGTTTATGTCTTTGACGTGGCTCAGACCGAAGGTTCAGAGCTTCCCGAGCCGCCAACGGTTTCCGGCGAGGTTGGTGCCTACCACGAACGGCTTGTCGAACTCGTCCAGCAGCAGGGCATCGAGCTTGAGTACAACGAGCGTATTGCACCCGCGCAGGGCGTCAGCTACGGCGGAAAGATCGCTTTGCTTCCCGGCCAGTCGAAGGCAGAAGAGTTCAGCACATTAGCGCATGAGCTAGGCCATGAGATGTTGCACCGCGCAGAACGCCGCACTCTCACTACCAAGACAGTACGCGAAACCGAAGCCGAGTCCATTGCGTTCATCGTTGGCCGCGCCGTGGGATTGAATACCGGCAGTGCCAGCGCGGACTACATCAGCCTCTATCACGGCAATGCTGAGCTTCTCACCGAATCGCTTGCCGTAATCCAGCAAGCTTCCGCAACAATTCTCGACGCGCTTTTCGCCGAAGTAGCCGAACCACTGGCACAGGCGAGCTAGAGCCGCACACCTGAGCGGGTACGCTCACTGTGCCCGCTCGCGAATTCACTCTAGACAACCAAAGGAGGATTCCCCATGTCACACGCAGCACAGTCCGAATATCGCAACCTGCCCCTCGACAGCCTTGTTGAGTCCAGCATGAACCCACGGCGCAGTTTTGACGAAAACGCCCTTAACGAATTGGCCGAGAGTATTCGCAATCAAGGATTGCTTTCGCCGTTGCTCGTCCGGCCCAAGGGGCCACAATCCTTCGAGATCGTTGCAGGAGCGCGGCGCTATCGGGCCGCACAGTTAGCCGGTCAAGAGTCGGTTCCCGTTCGCATTGTGGAACTGTCTGACGCACAGGCGATTGAAACATCCATTATCGAAAACCTCCAAAGGCGCGATGTGCATCCCTTGGAAGAGGCGCAGGGCTTCGCAGCTCTCTTGCACCTTGAAGAACCGAAGTATTCCATCGAGCAGATCGCGGCCAAGTGCGCGAAAGGTCCCTCGTTCGTCGCCGCCAGATTGAAACTGACCGAACTTTCACCCGCCGTGACAGAGGCTTTTCTCAAAGACGAAATCGGCACCGGTCACGCGCTTTCCCTAGCTCGGTTGCAACCAGCCCAGCAAGAAGAAGCCCTCACCGCCTGCTTTCGTGAAGACTACGTCAGCGGGGGTAAACCTAGGCACATTTTGCTTCCCGTCCGCCAATTGCAGGAGTGGATTGAGCGCCACATCCTTTTGGAACTGGACTCCGCTCCCTTTCCGAAAGACGACCCGGAACTCGTACCCGAAGCCGGAGCTTGCATCACCTGTCCACGGCGCACCGGTTTCAATACGCTACTCTTCGCAGAAATCAAGGCGGATGCTTGCACTTCGCCAGATTGCTACCAAAGCAAGGTTGACGCATTCGTCGCAAAAACGATTGTGGCAAAACCAATGCTGGTACAGATCTCACGCGCATTCGGCAAGCCGCAAGAAAACAGTCCAGCAATTCCGCGCAACCAGTATGTCGAGATTCGCGCGGAGAAGCCGACCAACCCGAAACAGGTCGAATGGCCGGAGTACAAAACCGGCAAGGTCACCACCGAGGCCATTGTCACAGAAGGCTCTGACAAAGGGGAGATCAAACGGATTTGCTCAAACTCCGACTGCCCGATTCACCATCCAAAGAAGGAGAAGACACCTGCCAACGATGGAGCATTCAAGGCCGCACAAGAGAAGCAACGGCGCGAGGACGCAATTGCCCAGGCAACGGGACTTCGCGTATTGAGAGCCATCGTCGAAGCTGTCCCAGTCCGCTTGATGAAACGCGACCTACAATTTGTAGTCGAACGGGTGACCACAATGCTGGATGAGCGCCGTCTGGCCATCGTCCTCCGTCAACACGGCATTGGCAAGTCGAAAGGCCCGACCGACACACCTGCCAAGCTGCTAGCCGCTTTCGTCCGCAAGGCGGAGGAAAGCATTCTCGGACGCCTCTTAGTGGAGGCTGTCATTCTCTACTCCGCCCAATCCGCGAACGATGCCGGCAGAGTGCTCAGAGACGCCGCCGACATCTACAAGGTGGACGTGACCGCAATCATCACCAAGGTAAAGCAGGAGTTCGGAGCCAAAGATAAGACGAAGGCGGAAAAGGAGACGACAGTTAAGCGCCCGTCAAAGGCCGTGAAGAAGGCCAAAGCTGCCTAAGTCCATCCAAACAATCCGGCGGAGCCAGATCTATGGGCTCCGCCATTTTCTTGCTAGTAATCCGTCTACTCGCCCGCGCACGAGGCTCCCGTCACCCGCCATCTGCGCAGATGGCGTCCCGACCTAATGTTGTGCCCTAGTGGTCCACCTGCGGCTCCATGCGTGCTTGTGTGACATTGGCCTGGCTCTCGCCCTTGCTGCCTGCGGATTTGGCCTTGTGAAGATGTTTTTGATGCAGCCCTTGGTGACCGGCGACCGGGCTCACGGATGAACGAAGATTGTGTTTCGGAATCCCAAACGGATTCTTTCCTTCAACGACACACATTGCCCCGGCCCAGAAGAGAAACATTGCAGAGAGCAATAACCAGACGAAGACAACGGGCTTCCATGGAACAAGTATCAGCATGAGTCGACCTCCGCGGATTGAGAGCAACTTGCGACTCACTAACATTTTAACGCGGAATGCTTTTGCGGTGAGCACGCAATATGCGAACTTTTTCCGTCGTTCGAGGACAATTCTCTAGAGGCCCGAATTGTTTGGTGAGCGCAGCGACCTGTCGTCAGTTGACGTCGGTGCCCAGACGAATCGGCTGACCCTTGCTAGCATTGCGGCACCAACCCGTGTGAGCTGAAAATGCTGGTGCTAAAATTCGTGGCATGAACTTAGCGCACAAAATGAACGATCCAGACGAAACACTTGCGGCGATCCGCGAGACACTCAGAAATGCGAACAAGGCAGCTTCGGATTGGGATTGCCGTTCTGCAGAACCCGAGGAAGTGGAGACCGTCAGGTTTCTCATGGAGAGAACATTCGTCCAGATGCTGACGTTTCTTGATGCTATCGGTCTCTCCGAAACCTTCAGTGCGGTGACACGAATTCAAGAGATGGCAAAGAAGGATTACGCCGAGGTCTCTCCCTACTCTGAAGGGGTTTACCTAGTCTGGGCCGCAAAGCTTGACGACTACCTGCATTCCATCGAAGCGATATTTGGGCGAAGAGAGACAGGGCGGGTCGTGAAGGATGTTATCGAAATTCTTCGAGCAACGCAATATTCCATCACCGACCCAAACTGCTTTCCTGACGCACCACAAGGCGAAGACCAAGTTCACTCCCGAATTGAAGCTGTTCTTCGTTGCGTATTCCCTGACCTTCGCCACAAGCCCCCGATTTCCAAGCCCATAAAGAACTTCGAGCCAGACACAGGAATTCCGTCCATCGAAACGCTCATCGAGTACAAGTTCGTTGAATCAAGAGAGAAGGTGAAGCAAGTCGTCGATGAGGTCCTCGCGGACACACGAGGATACGTTTCCAAGAAATGGAGCAAGTTCATCTACGTGATCTATGAGACCAGGCGCCTAAAGCCGGAGTCTGAATGGAAGCAAATGCTGCGCGAGAACGAAATTCCCGAAAGCACCGAGATCATCGTCATCTGCGGAGAAGCAGCTAATTCATTACCAAAATCCGCGCTGCCTCGGACGAAATCAGCAAGAAAGCGCACCCGAAGATCCAGGAATCCAGCCTCCGCAAGCTAAATTCTGCCAAGCTTGTTTCGCGTTAGGCGGAAGTGGATGCGCTTCCCCAGCAGTTGGCGCGACTTCAGAATTCCAGACAAAGAGCCGAATTGCGGAAACCTAACCTGTGATTTCGCCGAGGTCGTGCAACAGGTGTATGCTTTCTTGCAGAATCCTCGAGCGCTGGGAGATAACATGCGGATTGAAAGTGTATCCGTAAAAAATCTTCGTTGCTTCAAAGAAGGTGTAGTGAACATCGGTCCCTACACCT
>Ga0114951_10002031_pt1 | contig 23719 bp, 17 predicted proteins | sample AM7aDNAmetaG_FD_88677 | JGI IMG/M metagenome (GOLD analysis project Ga0114951, IMG submission 88677) | Freshwater microbial communities from Finland to study Microbial Dark Matter (Phase II) - AM7a DNA metaG | ecosystem: Environmental > Aquatic > Freshwater > Lake | place: Finland: Lake Alinen... | reverse complement strand
TCGGCCAGCTCCTGTGCCCGGACCCACTCATTCAGAGAAACGACGGCAACGCTCCAGGGGCCAGGGTCGTCGGCCGGTTGCCGAAATTCGGCCCGTGCCGACGACACTGCCCCCGCCACGACAAGCGCGATGATGACATGGCGCACAGAGAGCGCCGCCGTACCTCCGAAGATGTTCATGTCACCCACGCTATCAGAGCAGCACGAGGCGGATCAACGATGGTTTCTTTCCACTACGGTGCGGACCATGTTGGCCATCATCTCGACGTGCTTCTCGGTATATTTCTCCGTCCAGAACCACCGGACCCACCGGTCCAGGAACCGCTGCGCGTTGGGAGTGGACGCCGCCGAATAAACCGGAATCCGCGAGGCGGGCGGCGTGCAGAAGGGATAGCGCCCTTTCTGCGCATTCTCTTTCACGAACCAGAGCGACTCCGGCAGCAGATAATACCGCGCCGGGCCGACCCCCGAAAGGCCCTCCTGGCTGAGCTGCTTGCAGAACTCGTCAATGTTGCAGCGGAACTGCTCGAGTTCGAGCGTGAAGCCGTACATCCAGTAGCTGTGCGTCCGGCCTTGCGGAACAGAGTATGGAATAATGCCGGGCATCTCCGCAAGCATCGCGGTGAGCATCGCCGCGGTCTTCTGGCGCTGCCTGATCTGGCGCGGCAGTATCTCGAAGTTGGCCATGACGGTGGCTGCCGTGCATTGCGGAATGCGGGTGGGGAAACCTCGGAAGATGTGCACGCGCCCGAAGCCCGGCACATCTTTCGCGCCGCGCGAGGGACCGCGGTTGACCAGCCGGCTGTAGATCGCTTCGTCGTCGGTGACCGTCGCCCCGCCGATGTCGGCGCCGCAGGTCTTTTCAGCGTCAAAGGAAAAGCAGGCCACATCCCCCATGGACCCGGCGATCCGCCCCTTGTAGGTTGCCAGAATCGCCTGGCAGACGTCCTCGATCAGCACCAGCTTGTGCTTCTTCGCCAGCGCGATAATCGGGTCCATGTCGGGCGTCAGACCGAACTTATGCACCACGAGAATCGCCCGGGTCCGCTCCGTGATGCAGGGCAGGATCGTTTCAGCCGAGATAAGCCCGGTGCCGGGTTCCGTATCGGCGAAGACGGGGATGTAATTCTCGAAGAGCGCTCCGGCCACCGTGCCATAGTCGGAGATCGGACTGACGACGATCTCGTCCCCCGGCTCGAAATCCATGGCCATCATGGTGGTGAAAAGCGCCTGCGTACACCCCGGCGCCCCGACGCAGTGCTTGCGCCCGTGCGCCTCCGCGATCATGGCCTCCATGCGGTCAACGATCGTGCTCTGAAGGCCGCCGTCGATGACCTCCGCGACGTACTTGTGCGCATTGGGGCCCATCTCGCGCGGGAACACGCTGGGCAGCACGCCTCCTTGGGACGCGCGGAATGCCGCCGCGCCGAATTTCGCATCCTTGAGTTGATTCACCGGTGCGCTCATCTCGACTTTCCTCCGAAGAACTGTTTTCCTCTTCTCGCTGAGAACGCCTCTCAGTTGGTTGTAACGCCCACGTCAAGCCCCGCAGCCAGATCGAACTGATGCCATACTTCGACGCTGTCGTGCGGCACATACGTCGTGTTGCTCAAGTAGGACATCGGGCCGGTGCTGTAATAGGCGTAGGACGGGTTGCTGCTCCACCAGGAGTAGATCCCGGAAATCTGAAGCGAGGCGTAGTGCCGGTCCGTGGCAATGTAGGCCGCGGACGAGGCCACTCCGGGCGACAGCGTTGGCCACCACATGATGCGTTGCTGCGGGTCGCCGTACCACTTCGCGCTCCAATCGCCGTAAAGGACGTTATACCCGTCCTTGTGAGCGAAGAAGGCTTTTCCCGGATAGAACGCGGTCGCAGGGTCCGTCGCCGCCGCCTGCGAGAACGAGTCAGTTATGAGAGCGCGGCCTGCAAGCTGCTTTTGACTCTTGAAGATCGGCGTGGCGGGAGAAACGGCCTGCCTGGGTCTGCAATAGCCGAGGTTCACCGACGATAATGTGCCGGATACGGTTATCCCATCCCCTGCGTAGATTCCAAACCCGATGCAGGGAGGCATATCACGATAGTTGTAGTTCCCCTGAATGGCGAGGTAATTGACGCTGAAAACGCCTCCGCCCAGGCTCCACACCCCCAGCTTTGACCAGTCCCCGTGAGTCATCGTGTGCGCGTCGAAGCCGCCGGCGGTCTTGAGGTTCGAAAGCGTATGCGCCGCGGGAAGGGAGGCGTTGTTCAATGCCGGACCGCTGTCCGACGGCATCGTCTCTCCAGCCGTGGGGCAGAAGAAGACGCGCGCGTCGCCAAGATAGCCTGCGTCCAGCAGATAGCCCAGGCCCACCGCCGCCATGTTGCGCTGCCCCGCCGGGCGGACTGCCGTAGCGCCGTTACCTGCGAGCGTGACGTCCGTCGATCCAACATAGATCGTTCGCTGGTAAACGGTCGGCATGCAATGGAAATAGGTCGCAGCTCCGGCATTTTGCGTACTGGCATAGCCCGTGCGCACCGGCTGGGTGCCGTCCCCATTGGAGACAATGCCCAATTCGCCGGTCACCCAACAGGTCTTGGTGGTATCCGCTGTCTGATTGCTCTGAAGCGGACCCAGTCCGTACCCCGGCCAAGATGGGAAGTATCCGTTGTAGTCGCTGCAGTAGCTCTCCATAGCTTTCGACATCTGGTTGAGTTGGCTGAGGCAGGCCGTGCGACGCGCCTTTTCCCTGGCCGCCGCAAGGGCCGGCAAGAGCATCGCCGCCAATATCGCAATGATGGCGATGACGACTAACAGCTCGATCAACGTAAAGGCCGACAACCAACGCCTCGTAGCCATGGCACTCCCCTCCACCTAAGAGAAAACAACCAGAACCAACCACCAAACTACAGAAGACACCCTTGGAGTTACACTGTATATTGTGTAGTATAGCCACACCTCTCTCTCATGTCAAGCGAAATCATAATCGGTTCCTGGTCGACTTGCTGGCGTCCCCTAACATATTTATCAATAGTATGTTATGGTCCATTTGGTCTGAAATGCGAACTCGGTTATCGGAGGATTGCATCACTGTTGACAAGCGATCTGAAACATGATAATCTTGGCAGTACAATGTGCATCGTGTATTGGTTTCCGAACCATTTGCTAAGCCCCAGAGGTAGCCATGAAAGTTGCGACCAGAAAACGGTCCAGCCCACAATTCGATCTTCTCTATGCGGAATTGTGCCGTCAGTTGGAAGACGGCACCTTGCAGCCCACGCAGCGCGTTCCCCAGGAGATGGTCCTTGCCAGACAATACAGCATCTCACGCGGGACGGTCCGCAAGGTTCTGGCCAGTCTGGCGGAGCGGGGCGTGATTGACCGCGAGCCGGGACGCCGGAGGTTCGTCAACGAGCCCTCGCGCGTTTCACCCCGTGCGCGGCGCGGCCTCACCGGCACGCTCCGTGTCCTGACATACTGGCCGACCCTCCAGGCGGACAACATCGCCCGTCTCACCGCCGCGTTCAATGGAGCGTTTCCCGGAGTCAAGGTGGAGATGCTTCGTATTCACAGCCAGGAACAGCACGATGAGGTGGTGCGCCTGTGCAGTGAAGGGAATCCGCCCGACGTCGTCCACGTGCCGGGACAGCACCTGGACGCGCTCTGCGAAGCCGTCCCCGTGGTCCCCATGCAGGAGATGCTCGACGCCGATGCGCTGGAGAGTATCTACCCGGCGGTGCGGGATGCCACGAGCATCGACGGGCGGCAGGTTGCGTACCCACTCACTTCCTCCCCGATCATGCTGGCTTACAACCGGACTCATTTCGAGGAGGCGGGCCTTTCCTTTCCGGATGAGACGTGGACGTCGCAGACATGGATCGAGGCGATTGACCGCCTGGCGGTGAACGGCCCCGGCTCCGAGCGGCGCTACGGGTTCGCCTTCGCGCCATCGGTCAGGCGTTGGGGCGCGCTCATTGCCCAGGCGGGCGGCGCAGCGGCCACGGACTGGCGCAAGACTCCGGCCATGACGGTCCAAGGGGTCGCCGAGGCCTGCCAGTTCGCCTACGATCTCTCGCAGCGACCGAGCGTGATTCGCGGCATTGAAATCTCCGCCGAGGAGATGTTCAGCCAGGGGATCGCCTCGATGGTCCTGTGCAGCCTGACCGGGCTGAAGCAATTGATGAGCCGCGAGTTTGAGACCGACGTGGCCCCCGTGCCCTTCGGCCCGAAGCCCGGGACCCTCCTGCTGGCGTCCGGATTCGTGGTCCCGCAGATGAGCCGCAACGCGGCCCTCGGACGGCAGTTCATCCGGTTCGTCTCGAGCAGCGAGGTGCAGACTATCCTGCGCTGCTCCGGCGCTGGAATCCCCCCCCTTCGGCAGGTGGCCGAGAACATGCAGTTCGCGAGCGAATTCGTGCACCCGCGCGGCTACGCCAGCTTCACGCGCTCCCTGGACCATGCCTATTCGTTCCAGCGGGGCAGCGACGCGGAGATCGAAAAGGTGACGACGGCGCTATTCGGGAAGTTCCTGATGGGTCTCTTGAAAGCGAACGAGCTCTGCGCGCAGGTCGATGGAATTCTGGAGGCGCGCCTCCAGGAAAGATCGCTCCTTCAAAAGGAAGACCACCATGGGTGATGTCAGGGCTTTGGGCGTGATCATGTTCTGCTCCGCGCTGTTCGCCGCATCGGCCGGGAATGTCTGGGGAGCCGATGAACCGCCGAGCAAGGAAGGGCTGGTGTTGTGGTTGAAGGCGGACAGTCTTGCGGGCGCAGCCGAGGGTTCCGCCGTGAAGAGCTGGAAGGATGAGAGCGGCGCCAACCACTCCGTGGCTCAGGAAAAGCCTGAGGCGTGCCCCAAGTTCGTCCCGCAGGCCATCAACGGCAAGCCCGCGGTGCGGTTCGAGGGGAACCAGGTCCTTTCCAGCGCGGAGATTCCCGACCTGGGAAAGAACTCGTTCAGCGTCTTCATCGCGGCGACCGGCGCGGCGATGGAGGAAGGCGCCGAACGCGGCTATCTCGCCATCGACGACGGGACGGCCGCCGGCCACAAAGACGGGTTCTGGATCGATCGCAGCACGTGGGGTCATGCCCTGTGGATCTTCAGCAATAACAGCAACTTCGGCGCGCCGGAGAGGACCGCCCCCACCGCCGGCTTCGGCCCGACGCTGATCGAAGTCGTCAAGTCCCTGAATACCAACCTGACGCTGTATATGAATGGCGCCGCCATGAATAGTTCGACGGTGGCGGCCGCCACGGCGCCCAGTCCGCGCAACACCGTCTACATCGGCCGAAGCATGCTTCCGTGCAAGGGGGATATTGCCGAGGTCCTGATCTATGCCAGGGCCCTTTCGGACGCTGAGCGTCATGCCGTGGAGACCTACCTGATGGCCAAGTACGGAATCGCGGCGGCCATGCCACTCGGGAGTGAAAAGAAGATGACTTACAACAACACACTGGAACCTATTTCCAAGCCGTTGCCCATTCTGGCCGATTATCCGAAGTACGTTGAGCCGTTGCAGTATGAGAACCAATTCCTGGCGGCGCCCCTGGTCAACGACAAGGACGGAACTCTCCTGGTTCGCTCCTGGCGGTACTGGTACAACGCCCGAGGCATGGTGGAGATGGTGAACCGTCTGGACGCCAAGGCCACGGCCATCGTCATGGTGCATCCGTGGGGCATCGATGACGGCCATGGAATGAAGAGCCCCGAACCGGCCGGCGCGGCATTCGGCTGCACCCCTGAAAAGAACCATCTGATCCAGCAGCATATGCGCGAGGTGGTGAATCCATTCCTTCGGCAGTGGCGAGGCGCGGTGGCGCTCGTAGCCTATTCCCTGCCGAACAAGGAGGATGATATCCGGAAGCTGCTCTACGCCTCCATCGCCACCCCGCCGGAGAAACTGGACACGGCGCGCGGCGAGAGATTGCTGAAGGAAATGATCGACAAACTCTCCTTCAAGGGGCAGGCCGTTCCCGCCGCGCTGACCCTGGGGACGGACGTGCCCGTGAGAGACTATTTTGCCGCTGCGCCGTTCCTGGACGCGGGGGATGGCTACAACGGCGCTGGGTACTGGGATATCCCCATGCCGATCTCGAAAGAGATCGAACGCGACCCGAAAGATCTGGTGTTCTACGACGGCGAGGGTTACGTGAAAGTTCGCGATTTCCTCAAGAGCAAGGGGGTCCGGAACGTGCTCCTGATCGGTTATGCCACCGACGCCTGCATGCGCTCCACGAACTGCGGCTATTTGAACCTGTCCCAGGACTTCAACGTCTTCATCGTCGGAGATGTGACGCAGGCCCTCTGCCCTGCCAGCCGCACGGCGAAATTCGCCACGCAGACCGCCCTGGCTGCCGCTTCGCAGACGCAGATGATTACACAGGCCAGTTGGATCACGCTCGACAAGAGCTCCGTCCCCTCAAAATGACTTCGTTCCGACCTCCTTCTGCAGGCAAAGGGTTTCACTCATGGCGTGGAAGAACAACAAGCGCTGGGTCTATTCCATCACCTATGACGAAGGATGCGCAGCCCTGATGGATCATGCCGTGCCGATCCATCGCCGTTACGGCATCCCCGGCCACGTGGAGTTGGTCGCCAGTCAGATCGGCGTGCCGCGCAACATTCCGGGGAGCAGCTACGATGGGATGATGATCCTATCGAAGGAACAAATCCGCCAGTTGTGCGCCGAGGGATGGGGCGTCGGGAGCCACAGCATGACGCATCCCGCCATCACGGCCGCCAACGCCGAGTTGGAGGTCGTCGAAAGCCGCAAGACGCTGGAACGGGAACTGAGGGTGCCGGTGACCATTTTCTGCGTGCCCGGCGACAACAACGGGTACCCGGCGACGCGCGCCGTGGCGGAGCGGGCAGGCTACAAAGCCGTTCTGACGATTTATGATGACATCAACACGCCCGACACCGAGTTGCTCCGCCTGTGCCGGTGCCCCATTCACGTGGAATATCCGCCCCCCTTCTATTCCGCCTTCGATCCCTACAAGCGCCTTCATCAGGCCATGGACCGGGGCGGCTGGGTGATCGACTATTGCCACTGCCCGACCCCGGGGAAGCCGGTCCATCCCTGGAAGGATTGCACTTCGGAGCAGCTTGAGGAGCGTTTCGCCACCGTCCGACGCCTGGGCGGAAACGATGTATGGCTCGCCGAGCCGAACGACGTCGTCAACTGGCTCCTGGCCTCGAAAAAGTGAGGTCGGCGGCGGCTCTGCGCAATGCGCTTGGTAAACAGGGTTGGGATCACGGGAGGGACGTATGATTCGGGTCGGGTTGGTGGATATCGAAACATCGCACCGGGAGCGGTTCACGGAGGTTCTTCACGCGGGCGACCAGGCGCGGGTAGTCGCCGTGTGCCCGGGCGAAGTCTGCCCCGAGGCTGAAGCGCAGGATTTTGTGACCCGCTTCGGGATTGGCCATGTGGTGTGCAATCCCGCGGATATGGCGGGCGAGGTTGATGTGGCGTTCATCCTCGGGACCGACTGGGACCGGCACCTCGAACGCGCCATGCCGTTCATCAAGCGGGGAATGCCTGTCTTCATCGATAAACCGATTGCGGGAAACCTGCGGGACTGTCTGGAGTTGGAGCGCCTCGCGCGCGACGAGGGCGCGCGGATCATCGGGGGAAGCTCCATGCGCTATGCGGAGCCGCTCGCCGCGCTGCGCAAGGAACTCGACGATCAGCAGGCGCAGGTGAATTTCGCCGTGATCCATGGCGAGAACGGGTTCTTCGACTATGGCATTCACGCCGTCGAAATGGCCGGAGGGTTGCTGGGGGGTGGAGCCAGGTCAGTGGCATGGCTCGGGGGCGACCGCCCCGCGGTTCATCACGTCAGCTACCGCAACGGCGCTCAGGCAATCATCGACTTGGCCGGACCGTCCGGCGCGGGCTTCCGCGTGGACGCGGCCACCACGACAGGCTGGCGTCAGGTCGCCATCACCGGCGTGACCCCCTACCGCACGCTCATGGAAGAGGTCATTCGATACATGCACGGCCAGCCGCATCGGCTGGCGCCAATCGAGGCGCTCACCGAATCGATCCGGATCATGCTGGCGGCAAAAGTCTCGCGCGAGCGGGGCGGGGCGGTGGTGCGTCTGTCGGAGTTGGCCCCGGACGCCGCCGGTTTCGATGGAACAGCTTTCGCCAGACAATACGCCGCCCAGAAGCGCGCCGTCTTGTCGAAGTCCTCCTGAATCCCGGGAAAGGAACTCCCCATGACGCTCCCCTATGAGAATACCCTTCAGCCCGTATTGAACGGCCCGCCCATCCTGGCGGACTACCCGCAGTACGTCGAGCCGCTGCCGGCCGACCAGCGTTTTCTCGCGCCGGCCGTGGTGAACGACCCGAACGGCACGCTTCTCGTGCGCGCGTGGCGTTACTGGTATAACGCGCACGGCATTGTGGAAATGGAGAACCGGCTGGACCCGAAGGCCACGGCGGCGCTGGTCGTCCATCCCTGGGGCATCGACGATGACCACGGGTTTCGCACGCCGGAGCCCAACGGCGTTCGGTTCTTCTGCACCGTCCCCAAGAATCGCATCGGACAGCAGCACATGCGAGAGGTGGTGGACTCTTTCCTCCGGCAATGGCGGTCGCATCTGGCGCTGATCAGCTACTCCCTGCCGTTGCAGGAAGACCCCATCCGACGGCTGCTCTATGCCTCGGTCAACACCCCGCCCGAAGCGCTGCGCCCGAAGGAGGGGGAGCGGCAGTTGGCTGAGGCGGTTCGGCAGAGGTCTCTCCTCCATGGCCAGCCCCTCACGCCGGGTTTGACTCTTGACGAGCGCGCCCCCGCAACGAGCTACATGGATCAAACCCCTTCCACCAATGCCAGGGACTTCTACAACGGCCCCGACTTTGCCACGCTGCCGATGCCCCTCTCATCGGCCATCACCTATGTTCCCACGGATCGCATCTTCTATGATGACGAGGGGTATGAGAAGGCCCGCGACTTCATGCGGAAGCTCGGCGTGCGCCATATTCTTCTTGCCGGCTATTGCACGGATATGTGCGTCAAGGCGACCACCTGCGGCTATGACAATCTGCGCAAGGATTTCAACGTGTTCCTCGTCGGCGATGCCACGCTGGCGACTTTCCCCGCCAGCACCACGCCCCGATATGCCACCCAAGTGGCGCTGGCAAATGCCGCGCTGACGGAGTTGGTCACCCAGGTCAGCTGGATTCGAACGGCGAAAACGAATCTGCGTGAATCCAAGCGCAGGCGGACGGAGGTCGTCTGACCCCAATGAAGCAGAAACAGAAGACCGGGGATATGACGCCGCGAGAACGGGTTCTGGCCGCTTTGCGCCGGGAGACTCCCGACGGCCTGCCCTGGATGGAAGGCATCGTCGGCAATGGAATTGCATCCGCGCTTTGCGGGGAGAAGATCAACGTCGACTGGTCCGTGGCGCCGGACGGATTCCCCCGGCAACGCGGCGCCGAACTGGCCGAGGAGCAGAAGAAGGTCAATCGGGCCCTCGGCAAAGACAACCTGAATTTCAGCGCCTTTGCCCCGATTTTCGCGCACAAGATGAAGAAATCCGATGACGGCAGCCCCGTGCTCGTGGGCGATGGCATGGTCCGCAGCCGCCAGGACTTCGATAAGCTCTTCAGATTGCCCTCTCCAAGCGATTCCTCTTTTGTCGCAAACGCCAGGGAATTCATCGCGCACAAGGAGGACTATTGCGCGTGCGCCTGCGTTCGACTCGGCATTGGCGCCACCCTGCTGAGCATGGGGCTGGAGGCGTTCTCGTACGCCATGGCCGACGAACCGCAGTTGATTGTGGATGTCCATGACGCCTATGCGGATTGGACCCGGCAGGTGGTTCCGGTCCTGGAGGAAGCGGGGTTCGACGTCATCTGGGCCTTTGACGACGTCGCCTTCAACGCCGGGCCGGTCTTCAGCCCCAGGTTCTACGCGACGCACATCCTGCCGAAAGAGCGCGCGGTGGCCGCCACCTTTTCAAAGCCGCTGATCACCCACAGCGATGGCGATATGACGCCGCTGCTCGACGTCTGGCTGGAACTCGGCCAGGCGGCAATCCATCCGCTTCAGCCGGACGTGATGGACATAGTGAAAGTGAAGCGGGAGTATGGCAGTCGCGTGGCGCTGGTTGGGAACATCTTCATGGATGATCTCGTTCGCAAGAGCCCGGCGGAGATCGACAGCCAGGTCCGGGATCGGATCGAGCAGATCGGCGGAAGCGGCGGTTACGTCATCTCGACGTCGAACAGCATTACCGATGACATGAAGCCGGAGAATGTCCGCGCAATGGCCCAGGCGATTGCCCGCTACGGGCGCGCCCGGCGGTGAGTCCCCGAACCTCCGGCGGACATTCCCGCCAGCAGCGGCGGCAACTCCCTCACGCGCGGTCCACAGTCAGGAGACGTTGAACTGTCCCCCGTGGGCCTTATCGGCCTGTCACCGGAGCCCCCTACCTCTTCTGCTCAAGCCTGCTTTCGATGGCGCGGATGCGCGCGGGCAGTTGCGCCGGCTCGCCCACATGCACGCGCACGACGCGCCGTCCGTTCGCTTGCAGCGCCTCGAAATCCCCTATCGCCTGTCCCGTCGCCAGCGTGGCGAAGTCGTAGGACGCGCCGGGGATCGGCTCACCCTTGCGGTAGTCCGCCGTGAACTGGATGAACAGCCCTCCCTCCGGCCCTCCCTTGTGGAACTGGCCGGTGGAGTGCAGGAAGCGCGGCCCGTAGCCCAGCGTGCTGGGCAGCTTGCGCCTGGTCAGAATGGCATTGCGCAGGGAATTGAAGGCGGCATCGCTCTCCGGGGTCTGTTCGGCAAAGGCCATGAGCGCCACGTAGCCCCCCGGCTGCGCGGAATGGATCAGTTCGACGGGGTCCCCCACGTCGGCGAGCTTCGGCAGCGCGCCCCCCTTCTGGACCTCCTCAAGTATCCGCCGCGAGTTGCGCTTGCTCTCCTCGACGTTCGGCTGATCGAAGGCATTGATCTCCAGGCAGACCCCCGCGACGGCGACGGCGAACTCCCAGCGGAAGAAGTCGGCGCCGAGGTCGTACATATCGCGCAATTCGATGCTCATCACCGGCTGCCCCGCTTCATGAAGTTCGCGGGCATGGCGGTCCGATTCGGTGCAATCGTCGGTGGCCAGTCGCAGGTAGGTGAAAAGGCGATCCTCTCCATAAACGCCTGGCGCGTTGAACGGCTCCCCTGCGACCGGCAGGATTCCCTTCCCCTCCTTGCCGGTGCTTTCAGCCACGAGTTGCTCCGCCCAGAGGCCGAATCCGGCAAGTTTCGGCGAGGTGATGATGGTGAGCTTGTTGCGCCCGAGCACCGCCATGCAGCCCATGACCAGCCCGAGCCATGCCCCGGCGTTGTCCTCCGCGGGGACTTCCACGCCGCAGGAGCGCGCCATCTCTCCCGCGCGCGAGAGGAGTTGCACGACATCCAGCCCCATGAGCGCCGCGGGGAGAAGCCCGAAATAGGAAAGCACCGAGTAACGCCCGCCCAGGTCGGGGGGATTGATGAACGCGCGGCGGAATTTTTCATCCAGCGCGAGTTGCTCCAGGCTCGTGCCCGGATCGGTGATGGCGACAAAATGGCTCCCCGCCCCCGCGCCCACCGCCGCCTCCGTGAGCTTGCGGAAATGGCGATAGAGCGACATGACTTCGATGGTGCCCCCCGACTTGCTGGAGACGAGGAAGAGCGTGCGAGCCGGGTCGATGCTGCGGGTGACGCGCTCCACCCTCTCAGGAACGGTCGAGTCCAGCACATGCATTCGCGGCTGACCGGGGTTCTCGCCGAGCGCGATGCGCAACACCTCGGCCGAGAGGCTGCTCCCGCCCATGCCCAGCAGGACGACGCTGTTGATCCCCTCCTGGCGCACCTGCCCGGCGAAGGCGTTGACCTCCGCTGCGTCGGCGCGCATGCAGAACGGCAGGTCCAGCCAGCCCAGGCGGTTGCTTATCTCTTCCGGTTCCGGCTTCCAGAGGGTATAATCGCGCCGCCAGAGGCGTCCGATCGGATCGCGCGAAACGGTCTGGTCCCAAAGCGGACGGCATAGGAATTTCAATCGAGATGCAGGGGTCAATGATCTCTCCTCTCAGAGGATGCCCGGAACGGCCCTCGTGGCTTCGAGGCACAGTTATCATAAGCCCTCACGACGGGTCGTGCAAGGCGAACGGCGCGAAGTGAGAACTGAAAACTGAAAACTGAGAACTGAAAGGTTCTCGGCAGAAACCGTACTGCTCCGGTTGTCAGGCCGCGAAGCGGCCGTCGGATTCTAGCCCACGGCGAGCGAAGCGAGTCGTGGGGGACGACACGACTTCGAAGGCAAGAGAGCCCCCGAAAGGGGCGACGGAACCCTGCCGGGAAGCTCCGCTCGCAATGACAACATCACTGTCAATGGCGCATGATCGCTGAAGCCGGTTGGTTCAACGGGAGAGAAGCCGCATGGAACTGGACAGGGACGAAGTGAAGCGCCTCGTCGCCGCCGCGCTGGCGGAGGACACCGGGGCGGGGGACGTCACCAGCAACGCCGTCGTTCCGGAAGGAGCGCTGGCCTCTGCTTTCATCGTGAGCCGGGCGCCGGGCGTGCTGGCCGGCCTGCCGGTGGCGCAGGAGGTGTTTGCGCAGGTATGCCCCGCCTGCCATTTCATGCCGCGCTCCGCCGAAGGGGCGCGCCTGGCGCGCGGAACGCAGATTGCTCAAATCAAAGGGCGCGCGCATGCGCTCCTCGCGGGCGAACGCGTGGCGCTGAACTTCCTGCAACGCCTCAGCGGCATCGCCACGCTCACGCGCCGCTGCGTCGATGCCGTGCGCGGGCACGACGTGGCGATCCTCGACACTCGCAAAACCACCCCCCTGCTGCGCCACCTCGAAAAGTATGCCGTGGGCATCGGCGGCGGGCGCAACCACCGGATCGGCCTGTACGACCAGGTGCTCATCAAGGACAACCACCTGCAGATGCTCCTGCGGCAAGCCGGCAGCCTGCCGGAAGCCGTGGCCCTGGCGGTGCGCCTCGCCCGCGAGAACGTCTCGAAGGATATGATTATCGAGGTGGAGACGGAGGACATGCCGATGGTGGAGGCCGCCATCGCGGCCGAGGCGGACGTGATCCTTCTGGACAACATGACGCCGGAGCAGATGGCCGTGGCCGTGCGCGCAGTGCGCGAGGCGCGGGAGGGGACAGGACGCAAGTTCCCGATCACCGAAGCCAGCGGCGGAATCACGCTGGAGAATCTGGCGCAGGTGGCCGCCACGGGGGTTGACACCATCTCGCTCGGCGCGCTCACCCACTCCGCCCCGGTGCTGGATATTGCGATGGATTTTGAGTAGAAGCTGTTTTGCTCTGTTGAAACCATCCCGGCTGGCAGGCCGGGCCGGTGGGCCGGTGGGGACACAGTACTTTCCAAAGGAAAGTTCTGTGTCCCCACCTCGCCCCAGCGCCCCGCCTACTCCGTCCACTCATAGCAGCGCAGCGCCGTCACCGGGCCATCCGCCACCAGCGCCCCCACAAACCCTTTGGCAGGTTCCAGATTGCGCAGCGTCCAGGCGGCGATACCCCCCGGCTCCTCCGCGCTGGTGATGAGCATCGTCGCGCCCGGTCGCACCGGCACGAAGAATGACCGCAGCGGCAGCGCGAGGCCCTTCCCCACCGCCTTGATGTACGCCTCCTTGCGCGTCCAGCAGCGGAAAAACGCCGCCCGGCGCTCCCCCTCCGGCAGCGAATTCAACTCCTCCACCTCATCAGGCGCGAAATACCGCTTCGCCAGGCGGTCGCAGGCAACGCGATCGCGCACCTGCTCCACATCCACCCCCAACTCGCGGCGCACCGTCACCGCCAGCAGCATCAGGTCGGCGGAATGCGTCATATTGAACTGAATGTCCCCCGGATAAAGTGGTGGATAAAATGGGGACACAATACTTTCCCTCGGAAAGTTTTGTGTCCCCATTTTATCCACCATATCTGTCCCCACATGATTCGCCGCCAAGTACGGCTTCCCACCCGGGGCGGTTTCGAAACCCAGTTCCCCCGGCGCGCGCCCCACATAACGCGCCAGGATACCGCGCAGCGCCACGCGCGCGATCAGAAAGCGCCGACGATGCTCCGGGAAGATGAATCGGTCGACCCGCCCCAGTTCCTCCGCATTCAGCTGAGCGCGCAAATGCGCCAAATGCACATCCGACGCCCTCAGCCACGCCCGCCATAGATGCACCTCTCCCTCCGCCAGCGCAGGACGCGCGGGGGCGGGAAGCCAGGGGGATTGATTTGGGCAAGCTTTTTCCATCTTCTCTCGCGTAAGGACTGGCGCTGTTCACTCGGCGCTCTTGTGACCGGACAAGGGCGCAGCATGCTGCGCCCCTACGACGGACGAATGCCACAGAAGAGAAGCGTAGCATCTGGCCTCACAGAGTTTCAAGCAGCGCCCCTGTCTGCCGCTTGACAATTCCCCCCTCCCCGCCTAACATCGGCCATAGTAGGGTTTTTTCCAATTTTCTCATCTGGGAATGAGTCATGGCCCGAATTATCTTCCTGCTCAGCGCGTTGCTGCTCTTCCCGTGCGTTACACAATCCCAGCCCCAGGCGCAGCCGCCCGCCCCGCCGGCGGCGGACCTGTCGCAGATGCCGCCGGATTGCCTCGTGGCCGGCGAATTCACCAATCCGGACCAATTCTGCGGCATCGTCGAGCGGTTGATGGGCTCCATCGAGCAGAAGCCGGAGCCGGGAATGCTGCGGCGGGTCTTCGGGAAGATGATGGGAAATCCCGGTATGGACGGCGTGGCGCTCGACCGCCCGATGCGCTTCTATTACATGTCCCCCAAGCTCCACGGCCAGCCCTGGGTCTATCAGGTGGCGGTGGCGGATGCGGCGGCGCTGACGAAGGCGCTCGGCCCCGCGCGCCCCGCGCCGCAGGGGCATCCCCTCGGCGCGCTGGAGTTCTCCATCGAAAAGCCGGCGGATGAGAACGCGCAACCCCCGGCCGCCGCACCCGCCCTGCCCCCCATTGCCGTCAGCGCCTACCTGCTCATTCAAGGGGATACGGCGACGATCTACTTCTCCCCCTCCGCCTGCGATTCGCTGCTGCGCTGGGAGAAGGCGCAGCCGCCGCCGGAATGGCGCGTGCCCGGCCAATTGCGCGCAAGGTTCGCAATCCAGCATCTCCTGTCGGCGTACGATGCGGAGTTCACGCAGGAGGTCCAGGCGATGCGCGACCGGATGCGCGAGGCGCTGGAGCGTCTCGGGAAGCGACCGGAGACGGAGGAGGGAATCCGCAGCGCACAGGGGCAGCTCGATATGGCGGTGACGCTGGTGAAGCAGGTGGAGAATCTTGACATCGGGATCGACCTGTCCGAAACCGCAGCGGCGATCCGCGCTTACGCCCTCCCCTTGCCCAGGAGCACGCTGGCGAATCTGGTGAGGACGCACCCGCGCGCTTCGCTGGAGTTGTTCAAGTCCTGCCCGGCCGGGGTGGATGTGGTGTTCGCGCAGAATATTTCCATGGTGGGCGCGGTGAGCGGAATGCTGCTGAGCCGGCTCGGGTTGCCCGGGATGGGAGAGGCGGTCTCAGCGAACGTGGCGACTCAGACGCTGGTCGGGCTGCTGTTGCCACAGGGGCCGAACGGGACGCTCTCCGGCTTGATGATGCGAACCAACCAGACGGCGGAGTCGGCGGGCCAGTTCTGGAGCCGTCTGGCGCAGGCGGGTGAATCCACCGCGTTCGGGCTGAAGCCGGTGGAGCCTCCGGGAGGCGAGACGGTCTCTCTGGCGGAGGTGACGGTGAATGAGGCGAAGCTCGGCCCCGGCGGGACGCGCGCGCTAAGGCGCGTTCTCGGGCCACGGCCGATGGCGGCGCAGGAACTCCGCTCGGGGCGGAGCGTTTTGGCGATCGGCGCGGAACCACTGGCGCTCCTCGCGCAAGTCCGCGGCCTGGATGCGGACCCGGCGGGCAGTCTGGGCGCGAATATGACCTTCCTTCGAACGAAAGCCGCGCTGTCCATCCTCCCGAACGTGCTGCTGTATGCCTCGCCGGAGGCGGTGGCGCGCTGGCTGGCGCTGGCGGAAATTCCCGCCCCCGCGCCGAGACCAGGTGCGCTTGGCTTCGCCGCCGAATGCACGCTCATGCCGGACGGGTGCATCCAGGCCGGGCTGCTGCTGCCGCTGGGCCAGATACTCCAGGCAAGGACTCAGAACGCGCCGTAACGGATTAATGGGCAATTCTCAACGGCAAGACAGGCGTGGTTACGGGCCATTGGACATTCATTGACAAATGACCCTTGCCACTTGACCATTGAATTGACTCTCCGCCGCCTCCTATTTACACTGTGTGCATTCTTCTCGACAACGAAAAGGACGATCCGCTCATGCGCAGTCTGATCCGCACATTGCTCTTTGCAGGCCTGACGCTCTCGACGCTCCCGGCGGCGGGATGCCTCAGCACCAATGACGTGACTTCCGACCTCCACAACGCGCGCGAGGCCCGGTACGATGGCTGGGTCAATCGCAGAACGAGCGAGGAGCAACCCGCTCCCATCCAGGGGGAGTTGTCGCTGGAGGAAAGCGTGCTCACCGCGCTGGGCAACAGCCGCCCGGTGCAGATTGCGCTGTTGCAGAAGGAAACCGCGTCGGCGCGCGTCATGGAGGCGCGGTCCGAGGCGCTGCCCACCGCCACCGTCGGCGCGACATACTCCCGGGTCGACAAAGTGCTCCGTGTCACCGGCGGGGGCACCCAGGGGGAGATCAACAACTACATTCTGGAAGGCCGCGTCACTCAGCCGCTCTACAAGGGAGGAGCGATCTCGGCGGGAATCCGCGCCGCGCGCATCTACACCGTGCTGGTGGACGAGCAGTTGCGCGGCACCTACCAGAGCGTCATCTACAACACGCGCAAGGCCTACTATGACGCCCTGCTCGCGCGCGAACTGGTCAAAGCCGACGACGAGGCCGTGCGCGTCGCCTCCGCGCACCTGGATGATGTGGAGAAGAATTTTGCCGCCGGCATGGTCGCCTCCTTCGACGTCCTGCGTTCCAAGGTGGAGATCAGCAACCTGACCGCGCAGCAGGTGCAGGACCAGAACCGCTACCACCTGGCGATGACCACCCTGTACAACCTCATCGGCGTCTCCCAGGGCAGCACGGCCATCTTGAGCACGCCGCTGGTCTACGAGCCGTTCTCCACTCCGGACATGGCCAAGGCCGTCCAGAGCGCGTTCATGTACCACACCGACCTGCTCCAGGGGGAGTTGAACGTTCGGCTGCTCCGCGAGGCGCTGTCGGTTGCGAACTCCCCGTTCTGGCCGGAACTCCACGCCGTGTTCAACTATCTCTACGCGCGCCCCGAGCCGAATAATCCTCTCCTCCACGACTGGGGCACGGATTGGTCGGCCGGCTTGCAGGCGACCTATACGCTCTTCGAGGGCTTCAAGGCCGTGGCCCAGGCGCGCGAGGCGGAAATCTCGCTGCGCCAGAGCCGCGTGACCCTGTACGACACCGAGCAGCGCGTGCTGCTCCAGGTCCGTCAGGCGCTGCTGAACATCGAGGACGCCGTCAAGTTCGTCAACTCGCAGAAGGCCAATGTGGACCAAGCCACGGAGGCGCTGCGTTTGGCTCGGCTCGGTTTCAACCAGGGAATTCGCAAGCAGGTGGAGGTGGACGACGCCCTCCGCGCCCTCACCACCGCCCTGGCGAACCTGGCGCAGGCTCTCTACAATCATCAAATCGCGAAGCTGGACTTCGAGCTGGCCACAGGGACGATTTCTCCTGTCGAGCCGACGGCGGGCTCTCCGTTGCCCCCTCCGGCGAGCGTCAGACCGTAGTGAGCGATGCCCGCTCTCCTGCCCTCTCGACCGTCATGGGAGACGAGGCGTGATGCTGTCCGGCGCCCGCGCACCACTGTTCCTTCTCCTGCTGTCGGGCACGGCGGCGATCCCGGCGACATCCCGGCTGGCGGTGGAACGGGGCCTCCTGTCGCAGATGGACATGATGATGAGCCGCTTGATCCCCTGTTCGATCCTACTGGCGAATCTCCGGCGGGGAACTTTTTCTTGGAGCCGAGGAACGTGTTCAAGTCACCATTCGGTCGGGGCGGTCTTCGTTATTACCTGGTGCTGATCGTCCTGATCAATTCGGCGATTTCCCAACTTCCCCTGCTTAAGGACGCGCCCGCCGCAGTGACCGCGCTGCTGAAGGGGAACATGACGGGCCTTTCCATCCTGGCCGCGCTGCCGCTGATACTGCTTGGCACGGCAATCCATTTCTGGGCCAAGGGCTGCCTGATGCAGAACCGGGTGGTGGCCGTCATCGGCCCTTACCGCTACGTGCGGCATCCCTTCTACCTCGCGAACGGCCTGGTGGACGCCTCGATCGCCGTGATGTCCGGCTGGTGGCTGCTTATGCTCTTGCTCCCCTTCTGGTGGCTGGCCATCTACATCCCGGTGATGCGGCGTGAGGAGCAGCACCTGATCGGCATCTTCGGCGACGGCTACCGGAATTACATGAAGGCCATCCCCCGCCTGATCCCCTTCCGAAGGCCGCTGCCTGCCAACGGGCAGGGGTTCTCCTGGACTAACCACAACATCGCGGAGGGGATGGAATTCCCCCGCATGTGCAGGCTGCTGGCCTACCCGCTGATATTCCTGCTCTGGTCGCATCTCTGGGCGAACGGCAAGGAGTTGCTCTCCGACACCTATCACCTGCGCCTGCTGGCGCTGAGCGCGCTGATCATGCTGTACGGGCTCTCCTGGTCGTTCCAGCAGCACCTCAAGCTGGGCCGCCTGACCCTCTCCACCCTCCTGCATCATCCCGCCGCGCGCGTGGCGATCAGCCTGGTTACCCTCAGCGCCGCCGTTCTCGTGGGCAACATGGAGATGGAATTGGACACAGTCACCACAGCGGTCGGCGCCCTGTTCCTGCTGGTCTCCCTGCTCGCCTTCTGCATGCGCAAGCCGCTGGCTTCCCTGTCCAGCGAGGGGTTGGCGCTGATCGGCCTGTGCGTCCTTTGCGAACTCCCGTGGCTTGCCACCGCCCCCGTGCTTTTCTATGCGGCGCTCATCATGGATACCCGCCTTCTCACCGGCGGGAGAGCCTCCACCCCCGCGTCGCCCGACGCGCCGAAACGCACCGCGCTGCAGGGCCTTTATTTTGCCCTGCTGATCCTCGGCCCCCTCTGCGCGGTGTTCAAGGATTTCATCCTCGACCGGATATGAGGGCGTTGAGGGGAGAACCGGGGCGGAGTGTCAGACGGCGAAGGGCATGAGGTGATTTCTGCGCGGGGGACAACCGGCGGTCAGTGCGACGCTTCGCGCTTGGCGCGTTTCTCTTCGTACATCGCATGGTCCGCCTGGTGGAGCATCTCCTCCAGGCCGGCCGGATCTTCCGGATTGAAGGCGACCACGCCGACGCTCAGGGAGAGCGACGGATTCCGCCCGCCGGCATTCTTGGCGGCAATCTTGCTTTCCAGGCGGCTGCGCAGCATCGCGGGCCAGAGGCGCTCGGCTTCGAGCACCAGCACCACGAACTCATCCCCCCCGATGCGCGCCGCGATATCCGAATTGCGGAACGCCTGGCGAATCGCGCTGGCCGCCTCCACAAGCAGCAGGTTCCCCTCCCGATGCCCCATGTTGTCGTTCACCCGCTTCATGCCGTCCACGTCCAGGAAGATCAGGTACATCTTCTTGCGCATGCGCGCGGCGATCTTGAACTGCTGTTCCGCCAGCGTCAGGAAGCCGCGGCGGTTGTACAGCCCGGTCAGGTCGTCCACCAGCGAAAGCGCCTGCATGGACTCTTCGGCGCGCTTCTGCTCGGTCACGTCGCGCCAGATGCTCTGGACGTAGTTCCGACCGTTCAGCGTCACCGAGCGGCTGCTGACGCGCACGTCGCGCAGCGATCCATCCCCCGCGCGGTACCGCGTGTCGTACGAGGTCAGCCCTTCGGAAAGCAGGCGCTCCTTGAGCCGGTCGGCTTCTTCCGCCGAAGGAGGCGCTTCCAGCTCGCTGATCTTGCGCCCCACAAACTCCGCGCGGTCATATCCCAGCGTCATGTGTGCGATTTCGCTGAACTCGACGACCACCCCCGTCTCCGCATCCACCAGCATCATCGGGTCCGCCGCCTGCTCGAAGAGCATGCGATAGCGCTGCTCCGCTTCGCGCAACTCCATTTCCATCTTCTTGCGCGGCGTAATATCCGACAACCGGCAGACGATGCCGCTCAGTCGCTTGGAAGAGTCCAGGATGGGGTCGGCCGTTAGAAGCAGCCAGGCGCTCCCCTTCTCGATGCGCATTTCAGCCTGCTGGGCCGTCTTGGATTTCACAGCGCTGGCCAGGAGCGCATCGGCGGCTTCCAGCGTCAACTTGTGGAGGACATCATGACTGGCCTTGCCGATCAGCGCCGAGGCCGGCTTGCCCAACCGCTCTTCCGCGGCCTTGTTGACATTGCTGATCTTGAGCTGATCGTCCAGAAGCAGGATGGCATCGTTGCTGCTCTCGAACATCGCGCGCCAGAGCGCATTGTCGCAAGCAGCGGAAGCAGCGCCTCGGGGCGCCGCGCTCCCGTGCGGAGCGACCCCATCAGACGCCGGCTTGGTGTCATGCTGCTTCGACTTCACAGGCTGTTCCCTTTTTGGACAGCTAATCCACAAATTCGTGGATAATGCCCCGAGCCTGAAATAGGCACACGGAGTGGCACTACAGTACCGTTCCGCGCCCGAATATGCAAGCAGAATATTGTACAGGAACAACACACCGCGCAGCCCCGCACGCGCTAGAATATATTGCATAACGGCACGGCATAACGCGGTCGCCGGGCGAGGTTTGGGCTTCTTTCCGGCAACCGAAAGCCTTTCCCGCCCCCGCCGCCCTATCTAAATCGGCGTCAAAGCCCCCTGCCCATTTTTCCCTTGCTTGAGAAGATGGCTGGCCTGATACTGCATAAGATAGGGGTGGTAAGGCGTCCGGATAAACCTGAGGGAGAGAGCATGCCGCGCGATTTGCCCATCGGAAACGGGTCGCTCCTGGCCAACTTCGACAGCGCCTACCAGTTGCGCGACCTCTACTGGCCGCACGTCGGCTCGGAGAACCACACCAACGGCCATGCCTCGCGTTTCGGCGTCTGGGTGGACGGGCGCTTCAGTTGGGTCAGCGACAACTTCTGGCGCCGCGACCTGCGCTATGAGGAGGATACGCTGGTCACTCGCGTCACCCTCGCGCGTCCCGACCTGCAACTCTCCCTCATCTGCCGCGACGCCGTGGACTTCCACGCCAACCTCTTCGTGCGGGAAATCGTCGTCCGCAACGAGTCCGACGCGCCGCGGAAAGTCCGCCTCTTCTTCGGGCATGACCTCCACCTCAGCGGGGACGACCTGGGCAACACCGCCTACTACGAGCCGGAGCGCCACGCGCTCTTCCACTACAAAGGGAAATGCTGGATCATGATCAACGGGGCCAAAGTCGGCCCCGAAGGGCTGGTGATCGGCCTGGACCAGTGGGCCGCCGGGCGCAGCGAGCGCAATGACCTGCAGGGGACCTGGCGCGACGCCGAGGATGGCCTCCTTTCGGGCAACCCCGTCGCGCAGGGGAACGTCGACTCCACGCTGGCGCTCCACCTGAGCGTGCCTCCCGGCGCCGAGGCAAAGGCGTATTACTGGATGGCCGTGGGGAGCGATTTCGAGGAGGTGACGCGCATCAACCGGGCCGTCCGCGAGAAAGGGCCCGCCACCTTCATCGAACGCACGCGCCATTACTGGGCGCTCTGGATCAACAACGTCAGCGCCCGCTTCGCCGATCTCCCCGGCCCCATCGAGCAGCTCTACCGCCGCAGCCTGCTCATCCTGCGCACGCAAGTTGACAACTCCGGCGCGATCCTCGCCGCCAACGACTTCGACATCACGCAGTACGGGCGCGATACCTACTCCTACATGTGGCCGCGTGACAGCGCCCTGGCCGCCGCCGCCATGGACGACGCCGGCTACTGCGACGTCACCCGCCGCTTCTTCGAGTTCTGCCACCGCGCCATCACCGACGAAGGCTACCTGCTCCATAAGTACAACCCGGACGGCTCGCTCGCCTCCTCCTGGCACGGCTGGTACCGCGACGGAAAGAAGGAACTCCCCATACAGGAGGATGAGACGGGGCTGGTGCTCTGGGCGCTCTGGCGGCACTTCGAGCGCTGGCATGACGTGGAGTTTATCAAGCCGCTCTACCGCGGGCTGGTCATTCGCGCCGCCAACTGGATGGCGGAGTACCGCGACAAGGGGGACGGCCTGCCCCTTCCCTCATGGGACCTCTGGGAGGAACGGCGCGGGGTGTTCGGCTGGAGCTGCGCGGCAACCTGGGCTGGGCTGCAGGCCGCCGCCAACTTCGCCGACGCCTTTGGCGAGTTCGCCCTGGCCGCCGGCTACCGGAAGGCGGCCGAGGAGATCAAAGCCGGCGTGCGCGCGCATCTCTGGTCGGAAAAGCTCGGGCGCTTCCTCCGCATGACGCAGCACGCCGCCGACGCCTCCCCCGAAGACCCCACGGCCGACGCCTCCCTCTGCGGGCTCTGGCTCTCCGGCATGTTTCCCCCGGACGATCCGGCCGTCGCCGCGACGATGCGCTTCCTCAGCGACAAGCTCACGGTTCGGACGAAGGTGGGCGGCATAGCGCGTTACGAAAATGACCCGTACCAGCAGATCAGCAAGGACATATCCCGCATTCCCGGCAACCCATGGTTCGTTTGCACACTCTGGATGGCGGAATGGCACATGGCCATAGCGCAGAATCAGGAACAACTTGCCGCCAGCCTGCAGCTTCTGAACTGGGTCGTCGAGCACGCCCTCCCCAGCGGCGTCATGGCCGAGCAATTGCATCCCGAAACCGGCGACCCCCTCTCCGTCAGCCCACTCACTTGGAGCCACGCCTGCTTCATTTCGGCAGTGCATGCGTACGAGCGACGAAGGACGGCGATGGGAATGTCGCGTCAGTGAATGGTGGAGCGCGCTGTCCTCAGCGCGCTTCATTATCGACTTACAACTGCCCCTCGTACCCGCGCTCCTTGAGCAGTTCCACGAGCGCCTTGACCGAGGACGCCCGCCGCCGGTCGCAGACCAGCGTCGCGTCGGGGGTCTGGACGATGATAAGATTCTCCACGCCGAGGGTGGCGATGACGTGCCCCGGCTCCCCCGCCACGATGCAATTGGATGTGTCCACCCCCACATGGTCAGCCTGGAGAATATTCCCCTGCGCGTCCGGGGTCTGGTGGCGGGCGACGGACTCCCACGAGCCGACGTCGTCCCACTCGAACCGCGCCTCCATCACCACGGCGTTCGCCGCCTTCTCCATCACGCCGTAATCGATGGAAATCTTCTGCAAGGCGGGGTATTCGCGCTCCAGCGCCTCCCGTTCGCGCGCCGTCCCGAGTGCCGATTCGATCCGGGTCAGCCCTGCGTGCAGGTCGGGGAGGAAGTCGCGGATGGCAGCGATGATGTCTTCGATGCGCCAAACGAAATTGCCGCTGTTCCAGTAATGCCGCCCCGAGCGCAGGAACTCCTCCGCCCGCGCGCGCGGAGGCTTCTCGATGAACTCCGCGATGCGGTACGCGCCGGCCACCCCCGCCAGCGGCTCCCCGCGGCGAATATAGCCGAACAGATCGGAAGGCTCGGTGGGACGCACGCCGAACGTGACCAGCACGTGCCGCTGCGCCGCAAGGTCGGCGGCTTCCTTGACGCACCGGACGAACTCCGCCGCCGGTTCTATCGCGTGGTCCGCCGAGAGCAGCGCCATCGTCCCATC
>Ga0114951_10002030_pt1 | contig 23729 bp, 14 predicted proteins | sample AM7aDNAmetaG_FD_88677 | JGI IMG/M metagenome (GOLD analysis project Ga0114951, IMG submission 88677) | Freshwater microbial communities from Finland to study Microbial Dark Matter (Phase II) - AM7a DNA metaG | ecosystem: Environmental > Aquatic > Freshwater > Lake | place: Finland: Lake Alinen... | reverse complement strand
CGCTCCTCCGCAAGAAGGGGGATTGACACAGAGAGTACGCTATCCAACAAACACGAAAGCCTGAGTCAATCACACCTGCCTACTCAGAGTCCCTCGGTGTCATTTATCCATGAGGCAACGGGTGAACAACCTGACACAGAATTAGCCCAAACAAACTGAGACGACCGCCTCTATTTGCTCAATACGCCGCGACAACCTCGATTTCCACCTGAGCGCCCTTGGGCAGCGCGGCAACCTGGACGGTCGAGCGGGCGGGCGGGTTCGCCGGAAAACTTTTCGCGTAAACTTCGTTCATCGCCGCGAAGTCGGCGAGGTTGACCATAAAGACGGTCGTTTTCACGACGCGGTCGAGGCCGAGTCCTTGCGAGACCAGCACGGCTTTGATGTTCTCCAGCACGCGCGCCGATTGCTCCTGGATACCGCCGGGCACAATCTGGCCCGTGGCGGGGTCGAGTGGAATCTGGCCGGCGCAAAACAACAAATCTCCAACGCGGACGGCTTGCGAGTAGGGGCCGACGGCTTTCGGCGCCAAGTCTGTGGCGATGATTTGAGGTTTCATGCGTGCCCTTCTAGCAAGTCCGCCGACGCCGGACAAGCGCAACCAGCGGCATTCCGCAGTTTTCGCGGTGGCCGCCCTGCTCGTCAAGATGTTCGAATGAAACCGTCCGCCGGCCAGCGAAAAGTGGACAACAACGGCGAGCGGGATTAGTCTCGCGGCGGCATGAAATGTCTCTACCTCGATTGCGTTGGCGGCATCAGCGGCGACATGCTGCTTGGCGCGTTGATTGATCTCGGTCTCGACATCCGAATGCTCCGCCGCGAGCTGGCGAAGCTGAAGCTTGATGAGTTCGAAGTGTCGGCACGGCACGGCCAGCGGCAGGGAATCACCGGAACCAAATTCGATGTCACCCTCCGCGAGCACGACTCCCATCATCACCACGGCCACGATCACGAGCATCACGGGCGGTCGTTTCACGACATCCAACGGCTCATCGAGACGTCCAAGCTTGCCGCCGAAGTGAAACGCCGGGCGATCGGCGCGTTCCGGCGGCTGGCGGTGGCCGAGGGAAAGATCCACGGCGTTGCCCCGGAGAAGGTTCACTTCCACGAAGTCGGCGCGGTGGACAGCATCGTGGATTTTGTCGGCGCATGCATCGGACTGCGCGCGCTGGGCGTCGAGCGCGTCGTTGCCTCCGCGCCGCTGAGGACGGGATTTGGTTTTGTGGATTGCGCGCACGGCCGGTTTCCCGTGCCGGGGCCGGCGACGGTGGAACTGCTGAAAGGCGTGCCCGTTTACGCCGGCGACGAGGAGGCGGAACTGATCACGCCGACGGGCGCGGCGCTGCTGCGGGAGTTTGCGACGGAATTCGGCCCGATGCCGGCGATGACGGTGAGCGTGATCGGCTACGGCCTCGGCTCGCGCGACCTGCCGAAGTCGCCGAACGTTCTGCGCGCGTTGCTCGGCGACGTCGGGGACAGCGACGCGCGCGACTCGGACCGCGTGGCGGTGCTGGAGACCAACCTCGACGACGTCAACCCGCAGGTGTTGGGCGATGTGATGGACAAGGCGCTCTCCGCCGGCGCGCTCGATGTGTTTCACACGCCGATCCAGATGAAAAAGAACCGGCCGGGCGTGATGTTGAGCGTGTTGTGCGCGCCAGCCGATGCGGACCGGCTCTCCCGCCTGCTGCTGGAGAACACGACCGCCTTTGGCGTGCGGCACACCGAGGCGCAGCGGCTCAAGCTCGACCGCGAGATGGTCGTGGTGAAGACCGCGTTTGGCCGCGTCGAAGTGAAAATCGGACGGCTCGGCGGCAGGATTGTTTCGGCGTCGCCCGAGTTCGAATCCTGCAAGCGCGCGGCGACAAAAGCCAAGGTGCCGGTGCGCCGGGTGTTGACTGCGGCGCTGGCGGAAGCGGAGAAGCTGTATGATTGACCAGGCATTGCTCAACATTCTCGCCTGTCCGAAGTGCAAGGCGGCGGTGAAACCGGAAGGCGACCGGCTGGTCTGTCAGAACGCCGCGTGCGGCCTGCGCTACCCGATCCGCAACAGCATCCCGATCATGTTGATTGACGAAGCCGAGAAACCCGGCGAACCGCGCAAGCCGTAGTCCACTTCACTTCGCCGCCGGCGGCGTCAGCCATAGTGTGTAACTGCGCGTTGTGCGGAGCGGCTCCCCAAACGGAACCGACGCGGCTCCGGCTGCTTTCAAAAACTCGCCGCGTTTCTCCGTCGGGATGACACAAAACACCCGCCGCCCCTGCCGCGTCCAATCCCAAATCTGCTCCACGCTCTGCAGCAAACGATCCGGCGGCGGATGCTGCATTCCCTCCGGCGATTCGCCGAGCCGCGGCTTCGAGATCAGCCGGCGCGAGTAAAAACAAATGCCGTGACCGCGGTCGTTGGTCATCACAAACGCCACCATGTCGTCCGGCCTGGCGTGCGCGCGCAACGCGACGCCGATCGTCCGGAAGCTGTAGTTGGTTTCCATCAGGTCTTCGAAGTTCGCCAGCGCGCTCATCGCCGCGATCAGGAACACCGGCAGCACGACGACTCCCACGCCCAGCAATCGCATCGCCGAGCGCCGCGCCCAAAACACCGCCAGTAGCAGCACCGCCGCGGCCGCCCCGCCGACGACCGGCCAGATCCAAGCGTAGTCGGGCTGCGCCGGGCCGAGCTTGCGATAGAGCCAATACCACAAGCACACCGGCACCAGCGCCGTGAAGATCACACTGCTCCACGCCGCCACCCGACGCCAGACGCCGGGTGCCGGCTGCTCCGCCGCCGCGAGCATCTCATCCCAAAACCGTGCCGCCAACAATCCCATCGGCACAATGACCGGCAGGATATAGGTGCCCAGTTTTGTCCGGCTCATGCTAAAAAACACCAGTCCCGTCAAAATCCAGATCACCAGAAACACACGGCGCGCGCGCGTCTGCGGCGACTGCGTTTCCCCACGCCAGCGCCAGCCCGCCGTCAACGCGCAGAGCGTCCACGGCAGCGCGCCGACGACCACCAGCACGAGGTAAAACCAGATCGGTTGCGGATGGCCCTGCGCGTCTTTGAAGTAATGGCCCGCCACCTGTTGGCCGAGGAAGAACCACCACAAATCAAACCGGATGCACGCTTGCAAATACCATCCCAGTCCCACCACCGCAAACAGCGGCAGTCCCCACAGCCAGCCGATATCCAGCAACCGCCGCGGTTGGCGCAACACGACGAGTGTCACGACGATCACCAGCAACGGCACCGCCACGCCGACCGGGCCTTTCGTCATCATGGCGCAGGACAACGCCAGCCAGAACCAAATCAACGCCCGCCGTCCGCCGCCCTCGAACCAAAACCAGAACGCCGCCAGCGCCGAGGTCATGAAGAACGTCAGGATCATGTCCGTCGTGATGAGCCGGCCGACGACAAAAAACATCAAGCTCGTCGGCAGCATCACACCCGCCAGTGCGGCCCAGCGCTCACCGCCCATCTGCCGCGCCATCGCCATCGCCACCAGCACCGCGCCGAGCGCCGCCAGCGCCGCCGGCATGCGCGCGCCCCACTCGTTGAGGCCAACCAAACTCATCGTCGCGCACGTAAGCCAGTTGGTAAGCGGCGGTTTGCTGTAGTAAGGCTCGCCATCGAGCGTCGCCTCCAGCCAAGCCATCGGGCCCGTCGGCGACCGATGGATTGTGGGTGTAGAGGATTCCGGCTGAGGCGGCGTCTGCAACCGCGCCAGCATCTCGCGCGCTTCCTCCGCGTAGCGCCCCTCGTCCGGCTCGTTCAGTCCGCGCACACCGAGGCCAGCAAAGAGAACGATGGCCGCGTAAACAACAGCGAGCATCATGAGCAGCCGCAACTCCTGCGATGGCGCGGATGGACCGCCCGTATTGTCAGTCGAACTTTGCATGCACTGAAAACAATATTCCGATACGAAACCAGCCGGAGTTAGTCGACCGGCACAGTCGCATCGCCACTAGTGCTACCACGCGTGAGCTTCCAAGCTCACGCCGTTCTTCGCGTGCGCCGTCTGTTGAAATCAACTGAGCAGCTTCTGCAATTCCGTCTGCTGGCGCGAAAATTCCTCACGCTTCGCGCGTTGTTGAGCCACGACGGCGGGCGGCGCTTTGGCGACGAAATCCTGATTGGACAGTTTGCGATCAATCGCTTCCATTTCCTTCGCCAGTTTCACAAGCTGCGCCTCGACCCGTTTCCGTTCGGCGGCGGGATCCACCAAACCCTCCAGTGGCATGAAGATGGAGCCGAGTTCGGCGACGGCGGCGGGCGTGCCGGACGACGATTGGAAGTCCGCGCCAACAAACTCGATCTGCTCGGCATTGAGCAGGATGCGAAGCGTCGGCAATTCCTGCTGCAATCGCCCGGCGATCTCGGGCGTCTTGGCCTGGACCTTGAAGTTGGCCTTCTTGTTGGGCGCGATTTTCTTTTCGGCGCGCAGATTGCGGCCCGCGACGATGAGCGCGTATTTTTTCGACACCCAATCCACCACCGACGCGTCACCGATGCCGGTCGGCTTGGGCCATTCGGCAAACTGGATGGTGAAATCTGGAGTTTGAGATTTCAAATTTGAAATCTCAGAAAAACCGAGGTCGTGCCAGAGTTCCTCGGTGATGAACGGCGCAAACGGATGCAGCAGCCGCAGCACGTTGGAGAGCACGGTGTCCATCACGGCACAGGCGTTGGCCTTGAGCGCGGCGTCGGTGCCTTGCAGCGCGGACTTCGAGACTTCGAGATACCAGTCGCAGTATTCGCCCCAGAAGAAAGCGTAGAGCGCCTGCGCGGCCTGGTTGAACTCGAAGCGGTCGAGCGCGCCGCTCACCTCGCGGATGCAATCGTCGAGCTTGGCGAGAACGAAGTGGTCGTCGGATGAAAGCAGTTCGCGTTTCACCGGGCCGCTTGCGACGCCTTGCATCTGGCGCAACCGCGAGGCATTCCAGAGCTTGTTACAGAAGTTGCGGCCAATCTCCATCCGCTCCTCGGCGAACAGGATGTCCGCGCCTTGCGGCGCGATGAGCATCAGGCCGAAACGCAGGCCGTCGGCGCCGTATTTGGCGATGAGATCGAGCGGGTCGGGCGAGTTGCCGAGGCTCTTGGACATCTTGCGGCCGAGCGCGTCGCGAATGATGCCGGTGAAATAGACGTTCGTGAACGGCTTCTCGCCCATGAACTCGTAGCCCGCCATGATCATGCGCGCGACCCAGAAGAAGATGATGTCCGGGCCGGTCACGAGATCGGTGGTCGGGTAGAACTTCTTCAGCGTCGCCGACTGTTCCTCCGGCCAGCTTCCCATCGTCGCGAACGGCCACAGCCACGACGACGCCCACGTATCGAGCACGCAGGGGTCTTGCTCCCAAAATTCCCCTCCTGTAGGACCGGTCTTACGAAACTCCATGAGATGCGGATCATCTTCGGGAGGATCTTGGGGACGCTCAATTTGAACTTTGATGTGCTCAGACCAACCATGACTCTCGATAAAGTCTTTGTCGATCTGCTCCAATCCTTCTGGAGCTATGAGCGAGAACCGCGCCAACGGGTCATACCACACCGGAATCCGATGCCCCCACCAAAGCTGGCGGCTGATGGCCCAATCGCGGATGTTGCCGAGCCAGTGCGTGTAGGTCTTCGACCAACGCTCCGGGTAAAACTTGATGTCGCCCTGCTCCACCGCGGCGAGCGATTTCTCCACCTGCGGATATTTTAGGAACCATTGCTCGCTCACGCGCGGTTCGATCGGCACGTCGGCGCGTTCGCTGTAACCGACGTTGTGCATGTAGGGCTCGGTCTTCAGCAGCAGGCCGTCGAGCCGCAGCTTCTCCACCACGGCCTCGCGGCACTCCAACCGGTCCATCTCCTCGAAATCCTCGCCGGCCGTCTCGGTCATCTTTCCGTCGGGACCGATGACCACCGTCAACGGCAGGTTGTGGCGCTGGGCCATCTCGTAGTCGGCGGGGTCGTGCGCGGGCGTCACCTTCACGCAACCGGTGCCGAACTTCGGGTCCACCAACGGGTCGGCAATGACCGGAATCTGCCTGTTCTGAATCGGCAGCAGGACTTTGCGGCCGACGAGCTTCTTGTAGCGTTCGTCGTTCGGATGCACCGCCACGGCCTCGTCGCCCAGCATCGTCTCGGGGCGCGTCGTGGCGACCACGAGGAACTCGGTCTTGCTCGGCTGGCCGTCGGCCGCCACGAGCGGATACTTGAAGTGCCAGAGTTCGCCCTGCACTTCCTTCATGATGACTTCTTCGTCGCTGAGCGTGGTCTGCGAAACCGGGCACCAGTTGACCATGCGCTTGCCGCGATAGATCAGGCCCTTCTTGTAAAGTGCAACGAAGGCGTGGAGCACGGACTTGCTGTAGCCCTCGTCCATCGTGAACCGCTCGCGCGTCCAATCGCACGAGCAGCCGAGTTTCTTGAGCTGCTGGATGATGATGCCGCCGTGCTTCTCCTTCCACTCCCAGATTTTGGCGACCAGCTTTTCGCGGCCGAGATCGTTGCGGTGCCTGATGACACCCTGCTTGCGGAGCGTCCGCTCGACGACGGTCTGTGTGGCGATGCCGGCGTGGTCGGTGCCGGGTAGCCAAAGCACCTCACAACCCTGCATGCGCTTGCGGCGGCAGAGGATGTCCTGGAGGGTATTGTTCAGCACGTGGCCCATCGTCAGCACGCCGGTGACGTTCGGCGGCGGGATGACGATGCAATAAGGCGGCTTGGCCGAATTCGGGTCCGCCGTAAAGTGGCCCTTTTTCAGCCAGTCTTGATACCACTTATCCTCGACCAGTTTTGCTTCGTATGCCTTTGGAATGTCCGTGCTGCTCATTTTGCCAATAATAGCGGGACAACGCGGAGGGAACGCAAGCACCGTTTGCGCGGCGCAGGCCGGCGGGACGCATCCGCACGCACGCACCCGAACAATCGGCCCCCGTTGCACAGACTGCCCCACTCTGCCGAACTTCGATTCCGGATTTCAACGGGCTTGGAATTGTGCGGTTGTGTCATACGGGTCAGATCGAGTCGGATTTGGTCGGATTCAGTCGGATCGAGCCAGATTGGAATCGTGCATTTGCAATATAGCGTCCCGTTTCCATCCGGTTTGGGGTCATGCGGTTGTAAAAAAATAATAGTCGAAATCACTTTGACCCACTTTGACCCACTTTGACCCACTTTGACCCACTTTGACCAGGTTTGACCGGGGATTGGCCAAACCGTGCTGAACCCGATGGCCGCGCAACTCCGGCTGCTTGCTTCGGCGTCATGGGCCTCCAAACGTAGCTGCCGACGCGTAGCCGACGACGTGAGGAGGCGGGGAATTGAACGTCCCCTTGTGCCGCGCATGGGATGTTTTGGCCCCGCCATGCTCACTGCAATCACATTTCCCATGGCTTCGCTTTCTCCTACGGTCGGATTCAGTCGGATTCAGTCGGATCAGGTCGGATTGGGTTGAATCGAACCGGACTGCCGCGCGATCTTGTCGTTGCATGTCATGGATATCTCCCATGAATTCGTAGTGTCCTCATTTGAGAATTATTCCTTCGTCGCCGTTGGTATCTCGGCTTCAGCCGGTCCGATTCCCAAGTCAGACCGCCTAAAGGCGGGACACCAACGACGGACACACTGCGTTCAAAAGAACTGGCTTAGCAATGGCACGACGGGATTTTTGGACAAGAAAATTCACTGCGCTAGCGCAGTGAAAAACCAGCCACAAACGCATGATTTTCGGATGCGAAAACATGCGTTTTCCAATGGACTGCGCTAGCGCAGCGATAGCGCAGTCCTCGAAAAGGTCTATTCCGGAGAAAAAACGGCACCCGCACCGCAATTTGCGTCAAACCGCGCTCGCCCTCGCCGGCCTGCGGCGCTAATCTTCGCCGCATGAAACAATTTCTTCTGGCTGTAGTTTTCATCGCTCTGGCCGGCGTTGCCGATGCGGAGACGCCCCGATGGACGGCCGTGATTTCGCCGGCGGGCGCGGTGCGCATCGAGCGCGACGGAAAAGAATGCGGGACAATGACGCCGGGACTGTTCGAAGTGCCGTGGCAGTTTGCCGCGATGGGCGGCGGCAAGGCGGGCGAGGCGATGAAGGACGGTGTTCATCGCGGCCAAATTCACGCGCCGGGCGGCGGTGCGGTGGAGGTCGAGTTGCGGGCGGCGGAAGAGGCCGCAGGCGTGCGTCTGGAGTATCGGCTGACGCCGCAAAAGGAAATGAAGCTCAACAGCCTGAACGTGACACTGACGCTGCCGTCCCCACTCTGGGCCGGCGGGAAGTTTGCCGCGGACGGCAAGGAGGGCGCGCTGCCGGCGATGTACAAGGAGGCTCAAGTGTATGCGAAGCCGACCAAGTCGTTGAAGATCGCACCGCTGGGCGGAACTGCACTGCGGCTGGATTTTGCCGAACCGGCCCACGTGCTGGTGCAGGACGACCGCCAGTGGGGCGAGACGTTGTCGGTGCGCATTGAGTCGCCAAACGCGCCCGAAACATGGCCTGCGGGCCGGACGATGACGCTGGCTTTCACGTTCGGCGCGGAGGACGGGCTGAAAGTCGAGGAGGACAAACCGGTGACCATCACCGCGGGCGCGGAGTGGCTGCCGCTGGACGTGGACCTGGACATTGAGGCCGGCTCGGCGCTGGACTTCAGCCTTGCGGTGCCGCGCCACGCGCCGGCGGGACGATACGGGCGCGTCATCGCCACGCGGCAGGGCAAGTTCGCGTTCGAGAAGCGCGCGACACCGGCGCGGTTCTACGGAGTCAACTTCTGCTTCACGGCGCAATATCTCCCGCACGAGATGGCGGACCGGCTCGCGGAGCGACTGGCGCGGCTGGGCTACAACGCCGTGCGCATCCATCACTATGAGAGCCAGCTGGTCGAACGCGGGCCGGGCGGGCCGCGGTTGAAGGCGGAGCAGCTTGACCAGCTCGATTACTTCTTCGCGGCGCTCAAGCGGCATGGCATTTACGTCACGACCGATTTGTTCGTGTCGCGGCCCGTCGCGCTGGCCGACATCTACGACGGCGAAACGGGGCCAATCACCCAGGACGAATTCAAAATGGCCGTTCACGTCAACGACCGCGCGTTTGAAAACTACAAGGCGTTCGCCCGCGCGCTGCTCGATCACGAAAACCCCTACACGAAGCTACGCTACGCCGACGATCCCGCGCTGGCGTGGCTGAGCCTGGTCAACGAGGATTGCCCCGGCAATTTCATCAGCGGCCTCAAGGGCGGACTGCGCGACGACTGGCAGCGCGCGTGGAACCACTGGCTGGCCGCGCGTTATCCCAACCGCGAGTCGCTGGCGCGCGCGCTCGGCAACCTCAAGGGCGACCAGGACGCAGCGAAGGGCACCGTGCCGCTGGCGAGCATCTACGGACGGCTGCCCGCCGTCATTGCGTTCAACACGTTCCTCGCCGAGGTGGAGCGCGACTTCTTCGAGCGCACGCGCCATTTCCTGCGCGATGAACTCCATTGCAAGGCGCTGCTGACCGATTGCAACGCGTGGAGCAACCCGGTCCAGTTGCAAGCGGTGCGCGGTGGATTCGATTACGTGGACGACCATTTTTATGTGGACCATCCGCAGTTCATGGAGCGGCCGTGGTCGCTCCCGTCGCGCTGCGCCAATACCAGCCCGATCGCCGGCGGCGCGACCGGGGGCCGGAGTTGCGCCTTCACGCGGGTGTTCGGCAAGCCGTTCACGATCACCGAGTTCAACTACTCCAGCCCGGGCCGGTTCCGCGGCGTCGGCGGCATTCTCACCGGCGCGCTGGGCGCGGTGCAGGATTGGGACGGGCTGTGGCGCTTCGCCTACAGTCACAACCGCGAGAACGTCGAGCGGCCCGGTGCGATGAACTACTTCGACGTCTCCGCCGACCCGCTAAACCAGGCCGCCGAGCGCGCGAGTCTCTGTCTGTTCCTGCGCGGCGATCTCCGGCCGGCCCGGCACGCAGTCGCCATCGCATCCGAGCCGGGCGAGTTGCTCAAACAAACAAACACATCGCGCGACAAAACACCATTGTGGCACGGCATGGCGTGGGTGACGCGCGTCGGGTGGCTGCTTGGCAGCGAAACGAAGGCGACGAGGAACGATCTGCCGCTGGCCTTCTCCGGCAGCGAAACGAATCTCTTTGCCTCGGGCATGGAAACGACGCTCATCGACACGTTCCGCGAGCGGGGCTGGCTGTCCGAAAGCAATCGGACTGATTTCAAGAAGAACACGTTCCAGAGCGAGAACGGCGAAGTGACGATTGACGCGGCGGAAAACACCCTCACGCTCGACACGACGCGGACGGCGGGTGGCTTCGCGCCGGCCGGCAAGCGCATTGAGACGCGCGCGGCGACCATCGAGATTGTTAAAACCGACGCGACGGTCTGGGTCAGCAGTCTCGATGGCAAACCGATCACCACAAGCAAGCGGCTGCTGATCACCCATCTCACCGATCTTCAGAACAGCGGCACGCGCTACGGCGACCGCAATCGCCAAATCCTCCAGTCGTGGGGCCAGCTTCCGCATCTTGTGCGCGCCGGCCGCGCCACCGTGACGTTGCGGTTGAAGAACGCGGACCGCGCGAAGGTTCACGCGCTCGCCGTCAACGGCAAGCGGATTGGTGAAGTCGCCATCAGCGCGAAGGAAGGCGGCGCGCTCTCGATTCCGTTATCGGTTTCAGCGGACGGCAAGGCGCGAATGCTCTACGAAGTGGAAATCACGCGGTAACTGTCGAGACAAGGCGAGCGGCGGCAGATTACTACTTCCGCTTCTCGTCCTTAAACAACTTGTATTCGACGCTGTCCACCAGCGCTTCCCAGCTTGCCTCGATGATGTTGTCGTGGACACCGACGGTGCCCCAGAGCGAAGCGCCGTCGGTGGACTCGATGATGACGCGCGTCTTGGCGGCGGTGCCTGCGCCACCGTCGAGGATGCGTACCTTGTAATCCACCAGCCGCACTTTCTGGATAGCCGGGTAGAACTTCACCAGCGCCGTGCGCAACGCCGTGTCGAGCGCGTTGACCGGGCCGTCGCCTTCCGCAACCGTGTGCTCCACCTTGTCGCCGACGCGCAGCTTGACGCTGGCTTCGCAAATCTGCTGCCCGTCCTGCGCGCGGCGATCCATGATGACGCGGTAGCCGAGCAACTGGAAAAATGGCTTGTGCCGCTTGAGCGCCTTTTGCACCAGCAACTGGAAGGACGCGTCCGCCGCCTCGAATTCGTAACCGCGGTGTTCCATCTCCTTGAGCTGCTTGAGAATCTCGCGCAGCTCCGGCGTGTCCTTGCCCAGATCAAGCCCCAGCTCCTGCGCCTTGAGCAGCACGTTGCTGCGGCCGCTGAGTTCGCTCACCAGCACGCGGCGGCGGTTGCCGACCAGTTCCGGCTCGAGGTGCTCGTAGCTGCGCGCCACCTTCTCGACGGCGTTGACGTGGATGCCGCCCTTGTGCGCGAACGCCGTCGCGCCGACGAACGGCTGGCGGATGTCGGGCCGGACGTTCGCAAGGTCGTCCACGAACAGGCTCAGTTCGCGCAGATGCTTCAAGTTCTCGCGCGGGATGGACGCGACGCCCATCTTCAACACGAGGTTGGCAATCACCGAGGTGATGTTGCAATTGCCGGCGCGCTCGCCGTAGCCGTTGACGGTGCCCTGCACCTGCGACGCGCCCTGCTCCACCGCCGCGAGGGCGTTGGCGACGGCGAGACCGCAGTCGTTGTGCGTATGGATGCCGAGCGCGGCTCGAAGCTGGCTTTTCACCTCGCCGACGATCCGCGAGACATCGCGCGACAGCGTGCCGCCATTGGTGTCGCAGAGCACGAGCACGTCGGCGCCGGCGTCTTGCGCGGCGCGCAACGTCGCCAGCGCGTATGCCGGGTCATCCTTGTAGCCGTCGAAGAAATGCTCGGCATCGTAAAGAACCTCTTTGCCCCGTTCCTTGAAGTAGCGGACGCTGTCGGCGATCATCGACAGGTTTTCCTCCGGCGTCGTGCGGATGACCTCGCGCACGTGCAACGACCACGTTTTGCCGACCATCGTCACCACCGGCGTCTGCGCGTCCACGAGCGCCTGGATGTTCGCGTCCCGCGAGCAGACGTCCTTCGCGCGGCGCGTGCTGCCGAACGCGGCGATCTTCGCCTGCTTCCACTTGCGCTTGCGGGCCTCGGTGAAGAACTCCATGTCCTTCGGGTTCGAGCCGGGCCAGCCGCCCTCGATGTAGTGGACGCCAAACGCGTCGAGCCGGTCGGCGATGCGCAGCTTGTCGGCGCTGGAGAGCGAGATGCCCTCGCCCTGCGTGCCGTCGCGCAGCGTCGTGTCGTAGATGGCGACTTTCGGGTTCATGTTAAAGTGCTCCAGGCGTCCGCCTGACCGGTTATCAAATCATCCAATGGACAGGCAAGACGCCTGTCCTACTTTTTACTCAACTCAAATTTCTCGTGCAGCACGCCGGCGGCCTTGTCGGCGTCCTTGAGGTCAATAACGACCGAGATTTTGATCTCGCTGGTGCTGATCATGCCGATGTTGATGTGATTGGCGGCAAGCGCCTCGAACATCTCGGCGGCGATGCCGGGATGACTCTTCATGCCGACGCCAATGATGGACACCTTCGCGATGTTGTCCTGCGCGGTGACGCCGCTGGCGCCGACTTCCCGGGCGATCTTCTCCAACGCCACCAATGATTTCTTCAGGTCGTCGGTGCCGACGGTGAATGTGATGTCCGTCGAGCCGGCCTCGGACACGTTTTGCACAATCACGTCCACGTTGATGTTGGCGTCGGCCACCGCGCGGAAAATCCGCGACGCCATGCCCGGCTTGTCCGGGACGTGGGCGACGGTGACCTTGGCCTGCTTCTTGTCCACGGCCACGCCGCGGATGACGACGTCTTCCATGCTGCGGGTTTCTGCTTTCACAATGGTTCCTGGGTTGTCGTTGAAACTGCTGCGAACTTCAAACACCACGTTGAATTTTTTGGCGAACTCCACCGAGCGCGCCTGCATGACCTTCGAGCCGAGCGCGGCCATCTCCAGCAGCTCGTCGTAGCTGATCTCCTGGATTTTCTGAGCGTCCTTCACGATGCGCGGGTCTGCGGTATAGACGCCGTCCACGTCGGTGTAAATCTGGCAGAGGTCGGCCTTGAGCGCCGCCGCGATGGCGATGGCGGAAAGGTCGCTGCCGCCGCGGCCGAGCGTCGTGATCTGCCGCTCCGGGGTCTCGCCCTGGAAACCGGCGATGATGACGACGTTGCCGTCGTTGAGCTGGTCATGCACGCGCTTGGGCGTGATGTTGGTGATCTTCGCCTTCGTGTGCGCGCGATCGGTGACGATGCCCGCCTGCGCGCCGGTGAGGCTGGCGGCCTTCGCGCCGAGCGCGTGGAGCGCCATTGCCAGGAGCGCAATGGTGGTCTGCTCGCCGGTGGCCAACAGCACGTCCATCTCGCGCTCGCTGGGCATGTCGTGAATTTCCTTCGCCAGCTTGATGAGGCTGTCGGTGACGCCGCTCATCGCCGACACCACCACCACGACCTGGTTGCCGGCCTGCTGGGTGGCGAGGACGCGCCTGGCCACGTTCTTGATGCGGTCGGGGTTGCCCACCGATGTGCCGCCGTATTTTTGGACGACCAATGCCATGTTCGTTATCTGTAGTTCGTTTGCGCCTGTGGTTCAACAACGCCCGCGCCGCGCTGGCGCCGTTGCCGCGCGTGTCCGGCCGATGTTGAACCGTTTGAGTGACATAAATGAAAAAACCCTCGATGATCAACCGAGGGTGTGGCGCGGCCAGCCGTTCACCCCCGTCAGGGGATAACGGTAATCGTCTTCTCAACCTTGCCGCGCGTGTTGTTCATTGAGGGCGAAACTCTCAGAAACCCGCGTCCAAATCAAGGGGATTTTCCCATGATCGCCTCAGGGTTGCTTGACTTGGCGGGCGTCCCACGTTAGAACACGGCCAAGATGGTTGTCCGTCGTTTATTGCGTGTCGTCATGGTCGCGGCCTCCTGCGGGTTGCTGATCTTCGCCCTCTCCGAGTCGGCGACTTGTCACTGCTCGGATGACAACGACTGCTGCGGTGCGTGCATCCTATGCCTCTGCACACAAGCGCTTGAGATGCCGAGTTTGACCGCTGCCGTCATTCAGTCCAAAATTGTTTCGCTGGCGCCGGTCGCCGAGCCTGGCGAATTCAACTCTCTCTCCTTCCGCCCCCCAACGCCCCCGCCCCGAGCTTGAGTCCTCATCCACGCTCGTAGTGTGTCTGCACGCCGCGATTCCACCTCCGAGGGACTCGTGCGCGTTTTGAAAGTCAGCGGAGACTTGTATGAAATTCATTGTTGCTGTGTTTACCGCCGGTTGCGTTGCCTTTGCCGACGCGCCTGCCCAAACCAAACTCGACCTGCCAGCCGCGCTCACGGAGGCGGCTGCCAACAATCCCGAACTGCGCTCGGCCCGCGCACGCATCGAAGCCGCAACCGGCCGCGCCATCCAGGCGCGCTTGTGGCCGAACCCGAGTTTGGAAATGACCGCCGACCAGGTTCCTGTGAACAACGGCGGCTTCTCGCGCTCGCAAAACATGGCCGGCGTTGACCAAACCGTGCCATTTCCCGGCAAGAAAGCGCTCGACGCAAAAATCGGCGCCGCCGATGTGACGGCCGCCGAGTGGGAATACCTCAGCCGCGCACTGGAGGTGCTGCGCGAGGTGAAGGAAGCGTTCTGGCGGACGCTGGCCTCGCAGAAGAAACTAGCTGTCACCGAACAACTGGTTGCCCTGTCGGCGTCCACGGCCCGCGCCGTTGGCAAGCGCGTCGAGGCGGGTGCCTCCGCCGACCAGGAACAGTTGCGCGCCGAAGTCGAACACGAGCGCGTGATAGTCGAATTGATCGGCGCGCGGCGGCAACTGACCGAAGCACAGAAGATTCTAGCGCCGCTGCTGGGGCGCCGTCCCGAAAACATCAGCCCGCTCACCGGTGAATTATCCGCCCAGGCGCAACGCTCCGATCTCGACCAAGCCCGCGAACAAATGCTGGCCCGCCATCCAAACATCCGCGCCGTGCTGGCCAAACGCAACCGCGCCGAGTTGGAGTTGCGCCGCGCCAAGCTCGACCCGCTGCCCGACGTGACGCTCGGCGTCGCTGCGGGCCGCGATACCGGCGCGGACTTGAACTTGATGGCCTTCCGCGTGTCGGTGCCGCTGCCGATCTTCGATCGCGCGCAAGGGCGCAAACGCGAGGCGCGCGCCAACGCGGACATCGCTCGCTACGACCTCACGACAACGGAGTTGCGGCTGACAAGCGATCTGGCCATCGCGGACGCGCGGTTGCGGGCCGCCGCCGAACAAGTGGAATGTTACCGCGCGAGCATCCTGCCGAAAGCGGAGGCGGCCTCGCGACTGGTGCGCAGCGGGTATGCCGCCGGCAAGTTCGGTTTGCTCGACATCCTCGACACGCAACGCACCACCGTGCAGGTGCAACTCGACTACTACGACCGGCTGTTGGAATTGAACGTCGCGCAAGCGGAACTGGAATCGCTGTTGATGAAAGACCTGCCTCCGCAGGAACGCCCATGATCGGAAAAGGAACCACGACTATGAAAACGACCACGATAATTCTGAGTCTGCTGGCGGCCTGCGCGTTGCTGGCTGGCTGCTCAAAACCGGGCGAACCCGCAACCCACGATGCGCAGGCCAACGCCAAGCCGGCGTCGGGAAAGAAGATGTGCGCGGAGCACCATCTGCCGGAGGACGAATGCGGCATCTGCCACCCGGAACTCGCGGCAAAACTGAAACCGGGCGAGGGATCCAAAGTGCGTCTGCCGTCGGCGGACTCGGCGGCCCTCGTCGGCGTGGAAACCGCGCCGGCAGCGGTCGGAACGATTTCGGAAGGTGTCGAGTGTTACGCGGAAATCGCTTTTAACCAGAACAAGCTGGCTCAAATCGTGGCGCCGGTCGGCGGGATCATTCAGGAAGTGACGACGGATCTGGGCGTCCAGGTGGCGGAAAAGCAAACCGTGGCAAAACTCTGGTCGGCGACCATCGCCGATGCGGTTTCCAAGGCCGTGTTGTCGCACCAGACGCTGGACCGCGAACGCAAGTTGCGGGCCGAGCGTGTCACATCGGAAAAGGACTTGCAGGAGGCCGAGGCCGCTCACCGGAGCGCATGCCAACAAGTCAGGACGCTGGGATTCGCGGAAGAGCAAATCGAAGCGATGGTTCACCATCCACTGGAAACGGTGTTCATGGAAGTGCGCGCGCCGTTCGCCGGTGAGATCGTCGAGCGCACGGCGGTGCGCGGGGCGCAGATCGAGGCGGGCAAGCCGCTATTCACACTGGCCGACCGCTCCACGATGTGGGCGATGCTGAACATTCCCGAATCGGCGCTGGCTCGCGTGCGCGTCGGCCAGACGGTCGAGTTGCGCGTGGACTCTGTGCCGGGCCAGACTTTTACCGGCAAACTGACGTGGATCGGCGCGGAAGTGGACGAACGCAGCCGGATGGCGCGGGCGCGCGCCGAGGTGCCGAATCCCGATGGCTTGCTCAGGGCGAAAATGTTCGCCCAAGCGCGCATCCTGGTCCGAAGTGCTGCGGGCGCGGTGGTGGTGCCGTCCGCGGCCATCTACGCGCTGGGAGGCAAACCGTTTGTATTCGTCAAACTGGCCGATGACCTGTTCGAAGCGCGGGCGGTCAGCATGGGCATCAAGTTTGACGGGCGTCTGGAAGTGCTCGCCGGCTTGAAACCGCAGGAAATCGTCGTGGTCAACCATGGTTTTGCAATCAAGTCGCAGTGGCTCAGTTCGCGCATGGGTGCGGGCTGCGCGGATTAACCGGCCGTCGTTTCCACCCGCCAAAGGATTTCTCCCATGTTGAACTGGATCATCCAAATTTCGCTAAAGAACCGGCTGCTGGTCTGCGCACTGGCCACGGCGCTCGTTCTCATCGGCGGGCGCTCGTTGATGCTGCTGCCGATTGATGCGTTTCCCGACACGACGCCGGTGCAAGTGCAGATCAATACCAGCGTGCCGGCGCTCAGCCCGCAAGAGGCCGAGCAGCAAGTCACTATTCCGGTCGAACTCGCGATCAGCGGACTGCCGGGACTGACAAACGTCCGCTCCATTTCCAAGTTCGGCCTGTCGCAAGTCGTGGCGACTTTCGACGATGCAACGAGCATCTTCCGCGCCCGGCAGCTTGTCACGGAGCGGCTGCAAACGGTGAAACTGCCGGCCGGCATCGAACGTCCGCAACTCGGCCCGATTGCCACAGGCTTGGGCGAGATCTTTCATTATGCGGTCCGCTCGACCGATCCCAAGCGCACGTTGACCGATCTGCGCGAGTGGCAGGATTGGGTCATCAAGCCGCAGTTGCGCAAAGTGCCCGGCGTCGCCGAAATCAACACTTGGGGCGGGTTCGAGAAACAATACCACGTCGTGACCGAACCGCAGCGGCTGATCAAACACGGGCTGACGCTCGAACAACTCTTCGAGGCGCTGGAGGCCAGCAACCAGAACGTCGGCGGCGGGCTGATCACACGCAGCGGCGAATCGTTGATGGTTCAAGGCATCGGGTTGACGGCAAACACCGAAGAAATCGGCAACATCGTCATCGCCGCTCACGACGGCGTGCCGGTGCGTGTGTGCGACGTGGCAACCGTGCAGGTGGACCATGAAATCCGCCGAGGCGCGGTGACGGGCGCCGGCAAAGGCGAGATTGTGCTCGGCCTCGGTTTCATGCTGATGGGCGAAAACAGCCATGTCGTGACGCGCGCATTGAAGCAGGCGCTTGCCGAAGTGCAAAAGACGCTGCCGAAAGACATCGTCGTCGAAGTGCTCTACGACCGCACCGAATTGGTGGACAACGTCATCCGCACGGTCGAGGAAAACCTCCTGGCGGGCGCGTTGCTGGTGGTCGTAGTGCTCTTCGCGTTCCTCGGCAATCTCCGGGCGGGGTTGATCATGGCGGCGGCGATCCCGCTCTCGATGCTGTTCGCGGTGGACTTGATGTTGCGCGCGGGCATCTCCGCGAGCCTGCTGAGCCTGGGCGCGATTGACTTCGGGCTGCTGGTCAACGGTGCGGTGATCCTGGTGGAAAACGCCATCCGATGCCTGAGCGAGCGGCAACGGCAATTGGGCCGCGCGCTGACGGAGGACGAGCGCCGCGAGACGATGACCAACGCCTCGCTGGAGGTGGCGCGACCGGTCGCGTTCGGCGTCGCCATTGTTCTCGTCGTGTTCCTGCCCATCCTCACCCTCGAAGGCATCGAGGGCAAATTGTTCCGGCCGATGGCGCTGACGATGATTTTCGCATTGCTTGGCTCGCTCATCCTTTCGCTGACCCTGATGCCTGTGCTGGCCAACTTGTTTCTGACCCGGCAGGTGAACGAAAAGGAACCATGGCTGGTCCGGCTGGCGCATCGGCTCTACGCGCCCGTGCTGGCCTACGCGATGCGATTTCGCAAGACGATGATTCTCGGCGCGTTCGCGCTGCTGGCGGTCACGCTGCTGCTGGCGTCGCGCATGGGCGGCGAGTTTCTGCCAAAACTCGGCGAGGGTGCCATCGTCGGCACGACGGTGCGGGTGGCGGGTGTTTCCGTCGAGGAGGCCGTGGCCGTCAACGACCGCATCGAAAAACTCTTGCTGGCGGAATTCAAGGACGAGATTGAGAACATCTGGACGCGGCTCGGCACCGCCGAGGTCGCCACCGACCCGATGGGCATCGAGCTGTCGGATTTCTTCCTGGCGCTAAAGCCGCGCAAACAATGGAAGAAGGCTCACACCCAAGCCGAACTTGTAGAGCAGATGCAAAAGTTGTTTGTCAAAATCCCCGGCCTGCGCGTCGCCTTCAGCCAGCCAATCGAGATGCGCATGAACGAAATGATCGCCGGCGTCCGGGGCGACGTCGCCATCAAGATTTACGGTGACGATCTGGACACGTTGCTGCGGCTTTCCGACGAGGTGCAGAAGGTTCTCGGCGAAATTCGCGGCCGGGGCGAGGTCACCGGCGAACAACTCACCGGCCAGCCGGTTTTGCAGGTGAAAGTGGATCCGCAGGCCATCGCCCGTTTCGGTGTGCCGACGCGCAACGTCCTCAACGTCATCGAGTGCGTCGGCACCAAACGCGTCGGCGAAATCCGCGAGGGACAGAGGCGCTTCCCGCTCGTGGTGCGGCTGCCGGATCGCCAACGCAGCGACCCCGATGCGCTGGCCGCCACGCTCATTCCCACCGCGACCGGTTCTGTGCTGCCGCTCAACCGGGTCGCAAAGGTGGTCGAGACCGAAGGTCCGGCGACAATCAATCGCGAATGGGGCAAGCGGCGCATCACAGTGCAATGCAACGTCCGCGACCGGGACGTGGCAACGTTTGTGGACGAGGCTCGGGCGAAAATCGGCGCAGGCGTCAAACTTCCGGAAGGCTACTCGATCGAATGGGGCGGCCAGTTCGAGAACATGCAGCGCGCCAATCGCCGTTTGATGTTCATCGTGCCGATGGCGATGGGGCTGATCTTCGTGCTGCTTTACTTCAGCCTCGGCTCGTTGCGCGACGTGCTGATCGTGGCGACCGGCATCCCGCTGGGCGCCGTGGGCGGCGTGGCGGCATTGTGGCTGCGCGGGATGCCGTTCACCGTCAGTTCCGGCATCGGCTTCATCGCGCTTAGCGGTGTCGCCATCTTGAACGGCTTGGTCTTGGTGGAGTTCATCAAAGAGAAACTGCAAGCCGGCGTGCCGCTGGAAGTCGCCGTGCGCGAAGGCTGCCTGGTGCGCTTGCGCCCCGTGCTGATGGGTGCGCTGGTGGCCGCGTTGGGTTTCGTGCCGATGGCCATCAACGTTGGCGTCGGCGGTGAAGTCCAACGACCTCTGGCGACTGTCGTCATCGGCGGCGTCGTCACCAACACGGTGCTGACGTTGCTCGTGCTGCCAGTGCTCTACGTGATCGCGGGCCGGCTGCGTCGCAAGACGCCCTGATGCAGTTTATTGAGGCGGTTTGCCTTTGCCCGCCGTCGTGATAGACTTTGTTTGCCACGGCAATGGCCGAGAGAATCCGTGGGGTGAGTGAATAACGCAGATGGATTCGGAAAACAGAGCTTTCCAGCCACCGCAGGACGCCCATGACGTTCCCGCCAGCGAGCTTGCGCCTGCGCCGCGAAAGCCAATCACGCGGCGCGATGTGATCCGCTACGGCGTGACCGGGGCCGCGTGCGCGGCCGGCGGCTACGCATTGGTCGGATATCTTGTGGACGCCGTGCGCGAACTGACCGCCGAGGGTGTTTTCAAAGGCGACGCGCCAAGCGACGCGGTGTGGGAACTGTGGCGGCAACGCAGCTGGGCGCACGAGGGCTATCATTACCTCAAGCTCGGCCGGAATGTTCAGTGCAAGATATGCCCGAATAACTGCCTGATGGAGCCGGGCGACCGCAGCCATTGCCGCAACAAAATCAACCGCGACGGCACGCTCTACTCGCTGGCGTTTGCCAATCCGTGCGCGTTTCACGTGGACCCGGTCGAGAAGAAGCCGTTGTTCCATTTCTTCCCCGGCAGCCAGTCGTTTTCCATTGCCACCGCCGGCTGCGTGTTCCGCTGCCTGAACTGCCAGAACTGGGAGATTTCGCAGAAGAAGCCGGAGGAAACCAAGGACCCGCGCGGCCCGGAGCTGCGGCTGCGGCCGCCCATCACGGGAGGGATCAGCGCGCAGGACGTGGCGCGGTTGAGCATGTTCCCGGAGGACGTGGTCGCGCTGGCCGAGTGGACCAAGAGCGCCTCCATCTCCTACACCTATTCCGAGCCAACGGCGTATTACGAATACACCTACGACACCTGCAAGCTTGCCCGCGAGCGGAAGATGAAGAACATCCTCGTCACCTGCGGTTCGATGGAGGAGCCGCCGATGCGCGACCTCGGCAAGTATCTCGATGCCGCGCACGTGGACTTGAAGGGATTCAGCGAGGCCATCTACTGGAAACTCAACACCGGCAAGCTCCAGCCGGTTCTCAAGACGCTCAAGACCCTCCAGAGCATGGGCGTCTGGTTCGAGATCATCAACCTCGTCGTTCCCACCTACACCGACAACCCGGACATGATCCGCCGCATGTGCGACTGGCTCGTGGCCAACATCGGCCCCGACCATCCGATCCATTTTTCGCGGTTCCACCCGCAGCACAAACTCCAGACGCTCCCACCAACGCCGGTGGAAATCCTGCTGCAAGCGCAGTCACTCGCGCGCTCGGCCGGCCTGCGCTACGCCTACGTCGGCAACGTGCCCGGCCTGCCCGACGCGGAAACCACGTTCTGCCCCAATTGCAAACGCGCCATCATCAGTCGCGACGTCTTCGCCATCACCGGCTATGATCTCGACGCCGCCGGCAAGTGCAGGTTCTGCCAGACGCAGATCGCCGGCGTCTGGTCGTAGCTTCCTCCCGCCGCCCTGCCGCTACTTTCCTGCCGTCCAACTAATGGCTTGCGCCACAAGCTGGCGGTAGTTCGGGTTCTCATAGGCGGTATGGTCGTGGCCGAGCTGAAGATAGACAACGCGGGCCTTGCCATAGGTGTGCGTCCAACCCAAGGTGGGGGAATTCAGCGGCTGGTCCGTGGTCAACAGTGGTTTCACGTCCGGGCGGACGTCGTAGCCTTTGTAGCTCTCGTCGAGGATGTCAAAGTCCTTCAGCCCGCGCGCAACCGGATGGTTCGGGTCGGCGATGCAAATCTTCATGTCCACGCCGTGCTTCCACAGGCAGCGCGCCTTCTCGACACCGTTGATGACGGTGGGCTTGAGGTAGTAGCGCGCGCCGGCAATCTTCGGATACTCCTCCCAATCCTGATAGTTGGCGATGGCGTGGTGCAACACCACCAGTCCCTTGCCGTTGTTGAGCAGGGCGACGAAATCCGCCTTCGCCTCGTCGGTGATCTTCTGCCAAAAATCGTAGAGCACAATGACATCATACGACTTCGCGGCGTCGGGCCTGAGTTTGGCCGCCACAGGATCGGTTGCGGGTGCATTTTTGTCCTTGGGATCGGGATGCTCCACCGCCTCGAATGTGATTCCCGGATTGTCCTCAAACAGCTTGAAGAACTGTGGCCGTTCAAAAGCATGTCCGCCTGTCACCAACAGCACGCGGATTTTGCCAGGCGCGGCTTTTTCATCCGCCGTGAGTTGAGGCGTCATCCACGCCGCCAGCAACAACGCCACAAGAATCCAGAAGGTCTTTTTCATAGTCGCTTTCCTCTCCGCAGTGCCGCCGAGTCTTGCACGCTTCCGCCCGCGCGGTCAACGCTTGCACACCAGCGTCGGCAGGTTGCCGACATTCAACTTATTGTCAGCCGGCAACAGCCGCGTCACGCTTGTGGCGAGGTCAATCACCGTCGCGCCAGCGCGCTGACTGCCGAGTGAGACCCTCACCGGATTGCCATCGGTCCAGAGCGCCTCGACGAAACGCGGCCCGGCCTCGAACCGCAACCAGTGCAGCTGCTCGTGCGAATCCATCGTCCGCTTCATCTGCTCGCCCATCGTGGTCACAAGCGCTTGCAGCGCGCGGAACGACGGCGTCGGATCGCAGTTGCGGTCCAGCAGCGTGCCAGAGTCGGCGGCGGCTGCGGGCAGCACGTTGACAATGACGCCGAGGCCGTAGGTGAGCAGGAACAACTGCGCTGCCTGCGCGGGCGCGGCGGGCGGGTTGACGATGTCGAACCAGAACACCGTCTTCGGTTGCTGCGCGCGGATATGTTCGATCTGCCGTGCGACTTCGCGGCCGGTCTTGCCCTGGCCGTCGAGCGCGACCGAGACCCAGATCGCACCGGTCGCCACCGCATCGGCGATCTTTTCCGGCGCCACCGGGCCGATCATCAAGTGCGGCTTGATGCCGCCGGCTGCGAGCGCGGCGGTGAAAATCTCCGCGTTCGGCGTCTCCACCAGTGCCGCCAGCCGACCGACGGTGCGCATGACGTCCTTCACGATGCTCGGCTCCGGCGGCAAGCTCATTACCGGCCGTTGGCCGAGCCGCCGCGCCGCCGCCAGCGCGCGAACGTAATCCTCCGTGTTGATCGCGCCGACCAGCCGCACGTAACGCACGCCGAGGTCGGCCGCTTCGAGCAGCGGGCTGTCGAGCCGCGTCGGCACGCCGTCGCCGGCGCTCGACGAAGCGTGCACGACGGCCGGACGGAGTTGTTGCTGCCCGTCAAAAACCTCGAATTCCATCAGTTGGAAACAATACTTCCCCGCCTTGCCGCCGCCGGAGAGACGCGCGGCGGCAACCGCGATCGCCAGTGTCTTCTGCGGCGCGAAGCTCACCGTCAACGGCGCGTTCGCTTCCGGCTTGAAACCGGAGAACTGTTTCAGCGTCGTCCACGTCTTGCCATCCTCCGTCGCCTGCACGACGAAGTCGGTCGGGAAGTTTTGCGCGACGCCATGGCCGTCAAACCGCGGCCACAGCACGACGCGATCCACCGCGGCCGCTTCGGCGAACGTCAGGCGGATCCATTCCTGGGTCTCCGGCTTGTCGGCGTTGGCGCTGCTCCAACCGCTGCGTTCCACCTCCGCCGCCGGCCGCGATCCGCTCAGGCGTTTGCCGTCCGCCACCAGTTCCGGCGCCCAGCGCGGCACGGCAACGCGCGGCGCGGCCAGCATCGTCGCGAGATGACAACCGGCGCTTTCCGCCGACTGCCGCGCCACCAGCAGACTCGCGTCGGCAGGCTGTTCCGCCGTGCGCAGGCGGAAGCGGTTCACGATCAGATCGTCCTCGTAGACGCGCACCAGCAGCCAGCCAAGCTTGGACGGTTCGGTGCTGAT
>Ga0114951_10002029_pt1 | contig 23739 bp, 21 predicted proteins | sample AM7aDNAmetaG_FD_88677 | JGI IMG/M metagenome (GOLD analysis project Ga0114951, IMG submission 88677) | Freshwater microbial communities from Finland to study Microbial Dark Matter (Phase II) - AM7a DNA metaG | ecosystem: Environmental > Aquatic > Freshwater > Lake | place: Finland: Lake Alinen... | reverse complement strand
TTACTTTTGTCTTTTATCTTTCTCCTCTTTCCCTTCTTCTTCCTTATCAATCACATCTTCCAATGCATCCAACTCTTTGAACAACTTAAGTGTTTCCTGAGCCTCTTCTTCACTGATTTTCTGAATGGCAAAGCCTGTATGTATTAAAACATAATCGTCAACTTTTACATCGTCCAACAACTGAAGTGATGCCTCATATTCAGTTCCTCCCACTGAAACAATAGCTTTGTCACCATTTATTGATACTACCTTTGCCGGAATACTTAAGCACATAATTAACCTGTTTAAAAAAGTGAATCCTATAAAATTTTGAAGTGCAAAAATACTAATAAAAATGAAGAATTTGTGGCATTTTCTTTTCTCTTTGTCAATTGCTACGTTATGACATCACTATGAATTAAGCCATAACTCTTTTATCTTTGCTGCAATAGCTAGCTGTCCAAGAGCTATTCCCCCATCATTGGTAGGCACTTTTTTGTGAGAAAATATCTCGAAATCATTCTTAAGCAGCAGATTTTCAATATTCTTTAAAAGGAATTTATTTTGAAATGTGCCACCAGATAAGACAACTTTATTTAAATCATATTTAACCCTGATTTCTTTAACTACTTCATTGATAACAGAAATAATGGTATTGTGAAATTTGGCTGATATTTCAGATGGTGACGTCAGGCATTGTATATCTTTAACAATTTGCCTAAAAGTTTCATCAAAAGAAATTGTTTTATTAAAAGTAAAAGGATAAGCTTCTTTAATATTTTTATCAATAATAGCTTCTAACCTCATAGGGGCCTCTGCATGAAATTTACTGTATGGACAGAGATTTATAAGTGCTGCCACTGCATCGAACAACCTTCCTGAGCTTGACGTTAATGGACAATTTATTTTTTTATCAACAGCACTGCATAACATCTCAACATATGAACGATCTACATTTTTCAGAAAGGGTAGATTAAATTTTTTAAAGTCATTTCCAAAAATTTTATATAAATAAGAAACAGCCATACGCCAGGGTTCATCGGTTACTTTATCTCCTCCGGGCATAGGTATATAATCGAAATGACTGATTCTTGTATATTCTCTCAAATCGCATACAAAAAACTCACCTCCCCAGATATTGTTGTCGTCACCATAGCCGGTACCATCAAAACTAACACCGATAACTTTTTCATCCAGGTTGTGTTCAGCCATACAGGAGGCAATATGGGCATGATGATGCTGAACTTGTATATGCTTAAGCTTCGTTTCAACTGCATATCGTGTGGATAAATAATTTGGATGCATGTCGCTGACTACCAACGAAGGCTTATATTTAAATAGCTTCTTGAACTGTTCAATGGTTTCGCAATAAAATTCATACGTCTCAATATTTTTTAAATCCCCAATATGCTGACTGATAATTGCCTGATTATCTTTCCCAATACAAAAACAATTGACAAGTTCTGCTCCAGTAGCAAAAATACCATCAACATTCAATTTCATCTTTATTGGCACAGGCACATATCCTCTTGATCGCCTGAAAATCCTTTCCTTTCTATTTATTACTGTAACCACAGAATCATCGGTTCTGTTGTAAATATCCCTGTTATAGGTCAGTACTGCATCAGCAATACGGGTTAGTTTTTCAATAGCAATTTGATTATCGGTTATTATTGGCTCATCAGAAATATTTCCACTGGTTAATACTATAGCCGGTATATCTAATTTTTCAAACAACAAATGGTGTATTGGCATATAAGGAAGCATTGCTCCAATTGTATTAAAACCAACAGTTACAGAAGGTGCCATATATTTTTTTTGTTGAAGCAGCACAATAGGCCTTTTCAACGAGAGTAAAGAAGATTCTTCTTCTATATCAACAAAAGCAAATTCTTTTAAGGTATCTATATTGGAAAACATTACAGCAAACGGTTTTCCCTCTCTGTTTTTTAGTTTTCTCAAACGATTAACAGATTCTTCACAAAATGCATCGCAGGCTAAAAAGAACCCGCCCAAACCTTTTATGGCAACTATTTTACCATCATTTATTAAGGCAACCAATTTCCAAATAATCTCTTTTGTGCCTTTTACAATTTTATTATCATATAAAAGTGAATATTCAGGTCCGCATAGAGAACAAGCAACAGGTTGGGCATGAAAACGCCTGTCAGCAATATCAGTATATTCTTTTCTGCAATCAGGGCACATCTCAAAATCTCTCATTGTTGTTTTATCTCTGTCGTAAGGAAGGTCTTTTATAATTGTAAACCGTGGACCGCAATTCGTACAATTAATAAAGGGATAATCGATACGATTTTTCTGAACTTTCATGTCTTCCAGACAATCACTACAAACAGCAATGTCAGGACTGACATTTGTTATTTGGTCAGAAATTGTCTTGCTTTTTACAATTTGAAAGTCATAATAAATTTCTTTGTCAACTTGAAAGAATTCAACAGTTTCTATAGTTGATGCAGGAGGAGCAGTATGTTTAATTAAATCGATAAATACGTTTAACGTTAAAGGCTCGCATGTAATCTTAATGGCTACGCCATCGTTTCTGTTTTCAACCCATCCCTTTAAATTTAAGCTGCCAGCCAGACGATAAATAAATGGACGAAACCCGACACCCTGCACCAAACCTTTTATTTCAATCAGATATGTGTTTTCTTTATTTTGTTGGTTAGGGTTTATCATTGATATGATTGCATTTTAATAGCTGTAATGAAAGCAACTGCAACTTTATTCTATGCTGCTTTAAATAAGAAACAAAATTAATTTTAATTTCTTAATTTATACTTCGTAATATGTTATAAAAAATATAATTTTGTAAAAAAAACGTTATGTTGAAAATTGGTGTACTGGGAGCTGGTCATTTGGGGAAAATCCATATCAAATGCCTTAAAGAAATTCATAATTATAATCTGATCGGTTTTTTTGATAACGATATTAATTATGCTCTGAATGTTGAAAATGACCTGGGTATAAAACATTATGATTCAATTGATAAATTTATTGATGATGTTGATGTTGTGGATATAGTAACACCTACTGTCTCTCATTTCAATTGTGCATCAAAAGCGCTCAAAAAAGCCAAGCATGTATTTATAGAAAAACCATTGACTACTTCACTGGATGAGGCACGAGAGCTTATTAAAATAGCAGGTGAAGCTAATGTAAAAGTTCAGGTGGGGCATGTAGAGAGATTTAATCCTGCTTTTATAGCAGCTTTTCCATATTTTACAACCCCTATGTTTATAGAGAATCATAGACTGGCTGAGTTTAACCCAAGAGGTTGCGACGTACCGGTTATTTTAGATTTGATGATTCATGATATCGACATTATATTAAGTGTTGTTAAGTCTGATATTAAAAGGATAAGTGCCAGTGGAGTTGCGGTCATCAACAACACTCCTGATATAGCCAATGCCCGTATAGAATTTGAAAATGGTTGCGTTGCTAACCTTACTGCCAGCCGCATCTCATTAAAAAATATGCGCAAATCACGTTTTTTCCAGAAAGACGCTTATATCACTGTTGACTTCCTTAAAAAAGAAACTAAAATTGTCAACTTGAAAGATGCTTCTAACGAAGATAACCCCTTTGCCATTATTATTGACCCGGGCGAAGATAAACAGAAAAAACAAATAAGCTTTTTTAAACCGGAAATTAAAGATACAAATGCCATTAAAATGGAACTCGAAACATTCTATCAAGCTATAAATAATAACACTGAACCAACAGTAACGATTTTCGACGGTTATAAATCTCTCGAAGTAGCTCATACAATTATTGACAAAATCAATCAGTTAAGTCTTTCTGAAATATAGAAATTGCCTTTATTAAAGTTTTTTACCATTTTAACAATATTTAACTAATAATAGCGTTTATAAAAACTGATTGATAAAAATTATTTTTTTATAGTGTTTTATAGGGGAAAAATACGCATCATACCATTGATTTTAATTTTATTGCTTTCTTTTTCATGCAAGCGGGAAGTATTAGATTTAAAACCCTCATACATATCTATTGATTCAATAGGATTGGTTACTAATTCATTTCAGGGAACAGCTTCACACAACATTACAGATGCATGGATATATCTCAATGATGAGGTTCAGGGTATTTATGAGTTACCATGCAAGTTTCCTGTTCTGGCAGAAGGCATGCAAAAAATTACAGTACGCCCGGGCATTAAAATAAATGGTATTGCTTCAACCAGAATGTATTATCCTTTTTATGAGCCTATAGTATACAATGTTAATCTTGTAAAAGACAGTACTGTTCACCTGTCTCCTGTAACCAGTTATAATCCTGCAGTTGTTTTTGCATGGATGGAAGATTTTGAAGATGCAGGGCTTTCAATTGAGAGAACCAGTAAGAGTCAGGTAGATATCGGTAAAACATCTGATACGCATGAAGTATTTGATGGCAACTACTCAGGGAAAATAGTATTGGACTCTAACCGCTTACTTTTTGAATGTTATTCTTCTAACTCTTTTGTTCTTAACGGTAATGCCATAAATTTTCTGGAATTAAACTATAAGAATAATTATGATGTTACTATAGGAGTTTTTGCATACAAAACAAGTGAAACCTTACAACGCTCAGTTTTAGTGCTTAATAAAACAACTGTATGGAAAAAGATATATGTTAATCTGAGCAATGCAGTAGCTGAAAATATGACAGCTGCTAATTTTAAAGTTTTTATTGGCATTCTGAAAAATGCAACAGATTCAGATATACCAACGGTTTATCTTGATGATATCAAGCTTATACACTATTAAAGGATGAATAAGAAATTACAGGTTATACGTTATGTTTTTGCCGATGTCATCGCATCGATTCTTGCATGGGGTCTATTTTTTGCATACCGTAAGTTTTCTGTTGCTTTTGATAATGGTGGGCTTACTAACCAGATTTTTCTTGATAATAACCTATACCTCGGCTTGGTCTTAGTACCTATATTCTGGCTCACATTTTATACATTTACAGGTACTTATAGCAATATATACCGTAAATCAAGGCTAAGGGAACTTGGGCAAACCTTTATGGTAAGCATCGTTGGCGTTATCATAATATTTTTTTCATTACTATTGGATGATGAAGTCAGCACATATATCTTTTATTATAAGTCATTCTTAGTATTATTTTTATTGCACTTTTCCTTTACTTTCACCTTCAGATTCATCCTTTCATCAATTACGGCACATAAAATCCATAAAAAGATTATCGGATTTAACACGTTGATTGTTGGCAGCGATAAAAATGCTGTTAACCTATACAAAGAAATTGAAAACCTTGAAAAATCATATGGTAATAAGCTTATAGGATTTGTATATGTAAAAAATAACCGCCCCCACCCTATTCAGGAATTTCTACCCAACTTTGGTAACTATAAGGACCTGCTGTCGATAATCCAGAAAAATAATATTGAAGAAGTTATTATTGCCATCGAAAATTATGAGTACAAATCAATTACAAAAATTATTACAGAGCTCAATCAGTCAAATGTAATAGTAAAGACTATACCGGATATGCACGACATATTGCTGGGACAGGTTAAGATGTCAGCTATCTTCGATGCCCCTCTGATAAAGATATCTCCAACACTTATGCCTACGTGGCAAAAAACCCTTAAACGACTTATTGATGTGGTTGCTTCAGTTATATGTCTTGTTATTTTATCTCCTATATATATATTAACCTCAATAATAATAAAAACGACTACACAAGGCCCTATATTTTACTCACACGAAAGAGCAGGATTGTATGGAAAGCCTTTTACCATGTACAAATTCCGCTCAATGAATGTAGATGCAGAAAAAGACGGACCTGCTTTGTCAAGTAAAAACGACAACCGTATTACCAAGTTTGGTAAGTTTATGCGTAGGGTACGACTGGATGAGATTCCTCAGTTTTATAATGTTTTAAAAGGAGATATGACACTCGTTGGTCCGCGTCCGGAAAGACAGTTTTTTATAGATCAGATAATTAAACGCGCACCTCATTACAAATTGCTTCATAAAGTTAAACCAGGCATAACCTCTTGGGGACAAGTAAAATATGGTTATGCTGAAAACGTCAATCAAATGATTGAGCGACTTAAATATGATATCTTATACATCGAAAATATGTCATTGGCTGTTGACTTCAAAATACTTATTTACACAGCATTAATTATAGTTCAGGGACGTGGAAAATAGAAAAGAATCGCTTTTAATTTTATAAAGAAAGCTATATATCACCACTTTGTATCATTAAAACAATATCTTCTATCATTTTATCTTCCCCAGCGGCATCGAATTCTTCTTTCAGGTCGGCACTAAAAAGACGGGCAACAGACTGCCAGAAAAATGCAGACAACGCACCCCTGAATTCTTTGATAATCTCATACGATGTGTTACCTGTCTGTCTGTCAATTAATTTGATTAATATTTTTCCCTGTGAATAGGTCATGTTTCTTATGTCTTTTTCAAACTGTTTTTTTAAATCATCTTCGGCTAATTTCATCAAGCGTTTTTTTTCACTTTCAGAACTAACATTAACAAGGGTTGCCTCATATTCGTTCATCTTCTGTGCAGCTAGAACAGCATAAGGATAGGTCTTTTTTACATTGTACACCAACTTACTCCACTGCCTCTCTTCTTTATTTGATTTAAATACTCTTTTAGCATAAATCCTTACTACAGGTAGAACCATGTAAGCTATTGTGTCACCATTTAATACAACAGTTTTAAAGGTCTCATGTTCAACAAGCTGTCCTTTCAAACTAAATGATTGGAAAGAAAATATTACAATTGAGGTTAATATGATATAAAATCTCTTTTTCATAACTTTAAATAATCTTTCTAATCAATTTTAATACCATTTGCATTTTAAATACTCTCCTGCAGATTTGCCCTCATTAAATAAGAGGTCAACAATACTTAAATTTGGAATAAAACCATGCTTTGCAGCAAAAACCTGATAATATTCTTTAAATGAGATACTACTGTACTGATTTTTGTAACTTTTACTGTTACAAAGATAACGTAAATCATTACTGTTTTCTGCTTTTATAGTATAATCTTTAGTCACATTTATGCCCGCTTTAAACTTCAAAATATCATTCAGTACCTTATCTAACAACTCGTTATTAAAATCTAACATAAATTTTATTTTTTTATTGTAGAAGGGCTCTAAAAGATAGTCATAGTACATAAAAAAAGGTGAAGAATTATAGGCTGACACAATAGATCGCCAATGTATTTTCTGCCAAGGATAAGTATAGTCAATCATGATATCTTTTACTACCTGAAATTGCCGCTCTTTTTTCTGAATCGGTATTGTGAGACAAAGAGGGCCATTGGCAGCATAAATAAAGCATCTGTTGCGTAAGGTTTGCTTGGGATAGTTTTCCATAGCTTCAACCGTTATAGCAGATGCACTTATTATTTTATTAAAATAATAAATTGAAGGCAGGTATGATGTTGAAATAAGGACTTCTGCGTTTTCCATAAATTACAATAAACAAAATTTAATTAATCTGGCAAATTGTTATGTAAATAATTAATAGCTAAATCCCAAGTCCCATAATCCAAGCCCAAAGCCACAAATTCCAAGGTATAATATTAAAGCACCGAATTTCAGAGACAACATAACACTAATGTTTACCTTTAGCTGGGTTATCAACGAAAAGTATTTTCTGCCCTGATTCAACATCTTTTGTTATCCACATGTTACCCCCTATTACAGCCCCTTTACCAATAGTTACTCTTCCAAGAATAGTGGCATTAGAATAAATAATAACATCATCTTCAACAAGAGGATGACGAGGAATGCCCTTTATAGGTTTCCCGTTTTCATCAAGAGGAAAACTCTTAGCACCCAGTGTGACACCTTGATAGAGTCTTACATTCTTGCCAATAATAGAAGTTTCGCCAATAACTACTCCTGTACCATGGTCGATGAAGAAAAATTCATCTATACTTGCTCCGGGATGTATGTCTATACCTGTTTTAGCATGAGATAATTCAGTTATAATCCTTGGAATAAGAGGAATGTCTAAAAGAAGTAATTCATGGGCAATACGATAATGAGTCAGTGCTATAATACTGGGATAGCAATATATAGTCTCGCCATAATTTGTTGAAGCAGGGTCGCCATTGTAAGCAGCAATAACATCTGTTGAGAGCAGGTGTTTTATTTTGGGTAGTTTTTCGATAAAGGCAGACGAACATTCTTTGGCTTTCATACTGCAATTATCACAATCCGGGAACTTATCGGTACAAGCGAAACAAAAGCCACATTTAATCTGTTCGGTAAGCATACTGTGTATCTTATCTAAAGTGGCACCAATGTAATACTTAATAGTATCTTTTCTTAATTCGGAGTTGCCAAAAAAACCGGGAAATAGCACAATCTTCAGATTATCGACAATAGTTTGAAGTTCGCTTACAGAGGGCATGGGAGTTTCATTTTTCGTATCGTGATGCAAAATGTTATACTTTTCTAAATTGCTTAATTCATCAACAATTTTATCAATATTCATAAAGTTATTATTTTAATAAAGATTAAAAAACTAAAACCATATGCAAAATTAAAAAATTAAAGTAATACTTTGTAAAGGAACAATATATACTTAATATTGAAATCCCAAGTCCCAAGTTCAAAATTCCAAATTCAATGTACGGGGTTATAAATTCCACAAAAAACTCTTGTGGCTTTGAATTTGGAATTAAACCTGAGTCTTTTTTATGGAATTCAAAAGGTATAATCTAAACCTTCTTACCAGTACAGTAAGCAAATGGGAAAAGAAATATCAAGATTATTTTTTAAAAAGGTCTGTACTGAGATACCTTTCGGCAGTATCACAGATAATAGTAACGATAAGCTTTCCTTTGTTTTCTTTTTGTCTGGCTAAAGTAAGAGCAGCAAAAACATTAGCACCCGAAGAAATGCCTCCAAAAATGCCTTCCTGAAGCATAAGCTGACGGGAAGTTTCAATGGCATCTTCACTACTGACTTTCATTATCTTATCAATCAATTTAAGGTTAAGAATTTCCGGGATAAATCCTGCCCCTATGCCCTGAATTTTATGAGGGCCAGGTTCCCCTCCTGATAAAACAGGTGAATCAAGGGGTTCGACAGCTATAGCAATTAGCTTTTCATTCTTTATTTTTAAAGCTTTTGATACACCTGTAATAGTTCCACCCGTTCCTACACCGGCAACAAATATGTCAATACTACCTTCTGTTTGCTCCCATATTTCCTGTGCAGTTGTGTTGTAGTGAATTTTAGGATTGGCTTTATTAGAAAACTGAAGAGGCATAAAACTGTTTTTGATACTATTTGATAGCTCAGTTGCCTTCTCAACAGAACCTCCCATTCCCTTTTTAGCAGGTGTTAAGATAATCTCGGCACCAAAAGCGCTAATTATTTGTCTGCGTTCTATACTCATGCTTTCAGGAATAACAGCTATAAATTTATAGCCTTTAACAGCACAAATAAAAGCTAAAGAGATACCTGTATTGCCACTTGTCGGCTCTATGATAATTGTATTCTTAGATATCAGTTTCCTTTTCTCAGCATCTTCAATCATGGCAAGTGCAGCCCTGTCCTTAACTGACGACATAGGATTAAAACTTTCCAATTTTACAAACACATTAGCATAAAGGTTCTCGGTGAGTTTATTAATTTTTACCATTGGCGTTTTGCCAATTAAATTTAACATATTGCCTGCTAATGCCATAATTTAAATGATTTAATAAAATGATTATACAAACATACGCTTTTTTTGAAATTTATGAAGTATTTTTTTTGATATTAATATAGTCGGAAGTCAGGAGTCGGAAGCCGGAAGACAGAAGACAGAAGTCGGAAGCTTGAAGCCGGGAGTCGGGAAAATACTGAACTTATTAAATTAATATCTAAATCTTTTCTATTTTAATAATTGTAAAAAAGCATCGCTATAATACAAATTTAATCTCATTAAAATCACAAGTAAAAATCTTGTTGTTTTCATCTGCAAGCATCAACCTGCCGAATTTATCAACATCCTTTATAGTAGCTGTAATTAAATTTTTATTAAATAAAAAATTCCCTTTTTTTTCCAAAAGATATAAAGCGTTGAGATATTCTTCATTCAGAAACTCAATTTCTTTAGAGATAAACATCTTATAATATTTTTGAAAGGTGTTAAGGAAAACATCTAAGCATTCATCAAGGTTATATCCTATGCCACTTACAAGTTTTAAAGAGACAGGGTTTGGAATTTCCTTTGGAAATGCAACCTGATTAACATTTATTCCTATTCCTATTATTGAGCTGCTCAGCATATCATTCATAATAGAATGCTCTATCAAAATGCCTGCAATCTTTTTATTGTCAATATAAATATCATTGGGCCATTTAATATAAACCTCTGATTTTAAAAGATTTTCAATAAAATGTCTTACAGAAAGGGAAACAACTTTATTAAGCATGAATTGATCTTCAGCTTTAATTGCGTTGGGAAAAACCACAAAAGAGAACAAGAGATTTTCTCCTTTTGCAGAATGCCAGATGTTGCCATGTTGTCCTCTTCCTTTTGTTTGTTCCTGAGCAACAACCACATAGGGCACTTTATCGCTTCTATCAATAATTGATTTAGCGTAAATGTTGGTTGAATCAACACTCTTTAATTTTACTATGCGTACACTTGAGTAAATATTCGAAATATATTTTAAGCAAATTTATATCAATTCTTTATAGCCAGATAAAACAATTATAGAATTATCAAGTTTATTTAAAAATAACAATTATTTTGTATTCAAATTTTGGTTAATTTTGCATAAATAATAACGTAATTAAGGATAATGGCAAAAAAGAAGAAATCGTACAGTACTGAAAAGATAGTTGAATTAATAATTGAGGGGATACGCCAGAAAAAAGGAGAAGAAATAGTAACTATAAATTTTAAAGGATTAGATAATACAATTGCAGATTATTTTGTTATTTGTCATGGCAGCTCTACTACGCAAGTAGAAGCCATAGCAGATAATATCCCAGAGTACGTAAGGGAGAAAACAGGCATAAAACCATGGCACAGTGAAGGACAGAGAAATGCAGAATGGGTTTTATTGGATTATGTCGATATTGTTGTCCATATATTTATTGAACCGTCGAGAAGGTTTTATGAAATTGAAAATTTGTGGGCTGATGCAAAAGTCGATTATATAAAAGAAGAAGAATAACACTTGAATGAAGATTTAAAATGGAAGAGACTAAAGAAGACAATAAAGAAAACGATAAAAATATACCTAAGAAAAAGGGCATAAATACCAAACCAAAATTCAATATCTATTGGATTTATGGCATATTAGCTCTTGTATTTATCGGATTACAGTTTATTAATTTTGGAGGTTCAGAAACCAAAGATATAGACATGGAGCGGTTTCTGACTGATTTTTTAAAGAATAATGAAGTTGAGAAAGTTAATATTTTCAATAAAGAATATGCTGAAGTTTATATCAAGAAGGAGTTTTTAGGAACTGAAAAACACAAAGATGTCAGTAAAGGCTTTCGGGGCAATGTGAATACAGGACCGCACTATAAATTTTCAATAGGTTCAGTTGAAGTATTTGATAAAAGACTTGAGAAATTTTATACTGAAAACCCTGAAGTGGCAAGGGTACACATCAAATATGATAATCGTAAAGACTGGGGTTCTGAAGCTCTTAGCTGGGTATTACCTATAGGTTTATTAATAGTGTTCTGGATATTCATCATGCGACGTATGTCGGGAGGAGGATCTGGAGGAAACCAGATATTTAACATTGGCAAAGCCAAAGCGCAGTTATTCGATAAAGATACGCAGGTAACAGTTAATTTCAATGATGTTGCAGGATTGAATGAAGCTAAGGTGGAAATAATCGAAATTGTTGACTTTTTAAAAAATCCGAAAAAATATACCAACTTAGGAGGAAAAATTCCAAAAGGAGTTCTTTTGGTTGGTCCTCCGGGCACAGGTAAAACGCTTTTAGCCAAAGCTGTTGCAGGTGAAGCACAGGTACCGTTTTTTTCATTGTCGGGTTCAGACTTTGTAGAAATGTTTGTAGGCGTTGGTGCATCCAGGGTAAGAGACCTTTTTAAGCAAGCAAAAGAAAAATCACCATGCATTATTTTTATTGATGAAATAGATGCTGTTGGTAGATCCAGAGGAAGAGCTAACATAACAGGCGCCAACGATGAAAGAGAAAACACTCTTAACCAATTACTTACAGAAATGGATGGCTTCAGCAACAATCAGGGTGTAATAATCTTGGCTGCCACAAACAGAGCCGACGTACTTGATAAAGCATTACTAAGGGCAGGACGTTTTGACAGGCAGATACATGTAGAGATGCCAGACCTTGAAGAAAGGAAAGCTATATTTAATGTGCATGCAAAACCTCTTAAGATTGATGAAGCAAGTGTTGATCTGTCTTTCTTAGCCAAGCAAACACCGGGCTTCTCTGGTGCCGACATAGCCAATGTATGTAATGAAGCAGCTCTCATAGCTTCACGAAAAGATAAAACAGCTATCGAAAAACAGGATTTTCTCGATGCTATTGACAGGATAATAGGTGGTTTAGAAAAAAAGAATAAGATTATCTCTCCAAGTGAGAAAAAGGTTATTGCTTTTCATGAATCAGGGCATGCCTCAGTAAGCTGGCTGCTCGAATATGCTCATCCTCTTATCAAAGTAACTATTGTTCCACGGGGTAAAGCTTTAGGTGCTGCCTGGTATCTGCCCGAAGAGAGGCAGATAACCACTACCGAACAAATGTTTGATGAACTCACCGCTGCCCTCGGTGGTAGAGCTGCCGAAGAAATTACCTTTGGGAAGATATCTACCGGCGCTCTTAACGACCTCGAAAAAGTTACCAAACAAGCTTATGCTATGGTTGCTTATTTTGGCCTTAATAAAGTAATTGGCAATGTAAGTTACTACGACTCTACAGGTCAGAATGAATATAATTTTACTAAGCCATTCTCTGAAAAAACTTCACAAACTATTGATGAGGAAGTAAGTAAAATTATTGAAAAAGGGTACCAAAGAGCTAAAGAGATACTCACTCAGAATAAAGAAAAACTCGAGATATTAGCGCTCAGGCTTATTGAGAAAGAAGTTATTTTCAAAGAAGATGTAGAAGAAATTTTTGGTAAAAGACCTTTTGAGAGTGAAGATATTGAATCTATATCTGATATTATAGAGCAAAAGAATGTTTCTGATGATCGAAATAATCAAAACATATCAAAAAATAATGATTCAGAAAATGACAATGATGAATCATCACAAAAAAGAAATAACAACCAGGATACCAAATCAATAAAAAATGCTGACACAAATAATACTTCATCGCCTATTCAGACTGAAGTAAAATTTGATGACAACTAAACAACAATTAAAATATTACAATCATGGAAGTTAAATCCAGAGAGAAAGTGCTTAAAAGTGTTCGTAACGCTCTCATTTCCAAAACAGATAATCCTTTTCCAAACGTAGAAAATGAATCTTCTGTTTTTGTTGAAAGCAATAACCCATATATTGACATTACTTTTGCAGAAGAGTTTTCTAAAGTAGGGGGTAAATTCATTTATTGTGAAAACGAAAATGAACTTATTCTTAACCTACATGCCTTGTATGACGAGTATAAATATGGCAACACCTATTGTTTGGAAAATGAAATTAAAGAAATCCTTACCCTGGCCAAAATACCATTTAGTGACAATAATGAAGATTTTATCAAATCTGGTGTCTGTATAACTTATTGCGAGTGTCTTGTAGCACGTTTTGGAAGTATTGTCGTATCATCCCGTCAGGTCTCCGGAAGAAGGGCTAATATATATCCTCCTGTGCATATTGTTTTAGCATATACAACGCAACTGGTTATGGATATTAAAGATGCCTTAAACATGATTAAAAACAAATATGAAAATAAAATACCTTCATTAATTTCTTTAATAACTGGACCCAGCCGCACAGCCGATATAGAAAAGACATTGGTTATGGGCGCTCATGGCCCTAAAGAGCTATTTGTATTTTTAATTGAAAACCGCTAGATATGGAAGATAACTGGTCTGTGGTTTATACACATAATGTTTTATATCATATTGAAATATTAAAGTCAGTTTTGTCAGACAACGACATTGAAAGTGTAATAATAAACAGGGTAGATTCTAATTATTTATTTGGAGACATTGATTTATATGTAAGTAATGAAGATTTTGTCAAAGCAAAGGAAATTATTGCTACAGTAGCGTTTTAAATTTTTATTTTAATGAATATCACTGTCAAAAGAGCAATAACAGGACTTTTTATTATAGCATTTATATTATTACCCATTCTTGCAGTTCCAGCTTATTTTTATGTATTTATTTTTGTTTTCACATTAATTACATTCTTTTCTTTATTAGAATTTTTTAACCTGCTTATTAAACATCAGGAAGTTTATCCTTTAAAATGGCTTGCTTCAATAACAGGTACTCTACTATTTGTAATTTCCTCGTTAGTTGTTTTCTTACGCATATCAATTATTTATTACGGAATAGTAGTTTTTATGATAATATTAATTACTGCAGCTGAACTATACAGAAAAAGAGAAAAGCCATTTGATAATATAGCTTATACCCTACTTGGCATTTTATGGATTGCGATGCCATTTTCTTGTTTTAATTTTTTATTTATTGATAGACTTTACAATGGGAATACCCACATTCTGGCTATGGCACTTTTTGTTTTTTTATGGGTAAACGATACTGGCGCTTATATCATAGGCATAAGCTTTGGTAAAAGAAAATTATTTGAGCGTATTTCACCAAAAAAATCATGGGAGGGCACTATTGGAGGGTTGTTTTTCACCCTTTTAACAGCTTTTATTGTATCCTTTTTCTGGACAGGATTTTCATTAATCGACTGGTGTATTTTTGGGTTAATAGCAGCTGTATCAGGTATATTCGGAGATCTTACAGAATCACTTTTCAAACGTTCAATAAACTGTAAAGATTCAGGCAATATACTGCCAGGGCATGGTGGCTTTTTAGACCGCTTCGATTGCGTTTTCTTTGCTGCCCCTATGGTTTTATTTTATGTAGTTATAAAATATCATTTTGGACTATAATATTTAAAAAATGTCAATACACAAAGAAGGTTATAAAATATTATTGTTTAGTTTTTTGTTTTGCCTGATAATCAATATATTAGTTTTTGTTTTTATTGAAAATATTCCTATTATTATTTCAATTTTAAGCATTTCACTTATTATTTTCATACTTTTCTTACAGTTTTTCAGAAATCCTGACAGGACTTTAAAAGATACGGATGATAATTCAATAATCTGTCCGGCAGATGGAAAAGTTGTGGCTATAGAAGAAGTTATGGAAAGTGAGTATTTCAATGAAAGAAGACTTCAGATATCTATTTTTATGTCTCCATTTAATGTGCATGTAAACAGATACCCAATAAGCGGCATAATAAAGTACCGTAAATACCATCCAGGTAAATATTTAGTGGCATGGCACCCCAAATCATCAACCGAAAATGAAAGGACTACAATTGTAATTGATAGTGGTGAAAGCAGGAATATCCTGGTACGACAAATAGCGGGAGCTCTTGCCAGACGTATTGTATGCTACAGCAAAGAAGGAGAAAGTGTTGTTAAAGGTTCTGATTTGGGTTTTATCAAATTCGGTTCACGTGTTGACTTGTTTCTTCCTTTAAATGCTAATATCTTAGTAAAAATAAATGATTGCGTTAAAGGTAATATTTCTGTAATAGGAACTTTCTGATATTAAACAAAGCATTACTCACGAATGTTTTATAATTATAGGTACAAATTAAATCTCAAACTATTTTTGATACGAAATAAAAAAAGTAAACATGGCATTAATTAAATCATTAAATGGGAAAACTCCGGTTTTTGGTGAGAATTGTTTCTGTGCTGAAAATGCCACCATTATTGGTGATGTAGTAATGGGCAACGATTGCAGTGTATGGTTTAACACTGTAGTGCGTGGTGATGTTCATTTTATCCGTATAGGAAATAAAGTAAACATTCAGGATGGGGCTGTGATTCACTGCACCTATAAAAAATCCCCCACTACCATTGGCAATAATGTTTCCATAGCTCATAATGCTGTTGTTCATGGTTGTACAATAAATGATAACGTATTGATTGGCATGGGAGCCGTTATAATGGACGATGTTATTATTGAGAGCAATTGTGTGATAGCAGCAGGAGCAGTAGTTCTGGAAAAAACAATTGTCGAATCCGGCAGTGTTTATGCAGGTGCCCCGGCAAAAAAAATTAAATCTATCAGCAAAGAATTAATAGAAGGCCAGATTCAACGTATTGCTGATAGCTATCTGATGTATGCTTCGTGGTATAAGTAAAGATTTTTAGAATTCGTTTGTGGATAAATCTTATTTTCTCCCCACAAAATACCCATAGCCAATATAATCTTCGTAGTCTTTAAAGAACTTATTATATGCTATCATGCCCTTTCTTAATCTTTTATCTTTCAATAGAAGCCATATTATTTTAATTATACCTTTTACCCCTAGCCATCTGATATAAAGCTTCTCCATATTCTTCAGCTTCTCTGAGAAATCATTTATATTTATTATTGTTAAACCCATTTTAATATAGAAATCATGCCATTCATCAAATGTCTTTGTTGCAAAACCATCCCATATTTCATAAGCTTTGTCTGCAATTTCTTTATTCGGAGTTTTTTTCCAGGTCATCTCAATATCACCTATGTATCCATCTGACTTTGTAACCCTTATAAATTCTTTAAAAGCTTTTTCTTTATCCATTAAAACTGTGGAACACTCAGCAAAAACGACATCAAATGTACAATCATCAAAGGGTAATATATGAGCATCATGGTTTATGAAATTCACATTCTTAAGTTTTTTTTTCTTAACAGCTTCATTAGCATAATCAACCATAGCTTTTGATAAATCAACCCCAACAACTTCACAACCATATTTTTGATTCAGATAAATTGCTGTGACGCCTTTACCACTTCCAATATCTAAAACTTTTGAATCTTTATTAATATTACAATCAACTGCCATTTCAAGAGTTTTCTCTAATCCACCCGGATGAAGTATCTCGATGCCACATGAATACATAATTTCATCAATGCTGGACATCATTGATAAGTTTGTTTTTAAACTCATTGTGAAATTCAATTATAATAATTTACAAATACTACTAATATTTAATAAATCATTTATTATCAATCTTTTATACATCGAATGCTGTAACCGTCCTTTTTATCATTGTTAAAAACAGATACTTTACCACTCTCATTTGTCAAGAATACTACTGTGGCATTATCATTATCAGTCGCTGATGCTGACCAGAATATAGCATTAGTAAAATAATTCTCGTAGCGTAACAGACTGTTCAGGTAATAACCTCCTGGTATAGCTGTAAAACCGCTGCTATTAGTGGCATCTACATTGAGTTTATCCCAGGTGTCTTCCTCTTTAAGCTTTCCACCTGCTACATCATTACCTCCTAAAAAGTTAAACAATGTTGTCCATTCATCTGCATTAGGCAAATGCCATCCTTTCGGACAAGCGTTTATTGCAGCACTCCAGTTGTAGAGGAAGCCTGAAGCAGTTTCCATTTTATCTTCATCCTCGTAAGCCCAGTATTCACCTTCCGTTGAACGATAAAGAAGGTTTTCGGCAAACCAGGTCTGCTTACCTATCTTAACAGTTTTGTACTCTTTGCCATCCCTTTTATCTTTAAAAGTTCCGGATTGTTGTGCAATGCTTTGTAGAGTCATCACGACTAAGCTGAATATCAATATTTTTGTTTTCATAAATGCAAAAACAATTTAATTTTTTAGCAATTGATTAATTTTATTTCAATTTCCAGTTTTTCCATTGTTCTTCAATCACAGGGCTGTATAGCACTTGAGGAGTTTGTATTTTCCCATCAAGAGCAGACTCTTTTTTTACACTCTCAATAATATAACTACCCAGTTCATTTAAAGTTACATCTCCCTTTGTTTCCTTTAGTTTCTTTAATAAAAAATATGTCATATAACCATGTTGTTTTTCCTTATACACACCCGAAGACTCATCTCCGGTGCTTGAAGAAATGACGACTATGTTACCACTCAATGTACTTTCTTTGGGTTTTATTTTTACACTTTTCAATGCCATCAGGCTTTGATTTCTTGCACCACCGCTAAAACAAGCATCTATGAATGCTGTAACTTTCAAAGCAGGATGTTCCGTTAATTTAGTGTAAACATCATTTAATTTAATAGCCTGTGTAATATTACTACCACTTATATCAACGGGTATAATGTAAGGTTCCTTGGTGGTTTCATCGGGTAGGCCATGTCCGGAATAATAAAAAATAAGCTCTGCTTTACCATTATCCACATTGGCAAGATTAGAAAGCCAGGAAAGCCCCTGACTCATTTGACCAAAAGTGGCATTAGTCAATAATTTAATTTGCTTTTCAGGAATGCCGAGTGTTTTATTGCAATACTCCTTAAAGATTTTTGCATCATTTATTGCAAAGTCAACATTCGCTTCTGTACTTAATTCTGTTTGAAATGAGCTGTAATCTTCGTTTCCAATAATCAGGGCATAAGTGTTTGTTCTGGATAAACTATTTACAGGAACGTTTTCATCTGCATCTGACAGAATAGGCTTGACCTTATTATCAACAACAGCAGCATTTTCTTTTTTATCATCAACAGTAAGACTATATTTTTCATCCTTTTCAGAAAATTGGTTATTTTTTATATTTTCCGCATTTTTAAGCATATTAATAATAATAGTAGAGCCATTTTCCTGAGCAATCATTAATGGTGTTTGTTTAAGAGGGTTAAGTAGATTAAGATTTGCTCCTTTATCAATCAAAAGTTTTACTATTTCTGTATTTCCATTTTTTACTGCCAGATGCATGGGAGTCCAGTCATTTTTAGTTCCGGATGGATTTCCCTTATTAACATCAGCACCATGATTGAGTAAAATTCTTACTGCTTCAACTTTATTTTCATTCACTGCCCAATATAAAGGAGAAACATGAATTCCATCTCCATTCAACCTGGCACCACCAGCAATGAGACTTTCCATTTTACTCGTATCGTTTTTACTTATGGCAGTCATAAGCGGAGGTAAACAACTTGTTAACTGTACAATAAGGATAAAGCCAATTATAGTAAAGTAAGGAATCTTTTTTAAATTTTCATTTTTTGTCACCCATGTTCCAATAGTATTGAAAAAGTTGTCTTTAAATACAAGTAAATATTTTTCTGTATTCATTGTACTGTTTTTAAATTTTAATATAACTATATGGGGAAAATAATTCATTTTGTTTTTTAATTAAAAACATAAATATTTTATTTTATTTTTAAATTTTTCCAAATATCTTTTAGGTCGCTACTGTATAGAACATCTGGTGTTTGAGGCTTACTGTTTAAAATGCTTTCTTTATTAACATTTAGTTTTAAATAATCAATAAGCTCATTATATGTTACATCACCTTTTGTATCTTGCAGTTTCTTTAATATAAAATAGGTGAAATATCCATGCTGTTTTTCTTTATAAGCACCTGAAGATTCATCACCGGAGCTGGACGTAAATACTACAAGATTGCCTTTTAAATCTATCTCTTTGGGCTTAATCTTTACGCTTCTCTGAGCAAGTAGTCCCTGGTTACGTGCACCTCCACTAAAACAAGCATCAATAAATACAGTAACTTTCTTTGATGGAAATTCTGTAAGTTTATCATATACTGTCTGCAGTTTTACTCCACTTTGAATATTACTTCCGCTTACATCAACAGGAATCAGATAAGGTTCCTTTGTTTGTTCGTCGGGTAAACCGTGCCCAGAATAGTAAAAAATCAACTCAGCATTTCCGTTTTCATTTTTTGCCAACAAGTTGAGTTGTGATATTTTCTGATTCATTAAGGCTGCTGTTGCATTGGTTACGAAAATCACCTGCTTTTCAGGTATGCCAAGCATCTTAATGCAGTAATTCTTAAAAATAGTCGCATCGTTTTTAGCAAAATCAACATTAACTTCAGTACCCAGATTAGGCTGATATGATGAATAATCTTCATTTCCAATAATTAATGCGTAGGTGTTAGTTTTAGTTATGGTACTTACAGGTATGTTCACATCAACATCAGAGTTCAGAGATGCAATTTGAATATCTACTTTATTATCTTTAGCAGTACTGGCAATTGTAATAGTGTTTCCAGATGATTTTGAGTCAAGAACAGCTTCCACATGCTTTTCTTCACCAAACTTTGAATATTTTTCGCTTATTTTAATGATGACAGGAATTGTTTTCTCTGTATATAATTTGTTAGGTAAAAACTCAAATACTATTTCTTTACTGGTGCCGGCAGCCAAGTCACCAATGGAGAATTTACTTTCACCTGTTGGGAATATATTAAGATTAGGATATTGGAAATTTACGCTGACATTTTCGGCATTTCCCTGGCCCACATTCTGTATCAATGCTTTTAACTGGACAGGGGCTCCCAGTTTGATGCTGCCATTATCTGTCAAAAATGAATAATCCACAACTTTAACTTCAGGTTTTGGTAACTCTTTAGTTTCGATGCTTAATTCAAAGGGATCGGGAGGGAATCCCATTCCTTCATCAAAACTGACTTTGAGGTTTGCCGTGCAGCTTATCAAATTTGAAGTGCCATTAACTGGAATTTTAACGTTTATTGTGGTGCCAGGCATTATCGTTCCTACAGTAGTATCCTTAGTGAGGCTGAGCCCGGGTAAATTTGCTTTGTCAACGATATGCGCTTTTACATTCTTTGCTGCACCTTTGCCATTATTGGTAATTTTAAAAAACACAAAACATTTCTCATTGGCATCAATGCGGTTATTACCATTGTTGTCAATAAATGCAATATCGGAAGTTACCAGATTTGGATATTGGGGCAAAGTTGTTGTCGCAACCTTATTTGGTGATGACAAACCATTCTGGGGGTTATCAGGAGAATTTTGTTCACCTGTCAGCACAGTCCATTCATCGCCTCCGTTTATGGTTTTTAGAATTATACTATTGTAAGAATACGGAGGTGCATCATCGTAACCCACAATGTAACCTGTTTTAGCATCTGTAAAATAAACTGATTTTAAATTAAATGAATTTAATTTTCCGTTATAATAACCTGCCCAGTCAATACCGGCATTTCTTGTTTTAAGAATTGTTCCATGATTACCCAGAATATAACCTGTATTGGCATCAGTAAAATAAATTGAATTAAAATCAATTACTGCATCTGAATAATCTGTCCAGCCAGCGCCAGCATTGTTTGTTTTAAAATTCATCCCATACCAGCCCACAAGGTATCCTGTAATGGCATCAGTAAAATATACTGAGCTTAATGGACCATCTCCTAAATTAGATTTGATTATTTTTGTTTTCCAGTGTTTCCCTCCATTAGTTGTTTTAAGAAATACGCCTTTAAGATGTACTTCATGCAATGCTTTAGAGCCAACGATGTAACCTGTTTTGACATCTTTGAAATAAACTGAATTAAAATAATATTTATTACTTTTCCTAATTTTTAGTATTTCCCAGCTTGTTCCACCATCAGTTGTCTTCAGGATAATACGATCACCTGTAACATAACCTGTATTAGCATCAGGGAAATAAACTGAACTTAATTGGTCCATTGTTCCACTCTTTTGTGCTGTCCAGCTACTGCCGGCATCACTTGTTTTCAGTATTGTTCCACTCCAACCAACTGCGTATCCAGTATTGGTATCAGTAAAATAAACTGAATATAACCCACTAGTTGTGTTACTATTTTGCGCTGTCCATGTATTACCGGCATCATTTGTTTTGATAATTATTCCACTATAGCCTACAGCGTAACCTGTATTAGCATCAGTGAAAAAAATTGAGGATAATCCGGTTATTTTTGTTTTTCCATCTGATAATTTTAAACCTTGTGAAAAAGCAACTGCTGAAATAAACATTAAACATATAGTAATTGAAAGTCTTTGCATCTTATTAAATATTTTAATAGTAAATCTCAATTAATAAGCAAAAATAAAAAAAATCATTTTAAAGTTCGATTTAACTTTATATCTTTAATATCAAAAAAGAACTAATTTTAGTTAAGATTTTATTCTTTAATAAATTTACCGGTATTTAATACATTCTCTTTGCTGTCTGAAATTTTATAGATATATTGTCCAGTTGAAAAACTAGAAATGTCAAGAATAGTTAATTCATTTTTTAAAGCTGATACTTTTATAATTTCTCCAGCAGTGTTGTAGATTTTAACAATGGCATTATCTTCACTCTTACTAGAAAGTATATTCAACTTGTCTTTAACAGGATTGGGATAAATTTTGAAAAATGTTTTATCATAAGATGAATCAATCTTTTTGATGGCACTAAGCATATTTCTTAAATCAACGACGTAAGCATCAACACTGGTGTCCTGTTCAATATTCATCCTCCAGTTACTACCAAACAAAATACGTGTTCCTGTTTTATTTACTGTGGCATGAGGCTCTGCGAAATAAACGCTGCTATCGGCATTTGGAGTAGCTGGAGAATATCTTTTACTGTGATGATGAGCATACCGCTGAACATCTCCTGAGCCATCCATTTTCACAGAAAAGATTTCATCTTCAAAGGGAAGCCAGCTCAGACTGTCATCAGTCAGACGACCTACAAAATCGAATGTGCTGATATAAACCCAGCCCGGACGCAACATAGCCCGGCACGACTCATGCAAATCAAAATCGGGAGAAACAGATAGCAAACCGGTAGTAATTCCATTTGTTAAAAGATATTTGTTGATGTACGTCAGATTGCTATCCACATTGTAAACATCCATTATCAATACTTCATCACCATTCACATCCAGACCATAATCACTGTGTCCTGCCCCTAGAGGCTTTCTCCAAATGAAATTAAAATCATTATCATACACTTCCAAGCCATTGTAGGGTGCCAAAATATCAGTTGCATAGTCTACAATAACGTAATTCCCTAAAGGAGAAATTGAAATCCAATCAAAATCAGTAACATTTCCGTTAAGGGCAAAAGTGCTGTGGATAGTATTGGAAGAAATATCAAAAACGAGGAAATCAAGTGGATTATAATTCACATCATAACCACAAAGCGCAATGTAATGTCCGTCGTTGCTTATATTTCCCTCTGCACGCGTTGACACATAAGAATAATTTGTGAAAGTGAACAACAGATTGACTTGCAGCGTCTGCACATTCATAGAATAGAAAATATTATCCAGAATATAGTATATTAGCTGTGGATTGGCAGGATGCCAAAAGATGTCCTGTACACCCTGAATATCAGTCAAAGTATTAATAAACTGATACGTTTGCCCGTTGTAAATATGAACAGCACCATTTGCAGAGCGAAGCATCATCATTGTTTCATCCGAGTTCCATGCCTGCCTTTTGGAATAATCAGGGAAAAACCCATCCCTCCCTTGGTTTCTTGCATTTGTCAACCGAACTAATGGCGTTCCAAAATTCGGATCGGTGACAGTTACTCCTACTTGCGGCTGAGAAATGTTTGTCTGAAAAATTACATTATGATTGGTAACAAATTGAGCTGATAGAAGTTGTGAAAAAATAACTAATACTAAACCGCTAACAAGATAATTAAAATAAATGTTGTATATTTGCAACATGAGAATATTACAACTAAAACCACATTTAAGTACATCAGAAATTTCCAGTAAACTGATGTCCTGCACG
>Ga0114951_10002027_pt1 | contig 23746 bp, 20 predicted proteins | sample AM7aDNAmetaG_FD_88677 | JGI IMG/M metagenome (GOLD analysis project Ga0114951, IMG submission 88677) | Freshwater microbial communities from Finland to study Microbial Dark Matter (Phase II) - AM7a DNA metaG | ecosystem: Environmental > Aquatic > Freshwater > Lake | place: Finland: Lake Alinen... | reverse complement strand
TTGGCCTCAGCCGCGAATCAACTCCACAGTCGCCCGGCCCCTTTGCGCTGGCCTCCAGCGTCTCCGTCCGGCGTCTGGAATTCCGCGCCGGAAAGCTTACACTGCCTGATTTTTTCGATCTCAACGAGGTGGGCTCCGACAGCCACCTTCAGTTCACTAACTGGACCGTGGTGAACAACGGTGCCTATGACTACGCGGCCGATACCAGGGGCTACACGGTAGGCGGCATGGCCGAGTACGACGACAAGGCATGGAGCCTTCGCTACGGCCTTTTCGCCATGCCCATTGTGGCCAACGGCATCGACCTTGACTGGGCCTTCAGCCGCGCCCACAGCCAGAACGGTGAATTCGAGCTGCGCAAAAGCCTTCTTCTCAAGGGCAAGGGAACCCAGCGTGTCCTGTTCTATGCCAACCGCGCTCACATGGGTTCCTACCGCGAGGCCGTCAGCGCCTTTCTAGCAGGGACCGGCAAGGCTCCCGACATTACCCGGCATGAACACTTCAGCGCGCTCAAATACGGCTTCGGCTACAACACTGAAGAGGAACTCACTCCGAATCTCCGCCTCTTTGCCCGCTTCGGATGGAACGAGGGCCAGCACGAATCCTTTGCGTACACTGAGGTGGACCAGACCGTGGCGGCCGGCGCCGACTACGCCGGAATCCGCTGGAATCGCCCGGCAGACAAGATCGGCATGGCGGTCGTCTCCAACGCCATAAAGCGCGACCACCAAAACTATTTGAAAAGCGGCGGACTTGGCTTTTTGCTCGGCGACGGCAACCTCAACTACGGCCGCGAGAATATCGTTGAAAGCTACTACAACTGGAACGCATGGCGCGGCCTGTTCTATGCCGTCGGCGCGCAGCACGTTTCAAATCCCGGATACAATCGCGACCGCGGCCCCGCCTGGGTTGGTTCTGTGCGTGCGCACGTAGATTTCTAAGCGGGATTTACAGGCTGCGGAATAACTCTTAGCAAGACACCGTTTTGAAAGGGCACGGCTTCAGCCGTGCCGCAAGCGATTGAAAATAAAAGCGGCTTTATCCCCACGGGTCTGCTTTTCGAACACTTTCCTCGAGAATCAGGCCTTTTCCCCGCACCCCGCCAGCCCGCTATTTCCCTGTCGCCGCCGCCGGTTGCGGCTGCGCGGGCAGCGTATAAATAACCTCGCCCGGCTTGGCATAGTGCAGCTTCTCGCGTGCCTCGTGCTCAATCGCGCCCGGATCGGACTTCAGCCGCTCAATCTGCTGCCGCAACTGGGCGTTTTCCCGCTGAATGTCCCTGATTTCCTTCTGCAACTCGCGGTCTTCAGCGCGCTTCTGCTGCCAGATTGACAGGCCGTGATTGCCGTTGATCACGTGCCAGGTAAGCAGCAGGGCCAGCCCAATGGCCACCACCGTTCCCATCGGCCGCCAAGCGTGCCTCGCCCACTCGATCACACGCTTGCGCAGCGGCGCCGGCACTGAGCCCGTTTCTTTCTTCCCGGCTTGCACTCTCTTGTCCGCCATCAATCCTCTATCCACGCTTTACGACAGCACGAACTTCTCGGCAGCCGCTTTCAGGGCTTCCATGTCCTGCTCGCTGCGCGCTTCCGTATAGGCCCGCACCACCGGCTCCGTCCCTGAAAGCCGATAGCAAACCCAGGAGCCATCCTCCAGAATCAGCTTCAGCCCGTCCGTCCGCACCACTTCTTTCACTTTGCGCCCACTCAGCTCCGTGGGATCGGCCTTTATCTTCTCAGTGAACGCGGCTTTCAGCTCCGGGGTCAAGCGGAAGTTCTCGCGAACCGGATAGAAGGAACCAACCTTGCCAAACAGCTCCTTCAACTGCACCCCCAGGCTCTTGCCCCGCACAGCCACCATCTCCGCCACCAGCAGACCGGCAATCACGCCATCCTTCTCGGGCACGTGCCCGCGAATCGTCAGCCCCGCGGACTCCTCGCCGCCGATCGCAATCTTGTCCTCGTTGATCAGCTCGCCAATATACTTGAACCCCACCGGCGTCTCATACAGCGGAACCTTATGGAAATCGGCCACCGCATTGATCAGATTGGTCGTCGCCACGCTCTTGGCCACGCCGTTCTTCCAGCCCCGCGTCTCCACCAGGTAGTCGAACAACAGCGCAATCACGTAATTCGGCTGAATAAACGTCCCATCCCCATCCACAATGCCGAACCGGTCCGCATCCCCATCCGTCGCAATGCCGATGGCCGCGCCAATCTCCCGCATCTTCGCCTTGGCGTCGCCCAGCAGGTGATCGTCCGGCTCCGGCGCATGTCCGCCAAACAGCACGTCCCTGAAGTCGTGAACCGTCTCCACCTGCACGCCAGCCTCGCGCAGCAGGTCGGAGCTGTACCCCCGCCCCGCGCCCCAGAACGGATCGTAGACCACCTTGATGCCCGACTTGGCAATCGCCTTCAGGTCCACCAGTTCCGCCAGCCGCTTCAGAAACGCCGGCTTCACGTCCGTGCTGTCGAAATCGCGCGCCCCCGCGTCGGAAAAGTCGAAGCCGTCATCCAGCTTGGCGATCGCCGCTTCAATCTGCTTCGTCACCTCGGGCAGCGCCGGTGCGCCGTCCGCCGTTGAAAACTTGATGCCGTTGTACTCCGGCGGATTGTGCGACGCCGTAAAGTTGATCGCGCCTGAGGTCTTCAGTGTGCGCACCGCATAAGAGATGGCCGGCGTCGGCGCGGCCTCGGGAATCACAATAGGCCTGACCCCCGCCCCGGTCAGCACCCTGGCCGCCTCAGCCACAAAGCTCTCGCCCAAAAATCGCGGGTCGCGTCCCACCAGCACCCGGTGCGGCTCCGGCTGAGTCTTCACGTATGCCGCAATGCCCGCCACCGCCAGCCGAATATTGGCTACGGTAAACTCGTCGGCCACAATCGCCCGCCAACCCGATGTACCAAACTTGATCGCTGCGCTCATCGTCTTCTCCCCATTCGCGGCGGGCTCTCACGCCACAAATTCCATACTGCATCACCAGGGCACTCTCGGCAAGCCTGCTTGGATCACCGGTATCTCGATAGCGGTAATACATCGAATTAATGTGCCGGCAAGACAGCGCACGGTATATTGGTCGGTAGTCGGTAAATCAACTCAATATCCGGTGGAAGGACCATGTCGTTCCAACCTAAAACTTATGGAGCAGATTATGAAGATTCTGGTCATTGGCGCTACAGGTCCAACGGGACGCGAATTGGTCGCGCAGGGACTTGCTCTGGGCCATCAGATCGCGGCTGCGGTGCGGCATCCTGAGTCTGCCAACCTGCCGCCTGGCGTTACCGTTGTCCGCGCCGACGTCACCAGCGCTGCTTCCCTTGCGGCCGCCGTCGCCGGACAGGACGCGGTCGTCAGTTCGCTCGGCTCAAAGCTCAGCCGCAAGCCAACCACTCTCTTCTCCGATGGCACATGCAATCTACTGGCCGCAATGGAGAACGCGGGAGTCAAGAGGCTGGTGTGCATCACTGGAATCGGCGCCGGAGATAGCAAGGGGCATGGCGGATTCCTTTACGACAAGATCATCCAGCCGCTGCTGCTCACCGAGATTTATAAAGACAAGACGCGCCAGGAAGCCTTGATTCGCGAATGTGGCCTCGATTGGACCATTGTGCGACCCGGCACGCTCACCAACGGGCCCTCGACAGGACAGTACAAGGAACTCACTGACCTTACCGGAATCACGGTGGGAAAGATCGCGCGCGCCGACGTTGCCGGATTCATCCTCAAACACCTGGACGACCAGTCTTCGATTCGGCGTACATTCACTCTCTGCTATTGACCGCGAAAGCACCTCATGCCCGAATCCACTCCGCCAGTCGGCCCGGCAGTTCAACCCCAAGCTAGAATCGTCCTTACCACCTGCTCCAATCCCGACGAGGCCCGCCGTCTCGCCCGCACCCTTGTCGAGGAGCGCCTCGCCGCCTGCGCAACGCTCATTCCCGCGGTCGAGTCCATCTACCACTGGGAAGGCAACCTCGATTCCGCCACTGAGACCATGCTGCTGCTCAAAACGGAAATCGACAAAGTCGCAGCCCTCGAAATCCGCCTCCACGAGTTGCACAGCTATCAGACGCCTGAATTCCTGGTCCTGCCCGTCGAATCCGGAAGCTCCTGCTACCTTGACTGGCTCCATTCCAGCCTGAATAAAGCCGATTAGGATGGTTCCCCAGCGCCATTTCCCGCATAATAGCCCCCTGCCCCATTCATTGCGGCCTTATCGCAATGAGTGGGACAGCAACCAACTCACCCCCGCGCCTTTACCGAAGCATAAAAATCCAGCTGCTATCCTGAGCATCATGACTTACATCGGCAAGTTACATCTGGAATGAACGGCCGCCGCCTACCCCGCAACAAAGCACCGTGCCCCATGTATTCCGCGTTCTTTGCGGAATGGGTGGGACAGAACAACACTCAACCGGACCGTTCATTAGGAGTGACCGAGGCGCAGCGAAGGGAAACGAAGGATTTGCGGCTGCTTTTTCGGGCGCCTCGCCCTTTCCATGTCCGTCCAGAACTTACTGTCCACCGTTTTGCATATAATTAAGGCCCATTGGCGCACAATCTTCATATGGGATATCCAAACTTAGACATCTGCCTCCCGCGGCAGATTCCAAGCCACGCAGACTGGAAGTGGACGACCACCCCTACCCCCCTACCACCCCTCCCTACCCACCCCCCCTCCCAGTGAGACTCTGAGTCCAGCCACGTCAGAGGAGAAGCCAGAATAGGCCCTGTTCCAGGTCCAAAAAGTCCTGCTTTTCGATGCATGGGAGGCCAGGAGCGGCCTTTGAAGTAGTTACTTCAATTCGATAATCGTTTGAGTATCCGCCGTGTCAGAAATGGCCTGCTGCGTCAGCGTCGCTTCCTGTTAGCGGGCGGCGCCGTTGAATTGCGGATCACAAGGTGTGGCTGCACCGGCTCGACCGCAGCCCCTTCCCCGCCCAGAATCGCCTGTTGCAGACAGGCGAACGCCTGCGCCGCAACCAGGTTGCGCGGCAATCGGATCGTGCTCAGTGCCGGGTGCATCATGCTGGCGACGGGCAGATCGTCGAATCCGATAATCGATAGATTCTTCGGAACGCTGACATGCGCGGCATGCGCAGCCTGAAGCGCCCCGATCGCCATCAAGTCATTCGATGTCACCACCGCGGTTGGAGAGGAATTGCATGACAGCAGCTTATCCATCGCCGCGCGTCCTCCCTCAACCTTCATGTCTCCAATGGCAGTCCACTCCGCCCGCATGCGAAGCCCGTGGCTCTTCAGCGCCGATTTGAAGGCGTCTTTGCGGCGACGGGCGGAGTCGAGAGTTTGCGGGCCGGCAATGAATCCGATATTGCTATGCCCCAAGGCAAGCAGGTGCACCAGCGCCTCGCGAAATCCTACGGAATAATCCACCAGTACATTGGGATATTTCCCCGCAAGCTCGCGCTGATTCATCAGGACAATCGGCACTCCCGCAGTGGTGGCCTGCTGAAGGGCCTCCTCTTCCACCTCGGAGGTCATTACCGCTATCGCATCCACGTTGCGCTCGATCATGCGTCGAACGCAGTTGTGAAAGCGAATTGGATCGTAGTTGGTATGAGTGAAGATGACTTCGATTCCCTGGGCCGCGGCAAGAGACTCAAACGCGTCGATCAACTCTGGAAAGAACGGATTGTTGATATCCGAGACGATCAGCCCAAATAGGCGCGTACGGCCCATGCGAAGGCTGCGCGCATTGGTATTTGGAACGTAGTTCAACTCCGCGATAGCCCGCCGTACCCGGTCAGAAGTTTTTTCGCGCACCCCAGGCAGCCCGTTGATTACACGCGAGACGGTGGCGGTTGATACGTTGGCTCGTTTGGCAACCTGCAGAATATCCATGTGGTAGACGCGCTGATTCACCAGAGTATACCCCAGACCCATTTACCCCACCCTGGTCAAATTTTTCCCACTTCTACTCATCACGACCGAATTCTGGGAATGGCAAATGTAATCCTTTACAAGAAAATTCTGCAGCATTAGAATTGCTCACGCACCATCATCGTGTAGTAAAGGACAACCCAATCATATGAACCGGCGCAGTTTTTGCACTCTTACGGCTGGAGCTCTGGTCAGCAAACAGTTGCTGAACGCACAAATGCCGCCAGCCACAACTGCTTCGCCGCTGCACTTTACGCAGGAAATAACGGGGGCGGGTCCGTACTCACGCAGTCATTCCAAAAAGCCGCCAAACATCTTCCTTATTAGCATCGATATGGTGAGTCCCGATCTCTACCATCCTGACCGGCCGCTCTCCAGGCATGTGGAGATACCGGCCATCCGCTCGCTGATGAAGGATGGCTGCTTTTTTTCCAACGCATTTTGCACGGTACCTCTCTGCTCTCCTTCGCGATCGTCCTATCTCACAGGCCGGTATAGTTATGTACTAGGCAATGGAGAGCATGCCCCAGCCGGGCTCGAGACGGAACTTCGCGCCGACGACATCATCTTTCCTGAATACCTGCGCGCAGCCGGCTATGTTACCCGCCAAGTGGGCAAGTGCCATGTAGGCGCCGGGAAGTTCCTTAGCGCCTTCGGCGAGAACGATCAGCCGTGGGACCGCTGGTCGCCTCCTGTCTTCGACGACGATGGGTATCGAAACTATCAGCGCCGACTCGGCGTAAAGCCGCAAAAATACTCTCGCGAAATTGTCTTCAAGCAGCAGAACCGGACGACTGCGGGCAACTCCGTGGGTGGGTGGGTCGTGCAGGAGGACGGCAAGCCCTTTCCGCTTGAAGCTCAGTACAGTTACTACCTTGGTCAACGGGCTATTGAAACCATCGACAACCTGGTCGGCAGCGGAGCCACGGAGCGCCACCCGGTCTATATGCAGCTCGACATCTTCGATCCCCACCAGCCCTTCTCAATTCCCGCTGGGTTTGAAGAGCGCGAGAAGGAGCTGCGGAAGATCATGACTCTGCCCAAATCCTATGAAACCGCAAAGCAGCGAAACTGGCAGAAGGCTGAAGACGAACCGGATATCATCGACCTCTATCGCCGCTACTGGGGCATCTACGACGATGAAAGCCTGCTGAACTACCGGATTGCCTATGCGCTGCAGATGGAGATCGTGGACAAGGTGATCGGCAACCTTCTCACAAAGCTGAAACAGTGCGGGCTCTACGAGGACTCGGTGATTGCGCTTATTTCGGACCATGGCGAGATGAACGGCCGCCGTGCTTTGGTTGACAAGGGTGTGTACCTCCATCCCGATGTTCTGCGCGTTCCGATGGTCATCAAACTCCCGCGCACGACTCATGCAACGCAGCAGGTGGTCGAGTCGGCCGTTTCGCTACTCGATCTCTCGCAAACATTGCTCGATGTGGCTGGCATCCACGCGGAAGCCAAGTTTGATGGCGAATCGCTGTTGCCTCGGATTCTAGGTACAGCAGAGCCGGGCGATCGCACATTGCTGTTCTTTGGCGGATGGCATGTAGGCGTGAATTTCAGTTGCGGACTTCAACATCGCTTCTCCGACGGACGCCATTTCCTCTACGCCTATAACTGCTCCTCGGCGGTCGATGAACTCTACGACATAAACAGCGAAGATGCATCCAATCTCATCGGCAAGGTGGAGTACGCCGCGGTTCGCGAAGAGATGATTCATCGTCTTGGAGCGGCTTTGCAGGCAGATTCCCGGTGGTCAGGCTATTGGACGCAGTTCCGCCTGGCGCGCTTCGCATATCTCCCGCAGGCAGCCGGAGATATGCAGCTATCCACACAACCTGCCTGAGGAAGCTTGAAGCAGACGGAGATTTGAGACGCCCGGCTTTCTCCGGTGCCCACTAAGCGCGTGACATTCAGATACATTTGCGACATATAATCGTCGTGTGTCCGGCAACGGTCACGATCTTCCCCGCAAAGCGAGAACCCCCTTGGCTCGTGAACTTTACACCGCACGTCTGGCACGCAAGGATTGCATTTCAGAATCCGCCCAGTGTTTCCACTTCGAGTTCGTCCTTGACGGAATGGAACGCTTCCAGTTTGCGGCCGGCCAGTTCATCTCGGCCGTAGCGCAGGATCAGAACGGTAAACTTCAGACCCGCGCCTATTCGCTGGCGTCGGCGGCCAACGGCAATCGCTTTGACTTATGCGTTAACCGGGTTGAGGAAGGATTCTTCTCCAATCATCTGGCCGACCTTCCCGATATGCCTGTTGGCGCTACCATCCAGATTCACGGGCCCCACGGACACTTCGTCCTGCACGAGCCGGTCACCGACTCAATCCTGGTGGCAACTGGCACCGGTGTGGCACCGATGCGCGGCTATGCGCAGTGGTTGTTTCCGGCTGAGGGTCAAGATCGCAGCCAAGGCAGGGATATCTGGCTGGTCTATGGCACCCGTTACGAAACTGATCTCTATTATCGGGCGGAGTTTGAGGCTCTTGCCGCGCGCAAGCCCAATTTTCACTACCTGCCGACTCTCAGCCGCGGTTCTGAGGATTGGACCGGGCTGCGGGGCTATGTACAGGACCACGTCGCCCGCATTGTGGAAGAACGCGCTGCCCGTTTGGGGTTGCCGCTTCCGGTTCCCGCGGTCGATCCGGCCACCCCGCCCGCCGAGTTGCGATTCGGCATCCACGCCTACATCTGCGGTCTGAACAATATGGTCTCGGGCGTACGCGAGCGGCTGACGGCCTTCGGCTGGAATCGCAAACAGATAGTCTTCGAAAGATACGACTAGACAAGATTCAGGCTCTACAAATTGAACAGTTCGCGCAGCCTCTTGGTTTGCGTGCGGCTTACCGGAATCTCAGTCTGCTGCTTGTCGTTCATGCGCAGCTGGTAGCTGGACTTGAACCAGGGCACCACCTCGCGGATGTGATCGATGCTGACCACGAAGCCGCGGTGCGCGCGCCAGAAGTGGGCCGGGTCAAGCTGTTCCAGCAACTCCTCGAGGGTGCGGCACTTTGACTGCCCCTCAAAGGTTCGCGTAACGATGCGAATGACGCCCTCGTCGATGGCCGCAAAGCAGATCTCCGCCTGGTCCACCAACAGCAGGCGGTTCTGCGCCTGCACCACCAGCTTGGCCGGCTGTGGCGCGCGCGACGGCCCTTGTGGGCGATTCAGCAACCGGAGCAGCGCATCGAGTTGGGATTCTATCGGCGAGTCCGACAGTGGACCGGCGCCGCCGGCCATGCGGCCTTTTACCCGCTCGACCGCTTCGACCACGCGGTCGCGGTCAAAGGGCTTAAGCAGGTAATCGACGGCGTTTACGTCAAAGGCCCGCACCGCGTACTGGTCGTAAGCTGTGGCAAACACGATCTGCGGAAGCGGCCCGGCATGCTTGCCCGTAGCCGTGCCGTTTTTTTTCTGACCGCGCTCCATCAGGCGCTTGATGACGGCAAACCCATCGAGGCCGGGCATTTGGACGTCGAGGAAAACGAGGTCTGGGTTGTGTTCTTCGATGAGGGCCACAGCCTCGATGCCGTTGGCGCCCTCTCCGACTACGTCCACGCCACCCACAGAGTCAAGCAGGTACTTCAGCTCCTCGCGGGCCAGTAGTTCGTCGTCGATGATGAGCGCGGAGATGGACATACGGGCCAGAAGTTCGATTGTAGGAAGGGTACGTGGACGGGTCAATACTACACGCTGCGGAACCGGAGTGGATTCCGCAGTTGCCTGGCCGGGAGGTTCAATCGCTCAGCGCGCGCAGTCGCGTCGGCATGTGGTCCGCGGACAGCTCGTGGCCGCAACGGGTGCAGAACTGGTCAGTGGCGCGCACGGTACGGAAGCAGTTGCCGCAATTGGCGGTGAGCTGATAGTTGCACTGCGGGCAGAAGTGGAAGTCGCTTTGCACATGAGTGGCACAGGCTGGGCAGCGGGTAGCCGCCGGCTGGCGCAGCAGGAAATAGATCACGGCCCCGATTCCGCCGGGCATAACGAAGCACACCAGCATCCAGAACCTGGTGCTCATGCCGCGGCGCGGAGCGTCTTTGCTGATGTAGCCGACCATCAGGAAGTAGAGGGCGAGCAGGACGCCCCAGGAAAAGTTGAAGTAGATGCGAAAGCCGATGGGCGCCGGCCTGTGGTGCAGCTGGTCCGGAGCAACGACCCAGAGGTAATACTCCACCAACACAAACGCCAAGCTGGCCAAAATAATTGACCAAGCCGGAATCATGCGTTCGTCTTCGTTGACTGTAATCGATTGTGTGACGCGCATAGTGAATCCCTCCCGCGGAGGGCCTTTCTCGGGATCAAACACAGCTTAACCCTTATTTGGATGGACGGAGGAGGAATGAAGGAAGTTGCCGCACTTGGGTGCTGATTGCACTTTTAGTCTATTCAATCTCTCTTGCGTGCCCAACCGACGACCAGCGCGGCCGCGAGAATGGCCGGGAAAAGGAAGCAGAGCCACAGGCTGAACTGGGTGGCAATATCGCCCAGGTGTTCGTCCTCGACCAAGTCGTCTGCAACTCTCCAGAAAAAGGGACCGAGAGCCAGAACCACAAGGAGAATTGAGGCCAATGCCACGGAACGGCCTCGCTTGCGTCCTGCTTTCTGGTCCTGCATAACGCCGAGCGACGCCAGGACCACGCGGCGAGTATGGCAGCTTACGTCGCGCTCGCGGGCGGCCTGATTACCGGCAAGCGCCGACAACAGGTCGCGGGTGGTGTCCGCGCCCTGAGCTGCGCCGCTGGCCACATCCTGGGCCAGCCCGTTGGTCTTCACACCGCCTCCTGGCAGCGTGGGACGTTGCGTTCGAGCTTGGGCTTGATGATGGCCATGCCTCTGTAGAGTCTTGACTTTACGGTGGAAAGAGGCGCCCGCGTGACTTTTGCGATCTCTTCAAGAGACAGTTCCTCATGGAAGCGGAGCACCAAGACCTCGCGATGGAGCGTATCCAACTCGAGCAGAGCCGCGGCAATTCGTTCGCGGTCCTCGAGATTTGAGAAGCGATCAAAGGGCGTTGGTCCGTCAGCGGCAACTTCAAAGGCCAAAGGCCGGTCGTCATCTCCGCCGACCTCAAACAACTCGTCGAGGCTGCTCATGGTGCGCTTGCGCCGCAGGTCGATCAGAAGGTTGCGGGCGATGGTGAACAGCCAGGTCTCAAAGCGGGATTGCCCGTTGAACTGCGCTCCGCGGACCAGAACGCGCATCCATACTTCCTGGAAGAGGTCTTCGGCGACTTCGCGGTTTCCGGTCAAATAGAGCAAGTAACGCAACAGCCGATGCTGATAGCGAACGATCAACTCGTCCAGAAGACCCGCGTCTTGGCGCTTGAGCCCAGCCGATACAGCAAGGTTTTCCTGGCGAACCTGTTCATTAGCCGCGGCAACGGAATCAGTTACAAATAATTGCGATATGGATACACTACTCATCTCACTCAATTAGACGACAAAAATCGGCTCAAAGACCAACTCAATTGCCGCGAGGCACAGAAAAGGTAACCGATGGGTCTTTTGTGCCGCGATGCTACCCCTCAGGAGAACGATCACCCGCTCTGGACTGCTCGTAGTAAATTATTTATTATAAACACTTTAATTGTATTCATAGCTATAATGCTGCGCTGAATGGCAAGTTGGGAGGATAGGGGAGGGGGGATGGGAGGGAGGGAGGGAGGGGGTGGGGAAGGGGATAGCGTGACCGGCTGGCTTTTGTCATCTATTTTGATTGTGCGCCAAAGGGTCGTAATTATCTGCAGTTAAAATGGCGGCTAAGTTATTTAAATTCAGCAACGTGAAAATCATTCTAGTTTTTGATGTTTCTGGGCGGGGAAATGGCCTGCTTTTGGCTGCAGACGCAGAACGGCGGAGCTGATTGGCTCCGCCGCTTTGCGTTGGAATGCTGCCGGTAATGCAGCAACTGGCTAGCGCCTTCCGCCGCCGCCTTCATGCCCACCACCACCGCCACCACCATTGTTTTCATGACCGCCTCCGCCTCCGCCAGTCTGATGCCCACCGCCACCGGAGTTGCCGTGCGGGGCTGAACCCTGGGGAGCGCCGCCGGAACGGCCTGGGTTTGGACGGGCACCCGCATTGCCGCGAGCCTGTCCGCCGCCGCCGTTGTAGTGGCTACGATTGGCAGCCATACCGCCGCCGCCGTGGTAGTTGCCGCCGCCTTCATTCCTGAACCTGTGTCCGCCCCAGCCGTGGCCATAGCCCCAACCGGCCCACGGGCCCATGCCCAGAAAGATGCCGTTGTAGAAGTATCCAGAGCCGTAAAAGCCCATAGGAGCGCACGCGTAGGGCGCGTAGTCGTAATAGCCATAGGAGCAGACGGGCTGAACGCCGATGTTGACATAGACCTGTGCCTGGGCAACGTGCGCGAAGGCCATGCCTGCGAGCAACATTGTGGTGCCGATTAGAGTTTTGATTCCACGCATATATGACCCCCCTTAAGGTGTCCGCGGTTCCTGGATTGCGTTGGATGCTCTGCACGCCGTCAAGAAAGACCCGGCCGCAGCAGCCAACCTAAGGATTTTGTATCCGTACTTGAATCGCCCTCACGAGGTCGGGGGTTGTTCACTAACTATCCTTACGTTTCTGACTTTAGGCGGGCGCGCGGGCCCGGTCTGAGCAATATGGAGCATTTGCCTGACTCTTGCCGTTGTGGACGATTCGTCAGAAATTGCGCAATTTCCGCAGGCCGTGCAAGCCAGTTTCACTGGTAGTCTGGATCTTCCCCTGGAAAGGCGCACCATGCGCACTGACTTAACTGTCCGCGCTGTTCACCTTGGCGATATGCGTATTGACGTTCATATCCGGGGCACTGTATTGCCTATGGATTACCCTGCCGAAGCGGACAAGGCTCCTACGCCGCTGGAGGTGCTGCTGGAGCTTGGCGGCTTGCGCCGGCAATACGCTGAATCTGGTGCTCTGCCGGAAGATGGGAGCCAGGCTTGAGTGGCTGGAAGTGGAAGCCCGGGCTGAGCGCCGGCAGAATCATCCGACGGTGATTACGGCTATAGAACTGCTCTATCGCCTGCGCGGCGAGGGCGTGGATGGGGAGATGGTGGAGCGGGCGGTTCGCATGGCGGAGGAGCAACTTTGCCCTATGCTGGCCATGCTGCAGCCGGGGACTGCGATCAGCTCCTGCTGGCAGTTGGACTGACGCCGTTACATGAGCCAGAACAGGGGAATGAGGCCGGCGGTGGCGAGGCCGACGAGGAGAAGCAGGCTTGCGGTGCCTGTTTTGCGGTCGGCCAGACTGTAGGCGTAGACCCCTTTGGCGATGTTGTTGCTGGCTGCGGCGATGACAATGGCTCCGGCTGCGACGTTTACTGGCGTGAGGGTACCGGCGGACTGGGTGAGTCCCAGGATGAGCGGGTCGACGTCGGCGATGCCCATGATGGCTGCCAGGACATTGATTCCCCCTCTTCCTAGATAGGTAACGGCTAGCTGTGTAACGACCAGCATGGCCAGAAACAGCGCGGCAAACATGATGGCGGTGAGCAACTCGAGCGGATTTTTCGGCTCGGATTCCCGCTGCACGTCCTCAGTGCTTTTGTCGGCCCGGCGCGACCAAAGCCAGCCCACAACTACGGCCGAACCCGACAATACAAGAAAAGGCACGCTCAGGGCCAGCATCAACTGGTGGTTGAACAGGGCGAGCAAGGCAGCGAGCCGCAGGTACATTACGCCGCAGGCGATGAGGATGCCACCGGCGAACAGATGAGGGTGCTGTTCGCGCGCGGCCCGCTTGGCCATGACGACGGTGGTGGCAGTAGAGGAGTAGGCGCCGCCGAGCAGGGCCGCCAGGACGACTCCCCCCTGGCCTTTGGTCACTTTTTGCAATACGTAACTGGCATAGGAAATGGTGCTGATGGCGACCACGACCAGCCAGGTTTTAAAGGGATTGATGTGGAACTGGCCGAATTCCTGGCGGGGCAGCGCGGGCAGAATGACTCCGCTCAACAGGAGGAACTTGGCGATGGTGAGGATCTCCTGGGGAGCGATGGTGGTGGCGAGTTTCTCGAGGGCGACTTTGAGGTCGAGCAGGAGCAGGCTGGCAACGGCGAGCGTGGTGGCAATCCAGAAATGGTCGTAACAGACCAGGGCGCCCACCAGAAAGGTGGCGAGGCCGGACATCTCGGAGGTGACGCCGGAGGCCTCGGCGGCAGAGAGCTTTTTCCAGTAGGACAGCAGCAGGAACGCGGCGATGAGCGCAAAGCCGGTGGCCAGCGGAGCCATCTGCTGGCCCGCGATGAGGGAGATGGAATAGCCGATGAGGCCGATGAGGGGGAACGTGCGCACTCCGCCGAAGGAGTAGCCGCTCTTGGATGCCTTGTGCTCTTCGCGCTCGAGGCCAATGAGGAAGGACAGAAAGAGGACCAGGACGATTTTTACTGCTTCCGGTGGTAGTTGCTGGTAGATCTCCATCCGACTCGTGCCTCCGGTTGGATAGTGCTGGGAACCTTGCTAGACAGCTTACACTCTGTTGGGGGTTGGTGGGGTGGAGATTGCATTGACTTTGCCGGAAACCAGGCTCTGCATGAAATAGAGGGGAAAAGAGTTCGCGGTGTTGGGCTGGATTTGAGGCTAAGAGGCTGTGGAAAAAGGCTCGTGCTTTGCGGGGGACTCAGGAGAGCACAGCTCAGGGTCTGAGGGTCCACTGATTCTGCAGGCTTTATGCCGGGGCCAAATCGCCGGCGCAGCGCAGGGGCGAATTTTTCCGCAGGATGTTTAACAGGGGGCACTGCCAGGGGTTATCCGCCGATTTCTGGCCGCTGCTGAGAATGGTAGCCTCAAATGGTTATGGCAAAGGCTTTGCATGTAGATTTTCTCGTGATGGGCGCGGGCGTTGCAGGACTGCGTGCAGCGGTGGAACTAGCCCGTCACGGCGATGTTCTGGTGGTCACCAAGGAGTCACTGAGCGAGTCGAATACACACTATGCGCAGGGTGGAATCGCCGTTGCCATGGAAGGCGATGAAGATATTGCCCTGCATCTGGAAGATACGGTAAATGCAGGGGATGGAGTAGTTTACAGGCCTGCCGCCGAGGCGTTGGTGAGCGAAGGGCCGGTGCGCGTGGCCGAGCTGATCGAGTGGGGCGCGAACTTTGACGAGAAGGCCGGAGAGCTGCTGCGGACGCGCGAGGGAGCCCACTCGCTGCCGCGCATTCTGCACGCTAGCGGAGATGCGACGGGCGCTGAAATCAGCCGGTCGTTGCTGGCGTTTGCCCGCGTGCACAAGCGCATCCGTTTTGCCGAGTGGACGATGGTTACGGGGCTGGTGTGCGAAGGAGGCCGGGTTGTGGCCGTGGATCTGGCTCCGGCAGGGGCCAGGGCAACCGATCATGAGAGCGGGTATAAGCCGCATCGGATGAATGCGCGCGCCGTTCTTATCGCGGCCGGCGGCGCAGGGCAGGTCTACTCCGACACGACCAACCCGGCAGTGGCCACGGGGGATGGCATCGCTCTGGCCGCGCAGGCAGGGGCGGAGTTGGCGGACATGGAGTTTTACCAGTTTCATCCAACGGCGCTTTCGCTGCCGGGGGTTCCGCGCTTTCTGCTGTCGGAGGCTCTGCGCGGGGAGGGCGCCTATCTGCTGAACGACCGGGGCGAGCGGTTTATGGAGCGCTATCATCCCCTGCTCGAACTTGCTCCCCGGGATGTGGTGGCCCGGGCGATCGCGCGGGAAGGGATGAATGAAGCGGGCGGGGGAAGGGTCGTGCATCTGGATATGCGCCACGTACGGAACTTCAATCTGCACGAGCGTTTCCCCGGCATCAGCGCCTTTCTAGCTCATTACTCGCTGGACCTGGCGAGGGATCTGATCCCGGTGAGGCCGGCGGCCCACTACCTGATGGGCGGGATCAAGACGGATCTTGCCGGACGCACCAGCGTCGGGGGCCTCTACGCTGCGGGAGAAGTTGCCTGCACGGGGGTTCACGGGGCGAATCGTCTGGCCTCGAATTCGCTGCTTGAGGGGCTAGTGTTCGGGGCGCGCACGGGGCTGTCGATGGTGGACGATGGGCTGCGGCTGATACCCGCCAATGCGCTAGTAGAGGGCCGTAAGTTCTTGTCCGCCAGCGAAGAGGAGCTGGTAGCGGAACTGGTAGCCAAGCTGCAAACGGCTATGTGTGCTTATGCGGGGCTGCTGCGCGAGGAGTTCACTCTGCGGCAGGGGCTGGCTGCACAGGCCGCCTGCGCGGATACTCTGGCAGATCTGGCTGGGCAGGGGAAGGGAAGCCGCCGGCTGGCCGAGGCGCAGGCGATGAGCCGCGTGGCCCACGCTATTTTGCAGTCGGCGCTGGCCCGGACTGAGAGCCGTGGCGCGCACTTCCGCAACGACTATCCGAAGCGCGACGAGAACTTCAAGAAGCACTCGGTTCTGGGGCGCGACGGGCGGGTTGGATTTGAGGAGTGGTAGAGACAGTTGTCAGTGGTCAGAAAGGCGGGGGGGTAGTTGGTTGCTGTCCCACCCTTCCGCGAAAAAGCCGCGGAAGGATGGGGCACGGGAGTTTGTGCTGGGGTTGGGGTTCCCAGATTTCTGTTTTTCATTCGCTGATTGTTGGTTTTGAGCGGGTTGCTGCTATCCATGAGGCTATGGCGCATAGGGCCAGGATGGTACCGATGATGGCGAGGGAGAGCGTGATTGGGACGTCGAGCCAGCGGGCGGCCAGCATTTTGATGGCGACAAAGCCCAGTAATGCTCCGAGGCCGTAGTGCAGGTAGCGGAAACGGTCGAGCAGGGCGGACAGGGCGAAGTAGAGAGAACGCAGGCCGAGGACGGCGGCAATATTCGAGGTGTAAACGACGAAGGGGTTGTGGGAGATGGCCAGCACCGCGGGAATCGAATCGACCGCGAACAGCAAGTCAGTGAATTCGACCGCGATGATTACGGGTAGTAGTGAGCCCTTGGCGGGCTGAAGCTTGCGAATCCAATCGGGAATGGCCGCGTTCGCCGAGCCTCCGCGGACCAAGCGCCAGGCCGCGTAGAGCAGGAACAGGCCGAAGATCCAGGTGATCCACTCGAAGCGCTTGAGCAGGGCGACACCGGTGCATATAAACAGCCCGCGCAGGACGACCGCACCGGCTACGCCCCAGAGCAGAGCGGTGTGCTGGCGCTTGGTGCTGATGCGGAACCCTTGAAACAACACCATGAAAACGAAGAGGTTATCAATGCTGAGAGAGACTTCGATGGTGTAGCCGGCTACGAATTCAAGGGCTGTCTGGTGGCCGTGGGCGATGGCGATCCAGGCGGCGAAGCAGGCCGCGGCCAGGACCAGCGCCGCGGTACCGAGCCATGCAAAGAGCTGCGTGTGCCGGGTTTCGCGCCGGTGGCCGGGGAGCATCCAATCGCCCACCAGCAGCGCCGCAACCACCAAGTGAAACCCTACCCACCAGACCCAGGAAACGCCCGCAATCATATATGGATGCTACAGGAAGCAGTGGACAGGGGACAGGGAACAGGGAAGTCGGAACAGGAAGCAGGGAACAGGGAACAGTGGTCAGTGGATAGTGAGCAGTTTTTTTAGCTTTCCGCTTTCAGCTCAAGGCCCATCGGATGGCTGCTGGTGGCGGCTCTTTTGTCGGGTAAACTGGTAGAGCGATGCTTGACTTGGGATTTGTCCGGGGGAACCTGGAATTAGTGGAAGAGAAACTGCGCGGGCGGGGAGCTGACCCGGCTGCGTTGCTGGGTGATTTCCGTGCTCTGGACCAAAGCCGGCGCGAGGCGATTACGCAGTCGGAACAACTGAAGGCGCGGCGTAACGAGCTGAGCCAGCAGGTGGGTGCGCTGAAGAAGGCCGGGCAGGACGCTACGGTCGTGATGGACGAGACCCGCGCACTGAAGGACAAACTGGACGAGTTGGGCAAGAGCGCCGAGGCTCTGGACGAGCAGATGCGGCAGTCACTGTCACGCATTCCCAACCTGACCCGGGACGAAGTTCCAGCGGGCCTGGCAGAGACCGACAACCTGACTGTGAAGACGTGGGGGGAGATTCCCAGCTACGATTTCACGCCGAAGCCGCACTGGGAAGTGGGCGAGGGGCTGGGGATTCTGGACCTGGAGCGCGCGACGAAGCTGAGCGGGGCGCGGTTTGCGGTGTACATGGGTGCGGGGGCGAGGCTGGAGCGGGCGCTGATCAGCTTTATGCTGGACCTGCACACGCAGAAGCACGGCTATACCGAGGTGCTGCCACCGTTCATGGTGAACTCGAAGTCGCTGTTCGGGACCGGGCAGTTGCCGAAGTTCGCCGAGGATCTTTTCCGGTGTTCCGATGCTGACGCAGAGGCCGCGGCGCGGGGTGAGTTCAAAGATAACGATCACTGGCTGATTCCCACGGCCGAGGTTCCGGTCACCAATCTCTACCGGGACGAGATTCTGGATGAGGCGCGGCTGCCGATCAAGCTGACGGCGTATACGCCGTGTTTCCGGGCAGAGGCGGGGGCGGCAGGCAAGGACACGCGGGGGATTATCCGGCAGCATCAGTTTCAGAAGGTTGAACTGGTGAAGTTTACGCGGCCGGAGGAGTCTGACGCGGAGCACGAGCGGCTGACCCGCGATGCGGAAGAGATTCTGGAGACGCTGAAGCTGCCCTATCGCCGGGTTCTGCTGTGCACGGGCGATACGGGATTTTCTTCGGCGAAAACATTCGATCTGGAGGTATGGCTGCCGGGGCAGGGATTGTACCGGGAGATTTCGTCCTGTTCGAACTTTGACGCCTTTCAGGCGCGGCGGGCCAACATCCGCTACCGGGCGGCGGCGGGGCAGGGCGCGAAGTCCAAGCCGGAGTTTGTGCATACCATCAACGGCAGCGGCCTGGCGGTGGGACGGACGTGGCTGGCGATTCTTGAGAACTATCAGCAGGCCGATGGCACAGTGCTGATTCCCGAGGCCCTCCGCCCCTACATGGGCGGCCTGGACCGGATTACGAAGGAGTTGTAATGGCATCCTTGAGTTCCGATGAGGTGGCAGCGCCAAAACGCAGCATCCGGCAGATTCTGAAGAGCTACTTCTATTGGACGTACCCGCGGGGATGCTTCCACTACGACGTGATGGTGTCGGTGATTCTGGCCTTCATCTTCATTACGCCGCACCTGTGGAACTATGGCGACAAGCCGTTGTCGATTACCGGGCTCAGGCATCCGATCCAGGTGAGCACCAACGGCGGCCGGGGCATGATCGTGACCATGCAGGCTTCGGATGTGGACGTGCCGGCGGGTGCGTCGGACGCATTGGTGAAAAAGGTTCTTCGCGAGGCCATTCAGCCGGTTACGGGCGACGCCGTTTTTGTGGAACATTGGGAGACGGTTACGGATGCCCAGGGGATCCTGGAATGGAAGGTCTGGGCGCACAGGTAGGGGACTCTGAGGGAGTTGCCTTCTGAGGCTGAAGAGAAACAAATATGCAAGTTCAACGAAACAATGGATGAGTCCGCGATCCCACCCTGGCGACAAAAACAAGAACGTCGCGAGGATGGGGCACCCAATTTCATCCCCCGTGGGTCGGCAACGCCGGTGGGAGACTAAACAGGCTGCGGAAAGAGGCCTGAAGTTGAGTCGATGCCCTGATTGAAGTGCTGCAGGGGCTAAAGCCCACATTTCTTTTCAGCACTTTGCGGCCCGACTAAAATCGTGCCCTGTTACAAAGCTCGCCAGTTTCCTTCGAACAATGAGTTTTTCTGCAGCCTGAAAAGGTCAATTGATTCTGCGGGTTTGACTCCGGGGATAATAAACCCCGCCTAACGCACGGACGAGTTCTTACTGAGTCGGTGAACCATGTAGGTTGCACGTACGTATCTGTGCTGAGAATCCCAGGTGGATCTTAGTGTCTTCAGGTTCCTGGGTGCGTCCAACAAAATAAGGAAATCTATGCATTTGAAAAAGCTCGTTTTTGCAGCATCGATCGTGCTGGTTTTTATGCCGGTACGCATGGCATTTGCAGCGGATGATCTGGACAGGGTGTTGCGCAAGCTAGACATGGCGGCGGCCAACTTTCACTCGACTTCGGCGGAGTTTGAGTTCGACACCGTTACGACCGAGCCGATCCCCGAAAAGGACATTCAAAAGGGGATCGTCTATTACGAGCGCAAAGGCAGTTCGTTCCAGATGGGAGTACACAACCGGGAAGTGAACAGCAAGCCGGTTCCCAAGGTCTATGTGATCTCGGGCGGGGTGTTCAGGCTCTATGAGCCGATGATCAACCAGGTGACCACCTCAAGCAAAGTGAGCAAGTACGAGGGCTACCTGGCACTGGGCTTTGGCGCCAGCGGCAAGGATCTGGAGCAGAAGTGGAATATCAAGTACCTTGGTCCAGAGACGCTGGACGGCGTGAAGACCGAAAAGCTGGAATTGGTGGCCAAAGACCCGGATGTGCTGAATGTGTTTCCGAAGGTGACGATCTGGGTGGACCCGGAGCGGGGCGTGAGCCTGAAGCAGATTCTGGATCAGGGGTCGGGGCAGTACCGGGTTTCCTTCTACTTCAACATCAAGGTGAATCAGGCTTTGCCGGCAGACGCCTTCACTTTCAAGACCGACAAGAAGACGGTGTTCGTGACGCGGTAGAGGGCGATGCCCGCGAGCGGAAAGAGCATTGGGAAGAACTCGAGAGTATAGCGGGCCTCGGGTGCTTCCACGGTGAGCAGCAAGGCGCAGCGCAGGACGATATAGACCAGCATGGCGAGCCAGAAGCGCGGGCGCAGGCAAAGCCCTGCCAATCCCAACAGAAGATAGAGCGCGTTCAGCGCTGCCCAGGCCCAACTGAAGCGGGTCTCGTCGCGGTGATGCTCGTAGACCCACCAGTCGAGGTCTATGGGCAGGTTTTCCACGCGGGGGCGGAGACACATATCGGCCAGGCGGCCGAGGGGCAGCCAGACATAGGACCGGAGCGGATGGGCGGCGATGCGCTCGGCTGCCAGCTTTTCAAAGCGGGCATCTATTTCGGGGGTGAGCTCGAGGCCGTGGTTGTTGTAGTCGCTGGCGAGCGCGGCGGTCTCAGCATACTGCGCAGGCGAGTCAAAGGCCCGGTTGGGCAGCTTGGTGATATCCAACTGGTCCCCCGGCACGGGCCAGTAGACGTCGTAGGTTGAGACGAAGTCCAGGCACCAGCTTTTAACCCAGCGCTCCCAACCGGGATTTGTATCTTCGCCGGGGTCGGTGGCCAGGCGCGGGGCCAGCGGCTGGAAGACATGAAAGACGTGCCAGTTGCGGCCAGTCCATGCGGCAAACGGAGCGAGCGCGAGCAGCAGGCAAACCACGGCAATGCGGATGAGCTTTTGCCGGGGAATGGCCGCAGTGCGGGTTCCGCGACACAGTCCAAGGACCAACGCCGGGGCGAGCGCCATGCCTATCAGTGCGCCATCGGGCCGAAGCAGCGCGGCATAGCTGAGGGCGAAGGTGAAGCAGAGCGCACTTGCCCACCTGGGCCGCTCCCAGAAGCAGGCCATCGACCAGAGGGCAAGGGCGATCACGAAGAGCGTGGGAGTCTCAGAGAGCGGGACCACCGTATACGAGGCGGTGAAGGGACAGAGGGCCGCCAGCCAGAGCGTGGCGAGCGCAGCGCCAGACTTGAGCGCGGGGGGCGCGATGCGGCGCGCAAAGTCCGCCAGGAGCAGGCAGCCGAGCAGCTCGAGGACGATTTGGACGCAGGGCGCGGCAAAGTAGTTTTCCATTCCGAAAAGCCGGAAGCAGAGAGCCAGAAAGAGCGGATAGCCGGGCAGGCGGATGAGGGTTGGATATATGTCTCCGCCAGCACCGTTGAGGGCATAGCGGCCGAGCAGCAGTATGTTCCTGGCCAGTCCGCCGTAGATGAGGGAGTCACCATTGACCTGAAAGAGGTTTTTGAGCGCAAAGAGGCGCAGTGCCAGTCCGGCGGACAGGGGCAGGGCGGCAAGCAGAGCGGTGCGGAGCGTGACGCCGGATTTGGCAGTCGACCGAGGTAAGGCCGTTAATTGACTCTCGGAGTCGGGTTCCATACGATTCGTACTGTATAGCGTAGACCGTTTTCCCGGTTTTCGCGCGAAGGTGAACGAGACCGGAATGCCAGATAGACAAATATTTTTCGATCCGCAACGCAAGCGCTGGAGGCGGCTACGCCGCATTCTCGATGCGACGGCACTGATTATTACGCTGGTGCTGGCCGGTTTCATCTTCAATGTGCTGCGCAATCAGCATTTGCCCGAGCTGCTGCTGCCCACGCCCAAGCATAACTACAAGGCGCTGCCTGAGCGCGCCAATAATTTGCGGAGCGCGAAGAACCCTCGTCCGGCGCGCCGCAAGACCGCCCGCAAGCCGTCTGAAATACCGTTCAACACGGGTGAAGGTTTGCGCGCCGCGTATTACGTGCAGGATGACGCGGCCAGTTACACGTCACTCAAGGAGCACATTCACCAGATCGATCTGCTGTTTCCTCAGTGGCTGCACGTCAACTCTCCGGCGGGACGGCTGATGGCGATGACCGGCGATAACCTGCATGAGTTTCCGGTGATCGAGGGCAACACGATTCACGACCCCGACGATCTGAACAAGGTGAAGCGGGTGATTCAGGCGGCGAAGGAAGACACGGAAATATTTCCGCACCTGAACAACTACATTCCGGGCACGCAAAGCTGGGACTCCAACTTTGGCAGTGTGCTCGGCGACCAGAATAAGCGCGCCGCGCTACGGCAGCAGATTATTCGCTTCCTGACGGCGTATCCAACTTACCGCGGGCTATCTCTGGACATAGAAAATCTGCCCGACTCCGCCGAAGCGGGTTACATGAGCTTCATTCAGGAACTGTATGCGGACATGCATCCGCGGAATCAGCGCCTGTATGTGAACGTGGCTGCATTAACGGACGAAAGCGATCTGAAGTTCATTGCGGCCAACTCCGATGGCATTTTGCTGATGAACTACGACGAGCACGAGGCGAACAGCGATCCCGGTCCTATCGCCAGCCAGGAGTGGTTCCTGAGCAACCTGCGGCGCGCGCTCAAGGTTGTTCCGATAGAGAAGCTGATCTGCGCCGTGGGCAACTACGGCTATGACTGGACGCTTTCGATTCCGGACACCAAGAAGCACAAGCATGCAAAGCCTGAGGTAGTGAACACGGAGGACTTGCCGGTTTCAGATGCCTGGCAGCGCGCGGCCGACGCGGATGCCGACCTGGATCTGGATTACGACACGCTCAACCCTCATTACGAGTACATCGACGAAGACGCGAACCAGCGTCATGTGGTGTGGTTTCTGGACAGCGTAACGCTGCTGAACGAGTTACGGGGGGCGCGCGCGCTGGGCCTTCAGACGTTTGCGCTTTGGCGGCTAGGAGAAGAAGACAGCTCACTGTGGGCGGTGTGGGACAAGCCAAGCTCGCCGGAGTCTCTGCAGGAACTGGGCGAGGTGAAGCCGGGGCACGATGTGGACTCCGAAGGAGAAGGAGACATATTACGCGTGACCGGCTTGCCCAAGCCGGGCAAGCGCACAGTGACTGTGGACACCGACGAGCCTGATCCGCGCAAGAAGCTCATTATCGATGAGCACATGGATGTTTATCCGCGCACCTACTCGATAGAACAGTACGGCTACCACCCGAATGAAGTGGCGCTTTCATTTGACGACGGCCCCGACCCGAGATGGACGCCGAAGATTCTGGACATTTTGCGGGACAAGGGCGTGAAGGCCACGTTCATGCTGATCGGGGCCGAGGCCGCGGAGTATGTGGGGGTGATGAAGCGGATTGCGCGCGAGGGGCACGAGATCGGGAACCACACGTACACGCATCCGGACATCAGCGAAATATCGCCGAGGCAGCTTGACCTGGAGGTGACGCTAACCTCGCGCCTGTTTGCGAGCAAGCTAGG